>ERZ826220.2215-NODE-2215-length-17108-cov-6.617428_pt1 | contig 17108 bp, 20 predicted proteins | sample MGYA00519927_ERZ826220 | MGnify/ENA primary metagenome ERZ826220 (study PRJEB31778, sample SAMEA3449225) | human gut metagenome | biome: human gut; feature: human-associated habitat; material: faeces | place: United Kingdom | collected 2010/2012 ...
TTTCTGTTAAAACTTTTTTACAGTCCATCATTCCTGCACCTGTTTTTTCTCTTAATTCTTTTACTAAACTTGCTGTAACCATCTTTTATTTTCCTCCTTATATTTTATTTTTGATACAATATATATCAAAACATTTAACTATATTCATAATATAAAAAGCAAGCCTATTCCCGTCCGAATATTTTCGAACGAGCGTTGCTCGCTCTTTCTTTTTAATTATTTATAAATTTTTAATTATTTTTCTTCGCTATCTGCTACTACTTCTTCTATTGAAGTTGGTTCTTCTGAAACTTCTTCAGCAACTTCTTCTGCTTCGAAACTTTCACCTTGTCTACCTTCAATGATTGCATTTGCCATAACGTCTGTTATTAATTTAACTGCTCTTATAGCATCATCATTTCCTGGTATAGCATAATCTACTTCTTCTGGATTGCAGTTTGTATCTACTAATCCGATTACTGGAATTCCTAATTTTTTAGCTTCTAATACTGCTATATGTTCTTTTTTAGGATCTACTAAGAATATAACTCCTGGTATTTCTTCCATGTTTTTGATTCCACCTAAGTTTCTTTCAAGTTTTTCCATTTCTTTCTTTAATAAGATTACTTCTTTTTTAGGTAATACTTCAAATGTACCATCTTCTTGCATTTTTTCTAAATCTTTTAATCTTTGTACTCTTGTTCTGATTGTATCGAAGTTTGTTAACATTCCTCCTAACCATCTTTGGTCAACATAGTACATTCCTGATTTTTCTGCTGCTTCTTTAACACATTCTTGTGCTTGTTTTTTAGTTCCTACAAATAGAACTGTTTTTCCTTCTTCTGCTTGCTCTTTTAAGAAAGCATATGCTTCATCGATTTTTTTAGATGTTTTTTGTAAATCGATTATATGGATTCCGTTTCTGGCTTGGAATATATATTCTGCCATTTTAGGATCCCATCTTCTTGTTTGATGTCCAAAGTGAACACCTGCTTCAAGTAATTGTTTCATTGCAACTACTGCCATTTTAAATTCCTCCCTTTTTGTTTTTACTTCCATAAAGTTCATCATTTAAATAGGACCAATTGCTTGGCACTTCCCTTTAAACTTGCTTTATGTGTTTATTACGCATAATATTATACCAAGTTTTTTCTACAAATGCAAGTATTTTTTAAAATATTTTTTCATTTTTTGTTGTGTGTCCATTCAAAAAATAATAGCAACGCAAAATCAATATATAATTTATGCAACTATTTTTTCTATTTCTTCTTTAAATCTTTTATCTGCTGATATAAATCCCAATATTTTCCTTGGTTTTCCATTTATTTTATTTAATATCTTCTCTAACTTATCACTTGATACTTTATTTAAATCTGTACCCTTTGGTATAAATCTTCTTAATATTCCATTACAATTTTCATTCATTCCTTTTTGCCATGAACTATATGGATCTGCATAATACACTTCTGTCCTTCTCTCATTCTCATTAAATTTTGATATTTCTATTTTATCATAATTTAAAAACTCATGTCCATTATCTGTTGTCATACTTTTAAATATTTTTTTAAATTTACTTCCATATTTTTCCTCTAGACTATCTATTGCTTTTTTTATACATTCATTCGTGTGTTCTTTCATTTCTACAACTATATATTTCTTTGTCATTCTTTCTAAAAGTGTCATATACGTCTTTTTACTGTCTTTTGAACCTTCTACACAATCTAATTCCCAATGTCCAAATTCTTTATTCTCATCTATCTCTTTTGGTCTATTATGAATACTTTTCTCTGGATGTTTTGGCTTCTTCTCTGTCTTTTCTTCTTTCTTTTCTTTCTTTTCTAATTTGGCTTTATGCACTAAATCTAATGGGCTTATATTTAATTTTCCTTTTTCTATCCAATAATATATTATTTGAAAACTTGGCTGTATTTCAAATTTTATATTATTTACTTTTATATATCCTGCCACTTCTTCTGGTGACCATTTTTCCTTTAATATTTTATCTTCTATAAATTGTTTCAATGCTCTACTTAATTTACATTTTCTTCCTGCTTTTTTCTTACTATATTCATATTTTCCTTGTGCTACTGCTGCTGAATATACTTTTTTACATATTCCCGTATTATAATCCCACTTTTCTTCACAATGTCTATTTATTTCTCTTGATATTATTGATTTATTTCTTCCTAATTCTTCTGCCATTTCTTGCATTGTATATTTCTTCTTTACCATAAATTCTATTTTACATCTTTCTTCATATGTTATATCCAAATTTCTTTTTACCTCTTTATTTTCTGTTTCAATTATGTTAGAATTAATTAAACACATATAAAAATCTCCTTTATAATTTTGTTTCGTTCACAAATATTATATATTTGATTTTTATATGTGTCTATATTTTTATGTTAATTTTGTTGCTTTAATTTTTTGAACTGGGTCACTACAGAAATTTTTCATTAAAATTATTTTATCAAATTGATATCTCTTTTTCATTTTTCTTAAATTTTCCTACTAAAAGTTTATACTAACATAATCTGTCCACATTAATTTATTTTAATAGGGAAAGATAAAATATCATCTTTCCCTACTGCCTAAAGAATTTAGTACAATAAAACAACAAATACAACAACCTCAAAATCAGTATAACCCTCGTCAAATGCTTTTAAATTCTATTCAGATTGTTCTCTATTTGCTTCTACTAATTTCTGTTGCTCTCTCTGTACTCTTGATCTTGCTTTATCCTTGTTCTCTGTATGTACATTTATTGTAGACTTTCCAATTTCTTGTACAGAAAATACTTTATTTTCTTCCAAATAAGCCTTGTCCATTTTAGAATATGTACCAAAAAACTGTGGTCTTTCTTGTTCCTTTAAACATCTCTCTTGTTTTCCTAACAAAATCCCTTTAAATTTCTCTTCTCTAGATTTAGATAACGTTCTCATTCCTTCTTTAAATTTTTTTCTAATATTATCTTGTGTTACTTGTGTAATCTCTTCATTGTCAGATATTGAATATATTATTTTTGCACCGTCTTCTTTATCTGTAAGAACACATAAAATTTTTATATTTGAATCTTTTTCTACACAAGTAATTTTCGCGAATTCAAATAAAGTTCGTGCTTTTTTCATATCTATACAATTCTTTATTAATTCTTGGAAATAATCGCTTTTATCCATACAGTTTAAATTTTTATGTCCTAAATTTTTAGCTAAAAAATCTATTTCATATTTTAGTAATTCCTTTTTATCTAAATTTTCAATTTTTAAGTCTTGTCGTAGTTCCTGTCCTTTATCTTTATCTTCTAATAATTTCATTTCGTTTTTTAATAATTTAATATAATCATCCATATACATTCCGTTTATATGTATATCCTATTTTATTGTCAATTTTTTGTAATTCATTTTCTAATAAAATAGTGTATTCATGATTATCTTTCATATTACCAGTCATAAATTCATTTGTTTTAAGCCCTGTTTTTATATTCATTAGATCATGAGTTAAATCTGTAAAGTATTTTTTTCCGTCAATTTCTAATTCAGTAATAGCATGTCCTAATCTTTTTCCAGGTATTAAAACTGTTTTTGCATTTATTCCAACTCTGTTAAGCATATTTTCATAAATTTTTGAAAGTGAAGTACACACAACTTTGTTATCTTTAACATCTTTAATATCTCTATTAAAAATTTGCTTTTTTTCTTCTTCACTTTCAGTTGTAATATATTTTTCATCATATGAAAAATATTTTCCTAATTGTATATAAATATATCTCGCTTTTTCGATTGGTGTTAAATTTTTAGGAATTTCTGACAAAATTTTATTTTCCTTTTCTGTTACTTTATTTAAATTGTCTTTGTTAAATAAGCTCTCCATAATTTTTTCCTATTCTATATGAAATTTTTTCTTAAAAAAATTTATAATCTTTTTGAAAAATGACTCTTTCTTTACTTCAATTGGCAAATTAGATAATTTTTCAAAATCTGGATTTCTATTGTTTTTATTTTTAAATAAATCGTTTGGATTATATATTTTTCTCTTTTGTTCTTCGCTTTGTTGCCTATCATATTTTTCTTTTATTTCAATTCTTTCTTTTTGATATGGCGTAGCCCAATAATCTCTAAAAATATTAGCAAGTATCGCTTTAGTTTCTTCCAAAAGTTCCTGCTCTTCAAAAGTTTTACTTGTATCTATTTGAAAATCATACGTTTTTGATTGTTCTTTCTCAAACATGTCTCTCATTTCTTGTGGTATTTTTTTTACACTTTCTTCTGGAACATATTTCAATATTTCAAGAATTTCTTTATATGCTTTTTGATAATTATCTTCCATTAGTTTTAACCTCCATAATATTTATTATGAATATGTATATCGTTTTCAATTTCTGGTGGATGAATTCTTTCATTAATCTTTTTATCTACTATCTTTTTAGCCTTGTCCTTTTTTTCTATATTGGTTAAATAAGTTGTTTTTCCTATTTGATTTGGTGTAATTCTATATTCTAAATTACTTTTTCTTTTATCTTCTGAATATTTTATTAAATAATTTTCTTCTATTTTATTTTGTTTATTATTATGTCTTATATCATTAGAATAAAGTTTTTCTTTGTTTTTTGCATATTCCATATAATCATCTAATAAATCAAAGCTAACTTGTTTTTCTTTAGGTGTCATTTCTTTATATTTACCATATAAAAATTTTATAACAGATAAAACATCATTTTTTTCATTTGGTAATGTTAATTGTTTTATTCTATTTGGTGAAATAGTTAATTGTTTTCCCAAAAATGTATTCATATTCCATTTTTCCAATATTAAATTATTCACATTGCTATATTTTCCATATTCTTCTTTTATATATTTATATTCCAGATTATCTTTATGCTTTTGGGATACCAATGCTTTTTCTTTTTTTGCATCTATATCATCAAATGAAAAATCTTTTCCTTCATGTAAATCTAAAATATAATAATTACTTGCTTTCATTTCATCGATTTGAAAATCATATAATAATTTCAATTTTTCCTTATCTTCTATGTACTTATGTTCTAAAAATTCTTCATCCCATAATTTACATTTATAATAAAATTGTTTTATTTGTTCTTCATTTGCTTGTCCATTTTTTATTAATTCCCTTAACTCTTTATTTTCTTCATTCCATTTAGGGTTATTTAATCTATTCAATCTCCATTTTAGCCACACATCCCAAGTTTCTAATACTGCCTCTATACCATAAGAAAAGTAAATTGCAGATTTCTTATCTACTCCAGCAGAATTTCTACCTATTCTAGATTTTAACCCTTTACTATCTATTGAATTTTTATCTTTTTTTAAAGAATAATGAAATGCCATTTTTTTTAACTTTTCAAATGGTATTTTACTCAAATTTATATTTTTGATATTACTATTCCTTTGTGGTTCTTCATTTTCTTTATAAATTTTTCTTTGGTTTTTCAACAATTCTTGATTTTTTCTATTAATTTCTTTTTTTTCATTTTCTTTCTGTCCTTCAAGTATTCTTTCTTTCAATGATTCATATATTAAATTTGTATTAGCCTGTATATCTTGTACCCTTTTATCTGTTTTTATAATTTTCTGGATTTCACTTTTTTGTAATCCTTTTTCTTGTATTTCTTTATATAAATTTGTTTTCGGAGAATATTTAGGTATCATTCCTTGGGTAGTTTCATCATTCACAAAATCACTCATATAATGTAAGGCGTCTCTATCTTCAATATTGATCTTCTCCAACATGCTAATTAATTTTTGTGAGTTGGTTGTAAATAATGTAATAAACCTTTCTTCCCCTCCTGCCTTCATCAATTCCTGTATTACTTTTACATTTGGATAATATCTTTTGCTATCAATTACTTTTTTTGCACGTTCTTCTCCTAAAACATTGCCCATCACTTTTCTTGCAATAAGTTCAACTGCACCTTCATCTATTTGATTATGCATTATCCTTTTATTTCCAATGGCATCAACGTTTGTCGCATATAACTTTGCATTTGTTCCATATTCTCTTGTAACTAATCCTTCTCCCCAAATTTCGCCATTTTCTTTTTTTTCATTATTCTTAAATATTCTACCATTCAAAGAAACTTCTGTTTCCTGATTAGTCTTAATTTTATCCAATTCCATTACATATGTCCATTCATGGAAAAATGTTTGCCTTATATCATTTATATCTTTGAAATTTATACCTTCGCCTTCATTTCTATCGTAAGCAATGACCGCCATTTTTAATTGATTATTTTCGTCGATATAATCAATTGTTTGAGCACCAAATTCTTTTCCTTCATTTTTCCTATACACAGAATCCGTAACAGATATTTTTCCATATTTAATTCCACTATCCTGCTCTTTCCATTTTCCATATCTTAATTTTCCCATTAGATTTGATAATTTTTCTGTTACTTGTTTATAACTTACTTTTCCATTTGTTAGTTTTTCAATGCTAGTTGAATATTCATATAATAAAATTTGCGTCAGACCATATTCCTTATTACCTTCTATATCGATATTATCCCAATCCTTATTTTTTGTTATTTTTTTAATTATTTCTAATTTACTTCTTTTATTCTCATCATATAAATCAATATCCTGGGAATATTCATTTAGTAATGATTCCAATTCTAATTCTAATTCTAATTTCATTTCATCATTCCTTATTAAATATAATAATTAAATTTTCAAACCACAAAACATTGGCACAGAAAATAGAATTATATTTTTATTTTCTTCTATCAACTTACTATAGCGTTATAACTTCTTTCATCATATGTTCCTCAAAAACATAATGCCTATTACATAATTCTTTAATTTTAGGTCTGTGTGTAATTATTACATAAGTTTTATTGTTTAAATATTTTTTTATCATACTTATTATTTTTTCTTCAGACACTATATCTAAATTTGATGTTGGCTCATCAAAAAAATATAATTCTTTATCTATTAATATCCCTCTAATTAAATTTAATCTTTGTTTTTGACCTGCTGATAATTTTATTCCTTTTTCGCCAACAATTGTTTCAAGTCCATTTGGCAATTCTTTATACCAATTCATTAATCCTGCTTCATCAAGTAACTGCATTATTTTTTCTTCTGGAATCTCTTTTCCTAAACATAAATTATCTCTTATGCTTAAATCAAATAAATCAACTTCTTGTGATACAAAGACTAGATCAAGTCTTTTATTCATTACAGTTTTACCATCTATTTTTAATTCTCCCTTTGATAAAGGAAATAAACCAGCTAAAATATTCATAGTCGTTGTTTTTCCTTGACCAGATTCACCCATAATACTGATTTTATCACCTTTATTTAAAATGAATTCTGGTATTTTAATTTTCGTTGAATCTTTTGTATATGAAAAAATAACATTTGTAAGTTTAACATTATTATATTTATCTATTAATTCAACTTTCGTACTGCCTTTAAAATAGTTATCTAATTGTTCTTTTGCTCCTTTGAATCTAACTGTAATATCAATTAATTTTACAATATTATTAAGTTCTATATATAATTTTCCTAATGCAGCCATATAAAATAATAAATAAGGTAAACCATCTTCACCATTCTTTACCATAATTATTGTACTAATTAATACAACAACATATAATAAATTCATTAATCCTGTAAATACGGCATTCATATAAGATCTTTTTATTTCGTTCACCTTTGTTGTTTTTAAATATCTCTCACCATTTTTACTTATTTTATTTTTGCAAAATTCATTTATGTTTAATTTTCTTACTGTTATAATATTTTGAACAAAATCTATAAATGTTGCATTATATCTTGATTTTTCTTTTCTGACTTGTTTATCATATTTTTGTTTTTTACTCATCATTTTATATTTTAAATATACTGCTAAAAATCCAATTACTAAACAAATTATACCTGTTATAATTGATTGCTTACAAACCATTAGAAGTATAGATGTTGTTCCTATAATTAATGGTAATACACTTATTGAAAAAAGCCAAACTAAATTCATAAACAAATCTGAAACTTCTAATATTAATGTATGTATGTAACCTGTATGAGTTTCTGCAATTTTTTCCATTGTCATAGATTGTACTTTTTCAAAATAATATTTTTGAATTGCTGTTTTTGATTTTACTTCATTAACATTATCTATATATGATGCTATTTTACTTGTAATTAGCATTATTAAATAGGCAATTACAACTGCAACAGTAAGTTTTATTATTTTATCTAGTGTTAAAGGACTGGTACCAAAATATGATAATGCAAACGCTTCACCATAATCTGCTATAGAATATATAGTGTTAAAAACAATAGACCATAGCAATAATTTTTTAGATATTACTTTTATCAATTCTTTCAATTATCTTCTCCTATTCTAATGCTTCAAAATTATTTTTTTGTATTATTTTTACAAATACATTATAACATAACTTTATTTTTTTGTCTTACTTTATCAGTAATTTTTTTAAAAAATAAGTGACGAAAATTATACCAAGTAACATCTTTTAATGGCACATTACCTCTAATGTTATAACTAGATATTAAACCTTTAAAAAACATCCTTCTTCGTGTGAATATATTACTCCAATTGCCTGTAAATAAGAGTAAATAATTGTTGTTCCCACAAATTTCATTCCACGCTTTTTTAAGTCTTTTGAAATTGCATCTGATAATTCTGAACTTGTTTTATCTGTTTCATATACAATTTTATTTTCTGTAAAATGCCATATATAATCAGAAAAAGTTTTATATTCTTTTTGTATCTCTTTAAATATCTTACTATTATTTATTGTCGCATTTATTTTTAGTTTATTTCTAATTATGTTAGAATTTTTTAATAACTCTTGAATTTTTCTTTCATCATAGTTAATTATTTTATCTATATCAAAATTATCAAATGCTTCTTTAAAAGCTTCCCTTTTATTTAAAACGCATTCCCATGATAGTCCTGCTTGAAATGATTCTAGTATAAGCATTTCAAATAAATATTTGTCTTCATACGATGGTTGTCCCCATTCTTCGTCATGATATTTTATGTATAATTCATTTTGTTGATTGCACCATTTACATCTGTTTTTGTTATCTTTACATATCATATTCTAAATTCACCCATTCAAATATTTTATTATAATATGTTTCTGGTTCTCTATATTTTCCGTCAGTATGACCAGCTCCACTTATAATTAATTTTTCTTTTTTGCAATTTGCTGCATCAAATAATTTTTCGCACATGTATTCTGGCACAAAATCATCATTGTTTCCATGGATAAATAATATTGGTGTTTTACTTTTTTAACTTGTTCTAGTGCAGAGGCTTCTTTTATGTCATATTTTGCTTTTCTTTTTGCAACTATCTCAAACATATTCAAGACTGGAAATTCTGGTAAGTTAAATCTTGCTTTTGCTTCTGATGCAAATATATCCCAAACTGATGTGTATCCGCTGTCTGCAATTATGTATTTTACATTTGAAGGTAGTTTATCTCCTGAAGCCATTAATACTGTTGCAGCACCCATTGAAGAGCCATGTAATATAATTTTTGCATCTTTATTTTCTTCTATAATTAAATTAATCCAATTTTGTAAATCGTCTTTTTCTAACCATCCCATTCCTAAGTATTCTCCGTCACTTTCTCCACATGCTCGCATACTTGGAATTAATACATTATATCCTTTTTTTGAGAATTGTTCTCCTATTGGCAATACACTTTCTGTACTTGCTCTGTATCCATGTAATATTATTGCCCATTTATTTGTTTGTTGGTCTTGTAAATACTCTATTCCTTTTAATGTTATGCCATCTTTTGCCTTTACTTCGACCGTCTTTTGTATTGCTCCTTCGCTCCATTTTTGTGCACTTTCTTTTGCTGTCTTTCTGTTGTTTTCTATTATTTGCTCGTCTTCTCCTTGTATTTCTATTTTTGTTTCTTCGCTTACTTTTCTGTCTCCTCCTGCTCCGCTTCTTGCTATTGCATAATTTACAAAGTAGTTTCCTATCCCTTCTGTTAATGCTATTCCTAAAATTATTAATACTACTAATATTATTGCAATAATTTTTATTACTTTTTTTGATTTGTTTTCTTTATTCATTTTTACTTGCATGCTATATTTGAAACTTAAAACAAACATGCTCTCCTTTCTACATTAATTTTATAGTATTTATATCATAAAAGCAGATAATTATCAATTATAATAAAATTAAGCACAAATGTTAATAATATCAATTTTTGTTCTTTCTTATTCTGGTAATTGTGCTATGATGATTATTTCTGCCATTTTTTCTTTTGTTATTCCATCTTTTTTAGATAGTGAAGGGGTTCTTTAGTTATTTAAAAATTCCTTAACTTTTTCTTTTATCTTATCTAATTCATATCCATAAGCATTACAAGTGTTCCATCCTAATTGCTTAGCAGTTTCTATATTTTCTTTGCTGTCATCTATAAATAATATATTTTCTGGTTTTATTTTACAGTCTTTTTCTACAATTTTATATATTTTTTCATCTGGTTTTCTACATTTTAATTCAAAAGAAAGCCATACATAATCAAATTTTTTAAGTTCAACTTGTTTATCTAATCTTTGTTTATCTAGATACCCTAAATTTGATAAAATTCCTATTTGACATTTTTCTTTTAAACTATGTGCATATTCTACAACATCTTTGTAATATTCAATATTATCAAATTCTTTTATGTAATAATCATAAAATTCTTGTGCAGTACATTTTAAACTGAACTCTTCTTTTATTTGTTCAAACCATTTATTTTCTTTTATATCTCTTATATCATTTACTCCAAATTGAACAGATCTACTATAATATCTTTCTACAATATTTTTGCTTTCTGTTGGATTAAATTGTTTTATTAAATTTTCTATTGCTGTATCTACATTATATTCACCTTCTCTATGGCTTTCTATTATTCCACCCCAATCAAATATTACTATTTTATTATAATTCATTTGTATCTTCTCCTTTGATATTTATAATCTTATTTTTCTCATATATTTTATATAATACTTAAAATTGATACAAAGTCAAGTATTTTTATTAATATTTTATTTTTTTTACACATTTTTCATAGGAATATGTGTCATATTGTACTATGTCAATATAGCAAACATGTATTAGATATATATAAAAAAAATACAATTATCAACCAAATATAATTTATTTCATACTATATTATAAGCATATTTTTTGTTGAAATATGCAAAAGAAAGGATTGAAATTTATGAAAAAAATATTTTGCTTTTTAGCAATAATTGCAACATTTGGATTAATAAATATTCCATCATATGCAGCAGAAACTCCAGTATATGACGGAACTTTTAACAATAATCAAGGTGCATTTTTTGCAAATGGCGCTCCTATTGTTATTTCTGAAGTTGATGGAAATACAACCATTACTTGGAATGGAGGAAGTCAAATTGTTCCAAATACTGTAAGTGTTTTTGGCGGTGGAAATGGTGGCAATTATAACTCTTCTAAAATTACTATGAAAAGCGGAACTGTTCAAAATTTAGTTGCCGGTGGCCTTGGATATTCTGCCGATAAATCTTCTACTGTTACAACTGCAAATGTCATAATAAATGGTGGTACTATTTCAAATGCCGTTGCTGGTAGTGGATATTTTAATGCAAAAGTTAACAAATCAAATATACAAATGAATGGTGGTACTGCTTTAACTGTTCAAGGTGGCGGTATGGCAAGTGGAAAAATTGATGGTGTAAATTACTCTGTTGGAACTAAAGAAGATAGTGAGAATTCTCCAAATAGAACAGAAATTGCAAATGTCACAATCTCTGGTGGCAAAGTAACTTATGGAGTCTTTGGTGGTGGCCAAGGTTATTCATATACTGGAACTGTTAATCTTACAATATCTAATGGTGATATGAGTAATTCTTATGTTACTGCTGGTGGTTCTAATGGATACACTGGTACTGCAAATGTTAAGTTGACCGGCGGTAAAATTGGTGTTTACCAAACTGTTAATAGAGGTACTTTAGATAATGCTACTGTTAGAGTTGCTGGTTCTACTATTGGAAAGTTTTATGTAGGTGGAGAAACTGAAGATAAATCTGTTACAGGTGTTATAAATAATATTCATGTTCATTTACTTGGTGGAACTATTGGAGCTTTAGATTCTGGAACTAGCAATGGTACTCCAATAACTATTGATAATAAAAATTATGAGGTAGATGCTACAAATTTTGTTAAAATTACAGATAATAAAATTGCTACTTCTATTATTTATTTTGATTATAATTTTGCTTTACTTGCTGTTGTTATTTTTTCTGTTATGGTTTTACTTGCTGTTTTATTTGCATTTTTATATTTAGAATTGTTTTAGAATTAAATAAAAAATTTATAAAAAGTTGAAGTGTTTCAACTGTCTTAAAAAAGCAGATAATTTTTGATAATTATCTGCTTTTTTTCTTTAAATTCTCAACCTCAAAGCATTTAGTACAACAGTCAAACTGCTAATCGTCATTGCAAATGCCGCAATCATTGGATTCATAGTAATTCCAAACGGTTGCAAAACACCACAAGCAATTGGAATCATACAAATATTATAGAAAAACGCCCAAAATAAATTTTGCTTTATATTTCGTATAGTCTTTCTGCTAATCTCAATTAAATCATTAATTTTCTCCAAATTGTCATTCATAAGAACTACTTGTGAAGAATCCATAGCGATGTCTGTACCACTTGAAACTGATACACCAATATCTGCTGTTACAAGGCTTACACTGTCATTTATTCCATCTCCACACATCATTACAAGTCCATTTTCTTTTAATTTTTTTATTTGTTCTGATTTTTCTTTTGGTGTGACATTTGAGATAACCTTATTAATTCCAATTTCTTTTGCTATTATTTCTGCAGTTTTCTCATTGTCACCTGTAAGCATTACAATATCAATATTTCTATTTTTTAATTTTTGTATTACATCAATAACATTTTCTTTTAGAATATCTTTTACTCCAATTAATGTTATTAATTCATTATTTAAGCTAACAAATAAAATACTGTTACCTTGATTTACCAACCCTTTTTCGTCTTGTTCATTATCTATTTTGATATTATTTTCTGTCATTAATTTTTTATTACCAATTAGGTATTTATCTCCGTTCTGTGTGATTCCTTCAACTCCAAATCCTGGTATTGCCTTAAATTCTTTCATTTCTTCTAGTTTTATTTTGTCTTCTTGTGCTTTTTTTACAATTCCTCTTGCTATTGGATGTTCAGATTTATTTTCTATACTTGCAACTTTTCTTAATATTTCCTTTTCTTCTATATTGCTATAATTATATATTTTTGAAATACTCAATTCGCCTTTTGTTAGTGTTCCTGTTTTATCAAAGCAAATTGTTTTTACTTTATGTGCATTTTCTAATGTTTCACTTGTTTTTACTAATATCCCCTTTTTACTTGCATTTCCTGATGCAATAACTATTGCAAGTGGTGTTGCTAATCCTAAACTACATGGGCATGCTACGACTAATATACTTACAAATATGTTTATTGCAGTTGCTATATTTTTTGAAATTAACAACCATAAAATAAATGCTAAAACTGCAATTACTAAAACAACTGGCACAAAGTATCCACTTATTTTGTCTGCTATTTTTGCTATTGGTGCTTTTGTGCTTGTGGCTTGTGTTACAAGTCTTACGATTTCTGAAACAGTTGATTCTTTGCCGATTTTTTCTGCTCTATATTTTATTGTTCCCTCGTAATTTATGCTTCCAGCAATTACTTTTGAGCCTTTTTCTCTTTTTACTGGAACACTCTCACCTGTTATAAATGATTCATTAATATGTGTTGTTCCTTCAGTTATTTCTCCATCAACTGCAATTTTCTCTCCTGGCTTGCATATTACAATGTCATCTTTTTGGATTTCGTCTAATGTTACTGTGACCTCTTGTCCATCTCTTAAAATTACTGCATTATTGGGTGTTATTGTCATTAATTGTTGCAATGCTTCTTTAGTTTTATCTTTGTTTTTATTTTCTATATATCTTCCAATTTCTATAAAGAATATTACTATTGCTGCTGATTCAAAATATAGGCTTTCTACATGAATTGCATGCCCTTTTAAAATTTGAATTGTTCCATATATACTGTAAATATAACTTGCTAAAACTCCTATCATTACCAGTGTGTCCATATTTGGTGTTTTGTGTATTAAATTTTTATATCCATTTTTTATTATGTCTTTTCCTAAAATTAATACTATTGTTGTTAAAATAAATAGTGATATTGCATAATTTACTGGATGCGTCATCATATTTAAAAATGGAATTACCGGCATACCAACCATATGTGACATTGATATATATAATACTAAGATTGATATTATTGTTATTGCTATTAGTTTGTATTTTTCGTTTGATTTTTTCTTTTCTTCTTTTTCAAAATTGTCTATTCCTAAACTTGTGAATCCTGCTTTTTCTACAAATTTTTCTACTTGTTCTAGTGTTAGTTTTTTGTCGTCATATTCTATGTTTGCATTATTCATTATTAAATTTACTGTTGCTTGTTTTATTCCGTCTTGCTTGTTTAGGTATTTTTCTAGTCCTGAAGAACACGCACTACAAGTCATTCCGTCAATTTTTAATAATACTTTTTTCATATTTTATATTTCCCTTCTTAAAGTACTATATCATGTTGAAAAATAATTGAATTTTGGCAAGGAAAATTTAATTTAAAGGGCAAGGGCGCATACATTTGTATGTAACCGCGTTTTAAATGAAATTTGACGCAGTCCAAAATTGTAATTATTTTTCAACATCTTTATTCTCCTTTGAAACCAGCATCTTCAATTGCCTCTTTAATATTTTCTATATTGATTTTTGTTTCATCATATTTTATTGTTGCTTTCTTTTCTTCTAAACTTACTTTTGCTGTTTCTACTCCCTCTAAATTGTTTAATACTTTCTCTAATCTTGTTGAACATCCTGTGCAGTGCATTCCTTCTATTTTTAAATTTGTTTCTTTCATTTTATTTTCCTCCTCAAATTTTTTATTAACATACTTTTTTATGTTATTTTCTTATTTGTTGAACCTTTTAAAAAGTCCTATCAATTCATCTATTACTTCTATGTTTCCCTTTTCTATGTCTTCTGATACACAGGTATATAAATGTTGTTCTAACATATGGTTTGATAGACTTTTCAATGAATTTTGTGCCGCAGATAATTGTATCAAAATATCATTGCAGTATGTATCTTTTTCTACCATTCTTTTTATTCCTGCTAATTGTCCCTCTATTCTGCTTAGTCTATTTATTATTAGTTTCTTTTCGTCTTCTCCTCTAAGTGTTTTCTTGTGTCTACATTCTTCCATTTTATCACTTCCTTTCTAAAACACTAATGGTTATCAATCGCGAATAAGTCATAGAACTTTTTTAATAATTAGTTTGATTTTCTTAATTATTATATACCCATTAGGGGTATTTGTAAATATGGGGGTATATATATTTTTTTGTTTAAATACCAGCAGTTTAAAAGGAGCGTGCACTAGCACTCTCCTTTTATTTCTGTTAACTCTCCTTTTCGACCTTCTTTTGCATTCATCCATGATATTTCTGACCATGAGTCCTCTGTGTGTTTTCCTTCACACACTTTAACATCATACCCATTTTTTATAAGTTCTTCCCTTATTTCAGGAAATATCACCATACTTTTCAAAAGCACCGCTGGTTGTACATATTGAGTATCCCCTTCTACAGCATCATCAATAATTTTATTGACAACTTTAATTTGATTTTCTAATGATTCTTTTCTCATTTCCGTTGCACTTATTATTTTAAGTTCTTCCATTTTTTTCTCCTGCCAATTGGCGTATTTAAAATGTTTACAAATTACAGTTTTATAATAGCACATTTTATATATTATGTCAATTTCTATTTTTTTGTTTTTGCTAAAAATTCAATATTCCCAAATGTTCTAATAATATTTTAATTCCTAATAAAATAAGAATAACTCCGCCTAAAAATTCTGCATTATTCTCGTATTTATCTCCAAATCTATTTCCTATTTTTGTTCCAATTACTGATAAAGCAAATGTAATTATTCCTACAAGTGTTATTGCTAAAATTAAATTAACATTAAAAAATGCAAATGTTATTCCGACTGCCAATGCATCTATACTTGTTGCTATTGCCAATATAATCATAGTTTTAAATCCAACATCGCCATTTATGTTTTCATTTTCTTTGCTAAATGTTTCTTTTATCATATTTCCACCGATTACTGCTAACAAAATAAATGCCACCCAGTGATCAAAACTTGTTATAAAACTTTCAAATGTTGAACCTAAAAAATAACCTATAATAGGCATTATTGCTTGGAAGCCTCCAAAATAAAGACCTATTATGCATGCTTTTTTCCAGTCCATTTTTTTCATTGATATTCCTTTGCATATTGATACTGCAAATGCATCCATTCCAAGTCCTATACTTAATAATATTAATTCTATTATTCCCATGTTTTCATCTCCTAAATGTTTATATATAATTTTATTTTGTTTAAAAATTTTTATGTTATTTATATAACATTTTAAAGGTAGCGGGCTGTTTTTTGCGGCTCCACACAAGAAATAAGTTGAAGGCTTACCTAAAACTATTTTTACACGAGAATACTTTCGCGGCAAGAATTTCGTTATATTTGCAAAAGACAATTTAATCTACAACAACTATGACGCACATTATGATCGAGGATAGTAGCCCTGAAGCGAAAAAACTGCTGGCTTACGTTCGCACATTGCCGTATGTAACGGTCATAGATGCAAAGAAAAAGGGATTCGCCGAAGAGGCTGCGGCTTGTAATGCCGTTCCGGTAAGTGTTTTCACGCAAAAATTACACAGCCAAATTGACGAATACTTCGACAAGAATGCGTAAGGTTGCAATTTCGGAAATGGTTTTGGATAAAGTTTCTGAGCTAAGAGCATTTCTCACCGACGAGTTAAAATTGTCGCGCGAGGCAGCACATAGCCGGACTGCAAGGATCGACGCTTTTCTCGTGTCTTTAGCCGGAGCAGCCAATTATCCCTTGTGCCGCTTCAAAAAATGGCACCGGCTCGGATATCGGTGTGCAGTATTCGAGAAAGATTGGGTTTTCGCCTACGAAGTATTTGAC
>ERZ826220.2218-NODE-2218-length-17081-cov-2.513156_pt1 | contig 17081 bp, 10 predicted proteins | sample MGYA00519927_ERZ826220 | MGnify/ENA primary metagenome ERZ826220 (study PRJEB31778, sample SAMEA3449225) | human gut metagenome | biome: human gut; feature: human-associated habitat; material: faeces | place: United Kingdom | collected 2010/2012 ...
AAACAGGAAACACCTACTTCCTGTTGTCGCATCAGATAGAATACATTCTTTATCAACCCCGTCTTTCCAATGCGCCGGGGAGCTATCAAGGTGACATTACGTTCATTACTCAGAGCCGAAAGCATCTTTCTGCTCTCCTCTTCACGGTCACAAAAGTAATGCGGACTCACGTATCCATACACCAGGAACGGATTCTTCAATTCGATATTTTTTTGTTTGTCTCTCATACATTCCATATTTTGCGTAACGTATTTTACGTAACGCAAAATACGCAATTTCAGTTGAATTAAACAATTATCACTTCACTTTTAACGTTATGAGACAGCATATCCGGGAATTTATTAAATTTGTCCATCCACATTTATATGCACCAAGCCAAACACCATCATTAGAACATAAGCACAGGGACAGATAGATACACCCCTTTTCTTAATTCTCCATTTCCAGTATAGGATCCTCTCATTTGTCCAAGCTTATCGGGTTCACTTTTGTTTTTTAGAATGATTTGCATTTTTTCCCGATAAATTTTGTATTTTTGCCTGCAACTGAGAAAATCAGTTAATCATGAACAGACAATTACCAAACCAATATGAGCGAAGATTTTGAAGCACCGAAAGACGACTTGGACAAAGAGCTCCCGGAAGGGAGCGAAGGACATTCGGACTATAAGCCGGCGGACTCACATAACGAAAGCGTAAAACATCAACTTACAGGCATGTATCAGAACTGGTTTCTGGACTATGCCTCGTACGTGATTCTGGAACGCGCCGTGCCCCACATCATTGATGGACTAAAACCGGTACAACGCCGTATCTTACACTCCATGAGACGTTTGGACGACGGACGCTACAACAAAGTTGCCAATATCGTAGGACATACCATGCAGTTTCACCCGCACGGCGATGCTTCCATCGGAGATGCATTGGTACAACTGGGACAGAAAGATCTGCTCATCGACTGTCAGGGAAACTGGGGTAATATTCTCACCGGTGACGGTGCGGCAGCTCCCCGTTATATCGAAGCGCGTCTCTCCAAATTTGCCCTCGAGGTAGTATTCAATCCTAAAACAACCGAATGGAAGCTATCGTATGACGGACGAAACAAAGAACCGATCGCATTGCCGGTAAAATTCCCCTTGCTATTGGCACAGGGCGTAGAGGGTATTGCCGTCGGACTCTCTTCCAAAATATTACCGCATAATTTTAATGAGTTGTGCGATGCCGCTATCAGCTATCTGCACGAAGAGGATTTCAAGCTATATCCGGATTTCCAGACAGGCGGCTCCATCGATGTATCCAAATACAACGACGGAGAACGCGGCGGTTCGGTAAAGATACGTGCCCGAATCGACAAAGTAGACAACAAAACCTTAGCAATCAAAGAGATTCCCTACGGAAAGACAACCTCCACAGTGATAGATTCCATCCTGAAAGCTGTAGATAAGGGAAAAATAAAAGTTCGCAAGGTAGACGACAACACATCGGCCAATGTAGAAATTCTGGTACACCTGGCACCGGGTACCTCTTCGGACAAGACAATAGATGCATTGTATGCTTTCACCGACTGTGAAATAAGCATATCACCCAACTGCTGTGTCATCGACGACAATAAACCGCACTTCCTCAAAGTCAATGATGTACTGAAAAAATCGGTTGACAACACGCTCGCCCTCCTTCGGCAGGAACTCGAAATACACAAAGGCGAATTACAGGAAAGCCTGCATTTCGCCTCCCTTGAAAAGATATTCATTGAAGAGCGTATCTACAAAGACAAGGAGTTTGAACAATCCAAAGATATGGATGCCGCATGCGAGCACATCGATAACCGGCTGACGCCTTTCTATCCGCAATTCATCCGTGAGGTAACAAAAGAAGATATACTGAGACTGATGGAGATCAAGATGGGACGCATCTTGAAATTCAACACAGACAAAGCGGAAGAAATCATTGCCAAAATGAAATCGGACATTGCCGAAATAGATGCACATCTGGCCAATATCGTGGGATATACGATAGACTGGTACCAGATGTTGAAAGACAAATACGGTAAAAACTTCCCACGCCGGACAGAATTACGTAACTTCGACACCATCGAAGCAACCAAAGTGGTAGAAGCAAACGAGAAGCTATATATCAACCGGGAAGAGGGTTTCATCGGAACAGCTTTGAAGAAAGACGAATTTGTGGCCTGTTGCTCGGATCTGGATGATGTGATCATTTTCTACCGGGATGGCAGATACATGATAACCCCGGTTGCCGATAAGAAATTCGTGGGTAAGAATGTATTGTACGTCAACGTATTCAAGAAAAACGACAAGCGTACCATCTACAACGTGGCCTACCGCGACGGAAAAGAGGGAACGACCTATATCAAACGTTTTGCCGTGACCTCCATCGTACGCGACCGTGAGTATGACGTCACTCAGGGAACTCCGGAATCACGGATTACCTATTTCAGCGCCAACCCTAACGGAGAAGCCGAAATCATAAAGATAACCCTAAAACCCAATCCACGTGTACGCCGTATCATCTTCGAGCGCGACTTCAGCGAAGTGGGTATCAAGAGCCGTCAGGCACAAGGTGTTATCCTGACACGCCTGCCGGTACATAAAATAGCCTTGAAACAAAGAGGCGGTTCTACTTTGGGCGGACGAAAAGTCTGGTTCGACCGGGATGTACTGCGTCTCAACTATGACGGCAGAGGCGAATATCTGGGAGAATTCCAAAGTGACGACAGCATCTTGGTAGTTCTGAACACCGGCGAATTCTATACGACAAATTTCGACGTGAGCAATCACTATGAAAACAATGTAAGTATCGTTGAGAAATTCGACGGTAACAAGGTGTGGACGGCAGCCTTATACGATGCCGACCAACAGAACTATCCGTATCTGAAACGCTTCTGTTTCGAAAGTACCACCCGTAAGCAAAATTATCTGGGAGACAACAAAGCGACCCAACTGATTCTGCTGACAGATGAATATTATCCGCGCCTGGAAGTTATCTTTGGCGGACATGATAGTTTCCGCGATCCGATGGTCATCGAGGCCGATGAATTTATTGCCGTGAAAGGCTTTAAGGCAAAAGGAAAACGTATCACCACATATACTGTGGAAACAATCAATGAATTGGAGCCTACCCGCTTCCCGGATCCTCCGGCACCGGATAAAACAGAAGAGAATGAGGAAGAACCGGAAATACTGGACCCGGATCACGGTAAAAGCGAAGGAGACATACTGGACGAAATGACGGGACAGATGAAACTGTTCTGATTCATTTAAAATTAATTGGGTTGCCAATGAAAAGGAACATACTATTAAAAATGGGGCTGATCGGCTGTTGCCTGCTTGCTCTTTGTGATGGAATATATGCACAGGCAGATTCGCAGCAGGCCAATCGCTACGTCACGCGTGCCACCATGTATGGAATTGGCTATACCAATGTCTTCGACACCTATCTGTCACCGCAGGAATACAAAGGAATAGACTTCCGTATCTCCCGGGAAACCATGCGCATGACCAAGCTATTGGACGGAAATGTATCCGTACAAAACTTTTTTCAGGCCAATATAGGGTATACACACAACCATGCAGAAAACAACAACACATTCAACGGTCTGGTGAATTGGAATTACGGGCTGCATTATCAGTTTCGTATCACCGAAAACTTTAAGCTATTGGCCGGTGCGTTGGCAGATATAAACGGTGGATTCGTATACAACCTGCGCAATACGAACAATCCGGCTTCGGCAAGAGCATTCATCAATCTGGATGCTTCTGCAATGGCCATCTGGCATGCAAAAATAAAGAATTATCCTCTGACGTTCCGCTATCAGGTGAATGTACCGGTAGTGGGGGCCATGTTCTCACCTCACTACGGACAATCTTATTATGAGATTTTCACGTTAGGGAATTCCGACGGAGTAATACAGTTCACTTCATTACACAACCAACCTTCCGTACGCCAGATGTTGTCGATCGATTTTCCGGTCCGGTATGCCAAGTTACGGTTCAGTTACATGGCTGATCTGCAACAATCGGACGTCAACAATATCAAGACACATACTTACTCACATGTATTCATGGTAGGGTTCGTGAAAGACCTGTATCTGATCCGGAATAAAAACGGGACCCCATTGCCGGCGGCGGTGAGAGCGTATTAACTAAAGGGAGAAGGGAGAATTGGCAACGCCATCCAACGGGCGGATAATAAATTTAGTTGAAAGAGATGAAAAAGGGAGTAATGAGGATATGGATTCTTTTCTGTTGTCTGGCTGGGCTGACGGCCTGCATCAGAGAGGAAGAGTACGTCAATGATCCGGAAGGGAACTTCGACCAGCTATGGAAGATAATTGATGAGAAATACTGTTTTCTCGATTACAAGGATATCGATTGGGATGCCATCGGAACGGAATACCGCAGCCGGCTTTATCCGGAAATGAGTAATCAGGAATTATTCGGAGTGCTGAACGATATGTTGTACGAACTCAAAGACGGACATGTCAATCTGACTTCCGAAGAGAATCAAAGTCACTTTGACTTTTGGACCGATTCTCCGGTCAATTTCAACGAATCGCTCATTGAGAACACCCACTATCTGGGACGGAATTACCGCCAGATTGCAGGTCTCAAATACAGGATATTAAGTGATAATATCGGCTATATCTATTATGAAACGTTTGCCGACGGCATTGGAAACAGCGACCTGGACGTGGTCTTCTCTTATCTGGCCGATTGCAAGGCGCTGATCTTCGATGTCCGTCAGAATTCCGGGGGCAACGCAACCAACTCAACCCAGATAGCCTCCCGTTTCACCAATGAAAAAATACTGACCGGATACATCCAGCATAAAACAGGACCCGGACATCACGATTTTTCAAGGCCTTATGCCATCTATCTGGAACCATCCAAAAACATCCGTTGGGAAAAGAAAGTAGCCGTGCTTACCAACCGGCATTCATATAGTGCTACCAACGACTTTGTGAAACACATGAAATGTCTGCCCAATGTAGTAATTGTAGGCGACAAGACAGGGGGCGGTTCAGGTATGCCTTTTTCATCAGAGTTACCCAACGGATGGACAGTCCGCTTTTCTGCAAGTCCTCATTTCGACCGGGACATGAACCAGATCGAATGGGGCATCAACCCGGATGTAAAAATAGATATGAAGTCGGAAGATGAGGTAAAAGGCAGCGATACGATCATAGAAAAAGCACGGGAATTACTGAAATAAACACTTTTCTTTCGCATTCGTTTGGGAAAACAAAAAATATATCTATCTTTGCACCGCTAAAGAAAAATTAGCCACAACAAGTTTGCGGATGTGGCGTAATTGGTAGCCGCGCCAGACTTAGGATCTGGTGTCTTGCGACGTGTAGGTTCGAGTCCTATCATCCGCACAAAAACTAAAAAGCCTTCAAGAAATACTCTTGGAGGCTTTTTCATTCAATAAAAGGAACAGAATAATGAAGAAACAGACCCTCTGTTGTATCGGACATATCACCCTGGATAAAGTAGTGACCCCGCAATCTACAGTTTACATGCCGGGAGGAACAGCTTATTATTGTTCATATGCCAATATAGACTGGTTACTGCCGTAGGAGAAAGTGAGTTAAATGTAGTGGAAAGAATGCGCAACGCCGGTATCAACGTAACAGCCCTCCCCAGCAAACATTCCGTCTATTTCGAAAACATATACGGAGAAAATCAAAATGACCGTACACAAAGGGTGCTTGCCAAAGCAGATCCGTTCACCTCACAATATTTAAAAGAAATTGAAGCGGATATTTATCACTTGGGATCCCTGCTGGCCGATGACTTTCCCGTGGATGTCATCAGACACCTGGCCGGGAAAGGACTGGTAGCCGTTGACTCGCAGGGCTACCTCCGTGAAGTACGTAATACCCGCGTGTATCCGGTGGACTGGCCGGAAAAGAAAGAAGCACTGAAATATGTACATTTTCTGAAAGTCAACGAGCACGAAATGGAAGTATTGACCGGATATGACAGTGTAACGGAAGCCGCCCGGAAGCTTTATGAATGGGGTGTCAAAGAAGTATTACTGACTTTCGGCAGTATGGGTTCGGTAATATTCGATGGTAAGACATTCCATCAGATCCCGGCATATGAACCGGCCGTTATCACAGATGCCACCGGATGCGGGGATACCTATACTATCGGCTACCTTTATCAACGGGCAGCCGGAGCAAGCATCGAAGAAGCCGGGCGTTTTGCTGCTGCAATGTCTACACTAAAAATAGAAAAATCAGGACCATTCTGCGGAACAGAAGCAGACATACTCCACTGCATGAGACATGCCAAAGAGATACTTCCCTGTTTTTCCCTCTAAAAAAGAGGGGAGTTAATGGAAAAAGGAAGTTAATGGGAGAAGGGAAAATGGAGAGGGGAGAAGTGCTATGCAGCATAATAGCGCAGCCTATTACATTCCTCTCTTTCTTCCGTTTGATTCAAGCGATTGGAACTCATTGTTCCAATAAGATAAAACCCATTGTTCCAACAGTATGAAACTCATTGTTCCAACAGTATGAAACTCACCGTTCCAATAAGATAAAACTCATCGCCTAAAAAGCTCTTCCTTCTCCCCTCTCCCTTCTCCCATTAATCCCCCCTCTCAGTGTTAAAAATCAGTATTAACACGCTTGCCCTAATCTTTTTTACTACTTATTTGTTCACTTTAATATTTTTGCCGTCGCTCGATACGAAAGGCGGATGAAAAAACATTCTAATAAAGTAGTTCATATAATAGTAAAATTTGATGCAATGAGACCTAAACCTTTACAACCTCTTCTTAAAGAGAAGAAACTTTCCTGGCTAAGGAGTATCCTTGCCTTGGCATGTCTGTTACTAACCGCTTCACCCCTATTTGCCCAGACAAAAACGGTGACGGGTACGGTAACCGACGCGCAGAACGAACCCCTGATCGGAGTTTCGGTACTGATACAGGGTACCGCAAGCGGAACCGTTACCGCCCTCGACGGCAACTATTCTATCTCCGTGATGCCGGAAAATGTGCTTGAATTCTCATACGTCGGCATGCAGATACAAGACATCCGCGTAGGACTGCAGACAGTGATCAACGTCGTAATGAAAGACGACTCGCAAATGCTGGCCGAAACTGTTGTCATCGGATATGGTAGCGCCAAAAAACGCGACCTGACCGGCTCTATCACCAATATAAAAGGTGAAGAGATTGCCAACAAGCCCGCTACCAATCCGCTATCATCCTTACAGGGCAAGATAGCCGGAGTACAAATTATCAATAACGGACGTGCCGGAGACGATCCGGAGATTCGTATCCGGGGTACAAACTCCATCAACCTTTATATATCGTAGACGGACTCTTCAACGACAATATCAACTTTCTCAATCCGGAAGACATCGAATCGATGGAAGTCCTGAAAGACCCGTCATCACTGGCCATCTTCGGAGTACGTGGTGCAAACGGTGTGATCATCATCACCACCAAAAAGGCCAAAGAGGGACAGACAAGGGTAAATATCAATACCTCTTTCGGCTGGAAATCAGTGACGGACAAGATTGCCATGACCAATGCCGAACAATTTAAAGAGCTGTACACCGAGCAGCTTACCAACGAAGAGAACCCACTTTTCGATTTCAGCAACTGGAATGCCGATACAAACTGGCAGGATGAAATATTCCAAACAGGATTTATTACCAACAATAACATCAGCATCACAGGTGCCTCGGAGAAACACAGTTTCTATTTGGGTGTAGGATATTCGCACGAGCAGGGCAACATCAAGCATGAGAAGTTCAGCAAAGTGACGATCAATGCGAGCAATGAATACAAAGTGACGGACCACTTCAAAGTAGGTTTCCAATTCAACGGGGCACGTATGTTGCCTGCCGATGCCAAACAGGTGTTAGGAGCCATCCGCACCACTCCGGTGGCCCCGGTGTACAATGCAGAATACGGTCTTTACACCGCCTTGCCCGAATTCCAGAAAGCGCAGATGAACAACCCGATGGTGGATGTAACATTAAAAGCCAATACCACTAAAGCCGAAAATTACCGGGCTTCGGGCAGTGTATACGGAGAGCTAAATTTCTTGAAGCATTTCACGGCACGCGCCACCTTCTCGATGGATTATGCATCGGACAACGGACGAACCTATATACCTATTATTAAGGTATACGACCCGACGGTAAAAGGAAATGTTTCGACTTTGGGAACCGGTAAGACAGAAGTCAGCCAGTTTAAGCAGAATGAGACGAAGGTACAGAGCGATTATGTACTGACATACACCAACAGTTTTGCCGACGGCGCACATAACCTTACTGCTACAGCCGGTTTCACAACTTATTACAACTCGCTAAGCAGACTCGACGGAGCTCGTAAACAGGGAGTCGGTCTTGTTATCCCCGATGATCCCGATAAATGGTTCGTCAGTATCGGCGATGCGGCTACCGCCACTAACGGAAGTACACAGTGGGAGCGAACCACCGTATCCATGCTGGCCCGCGTGATCTATAATTATAAAGGAAAATATCTGTTCAACGGTTCTTACCGCCGGGACGGTTCGTCAGCTTTCTCGTACACCGGAAACCAGTGGCAGAACTTCTATTCCGTGGGCGCAGGCTGGCTGATAAGCGAAGAAGAATTCATGAAAGATATCAGTTGGTTGGATATGCTGAAATTGAAAGGTTCATGGGGTACTTTAGGTAATCAGAATTTAAGTTCCGCTTATCCGGCAGAACCGCTTTTGAAGAATGCCTTTTCCGCCGTTTTCGGCAAGCCGTCCATCATCTACCCGGGATATCAACTGGCCTACCTCCCGAATCCGGATTTACGCTGGGAAAAGGTAGAAGCCTGGGAAGTAGGCTTCGAAACCAACCTGCTGCGCAACCGGTTACACTTTGAAGGAGTTTTCTACAAAAAGAATACCAAAGACTTGCTTGCGGAAGTCCCGGGCATCGCCGGCACCATTCCGGGCATCGGTAATTTAGGAGAGATCAGAAACAGCGGTGTGGAACTTGCAGCTACTTGGCGCGACCAGATCGGCGACTGGGGATACTCCATCAGTGCCAACCTGACGACCATCAGTAATAAGGTAAAAAGTCTCGTGCAGGAAGGATATTCAATCATAGCCGGTGACAAGAATCAAAGTTACACAATGGCCGGATACCCCATCGGCTACTTCTACGGTTACAAAGTGGACGGAGTATACCAATCGAAAGCGGACATTGACGCTTCTCCCGAAAACACACTGGCTACCGTCACTCCGGGAGACCTGAAATTCGCAGATGTGAACGGTGACGGCAAGATTACTCCGGAAGACCGTACGATGATCGGTGACCCGACTCCCGATGTCACTTACGGACTTTCGCTGGGCGTATCCTATAAAAATTGGGATCTCAGCATTGAAATGATGGGCCAAGGAGGTAATCAGATTTACCGTACCTGGGATAATTACAACTTCGCCCAGTTCAACTACATGGAGCAACGGTTGGACCGCTGGCATGGTGAAGGGACATCAAACAGTCAGCCGCTATTGAATACGAAACATGCCATCAACCGGGAAAATTCGGAATATTATGTAGAGAGCGGACGGTTCTTCCGTATCCGTAACCTGCAACTGGCATACTCTTTCGATAAGGCTCTCATCTCCAAGATACGTTTGCAGGCCTTGAAAATGTACTTCAACGTGCAAAACCTGAAAACATGGAAACATAATACCGGATACACCCCGGAATTAGGAGGTTCGGCCATCGCCTTCGGAGTGGACAACGGCAGTTATCCCGTACCGGCGATTTATACGTTCGGAATCAACCTGACTTTTTAAAAAAGGGAGAAGGGAGAAGGAAAGAGAAAGCAAGAGAGAGAAAGAGAGAGAAAAGGGGAAATTAATAAACTAAATATTTTGATTTTGATATGAAATTATATAAGTATATACTATCCTTGTCACTGGCTATTGGGGCGATGATGGTGACAAGTTGCAATGATTTCTTAGATCGCAGCCCGCAGGGGCAATTCACGGAAGACGATGATCCGAATGCCTTGGTAAACGGTAAGATCTATAACGTCTATACGATGATGCGTAAATTTGATATTACGGCAGGAACTCCGGCATTTGCCATTCACAGTTTCCGCAGTGAGGATGCAGAGAAAGGCAGTACGAGCAGTGACGGCTCGGAAGTAGCAGAAATGTATGACGACTTTATGTATACGGCTACTAACGGACAACTCGGGGCTTACTGGAGCCAGAATTATGCCATTATCTTTCAGTGTAATGATATTCTCGAATCGATAGATGAAGCAAAAGCTGTCGGAAAGCTAACCGAAGAAGACCTCCGGAACCGTGGAGAAGCCCTGTTTTTCCGTGCATATTGCTACTTCAATCTGGTACGTGCCTTTGGCGAAGTACCTCTGATTACGTTCAAAGTAAACGATTCATCAGAAGCCAATGTACCGAAGACCACAGCCGAAAAGCTATATGAGCAAATCGACAAGGATCTGGCCGGCGCCGAAGCCTTACTGCCCGAACAGTGGGCTACCGAGTTTTTAGGACGACTCACCTGGGGTGCTGCGCGTTCGCTCCATGCACGCACGTTTATGATGCGCAACAACTGGGACAGTCTTTATGTAGCATCCAATGACGTAATGACATCCGGCCTTTACAATCTGAACACACCGTATGATAAAATATTTACGGACGAAGGTGAAAACAGTGGCGGTTCTATTTTCGAACTGCAATGTACAGCCACGGCAGCCTTACCGGCCAGCGATGTCATAGGCAGTCAATTCTGTGAAGTCCAGGGAGTGCGCGGTGCCAACCAATGGGATTTAGGCTGGGGTTGGAATATGGCAACCCAAGAATTATATGATGCCTACGAACCGGGAGACCCGCGCCGGGACGCTACCCTTCTTTACTTCCGCAAAAACGAGACAGACCCGATCACTCCCGAAAACACCAATACACCTTATAACGAATCACCCGTATCGCAAGCCATGGGCCGGGCATTCAATAAAAAAGCCTATACCGATCCTGCTTTGCGCCGTGAATATACCAACAAAGGTTTTTGGGTAAACATCCGGCTCATCCGTTATGCCGATGTAGTACTGATGGCTGCGGAAGCCGCCAATGAACTCGGAAAGACAGGAGAGGCCAATGCTGATCTTGAAATGGTAAGAGCCCGTGCGAGAGGCAATAACCCGAATATCCTGCCCAAAGTGGAATCATTGGATCAAACGGTACTCCGCGATGCCATCCGTCATGAACGTCGTGTGGAATTGGGAATGGAATTCGACCGCTTCTATGATCTGGTGCGGTGGGGCATTGCCGAAGAGGTATTGCATAAAGCCGGAAAGATGAACTACCAGCCCAAGAATGCCCTCCTACCGCTTCCGCAAACGGAGATAGACAAGTCTAAAGGGGTGTTGGTACAAAATCCGAATTACTAAGCCTCTCCCCCAACCCCTCCCCGTAGGGAGGGGAGTAAAATGCCTTATCAGACATTCTATCAGGAATGAGGTCAATAATATATAACACTCGATTTTACAAATGTACCTTTCTCCCCCCTCCCTACGGGGAGGGGTTGGGGGAGAGGCCTTAATTATTAACCATGAACAGATTTATAAAAACTTTCAGTATTTTGCTTGCGGCAACATTTATAGGTGTTAGTGGCATGCAAGCGCAAAAATCTCCACAGGATATGAATCGTTTCATTGACGCCTTGATGAAGCGAATGACAGTAGATGAAAAGATCGGGCAGCTCAATCTTCCTGTCACCGGAGACATCACCACCGGACAGGCAAAGAGCAGCGACATTGCCGGAAGAATCAAACGCGGTGAAGTGGGCGGACTCTTCAATTTGAAAGGAGTGGAAAAAATCCGGGATGTACAAAAATTAGCGGTAGAAAATTCCCGCCTTGGCATACCTTTATTATTCGGTATGGATGTTATCCACGGATACGAAACGATCTTCCCCATTCCATTGGGATTATCGTGTACATGGGATATGAAAGCCATTGAAGAATCGGCCCGTATTGCAGCGATCGAAGCCAGTGCAGACGGCATTTCCTGGACTTTCAGCCCGATGGTGGACATCAGCCGTGACCCACGCTGGGGACGTGTCTCCGAAGGATCGGGAGAAGACCCGTTCTTAGGATCGCTTATCGCCCGGGCAATGATACAGGGGTATCAGGGAGAAAAACTCGCAGACCAGTTGAAACGGAACGATGAAATCATGGCCTGCGTAAAGCATTTCGCCCTTTACGGTGCTGCCGAAGGCGGACGTGATTATAACACCGTAGACATGAGCCGCCAACGGATGTACAATGAATATTTTCCTCCCTTCGAAGCCGCCATCGAAGCGGGAGTAGGCAGCGTAATGGCTTCATTCAATGAAGTGGACGGCATACCTGCCACTGCCAACAAATGGTTGATGAGTGATGTGCTGCGCGGTCAATGGGGTTTCAACGGCTTCGTCGTTACGGACTATACTGGAATATCCGAAATGACAGATCACGGTATCGGCGATTTACAGACCGTTTCCGCCCGTGCCATCAATGCCGGTGTGGACATGGATATGGTAAGTGACGGATTTGTAGGCACTCTGAAGAAATCCATTCAAGAGGGTAAAGTTTCTATGATGACTTTGAATACCGCCTGCCGCCGTATTCTGGAAGCGAAATATAAATTGGGACTATTCGATGACCCCTATAAATATTGTGATCCGAAACGTCCGGCACGTGACATCTTTACGCGTGCCCATCGGGATGCCGCCCGCCGTATCGCTTCCGAAAGTTTTGTCTTGCTGAAAAATGACAACCAAACCTTACCGTTGAAACCCACCGGAACCATTGCAGTGATCGGGCCGTTGGCAGACACCCGGAGCAATATGCCGGGTACATGGAGCGTGGCAGCCGTGCTGGACCGTTCACCGTCGCTTATCGAAGGACTTCGTGAGATGGTGGGCCGTATGGATGAAATGCCTCTTAACCAACCCAATGAACCCTGGTACATCCCTTTAATGGAAAACGGTGCGAATATCAACCTGTTATATGCCAAAGGAAGTAACCTGATAAGCGACGCTGCTTACGAAGAACGCGCTACTATGTTCGGCCGTTCATTGAACCGGGATAATCGTACGGATGCCGAATTATTGAAAGAAGCATTGGAAACCGCCAATAAAGCCGACGTAATCATCGCTGCCCTCGGAGAATCATCCGAGATGAGCGGAGAGAGCAGCAGCCGTACGGATCTCAATCTACCCGATGTACAACAAACACTGTTGAAAGAACTGGTAGCCACAGGCAAGCCGGTGGTCTTAGTGCTTTTTACCGGCCGCCCGTTGATATTGAATTGGGAACAGGATAATGTTCCGGCTATTCTTAATGTCTGGTTTGGTGGAAGCGAAGCAGCTTATGCCATCGGTGACGTACTGTTCGGTCGTGTCAACCCGAGTGGAAAACTGACAATGAGCTTCCCGCAAAACGTAGGACAGATTCCATTATATTATGCGCATAAGAATACCGGACGCCCGTTACACGATGGCAAATGGTTCGAAAAATTCCGCAGTAATTATCTGGATGTCACCAACGAACCGCTCTATCCATTCGGCTTCGGGCTCTCCTACACTACTTTCGCTTACAGCGACATCTCTCTGAGCCAATCGAGCATGGATATGCAAGGTATGATCACAGCATCCGTAGATGTCAGCAACACCGGACTGCTGCCCGGCGGAGAAGTGGTGCAACTGTATATCCGCGATCTTGTAGGCAGCACTACCCGACCGGTAAAAGAGTTGAAAGGATTCGAAAGAATCTACCTCCAACCCGGACAAACGCGTACTGTCACCTTCAAAATAGCCCCTGAAATGTTGAAGTTCTACGATTATGATCTGCAATATGTCATAGAGCCGGGAGACTTCCAAGTCATGATAGGCTCCAACAGCCGGGATGTGAAAACAGCCGCATTCACCGTAACGTCCAGGTGAGGCCTCTCCCCAACCCTCTCCGCAGGAGAGGGAGTAGGGAAATACTCTTGTTTATTAGTTGGTTACAAAACTAACTTAACTCCCTCTCCCACGGAGAGGGTTGGGGAGAGGCTTCTAAACAATGAATAAAATGAAACGAATAACTTTATTTACTGCCGCACTCCTCACCTTTGCAGGAATGCAGGCACAAAACAGCATAGATCAGGTACTGCGGAACATCGAGGCCAACAATAAAGAGCTACAGGCAAATGCCCGGCTCATCTCTTCGCAGAAACTGGAAGCCAAAACCGATAACAATCTGGCGGATCCTACCCTCTCCTACGCACACCTGTGGGGATCAAAGGACAAGAGTGAAACAATCGGTGAACTCGTTGTTTCGCAGAGTTTCGACTTTCCCAGTCTCTATGCCAGCCGGGCAAAATTGAATCGTTTGAAAACGAACTCTTTTGACGGACAAGCAAGCGTTTTTCGCCAGAGCATCCTGTTGCAAGCCAAAGAGGTTTGTCTGGATATTATCATGCTTCGCCAACAACAGCAAATATTGCAGGAACGGCTGCGTAATGCCGAAGAGCTTGCGGCCATGTACAAAAGACGTCTGCAAACCGGTGATGCCAATGTGATTGAAACAAATAAGATCAATCTGGAATTACTGAACGTGAAGACGGAAGCTTCACTGAACGAAACCGCCTTACGGAATAAGCTACAGGAACTGAACACATTGAACGGGAACATTCCTGTTGTCTTTGAAGAAAACAGCTATCCATCCGTTATCTTTCCATCGGATTATCAGATGTTGAAAACGGAAGTGCTGGCCGCCGATCCGACCTTGCAGGCACTTGCCAGCGAAAGTGCTGCCGCCCGGCAACAGATCGGTATCAACAAACAAGGCTGGTTGCCTAAACTGGAATTGGGATACCGCCGGAACACGGAATCGGGAACACCGTTCAATGGGTTGGTGGTAGGCTTTTCTTTCCCTATCTTCGAGAATAAAAGCAAAGTTAAGATTGCAAAGGCACAATCCATGAATACCGATTTCCTGAAAGAAAGCGCTATGTTGCAGGCGGAATCGCAAGTGGCGCAACTTTACCGTGAAGCGCAAACCCTCCGTTCCTCCATGGACGAATATGAAAAAACGTTTCAGGCACAGCAAGATCTCGACATGCTGAAACAGGCATTGACAGGCGGGCAAATCAGTATGATAGAGTATTTTGTGGAAGTATCCGTTGTGTATCAAAGCAAACAGAACTATCTGCAACTGGAAAACCAGTATCAGAAAGCAATGGCGAAGATATATAAGAATCAATTATAAATCTTTGCATTTCTATCCAACATTGTTTGTTGCTTTTTGTTGACAAAGACAGAAGAATACATTATATTTGCAGCAAACATAAAATACTGATTATGAAACCTAAACATTTCTGTTCAGCAGCTTTATGCTGCATCCTTATTCTGCTGAGTGCATGCAATAAGGACGACAATGACAACCCGCTACGTTTTTACAACGATACGTACGAAGTTCCTATGGGCGGTATACGTTATCTGGGGTTGGAAAGCGGAAACGGTGACTACTCACTGGAAGTAGAAGATCAGCGCCTTATCAGTGCCCAAGTGGAGCATGGATGGTCGACACCGGGCGGTAGCGCCATCTACGTACGGGGTATCCTTACGGGAAAAACGACCTTGAAAGTTACAGACGCCGCAACGTTGGAAAGTTGTCTTCTGAAAATTAAAGTAGTCGACAATTACGAAGCAATGCAACTATTTCGCAGGCGCGGATCTTCACTGTTGGAGGATGGAACCGCAGAGATACTACCCGGCATTTCGGATATATTTCTCATCAATAATCGGGCACGGGATGTCTATTTCTTCAATCGGACAATTCCAACCGCTTTTTCATCCGGGCTGGTGCTGGTAGCCAAAGGGACTTATACACTCGAACCGGGTGATGGCAACCAAGCCCATATGACACTCACCTTTACGGAGGGCATGGAGTATGTGGGAACTTCGACCGATTCACAAAAATTTATCCTTCATGGCAATCCGTATATACTTCATCGGTTGGATAAGAACCTGAATCTGAACTGGGATACTCCTCCGATAGGGGACACACGGACATCACCCGAACCTCCCCCTTCTTACATTCTGGAAGAAGAAGGGACAGGAAAGCAGTTGAGCTTTTCGTTCACCGAACAGGAAATTCCGGAAGGGATATTGCCTTAACCAAGAAGAAGCCGAACGGTTCCGATACCCGAATCGTCATCACAAAATGCGTATCTCGTCGGGCAAATATCCACTGCGAATACGCCACTCCTGCGGATAGAGGTTATTAGCCCGATTACCAATGTTCTTGGCAAATCCCAATGGAATATTTTTATAAGTTAAAAGTATATAGCCACGCGGAACAGAAGCATCCAATGTGATCGCTTCTTTACGCAAATAAGCAATAGCTTGTTCATAGGTCAATTCAAAACAAGAGAAACCATCATGATTCAGCTGTGTGCTCATTGCCAACGAATGATCCGGTATCACGTCTTTTCCTTTCAACTCGCCTATAGTAACGCCCGCATGAACAACTTTTAATTCCTGTCGGAACAGGTCATATTCCGAAAGATGAACATTGGGGAATGCTATCACCTTCGTACCTCTTACCTCAAACCGGAAATCCTCTGCCTGCTTTAACCAACTTTTTACTTCTTTGGGAAAAGGAGCAACCTGAGACAAATTCCCTTTTTCTCCTTTCCTCTTCTTTTTCGTTATTTTCTCCTTGTCATCCCGACAGCAAATGCAAGGAACAGCATGAGAAATGGCGGCACTCTTCCTCAATACAGCCAAGAAAAATCCTTCTCCTTTTACTCTATGAGGCAAAAAACGATAAACAGGAAAATTCTGTCCCGCCAAATTTCCGATTATCCCCCATTCCGATACCACTGGCACTTTCAGTATCTCCGCCCCCAATTCATCAGCAATCCAAGCCACATTTTTCTCATCTTCTTCCCTATTATAAGTGCAGGTACTATAAATCAGCAGGCCACCGGGTTTCAAAGCCGGCCATATATCCGCTAAAATCCTACGCTGACGTTGCCAACAAACCTGCACATTGTCC
>ERZ826220.2219-NODE-2219-length-17079-cov-3.595453_pt1 | contig 17079 bp, 16 predicted proteins | sample MGYA00519927_ERZ826220 | MGnify/ENA primary metagenome ERZ826220 (study PRJEB31778, sample SAMEA3449225) | human gut metagenome | biome: human gut; feature: human-associated habitat; material: faeces | place: United Kingdom | collected 2010/2012 ...
TTGCAGGAAGCATGAACTCAAGTTTTTCCTGGATATAACGCGGGTTTGAGCCGTCCGCAATGGCAAGGACGCCCTCCTCGATGATCTGCATGCACAGCAGCTCGTCGTTGTGGGCATTTTGAAGCGCGCTCGCCATAGGGTTGAACAAAACGTTCGCAAAAAGTGAGCCGTAGAACGTAGTAATAAGCGCCGTAGCCATACCGTCTGCCAGCCCCTCCGGGTTGGAGTCCATGGTATTGAGCATGTTAACCAGACCAACAACGGTACCCAGCATACCGAAAGCCGGGAATACTGCCACGCCCTTTTCGAAGAACGCGCGGCCGTTGTCGTGGCGCTCGCACATGAAGCTGATGGCGTCGTCCAGCATTCCGCGTACCTTTGCGGTGTCGTTAGCGTCGACGATGAGCATGAGCGCGGACTTCATGAACTGATCGGTGCACTGGTTGGCGCTTTCCTCAAGAGCCAGAAGACCGCGGCCTCTTGCAATCTTGGCATACTCAACGATATCATCTATGTACTTTTCAGGGTTGAACTTCTTCGGCATGAACACCAGCTTGAAGCGCTTGCCCAGACCCGCGAGGTAGCTCAGCGGATAGGAAGCGATAAGGCAGCCTATCGTGCCACCGATGGTGATTGCAAGCGACGGCGGGTCGATGAACCAGTCCATCTGACCGCCCTGGAAGATACCGAAAACGACCATGCCGAATGCGATGACCCAGCCAATTATAATCGTGATATTCAAAATGATCCCTCACTTTTCAAATTTTATCGGAGCTTCCTGCTCCGGTTGGTATACGTTATGTCAAAGGCTCGCCGCTCTTTGCCGCGGACTGTCTGCCGAAGCGTCTGCGCCGCCTGTTGTATTCGAGAATTTTATTTTGGAGTTCCTTCATGCTTTCACGCACGATGTAGGTATGCCCATTCGACATGGTTATAACCGTGTCAGGCGTTTCTGTGACGGTCTCTATAAACAGCTCGTTGAGCAGTATCTCCTTGCCGTCAAGTTTGGTAAGAAAAATCATAAATTACCTCAGAAACAGATATTCCCCCGCCCCGCCTGAGGCGGGGGAGCTGTTGTCATTCAGTCATTATCTCTTGAGGGAGAGAAGCTCCTCAAGCATTGTATCGGAAGTTGTGATAACTCTGGAGTTCGCCTGATAGCCTCTCTGGGTGGTGATCATGTCGGTGAATTCCTGAGCAAGGTCAACGTTGGACATCTCAAGCGCGCCGGATACGACCTCGCCCGCGCCTTCCTGACCTGCGATAGCAACCTTCGGCTCACCGGAAGCTACGGTCTGTTCGAACAAAGTGCCGCCGACAGCGGAAAGACCGTTCGGGTTATCGAATGTAGCAATGTCGATACGGCCAAGGTTCAGGTAGCCGTGTACCGCATGCTTGCCGATGATGGTGCCGTCCTGCTGAACGGTCACGTTCTCAAGGTCCTTGTAGGTCTGCTCGCCGCCCTTGCGTCCATCAGTAAGGTTGAAGGTGGAAAGGTTCTTAGCTACCGTGGTGTAGAAGCTGTCCTCGCCGCCGCCGAAAGAAAGTGAAGGATTGCCGCCGAAAAGCTGCTTTCTCTGACCATTGGTGAGATCCTTTATGCCCTCGAAGCTGCCGGCATCGAACGTGAACAGCTTCTTGGAATTGCCTCCCGCAGCCGCTGTGATGGCAGCGTTGACATCAGCAACGAAATCAGCGTCGTCGGTGTACTCCTTGTTAGTAACCGATATGGTGAGCGTGTTGTCGTCCCACTGAGCGCTTGGAGCGTCGTAGTTGGAAACATACTTGAAAACGATCTTATAGTCGTTAGCGAACTCGCCCGCCTGGCCTGCCGTCGCGGAAACCGAGCCGACCTTGGCGTTGGATCTTACGAGCGCGAAATCTGCGCCTACGCCGCCGGTAACATCAGCAACAGTAGCTGCGGACGGGATAGTGTAAGATGTGCAGGAAAGGTTGATGCCGGTGGGATATGTAGGAGCAGCAAGCGCAGCGTCGTCTGCGATAGCCTTCTTGATAGCCTGATTGATATCAGCCATGGTAGTAGAAGCGTCGATATTGATAGTCCATGTGCCGCCGTCCGCTGCGGGAGCATAGGAAGCGGAAGTACCGGCAGTACCAGCGTCAGCAAATACGATCTTTGCCTTGTTGTACTCTGTATCGGTAGCGTCGTTGGTAGCGAAGCCGATCTTAGCATATGTGGTGGCGCCAGCGGGGCAAACGAAACGCTTGTCAGCGCTTGCCTGGTCGAGCGCCTTATCCCACACGCCTGCGGAAACGGTAGCCTTGGCAACAACTGAAGAGGTGCTTGCCGGGAGGTTCTCAAAGGAGAACTTGATGGAAACATCGTCCGGGAGTGTAACGCCGCCTGCCTCGAGGCATTTCTGGATCTCGTCCTCGAAAGCCTGCGCGGACTCGAACTGCTTCTCCTTGTCGAAGTAGAGATTCAGCACGCCGGAGGAGTATGTAGCAAACGGGAACTCCGCCTGGTTGAATGTAACGGACATATCAGTGTTGTCCGAAGGGTCGGAAACGGCGATGGTGACATCGCAGCCGCTGATAGTCTTGGTAGCGCTGGAGCACTTCGCGTCGGTAGCCGGAATAGTTATCTTGATGGGCTGGCTTCCTGCGGGCTGACCGTCGAAATCGCCGGAAACGCCCAGCACCTTGTAACCGGAAGCGTTAACGAGGTTGCCTTCCTCGTCGACTTTGAAGATACCCGCTCTTGTATAGAGGATATTTCCAGCGCCGTCCATTACCTGAAAGAAGCCCTTGCCGTCGATAGCCATATCGTAGATGCTGTCGGAGAAGGTAAATCCGGACTGTGTCATGTTCGGCGTGGTGGTGTTCATCTTAACGCCGTAGCCTACCTGAGTCGGATTAACGCCGCCCAGGGTGGTGGAAGCGCCGGAAGGCGACTTCTTGGTCTGATAGTATACGTCGGCAAAGGTAACAACGTTCGTCTTGTAGCCAGTGGTGTTTACGTTGGCGATGTTGTTGCCGATTACGTCCATCTTCTGCTGGTGGGTTTTCATACCGGATACGCCGGTGTAAAGGGATTTAACCATTTTATTGACCTCCAGAATAAATTGTCATTGACTTGACCGCCGCCCCGTCTCAGTCGCAGCCGGGGCATGAATTCCATTCAGGTCCGTTCATACGATAACGGTCGAATCAATATTCGTGAATACGTTCCCGTTCAGTTCGTTGTCTGAGAGGGTCGTGATCACCTTGTTGTTTTTAACGCTCACAACGAAAGCGTTTCTTCCCACAAGGACCAGCGTTTCACTGCTGCCCTTTCCTGCCGCTAACTCCACGCCCTTGTTGAGGCGTTCGAGGGTCTCGTTTTCGGAAAGGTCTATGCTGCGTTCCTCAAGCCGCTGCAATGCGTGCTTTGAGAACTCCACGCCGTGTTTTTCGTTTAGCTTTTCCTGTAAAGCCTCTGCGAAGGAACCGCCCTGCACCGCGTCCTTTGCCGTGCCGTTCGCGGGCTGAACCACCGTATTTCCCGTGGTAACGCTGATCTGATTGCGAAGCGCCAGGTATTCGCTTATCAGCATTTTAAAGCCTCCATGCTTTATTCAACTTAGGTTCAAACGAAGTCCTCAAGATCCTGGATATCCTCGCCTGCATAGCTGTCGGGGGTTATCTCGCCCGTGACCTCGTGCAGATCCTCGCTGTAAAGGCGCTCGGTATCTTCTCTTGCCTGTTCGTTCATTCTGTCGACTGCCGCCATCATGTCGCTTACGACATCAGCGGATACTTCGTTCTCTTTTTCCTGACGATGGCTCTCGATTATTCTGTCTAGTTCCTCGTCGGAAATCGTGTGGGTCTCCGTGCTGTCAGCCGTCTTGTCAGCCGAAGGAGGTTCGGTCTTATCGTCCGTGGAAGGCTTCTTGTCTGTGCCGCCGGTGCTGTCGGAACCACCTCCGCCTGAGATGGTGGGATAAGCGACCTCAACGATATCATCGAGCGCATAGCCCTTGTCGTTGATGATTACTCTTACCTGACCGTCCTTGACCTGGATAGATTTTATCAGTCCCGAATCGAGCACCGAACCGCCCTCTACACTAGGATTAACAGTCGCGCTCATGCCGATCATCATGGAAGCCTTCGCGATAAGCTCGCCAAGGGAAGTTTTGGTTCCCGGGTCATTGCTGCCCGAAGAATCGGTCTGTGCAATGGAAGTGATGTTCGAAAGCTCAAAGCTGACGCCGTCTATCTTGATGGTGTAGCTGTCGCCGTTCTTCATAACCGACTGCACAACGCCCGTCTTTGTGACCTGTTTGCTGCCGTCCATCTTTGAAGCAGTAACAGTCTTGCCGACCAGGCTTGAAGCGTAGTTCGACTGGGAATAGGTCGCAGCGTCCTTGGAATACTGAAGCGACGTGAACTGTGCCATCTGTGTAACGAACTCGGTGTTGGAGGTAGGCTCCATCGGGTCCTGGTTCGTCATTTCGGCAACCAGCAGACTGAGGAAGGTGTCGGAGTTCACCATTTTCTCGGTGGCGTCCTTAAACTTGCTCTTGTACTTCTCGTAATTCGCCTGTATCTGCTCTGACGATGAAAGAATGCCTGAAGTTCCTGCCATTTTCTCTCCTTTCCCGCTTACATGGAAGCGATTATCTCTGCGAAGCTCTCGCCGTCGCGGTCGTCGTCCTGACGGTGATTTTCGTTCTCGCGGTATGGGTTCTTGCTGCTGCCCTGGTAGTCCTGAGCCTGCGGCTCCTGACGGGATTCGCTGACGGTCTGCCAGTTCTCAAGCTGAACGCCGTTCTGTCTGAGCGTGTCCTGGATAGCGGATCCGTTGTCCTCGATGATCTTCATGGTCTTGGAGTTCTCCGCCGCGATGGACACTGAAACCGCGCCGTCCGCCGTCTTGGTCATTCTGACCGTGATCCTGCCGAGATCCTCAGGGTCGAGCGTTACGCTGTACTCAACAGCGCCCTCTTTAAGGTCTGCCGCGCGCTCTGTGATCTTACCTGACACCTGCTGCGCGACCTCGGAAGGCTTTACTGTGATCTCCGCGCCGTCCTGCCGTGTGAATACCACGGGGCTTTCAGCGGGGATCCCCTGAGGCTGCGCCTGAGCCGCGTCGCCGGTCTTTTCGCCGCCGGACTTTATCGCCTCAAGCTCGTCTGATTTGAAAACTACCCTGCTGCGCTGCGCCGTGTGGTCTGCAAAGACCTGCGTCTGCTCCTGCTGCGGAGCTTCCTGCGGCTTCTCAGCCGTTCTGACCTCAACGCTGCGAACATCGCTGCGGAACTTAACGTCCTCCTGCGGTGCCTGCTCGGTCTGTCCCGCCTGAGCTGTCTGAACCTGAGCCGCGCCGTCCTGCTGACCTGACTGACCTGCGTCAGTCTGAGCCTCGCTCTGTGCGCCGGTGTTTTCAGCGGTCTGGACTGCCGCCTGCTTCGCTTCGGGCTGGATTTCCTGAACGGGCTTTGCTTGTGCCTGGGGCTTCTGCTCTGTTTCGGGCTTGACTGTGAACTCCACAGCTTCGCCTGTAGCCTCTGCCTGCTCCGCCGCCTGATTCTGCACGGTCTGAACCGCCTGCTCCGGAACGTTCTGCTGAACTGCCGGCTGCTCTGTCTGAACCTCGTCGGCTCCGGTTATCCTGGTCGTCAGCGCGGATATCTCGTCGCTGAGGTCGCTGATATCATCGGGGATCGCCGTCTGATTCATCATTGCCGCAAGTTCGGTCATGACCTGCTGTACTGCCGGATCATTGTTCTGCTCCGAGTCGCCGTCCTTGTCGGACTTGGTACTGTCCACATTCTCAACAGTGTTGATAAGCTCCGCCAGCAATGCCTTGGTTATGTACTCCTGCGGAATATCCGCAAAAGTGAGCTTTCCGTCCGCGATCGCCGCAACGACCTTGCGAAGGTCAAGACTTCCATCAGACTTCGTCAGTTCGCTGCGAAGCATTTCGAACTTCTCATACCTTGCAGGGGTTTCCTTCTCAGATACCGCATTGTTCGCGCTGCCTGCGCCCGAAGTATTCGAAGCGTTCCTGGAACTTCCGATACCGCTCAGTACCTTGGAGAACTGTTCCTTCTGGTCTGCCTTTGCCGCTTCCTCTACCCTTGCCGGAATAGCCGCGTCGGATATCATGAAGTCGCTGCGGGTATACCCGGAACCGCCTGTGCTGAATGCTACTGCCATTTACTCACCTCCTTTTAATAATGTATCTATATCAGGGTCTGCGCCCGGATATACAAACTTATCAGACGCTCTGCGTCTGAGCCGCGCGTATCGACTGCCCGGAAACGAACTCCTCAATGAACTGCTCGTTTTCCTTGTTTGCCGCCGCCTTGTAGTCCTCAAGCTGCTTTTCCTCGAGCTTTTCCAGCGTGCGGACGTCCTTCGTTGCCTCGACTACGACTCCGAGCTGCTTGTTGATCTCCTCCTGCTTGCGGGCGGCGCTGGCGTCTTTAGCGTGTATCTCCTGCTGGAGAGTTACGATGTAGCGCTTGCGCACGGAGATCTCAAAAGCCTGCGCTCCCTGGCGGCAGACGGTCTCAAGCTCAGCGCTGAACTCCTCCACCTGCTTTATGAGCTGTTCCTTCTCTGCGTAGATCCTCTGTAGATCAGCCTGGAGCGCGCTCAGCGTGTTCTTCTGTCGGTCAAGCTCCTGCTGACGGAAATCCATCAGCTTTTGCAGAGTGAACTGAAATTTCTTCAAAGCCTGTCACCTCTTATTGTTCATCGCCAACGGCAGCTATCAGGAGCTGCACTGTTTCCTCCAGCGTGTAGGATTCCTCCACCCGCTGCATGAGAAACTCGTTTATTTTGTCGATCTTCCGGATAGCCTCGTCCAGCGCCGGATTTGTTCCGTGCTTGTACGCGCCTATCGAAATGAGGTCGGCGTTGTTGTTGTACAGCGACAGCAGGTTTCTGAGCTTGCCCGCCGCCTGCTTGTGCTCGGGAGTGTCTATCTCCGACATCAGTCGGCTGACGCTCGGGAGTATGTCTATCGCGGGGTAGTGATTCTGCGCCGCGATCTTACGCGAAAGAATGATGTGTCCGTCGATGATACCGCGGACTGTATCCGCTATCGGCTCGTTGGTGTCGTCGCCCTCAACGAGCACGGTGTAGATACCGGTTATCGAGCCTTCCGGGAAGTTCCCGGCGCGCTCGAGCAGCTTCGGCATGCTGCTGTAAATTGACGGTGTGTAGCCTCTCGCTATCGGCGGTTCGCCGGTGGAAAGTCCGACCTCGCGCAGCGCCATCGCGTAGCGCGTGAGGCTGTCCATCATCAGCAGAACGTCCTTGCCCTGTTTCATGAAATACTCCGCGATAGCCGTGGCGGTCAGCGGACACTTGCTTCTCATCATGGCGGGCTGATCCGACGTAGCCACGACCAGCACGGAGCGCGCCATGCCCTCCGGACCGAGGTCTCGCTCGATGAACTCGCGTACCTCACGGCCACGCTCGCCGACCAGCGCAATAACGTTGATATCTGCCTTGACCTTCCGGGCGATCATGCCCATCAGCGTGGACTTACCAACGCCTGAGCCTGCGAATATACCCATTCTCTGACCCTTGCCCATAGTCAGCAGGCCGTCTATAGCCTTAACGCCAAGCTCTATCTGCGACTTTATCGGAGGTCTGTCGAACGGATTTGACGGAGCGCCGGTTATCGAAACAGAATCGGTACACCCTGGGTCTGCGCCTCCGTCAAGCGGCATTCCCGTCGCGTCGACTATCCGCCCGATGAGACCCGGCCCCGCCTTAACGGTGAGCTTGTCCCCTGTGGAATCTACAATGCTTCCCGGTCCGATACCCTCGATCTCGGTGTAGGGCATGAGCAGAATGTTGCTCTTGTTGAACCCCACGACCTCCGCGCGTATGAAGCTCGTCATGTCCTTCGAGTAAATGCGGCAGACATCGCCGATATTGCAGGCGGGACCGCTTGCCTCGATGGTCATTCCGACTATCTTCTCTATCTTTCCCATATAGCGGAAGGTGTCATATTTAGTTATTTCATCGCGAAATGCTCCGAATTCAAGTGCCATGACTTCCTCCGCTGTCGGGTCATTCCTCGGCGTCTGCTTCTTCGGCAGGCTCCGGGGCGGGTTTCTTCTTTTTCCTTGTGGGTTTAGGTTCGCGGAACTTTCCGTCGCCAAGCTCCTGAATCATGCGGAGCTGCGTCATTATTCCCGCGTCCACTATCTCGCTGCCGTTATCGACTATCACCGTTCCCGGGTCCGCCTCCGGCAGAAGCTCCACCTCAACGTTCGGAATGCCTCCGCAAAGCTCCTTCAGGTACTCGTAGTCACCTGTCAGCTCCTCGTTTGCGCCGTTGTCGTTAAGGGTTATCTTGATGCGCTCGCAGTTGCGGAATTCCTTCGCCGCCTTCTTTATTAGACGCTTGACTGCCGCGCTGTCCTTTGAAGTAATGCTGTCCAGCGTGACTTTCTTCGCTATCTGCATTACAGTGTCGTATATCTCTTTTTCGTAGCCCGCGAAGAGCTGCTCCTTCTCGGAGTTTATCCTCTCGGCATAGGATTTTGCCTCATCGAGGATATCCCTCCCGGCGGCAAGACATGCTTCCCTGCCGTCGCGGGTACCCTGTTCGAAGCCCTCCGCCTTTGCCTTTATGTACACGCTGTCGCGGTTCGCCTCGGCGTCGGAGACTATCTGTGAAGCGTTGTCGTTCGCGGTTCGGATTATCGACTCCGCGCGGTTCTTCGCTTCAAGGATTATGTCCTTGCCCTGCTGAACGCAGCGCTCTTTGAGCTCCTCAAGCTCCTTCTTCTGCTGTTCGAGCTGTTTCTCCCGGAATGCCACCTGCTGGAGCTTATCGTCAAGCCTGCGCTTTGCCTCGAGCAGCTCCTGCTCGGGGTCGGGCTTTTTCGGTTCCTCCGGCTGGGGCTCCTGCTTTGCGGGCTGCGCCGGCTCGGGAGCGGGCTGGAACCTTTTCAGGTCGATGGTGTTCGAAATATCGACGCCGCCGCCGAAATAAACGGAGTTCCTCTTTAAAACTGACACAATATCCCTCCGTTACGCTGAAATACTCTGAACCAAGGGTCACGCCGCATTACGCAATGACCTCGTCTCCGCCTCCGCCGTGGGAGATGGTGATGATCTGTTCCTGCTCGAGGCGGCGGATAGTCGCAACGATGTTCTGCTGTGCAGCCTCAACGTCACGCATACGCACGTTGTGCAGGTACTCGATATCTGCCTGAAGGCTCTCTCTTGCACGCGTGGAAATGTTGGAGAATATGCACTCCGCAACTTCCTGGGTGGAACCCTTGATAGCGATAGCGAGATCCTTCGGGTCGACCTGCTTTGTGAACTCCTGGATAGCCATGGAATCCAGGTTGACGATATCCTCGAATACGAACATCTTCTGCTTGATCTGATCCGCGAGCTTCTGATCCCTTGCGGACAGCTCGTCGAATATGTATTTCTCGGTCGCGCGGTCTACGTTGTTCATGACCTCCGCAACGTAAGAGATACCGCCGACCTCCATGCTGTCGGTGTTGACAAGGTTTGCGAACTTCTTCTCCAGCGTAGCTTCAAGCGCCTTGATAACGTCAGGAGAAGCTCTGTCCATTCGCGCTATTCTCTCGACTACCTCGACGCGCTTCTCCTTGGGAAGCTCCGCGAGGATAGCCGCCGCCTGATCTATTCTTGCATATGAAAGTATGAGCGCGATTGTCTGCGGGTGCTCGTTCTGAACTATCGCGAGCAGGTTCTTATAGTCGGCCTTTCTCACGAAGTCGAATGATTTGGTCTTGAGCTGCTTTGTTATCCTCTGAAGCAGATTGTTAGCCGCTTCAGTGCCGAAAGCCTTCTCAAGTATCTCACGGGCGTAGTCAACGCCGCCCTCGGTAACTACCTTCTGAGTCAGGCAAAGCTCGTAGAACTCATTGAGAACGCCCTCGACCACGTCGATAGGCTGATATTCCAGCTTTGCGACCTCTGTGGAAAGCGCCTCGATCTCATCGTCAGACAGGTGCTTGTATACTGCGGACGCATTATCCGCACCCATTGCCGCGAGAACCAGAGCGATCTTCTGATTGGCGCTGAGTTCTTCTGCCTTCTTAGCTTCTGCCATATCTGTCCCCCCTTAGTGAGGCTTATTCTGCCTTCATCATGTTCTTGATGATCTGTGCGACGATCTCCGGGTTCGTCTTGGAGAAATCGCTTATCTCGCGCTTGAGTATAGTCTCGCGGGACTCCTTCGCAGCCTCTTCTGTAAGGCTCGCGATGTTGAAGTCCACTTCCTCCGGAGACTCCTGCTCCTGCGCGGTCGCGCCGGCGGCAGTCTGGGTCTGACCTGACTGTGCGGCTGCTGCAAACGCAGCCTCCTGGCGGCGTCTGATCTTCTTCTTTCTCGAATGGCTCATCATAAGCGTCATCACCAGAAGCAGTATCAGCACGATGCCAAGGCCGACTACAACGTAAAGGAGCGTATTGCGGAACGTATCCACAGGCGGAGTGATGATCTGGAGGTTTCCGTCTCCGTTTGCGCCGCCGTTGTTTGTAGCGCTGAGTGCGAACGGAATGTTGTAAACGGAAACGAGATCGACCGTAGTACCCGCCGCATTAGCGACTATCGCCTGTAATGCGTCGCGCTCGCCCTGGGTCATGTTGGTCTGATTTACGACCAGTCCAACGCTGAGGGAGTCGATGGAGTAACCGTCCTTAGTTACGGTCTCCTTGACATTGGAAACGCTGTACTGTATTTCTTCCTTATTATAATAATAGTTCTGACCGTCCTCAAGACCGGTGTATGTAGGATAATCCGGAGAAAGGTCTGCGTTCGGTGTTACTCCGACGATACCGCCGTCCTCATCAAGGGCGCCGCCCCACGTTACCTTGTCCTCGTGGTCCTTTACGCCGTGGTCGGTTCCCTCTGCCGGGGTATACTGAGTGGACTCGGTGTTCCTGGAATCATAGTTCAGCCTTGCGGAAACGTTAAACGCGAATCCGTCTTCGCCGTACATCTTGGTGAACATGTCGCCGAGGCCGTCCTTGAGCACCTGTACGAACTCCTGCTCGAACTCAAGACGCTTTCTTGCGATGTCAACGCCGGACTTATCGGTGTCCTCGTCCTCTTCGGGCTGGTCAAGCTCCGGGTCTACCCATTCGTAGGAGTTGAGCTTGCTGTCCATGATTGAGACGTTCTCTTTGGTAAGCCCCTCAACGCTGGTGGTAACGCCGCGGTATATCGCGCGCACCTCCTCGTTGGTAAGCGGCTCTGCGTCCGCCTTGAGCTGAATGAATACCGCGCACTGGCTCTCGCCCTTGTTGTCGGAAAGCGCGTAGTTGGACACCTCCGGCAGGGTGATGTTAGCGGTCGCGGACTGTATCTTGTCCATCGAAGCGATGGTTGCGCCCAGCCGTGATTCGAGCTGCTGGCGCTTTACCTCGCGTTTGTCTGTGTCGGTGCTCCACAGGTCAACGCCGTTGTTCCAGATATCGTAGTTGATCGTGGTCTTGGGGTAGCCCTGCGCCCACATCTGCATTCTGAGCGAGTCAGCCTTTTCCGCCGGCACGATGATATCACCGTTGGTGTTCACCGTAACGTCAGTAACGCCCAGCTCCTGGATCGCGGAAGCTATCTCGCCGGATTCTGAAGCAGAAAGCCCGGAAAACAACACTGCCGTACTCTTATTGGAATTGAGCATAACGCAAAGCACAATGATTATTGCAATAACGACCACCGGAATGGAGATTATCAGGATCTTCGCCATTTTTGAAGCGTCCGTCCATTTCGTTTTAACTGTCGTTACAACAGTTTTCAGCTTTTCATTCATTTATAAGAACGTCCTCCGAAGTTTTATGCTGCCGCGCCGGCAGCTTTGAGGTCATCAAACCTGCATGTTGATGATCGTATTGTAAGCGCTGAGCGCCTCGTTCTTCACTGTAACAAGCAGATCTACTGCAATGCCTGCCTTAGTGATGTTCGACTGCACCTGCGCAAGGTCGTCGATATTGCCGAGCATGAGGTCAATCGCGTCGCGGTCTACCTGCTCGTTGGTCTCGACTACATTATCAACCATTCCCTTGAATATATCGAGGAAGGAAGCCTCGTTTGCGTCCACCGCGTAGGTCTTTTTCTTGGGATCCTCGCCCATGGGGGTCATAGCCTCCATCGGCTTCATGCGGGTGAGCGCGTTCATTGTTGTAAAGTCAACCATTTAAATCTTCCTTTCGAAAATCAGCCCTTGCCGAGGGTCAGCGCCTTCGAAGCCATGGACTTTACCACTTCGAACACCGCCATATTCGCGGAATACATGTTCTCTGCTTCCGTCGCGTCGAGCTGCTCGGTGGCCACGTCAACATTGGATTCGTAGATGTAGCCGCGCTCGTCTGCGAGCGGGTGGGTGGGGTCGTAAACCGGCTCTGCCGGAGTGGGGTCGTCAACGACCGCCTTAGCCTCAACGCCACGGTACTTCACGTAATTGTGGGACGCGATCTCGCCGGAGTTCAGCTTAGCGAACAGCAGCTTCTTGAAGGTCTTGTCCTCGCCGAAAACCACCATCTGGCGCTTGTAAGCCTCCTCGGGAGTGGAAGCCACATTGTCGGCGTTGCTGATGTTCTGAGCGATGATATCAAGCCTGAACCGCTCGGCGGTCATGCCGGAAAGCGGGATATTGAGCGAACTTAAGAATGCCATATGTACCCCCTGTTACTTCGTTGTCATAGCGGATCTGACTCTGGCGAAATTGCCGTTCATCGAGTTCATTATCGCGTCGTACTGTATCTGAGCCTTTGCAAGCTCGCCCTGCTGTACGTCGTTGTCAACGTTGTTGCCGTCCGCCTGGTCGTCGGTCACGCGGTCGATGAACAGCCGCTGAACGAGGTCTATCTCGGTATCGACGGTGCCGTTGCTGCGGAGCTTGTCCCTGAAAATTCCTGCAAAGTCAAGGTATTTGCAGTTGTAGTCCGGCGTATCCGCGTTAGCGATGTTTTCTGCGATTATCTGCTGCTTCTGCCAGAGGACGGACAGCCCCTGCTCAGATATCCTGAATGCATTCGTATCGAAAAGTGCCATATATTTTCCTCTCTGTCACGGGCGAATTCCACAAAATGGCATACCATACCCTATAGTTATTCGTATTATAATTATACACCATTTCACAATATATTGCAACAATTTTTTCATGATATTTTTTTACACAATGTAGAATCGGTATACTAATTATTTAAATTAGCCGACCAAAATTGATAACTTTCTGTTTATTTTGTTATTTTTTGGTACTTTTTTGTGCATAGGTTACAAATCAAGCATTACATTTTCTACAAAAATTTATATGTAAAAAATTGTACAAACAATCAAATCCCCGGCTCCATCAAAAAGCCGGGGATTTGATTTATATTGGGGGAAGATCGGTTATCGTGTTATTCACGCCACGCTGTATGTGCTTTCGATCTCAGCCGTAGCCGTATCCTCCGGGATATACTCCTGAACCAGACAGCTCTGCATAAGCGCTTCCGCCTGGTCGTTGTATTCCTTGGGAACAACAAGATGGATAGGATAATCATTACGGTAATTCATTGCGTAATCGCTGAGGTCGTACGCCTTGTACAGCAGGATAGTATAGATGTCCTCATCAGAACTGTAATAGTAATAATCAGCAGTTCCGCAGACCTTCATCAGCCTGTTCAGCTCCGGATCTGACGCGGTCGTTCTGCCATAGCTGAATTTCAGGTCGTAATCGTTCTGACCATATATCTCGCGGCTCATAATGCGGTTCATCTCAGAGTAGGAATACCCCTCGGACTGACCGAACAGTTCGCAGTCGTCAAGGCTGTTCACATTTTTCAGGATAAACGCAGTGTAGAAGTCCTCTCCCGTAAACTGAGCGCCGACGTTTATATCGAGGCTTTCAAGGTAAGCGATGGTGTTATCCATCCAGTCGTAGACCCTCAGATTATAACTTGATGACGTCAGTTGATCCCCGCTTCCGATATCGTAATACAGGTCGGTATATTTCCAGGCTGGTTCATTCTCGATGAAATCAACGTTTATCTTCTGGCAGTCCTGCCTGATTGCGTCAAAAAGCTTGTTGTTTCCGTACTTGGCAATATCGTTCATCCAGATACGGTTGACGCTGTAGCCCTTGTTCAACAGTCTGTTCTCGTCCAGCGAGAATAATGAGGAATACCATCCCTCCGGGGTCACCATCTTCCGGCGTATCTCCCCGAAAAGCTCACTGCTGACGGAATAGCGCCGCTCAAGCTGAGTGCCGTCCTTCATCACATAGTAGAAGCTCACATATTTCCCATCGCTCGCCACGTCGCCGTTGTTCTTGGGTATCTCGTCGTGCACTTCCCTGATAGTCTGAAGAATATCATCTCCGCTCACTCCCTTGATTGTGAACTGATTCTTGGTAAGGCTTGACGTGCGGTACTCTGAGTCATAGTATGACATGGAAGCCGAAGCCACTCTGTCTGGGTTCGGAACGTAATACGCCGCGCCGAATCCGTTCGACATATTCAGCCCGAGGCATATCAGCGCGCACGCAGCGAGAGTCCCCGCCCATTTTGCCACGGAAAGCCCGAACTTCCGGAAATTCCGCCCGCTGATAAGCTCCATGATGATATACAAAATGAACGTGCTGATTATCGTGCCGATTATCATACCGGGAATGTTGTTCTGCGTAAAGCTGTAGTAATCCATCGTGTCTTCCTGCCCGCGCACGTTGATGGAAATGAAATAGGATACCGGTACGGTTATCGCGAAGATCACGATGCCAGGGATAACAAGCCCCATTCCCTTATAGACGTAGGGCATTCCAACGCGCTCAGCGCGGCGGTATTTTATCAGGAAGTACGCCCCGGCGAAGCACGCAAGGGTCACCAGCAGGGCGGGAATGCCGAACTCCGGACGGAAAATCGGCCCGCAGTCGCTGACGCTGCCCTTGCAGCCAATTGACATCATCGAATAAAGCGTCATGATCATCATGCCAAGCGGAGAGGAAGCGGTTATCGGATACGCCGAACCCACAGCGGTGGATATCGCCGAGGGGTAAAGCACAGCGCCGTACACGCCGCTCTCAACGAGGTTTATCGTCATCAGATGAATGACAGGTATCGCAAAGTTGATGAGTATCGGGTAAATGCACGCCTCCGCAAGCCTGCCGCAGAAAGATATCAGCAGCAGCGTTATCGCGATCTCCATTATGCACATGAAAAGTCCCGTGAACGCCATCGGTCCCATCATCGCTTCAACTATCGCCTGGATCTCGCCCTGTGTGTCGAACGCCGACAGGTCGGCGAACTGCAGAAGTATCTGCGCCAGAAGTATCGCAATGAAGTGCGGCAGAATGTTCACTGTGAACACCGCCGCGAGGTCGCCGAAGAACCGCGTGTTGTGGTTTATCGGCAGGGACATATCCATATCCACCACCGATTTGTTGTGAAGGCAGCGGAAGCTGCGCAGAGTAGTCACGAACGTAAAAATGAACAGCCCCACAAGGCTGAGGACCCCGATTACGATCTCAGCAATCAGAAGTGAATACAGCAGGCTCCTCTTATCCAGGAGCGCCATATTCATTTCGTACTGCTCCGGAGTCGGGTCGCTGATATACTGGCTAAGCTCAATGAGCTCTCGCTCCACCGGGCATAAAATATTGATGATGAGCATGAACGCCGGATAACTCAGCACGCTGAAGATAATGCTCATGATAAGCTGCGGTCTGAGGTACTTCACCTTGTTCAGATAGTACGGCAGAAATTTGTAGAAAACGCTCTTATTTGCCGAGTTTTGAGCTGTCATAGCCGAGCACCTCCATTTCGTAAATAAATATCTCCTCCAGCGAAAGCGGGATTTCATCGTACAGCTTCGGGGAGTGCTTTTCCACCGCCGCTCTGACCTTTTCGCGGTCGCCCCGTGCGATGATGTGCATTACGCTGCCGTTTTCCTCGATGTGGAGGATATCCACGCCGTCCGCGGAAAGCTGCTCCTTCGTGACCGGCTCCGGGAACGACGTCTGGATCTTGAACACGCTTCCCTTCACGCTGTCAAGTTCGCGGTCGAACACTACCTTCCCGCCGTGGAGAAGTCCCACGCGGTCGCAGAATTCGTCTATTTCCCCGAGATTGTGGGAGCTGAAAATTACAGTCAGCTTGGAATCTACCATAGCGTCGATGAGCATTTGCTTGACGATTATGCGCATAGTGGGGTCAAGCCCGTCGAAAGCCTCGTCAAGGAACAGATACGGAGTTCTGCACGCGATCCCGCATATCACCGCCGCCTACCGCTTCATACCCTTTGAGAAGGTGTTCAGCCGCTTTTTCAGCGGAAGATTCAGCGCGCTGTAGAGCTTCTGCCAGAGCTCCTCGGAAAACGTGCCGTAAAAGCTCTTGTAGTACTGCTTCATTTCAGTAAGGGTCATTGTGTTGAACTGCACCGTTTCATCGTTGATGAAGAATACGCGCTCCTTCACCTTCGCGTTGTCGTACACCGGCTCGCCGTCTATGAAAAGCTCTCCGCCGCTGAGCCTGTAAATCCCGGAAAGCGCCCGGAGCAGCGTTGATTTTCCGGCTCCGTTAGAACCCAGCAGGCCGTATGCGCAGCCCTCCGGAATAGTGAGGGACACGCCGTCAAGCGCGTTTTTATCGTCGAAACGCATTACCGCATTCTTTACCTCGATCATTGATTACCACCCGTCCTTTCACCAGTTTCCCCGGTTTCTCCAGCCTCTCCTGACCATATCTGCCGTGCCAGGGATTCTATCTCCGCAAGGCTGACCCCTGCATCCTAGAGCCCATCATGAAGGTGACGGTCAACGTCCCCGAGGATTACATGGGCGACGTTATCGGCGACCTGAACTCCCGTCGTGGTCAGATCAGAGGTATGGAGGCCGTATTCGGCGCTCAGGAGATCCGCGCTCTGGTTCCTCTGTCTGAGATGTTTGGTTACTCCACCGATCTGCGAAGCAAGACTCAGGGCCGCGGCAACTACACCATGGAGCCTCACAGCTATGTGGAAGTGCCCAAGAACATTGCGGACAAGATCATCAGCGAGCGTACAAAGAACAACTAAAAAATCTGCGTATCTGCTTGCTTTTTCCACGGTTTATTGCTACAATAAATCTGTGGCAGCAAACGATGTTTGTG
>ERZ826220.2225-NODE-2225-length-17028-cov-10.124904_pt1 | contig 17028 bp, 13 predicted proteins | sample MGYA00519927_ERZ826220 | MGnify/ENA primary metagenome ERZ826220 (study PRJEB31778, sample SAMEA3449225) | human gut metagenome | biome: human gut; feature: human-associated habitat; material: faeces | place: United Kingdom | collected 2010/2012 ...
ATAATGATAGCAGAGTAATTTTAATAAAAAAAGGTACGTGCTATTGCGCGTTTACCTTCCATAATAAATACATTCCAGAATCTTCTCCATATCCTCAACAGATGTATATAAACAACAAAAAAGAACCTTGTACCATCCCATCACAAGATCCTTTTCTCTTTCGTATATTTTTATTTATGTCCTCGGACTTTTAAATATTCCTCTAATCCATGTCTTCTCAACTTACATGCTGGACATTCTCCGCATCCATCACCCATCACTCCATTATAACATGTCAGAGTTTCATTTCTTACAATATCAAAGACGCCTAATTTATCAGCCATCTCCCATGTCTGTTTCTTGTCAATCCACATTAATGGTGTGATCACTTCAAATTCGTAATCCATGGCAAGTGTTAATGTTGTTTCTAAAGATGAGATAAAGACATGGCGGCAATCTGGATATCCACTGAAATCACTCTGGGACACACCTGTTACTAACACATGAATGTCTCTTTGTTTTGCAAAAACAGCTGCAAATGTTAAGAATAACATATTTCTTCCATCAACAAACGAATTTGGTGTTCCTTCTTCTGGTGCTTCATGATCTACTTCCATATCTACTCTGGTAAGAGAGTTTGGTGCTAACTGATTTAACAATCCCATATCCAGAATATGATGTTCTACACCGTGTTCTTTACAGATTTTCTTTGCACATTCGAGTTCCTTTGAATGTCTCTGTCCATAATTAAATGAAAGCGCGATCACTTCATCATATTTCTTCTTTGCCCAGAAAAGGCATGTTGTGCTGTCTTGTCCACCGCTGAATACAACAACGGCCTTGTTTGGTTTTGCCATTTTGCTTCTCTCCTTTTCTTATTTTCCTGCCTGCATCATGAAATGCCATTTTAATGTGGAATCTGTATCAAATGCTCCTCGAAGTGTTGTTGTCACTGTCTTGGCATTGTGTTTTTTGATTCCTCTTGCACTCATGCAGCTATGACATCCTTCAATATAAACAGCTACATCTTCACTTCCTGAAACTTCCATGATAATTTCTGCGATATCACTTCCGATCCTTTCCTGAAGCTGTAAACGTTTTCCAACCATATCACAGATTCTTGCGATCTTACTAAGTCCTAATACCTTGTCTTTTGGCAAATATGCCACAGAGACTTTCATATCATACATTAATGCCATATGATGCTCACAATAACTAAAGATATCAATATCTTTTACGATCACCATATCTTTATGATCTTTGACACTTAGATCATCTTCAAATGTCTTTGAAAACATCTGAGCGATCTCATGATTGCTGTAATTCATTCCTTCAAAGACTTCTTCATACATTTTCGCTACACGATCTGGTGTTTCTTTTAACCCTTCACGGTTTGGATCATCTCCAAGTGCAACAAGAATACCTCTTATATGTTCCTTGATCGCTTCTTTATCGATTGCCATAGTATTTCCTCCTATACGCCTGTCTTGTCAGGGTCCCATACAACTTTATGGATCTGAATCTGGAACCTGACTTTGTTAAGCTTGTTTTCTTTCATAAATTCAACGATTTCTTCTGGTTCGATTTTACCAAATACAGGACTGAAGTATACAATTGCTTTTTCACAAAGTCTGAATCGTTCAATGATTTCTTTCGCCCTGTTTAAATCCTCCCTGCTTCCAATAACAAATTTAACAACATCCCATGGTTTTAAATATTCCATATTTTCAAGGCACATATTCTCTTCCATATTACTGGATGGAAGTTTGTAATCCATTGTCATTGTTAATCTGTTGTCTCTTTCTTTATAATATCTGATCGGTACACTTCCATTTGTCTCAATCTCAATCTCAACTTTTGGCATCATCAAGATACTTCCGATCAATTCTGACACATTTTCGTCAAGAAGAGGCTCTCCACCTGTTAATGTAACAAGTTCGACTCCTGCTTCTTTGATCCTTTCTACAATCTGCGGTGCCGTCAATAATTCACATCTTGCATCTCTTTTATTGGCCCATGTTGTGTCGCAGTAAGAGCAGTTTAAGTTACATCCTTTCAATCGGATAAACATAGCAAGACGACCAGCTTTCTTTCCTTCTCCGTTGATACTTACAAAGGTTTCGACTACTTTAAATGTTTCCATCTCATTTACTCCCCATATGCTGCCATATTATTTGGTGTCTCATAAACTTTCGCTAACTTGACATCATATCCGATTTCTTTCACTCTATCATAAAAATATTTTGCAAAACTCTCTGCAGTTGGACGAAAATCTACGAAGATCATTTTGAAATTTTCCTCTTTCAATGCTTCTACTGTCTTCTCTTTTAATGTTCCATCTTCTATGATCAGACTATGATCAAACTCATCTGCTAATTTTTTAATATCATCTTTTAACTGTCCAAAATCGACAACCATTCCTCGAATCTGCCCTGTCTGTTCTAATGTTTCACTTTGTACGGTAACTTCTAATTTCCAGCGGTGACCGTGGATATTGCTGCATTTTCCTTCATAACCCGATAAAAAATGAGCTGAATCAAAGGATGCATGTGTTGTTAACTGATACATTTTCTTCTTTCCCTTCTACATATATTTTCAATCAAAAAAGGATACAAGCACGCGTACCTGTATCCTGAAAATCTTCTTCTCAGTCCTAGTTTTGTTTATAGACAGGATGGTACGAATGAACTGTCTTTGATTTCTAAAATCTTATCTAGTATATCATTGTTTTATCAAAATAGCAAACAGAGATTGCAAAATTTCACAATCTCTGTTTACTTATTATAAATATTGCTTATGAAAATATGAGGAATTAATTTATTGTAAATGGTTATTTACAATCTTATTTATTTAATGGTTTCTTTGTAAATGACATAACGATCATTCCAATAACTGCACCAACTACTACAGAAATTAAGTATTGTACTGGATTCGTGATGACTCCAATAACAAAGATTCCACCGTGTGGTGCTGGAAGTCCACATTTAAATGCCATGGATAACGCACCTGCTACTGCAGATCCTACGATACATGGTGGCAGGATATGGATTGGATCTCCTGCTGCAAACGGGATAGCTCCTTCTGTAATGAATGATAATCCCATGATGTAATTTACAACACCAGATTTTCTTTCACTCTCTGTAAAACGATTCTTGAAGAATGTTGTACAAAGTGCGATCGCAAGTGGAGGTACCATTCCTCCGGCCATAACAGCTGCCATGATCGCATACTGTTCTGGTCCTGCATTGGCTACTGTTAACTGTGCTGTACCAAATACATACGCTGCTTTATTAAATGGACCACCCATATCAATGGACATCATCGCTCCAAGAACTGCTCCTAAAAGGATAGAACTTGTTCCACTCATAGATGATAAGAAGTTATTCAGTCCTGTATTGATCGCTCCAACAACCGGATTAACTGCGATCATCACAACACCCATAATTAAAATACCACAAACTGGGAATAGTAAAATTGGTTTTAACCCTTCTAATGCACTTGGTAATTTATCAAACAGTTTTCTTAATAAAACCATGATATATCCACCAACAAAACCTGCAAATAATGCTCCGATAAATCCAGAGGAAACGGCTTTGGCAGAATCATATGCCATGATATTAGCAAATGTATAACCACCATTTGCTAATGCTCCACCAACGAAACCTATCGCTAATCCTGGTCGGTCTGCAATACTCATTGCAATAAATCCAGCTAAGATTGGAAGCATAAATCCAAATGCCTGTTCACCGATTGTCTTTAGTAAAGCTGCAAGTGGTGTATTCTTACCGAAGTTTGCTGGGTTGATCGCCTGATTATCTACTAAGAATGCAAGAGCGATCAAGATACCTCCACCGATTACAAATGGCAGCATATGAGATACACCATTCATCAGATGGTTCTCCATCCATTGCTTCATAATCGACTCCGTCTGGTACTGTCATAGAAGCCAAACCAGCCTTAGTTACTGCTTTGTTCTTAGAATGAGGAATTGCAATCCCTCCTCCGATACCAGTTGTTCCATTAGCTTCTCTTGCTAAAATGCCCTTCTTGTATTCTTCGCGATCTGTGATGTTTCCGCCCTTGACCATTAAATCAACCAGATGATCAATTGCTTCTTCTTTGCTGTTAACCTTCACACCAAGGTCAATTGTTGCATCCTGCAACAGCTCTGTAATTCTCATACAGGTTATCCTCCTTTTCCAAAATAAAAACGTCAAAATCAATCATTCGTTTCCTTTTTTTCTTCATTATAGCACAGTTTCAGTCAAAGTCAATCATTTTAAACCATTTTCTTTCATGTTTTTGAAAAAAGGAAATATTAAAAAGCATACCTCTTTTTAATATTTCCCTTCCTTTTAATTTTTATTTCACTTTGATCGCCCAGCGCATCTTTGTTGATTTTGCTCTTCCGTTCTGGGCACATTCCTCTTTTGATGGACGAATAACATCTTTGGCTATATCACTGTAGATTCCTGCTTTCTTCCCATACTTAAACGCGTGTTTTACAAGTCGATCTTCTCCAGAGTGGAATGTAAGGATTGCAACCTTTCCACCTGGTGCTAATGCGTCTGGAAGTTTCTCCAATAATTCTTCTAATACTTCAAACTCGCTGTTTACATCAATACGCAAAGCCTGAAATGTTCTCTGGCAGGATTTCTTAACTGCTTCTTTTCGCTCTTTTTCCGGCAAAAAGTTTAATGCTCTTTCAATGACATCTTTAAGATCCGTTGTTGTCTTGATCTTCTTTCCTCGTTTCATCGTTGCAACGGTTTCTTTTGCAATCTGTTTTGCATACGGCTCATCTGCATTTTCAATGAGCATTCCTTCAAATTCAGCCTTCGTGATATCTTCTAAACGCTCTGCCGCTGAAATTCCTTTTTCTGGATTCAGTCTTAAATCTAATGGTCCTTCAAATTTATAAGAAAATCCTCTTTCCGGATTATCAATCTGCATGGAGGATACGCCAAGGTCGGCTAAAATGAAATCGAATGGTCCAACTTCTTCGGCTACCTGATCAATATTAGCAAAATTAATATGCTTGATCGTTAAGATATCTTCTCCAAACCCTGCATCATGCAGACGTTTCTCTGTCTTTACAGATTCGATCGGATCTACATCTAATGCGTAGATATGACCTTTGCCCTGTAACTTTTCTAACATCTTTCTTGTATGTCCGCCATATCCTAAGGTTGCATCCAATCCTTTTTGTCCCGGCTGGATGTCAAAAAATTCAAGAATTTCTTTTACACAGATGGAAATGTGCATTCCTGCCGGTGTACTTCCTTTACTAATAACTTTTTGAATCGTATCTCCATATTTTTCTGGGTTTAATTCTTTGTATTTCTCTTCGAATCTTCTTGGATGAGTCCCTTTATATCTGACTCTTCGTTTGTGTTTCTTTTCTGGCTGCTGCTGTTCCATTGTTTTCTACCTTTCTTTGTTATAATCAGGTTAATCTAAGATTAGGACATTTTTTCCTTCAAATGCAAAACCATAGGCTTTGATATTATTTTCGTTGATTCCTGCTTCGATCAACTCTTCTTTGTATTTCTTTTCTTTGATCTGTTCTAATGCATTTTGCGCGGTTTCTTCTAAAGATTTTTCTTTCTTAGGACTGAGCACTTTAAATTCCATGATGATCGCTTTATCTTTCTTCACATTTCTAGGCCTTAACATAACATCATATCTTCCAAAGCCACTCTCACGATTAGATTTTATCTCATATTGGTCTATTAATTCTACCAGAAGTCCAAGGACAAATCCATGATAAAACCGCTCTGGTTCCAGCATCTGTGACGATTTCTTTCCTACATCGAAATAACTGAAAATATGCATTGATATCCGGTTCATATAAGCATTCATTGCTTCTATATCACCAACTAACATGGCTTTGATAAATGCATTATAGTCTCCACCTGCTTTTGAAAACCAATTCTTTACCATATGCGCAAACATTACTTGCACTTCGAAATTCGTTAATTTTAAACGATATAACTGCTTCCAATTTAGATAATCCGAATCGTTTCTTATCTTTTTCTCTACTTTCAAATATCCGCTTGCGAGCAAAAGACTCCAGATTGCTGTTTCCTCAAGATCCAGCTGATCATAAACAATCTGTTCATCTAATTCTGTAATGATTTCTTTTCCGCTTAATAATAATTCAAACGATTCTTTTACCTGTGTATTTCCTTCACGGATTAATGTTCCAATCAAAGAATTACTGCTTGTATTTGCCCAGTATGGAGCTACTTCTTTCTTGTCTAGATAATTTATGATCGACCATGGATTATAGATATCTTTCATCTCTCCGAAACAAAATCCATCATACCAGCGTTTTACTTCTTCTTTTTTATCTTCTAATCCATATTCTTTGAGAGCTTTTATAACTTCATTCTGCGTAAAACCAAACTTATCCTCATATTTCTTTGAAGTCGTTGTTACTACTTCCAGATTATTAAGATCGGAAAAGATGGATTCTTTGCTGACTCTTGTAATTCCTGTCATGATTGCTCTTTCCAGATATGGATTTGTTTTAAATGTAGAATTCAGCAGAGATCTTAAGACTCCCATCAAATCTGGCCAGAATCCGCCTACATAGGCTTCCTGAATCGGTGTGTCATACTCATCTAATAAAATGATCGTTTTCTTTCCATAATAGCGGCTTAGATAATCTGACATTTTTCGAATAGCATCAGAAATCATGCTGTCATTCATTTTGGTTGAAATCTGTTTATATTCTTCTTTCTCATTATCTGTCAGCAAATCCGTATGAAGAAGAAAAATATTTTTATTATAAAGCTCTTGTATGATGCGGCAAATGCTTTCTCTTGCCTGTTCGTAAGTATTTTCTTTTACATTTGCAAAGCTTAGAAATATAACTGGGTATGTTCCTTGAATTTCTCTGTATTCTTTGTATTTCCAAATGCTTAGTCCTTCGAATAATTCCGCTCTTTGGGCATATTCTACTGAGAAGAACTTTTCAAGCATACTCATGTTTAGCGTTTTTCCAAAACGTCTGGGGCGGGTGATCAACGTAACTGCATCATCAGATTCCCACCATTCTTTGATAAATTCAGTTTTATCAATATAAAAATTGTTCTTTCTTCGGACGGTTTCAAAATCCTGATGTCCAATTCCGACAATTCTTGCCATGCTGATCCCTCCTTTATACTGTAACTTCCGCATTCTGCTTGATCTGATCGATCACTGTCATGATCTTCATTGCGATGTCCATATCATTTTCAAAAATCTGTCCAATACTTCCGACACTTCGAAATGGCTCATCCATCATAACTCTTCGGTCTTCGATCATTCCATTTACAGAGATATAATCAACGATCAATCGCACAAAACGAATCTGATCAGCATTTAGTTTCTCCTCATTTAAGAATTCATTAAACGCCTCATTTGCTGCCTGTTGATCCATTCCTGTGATTTTTCTTACAAGAATTCCAACTGGTGTATCCCCATATTCTTTTGTATAATCTTCTTTTGATCCTAGTTCCTGCCAAAGAATTCTCTCCAGTTCCTGCATATCACTTTTTTGTAACGGCTGGTTATTTCGTAATTTACACACTGCCATGTTATCTTGATGCTCTTTTAAATAGAATTCTACCTTTTTGCGATAGTTTTCTAATCGATTTCCCATCTCAATTGGTGTGTTTTCCTGATATTCTATTACTTGATCTGCAAAATCTGTATAAACGATTCTCTGTGTCTTTTTTGGTAAAAACTGAATCAGATCTCTAAGTGCTTTCCTGACTACATCCATTTCCAGAATAAATGCTTTTTCCCAGAATTCATTCGTCTGTACCTTATCCAAAATATATTTTTGCTCTTTGATCTGTGGCACAGAATCCTGCATTAAAGATAGCTTTTCTGCAATACCAACAACTGCTCCAATATTTTTCGAAGGGTTCTTCTGTTCCAGCATTGCAAGTTCGATACTATACATCAGATAATCAAATCTTCGTGCCAATTCATATTCCTTCTCGGCCTCTATAATTGGTGCGATATGTTTCTTCAGGTCAGCCATTGCTTCTGTCTCAAGAATATCCCATGATTTCTGTTCTCGATATCGAAGGACATATTTCAAATGATGTTTTACAATGAAACTTTTGTCATTCAGATCACTTATCGCTTGCATTAATTCTTTCACTAATGTATTTCGATATTCTCTGAAATCTTCGTCTTTTTGATAGTCTGTATCTTGTAATTCTCTTACGATCCTTGCCTTACATAAAAAGATTTTCTCTGCTAATGTTTCTATAAATCCGCTATCTTTTCCATGCGGATTCACTCTGAAATATTCGAAGTTATTACAATAATCAAAAATCAGAAATTTTTCTTTATCCATTCCAGGCCCTAGTAAATCTTTGCAAAGTCTTGTTCCTCTTCCGATCATCTGACAGAATTTTGCATAACTTCTAACTTTCTTGAAAAATACAAGATTCAAAATCTCTGGAACGTCAATTCCTGTGTCCAGCATATCTACGGATACTGCAATCTGAGGCATCTTGTCCTTTTCTTCGAATTGTTCAATCAAATGTTCGGACTCTTTGATGCTGTAATCAATCTGTTTGATAAAATGACTGCCTTTCTCTGGAAAAAGCTTCTGAAAACGCTTGACAATTGCCTTCGCATGTTTACTATTTCTTGCAAAAATAATTGTCTTTCCCAATTTATCTCCGCCTTCTACCTTTAATCCTTCTCTCATCAGATTGATTAACACAAGATCAATCGTGTCTTTATTAAACAGCCATCGATTTACAGCTGTATTCGGAATATCTTTCTCTACATTCTCATCATCATCGAATTCATCGTCAAATGCTTCTTTTTCTTCTTCAGATAACTGATCATAGTGGATTCCTTCTTCCATGATCTTTGTCTTATATTCTCTTGTTCGATAGTCAACCAGATATCCTTCTTTTACTGCTTCATCAAGCTCATACGCATACGTTGGAACCCCTCGCTCCAGATCAAAGATCGTATAGGTGTTTTTATCAATCTCATCTTTCGGTGTTGCTGTCATTCCAAGTAAAACCGCATCGAAATAGTGAAAGATTTCCTGATATTTCTTATAAATACTTCGATGACTTTCATCTACAATGATCAGATCAAAATGCGCTGGTGTAAATAATTTTTTTCCATCCTTTTTCTTTGTTTCATCGATTGCATTTAGCATCGTTGGATATGTTGAAAATATCATTCTGCTGCTTTCTGGATCTTCTTTATTTTCAAGTAAATTGCATACTGTCAAGTCTGGAAGGAGATTACTGTAACTCTTCTTTGCCTGAGAAACTAAAGCTTTACGATCTGCTAAGAATAAAATATTCTTTACATAATTATGTCTGCGAAGTACGTCTACCAGACTGATACTAACCCTTGTCTTTCCTGATCCTGTTGCCTGTACTAGCAACAGCTTTCTATGATGATTCATGATAGATTCACATAATACCGTCACGGCCTCTTTCTGATATGGCCGGTTTGTAATTTTATCTTGAATCTCTAAATGAATCAAAGGCTTTTTGCTTGTTCTTTGATCCACCATTCGCTGCAGATCTTCTTTTGTGAAAATACCTGAAACAACTCGCTGTGGATCATCCTGTGCATCATCAATGATCTGCATTTCAAAACCATTTGTTATAAAAATGATTGGTCTTTGCTGGTATTGATTTTCCAGACAATCCGCATATAATTTGGCCTGATGACTTCCTTTCATCGGATCTACACTGCTTCGTTTTGCTTCGATGACTGCCAGTGGTTTTCCATTATTGCTGTATAAAACATAATCGGCATAACCTTTTCCTGTACTGTTTGGCATACCTGTAACTGGCACTTCTGTAAGACAGTCCTTGCCAATCGTCCATCCAGCTTCCGCAAGATCAAGGTCAATGTATTTTCTTCTTGTCTCTGCTTCTGTATCTTTATCCACTTCATAACTTCGTCCAGTTTCATTTTCCTTACGAAGTTTGGTCATCTCTTCTCTTAGCTTTTCATTTTCCTTGATCGCTTCTTCTAATTTCTGGTCTTTTCCGCTTAGTTCTTTTTGAAGATTTTCTAATTCTTCCTGTGTTTTTTTCTCTTTTCCGGCATCTGGCAGCAGACTCATATCATAATGGCGATTTATATAGTTTTCACCATAACAGTAATCAATCCATTTACAGAACTGGAAAACACAGCGTAACGAAAGTACCGCTGCATCGTGTTTTACGTTAGTATTTGTATGTACTGCGACATTTCCAAGCTTAATCGTATATTTTAGCATATCAAATAATTTAGGCTGAATCAGCTTGCGGAAAGAATATTCGTGAATCAGGCTGGAAATATTATCACGATATGGCATGGTCAGGGCATCATCGTGGACATATACCCATCGCACTGCGAGTTCTAAGGCTCGTCTTGACAAGATTGCTGCTGTTGACGGAGATATGGCGATGCTTCGTTCCGCTTCTGCTGCCTGCATCGCAAAGTCTTTGAAACGATCTGTCTGTACTAGAAAGTCAAAATTCGTCTGCATGTGGTTTCCCTCCCCCTTATTTTTCCTGATTCTTTGGTATTTGGTCTTGGTTTTATTATACTCTTTGTATTGTGGGTGGTGCAATATAGAAATTTGTGGATGACAAACTTCGATTTGTCTATTCGTTCAAGAAACATTAGATACTTCTGTTGCAGATCTATTGGCGGAACAATCATTCTTCTTTGTTTCAAAGAATTAAACTCTATGTTATCAGCTGTTACAGCCCTAACACCAGACAAAATATCTTTTTCTTGCATCTTAAATTGAACAGCTAAAAACCTCGTCAAAATTCTTTCTCCTGGTATAAATACTTTTAAATCTTGATTAACTGTTATAGGAACTTTATTCACTGCAACTGGCAATGTATGTTTTAAAATTCCACTTCTAATAACCATAATTACTGAATTCACAGGAACCAAACGTGCAGTACTATTATCTACACCTAATTGATTAATTTTAATCTGACTATCTTTCAATACATCTGTCTTCATGTCTTTAGCTGATACCCATGGTATATCGCCATCTTTATAATATTCTGGATGAGCTTTAGAAGGTGTTCCACCTCCATATATCTCTTTGCATAAATTTTTTACTGTATCTGTTTCCCATTTTTTATCATTGTATACAGCGTCACCAAAGAGTTCTACAAATCGGGCTTGGATTAAATTATCTAATAAATTTAATTCTTTTTTTGCTTTTTCCCTTATTTCGATAATTTTATTCAATTGCTGTACTATTTTTTTCTGTTCTACTATATTTCTTAATGGTATTTTCATTTTTTTCATTGCAGTTTGAGTAAGTTTTTTTCTTGTTGCACCATTAATCATCCCATCAACCTTATAAAACATAAGCGAATAACATAAATAATCAACATCTATTTCCTCTTTAGGCTTTAGTACATGTGCATGATTATTTACCCAACATTTTCCTGAAACTCTGTATGCTATAGGTTTCTCTTTTGATCCAAAATTACCACCATCTTCAGCTAATAATACTAGCTCATCATCAAAAATGTAATCATTCACATAATCTTGTATTCCGTTTGCACCATAATATGGATATTTACCTTCTTTTCTATCTGATGCCGTTATGGGAATCCTCATTGAATCCAAAATTTCACAACATTCTTCAACACGTGTATATTTCAATTTTTCCATTCTTCGTTCCTTGCAAAATTCAAATTTTAAGGAATGAATCTTCAATTTATCTGGTTATGACATATATTTCTGATGGGATGCCTTTACATTATTCTGATTTACCATTGCATATTGCATCGTTGTATCAATCTGTGAATGTCCAAGAATCTTTTGCACTTGTTCAATTGGCATTCCTTTGTCAATCGCTCTCGTTGCCATTGTTCTTCGGAATTTATGCGGATGGATTCGTTCCAATCCAAGCTCTCTTCCTAATTGTCTTAATCGAATCTCTACCCCACTGATCTTTAAGCGATCATATGGTGCATCTAAAGTAACGAATAATGCTGGGTTCTTATCTTTCCTACTTTCTATATATTCCATTAAATGTACTTTTGCTTTCGCATCAAAATAAACTCTTCTTTCTTTATCTCCTTTTCCGTATACAACACATTCTCGTTCTTCAAAATTAATATCTCCTATGTTCAAATTTACCAATTCACCCACACGTATACCTGTTGAATATAACAGATCAATCATTGCAAGGTCTCGAATCTGTGTACAATGATCCCTTAATTGTTCGATTCCTTCATCTGTGATCACACTTTTTACCACTGTTTTTGTCTTAATCTTATGAATCCTTCTCATTGGACTTTTTAAAATGTAATCTTCTTCCTCCAACCATGTAAAAAAGCTCGATATATTCCGTCGTATATTATCAATTGTAACATTCGAGCAGTTATTCCTTTTTTGATAATCTGCAAGATATGACCTCATTTCATCTGTCGTTATCTTGCGGATTTCTTTTTCCGTTTGTGAAAGCATATGTTCTGCTGTTACCTTATAATATTGAATGGTACGTTCCGAACATCCTTCTACTCTTTTTGCATCCAAGAACATTTCCAGAAATTCTTCATTCGATATCTGTTGTTTCTCTAGTTCATTTTCTGAAAATGTCCTTAGAATTACTTCCTGTAATTTTTTCATCTGTGGCACTGTTAAATACTCTGCCATCTCATTTAGTATTGTTACAATTTTCTCTTCCATGTTGGTACACTCCTATATACCAACATCCTTCAACCATTTTTGCTCCTAAATCTATGAAATAAAATATTGACATTCCTGATAATATGTTTCAGCTTCTTTTTGCATTAATTCTAATAATTGATCCACTTTATGATGTTCTCTATATTCTTTTAGTCCTTCTAAATACTTACTGCGATCATCATCTAAGATAATAAATGGTTTTAACTCATCATATTTCAAGCTTTCCCGAAACAATATCATTCTTCCTGTTCGTCCATTTCCATCCTGAAATGGATGAATTGATTCATATCTTGCATGAAATTCAGCAAGTGTTTTCATAGTTTTTTCTTGTTTATGATACCAATCCAAAAGTTGCCTCATCTCTGCTTCTACATCCTTTGGCAATGCTGTTTTATACATTCCGATCATATTGGGACGTTTCTTATAATCTCCGATTGCATATCCATTCGCTCGATCTTCAAAAACTCCTGATTTCAACTCATAATGCATGCGTTTTATTAGATTCTCTGTTAATTCTTCTTCCAATGTATCTAACATATGATTAAACATTAAGAAATGTCCATTCATTTCCTCTACATCTTTGGCTCGATAATAGTCATCGTTGACTGGTAATGTTCCATTATCAAATAGTGATGCTGTTTGTTCTGGTGTCAATGTACTTCCTTCAATCTTATTTGAATTGTACGCCATTGCTCTTTGCGTATAAGCATAAACTCCTGTTCTGTCAAATCGTTTTCGTTCTATTTTAAAACGTTCAATTAACCATCGTTTAAATTCTGACATTTTAATATCGCCTCTTTTCTATCCGAAATATTCTTGCATTAATGAATCATATAGTAATTGTGTTTTTTCTAATGATTTCTGAACTTCAAACTTCGATTTGTTGATTTGGTGGACGAAGGCTGCGAATTGGTTTTGAAGGTTTATGTCTGCAACAATAACATCTATTGTATTAAGTTTTTTTACTGCTAATCCCGGTTGTGCAGCTCCTGTATGATATCTATATAGATCCATCAATTTTAACATGTAATAAACCCACATTGTATTATCATTTTTTAATGTAGAAACTAAAACCGCATGTTCTGTTGCATGAAATTTTCCTGTTGCATATTGTACATTACCGCATAATGCTCCTTGTCTACCTATAATAGGATAACATCCTTCATAACTTAAATTTTCTACGTATCCCCTTATCCCATTTCCACCATAGCATGGTATTTCATATTTATCTTTTAAATAATCATGAATATCTTCTGCTTTAGTTGTTATTCCTGCCTTTAAAAAATATCTTTCTTCTATTTTTTCAATCGGCAATAGCTTACTGTTTGTTATTGGATCACCAAACATCTCGACAAATCGGGCTTGAATTAAATTATCTAATAACAATTTTTCCTGTTTTTCATCTTCTATTAAATTTCTAACCTTTTCCAACTTACTAATTATACTATCTTGAATAAATAAATCAGGTAATTCCAATTTATATTCTTTAACACTTTTCGCTGATAAGTTAGGTTGTGAACTTCCATTATTAAATTTAAATAACTGCTCTTTAATTAGAGGTGTTTCCAAAGCTAACATCAAATATTGTGGTCGTACTTTTTCTAAATTCGGTCTAATAATAACAAGTGATGAAGCAATAGCCCCATATATGTTGTCATTAATAAGTGCTTTCTTTCCCAAAGAACCCCTTAGACAATATAAAATATCATTTTGTTGAAATTTTCCGGAATTTAATTTCTCATATTTTTCAGGCGTTATATAATTCATTGCTTCAAACTCTATCGCTCGACCATTTAAATGTCCCGCATTAACAAACGGGATTCCACCACTCGTTATAATTTCTTTTTGTGATGGATAATTTTTCCCTCTATCACCATTTATTAATACAGCTATATCTCCTAATTTTACTTTTCCCATCTATCATTTCCTCAAATTCGCTTATAATTTCACTTTTAAATTTAATTTTGTTATTGATATCTATATTTTTATCCAGTATAATAACTATAGATGTTACCATAACGGTAGGCGGTTAGCCTCCTATCCGGAAGTTATAGTCCGGTTTACATAGAAATCCAATTATTTTGGAAATTTACTTAGGAGGATTTGACTTATGTTGACTATTGATAACCTCATCGGCATTATTTGTCTTTGTACGACTTTTTATAGTCTTGGTTATTCACATGGACAACGTGATTCCAAGACAAAAAAATAGCCGCCCCAACCTGTAAATGAGCGACTATTTCGACTTATAATATCAAGCTAACCGTCTATCGGTAGCATCTTTTCTATTTATAGAATATCATCATCTCGCCCACTTGTCAATGCATTATTATATTGTTTAATATAGTTCAAAATACAAATTCAAATTTTTCTATCTGCTAATCATCATTTTCTTCCAACATTTTCCTTAATTCCACCAGATTCTTATGAATTTCCACCTCTAATTCCTCAATATCTTTCAATATTTCCTCTGTTGGTGGATACTCTACCGGAATATACTCGATCTCTTTATATTTATTAATAGAAAGATCATAATCATTCTCGACAATCTCTTCTTTCGGCACAAAAAAAGACTGTTCTGTTCGTTTTCTTTCTTCTTCCTTTTCTAGATTCTGATATCTCTCAATAATATCAGGAATATCATTCTCTTCAATTTCCTGACGTTTATCATCTAAGGTTCTTCCATCAGCTTTCATATCATAAAACCAAACTTTATCGGTACCACCTGCTCCTGTTTTTGTGAAGAGTAAGATAGCTGTGGATACTCCTGCATATGGTTTGAACACTCCTGATGGCATGGAAATCACTGCGTCTAATTTATGATTTTCAATTAATTCTTTTCGAATCGCTTTATGTGCACGACTGTTTCCGAATAATACTCCATCTGGTACGATAACTGCTGCCCTTCCTCCAATTTTCATGATGCGAAGGAATAAAACAAGGAATAATAATTCTGTTTTCTTTGTTTTTGCAACTTTTAAAAGATCTGCTGATACTCCATCATAGTCTAAACTTCCTTTAAATGGGGGATTGGCAAGAATCAATGAATACTTTTCTTTATCTGTATTCATCTCTGACAAGCTGTCTTTGTATTCAATATTCGGATCATCGACTCCATGAAGCAGCATATTCATTGCTCCGATTCGAAGCATCGTTCGGTCCATATCAAACCCATAGAACATCTCATGATTAAAATGCTCTCTTTGTTCCGCATTTAAGAATAAATCTTTGTGGTTTTTACGCAAATACTGCTGTGCTGCCATTAAGAATCCTGCTGATCCCATTGCCGGGTCGCAGATGATATCAGATGGTACTGGTTTTACCAGTTCTACCATCATCTGAATGATATGTCTTGGTGTTCGAAATTGTCCGTTCTTTCCTGCACTTTCCAGTTTGGATAACAGATATTCGTATAAATCTCCTTTACTGTCTCCTTCCAGATTCAATCCATCAATCCCATCAATTACTTTGGTAAGTAATGCTGGCGTTGGAATCTTAAAGATCGCATCTCCCATATATTTACTATAAGCAGATTCTCCATCTGGATGTAGACTTTTAATAAACGGAAATACTCCATTCATCATCAGATCATAAATCTCATTCGCATCTCCCAAATTCTTAAATTTACTCCAACGATACTGCTGACAATCAGCTGGAAAGATTCCTTCATATGGAATCCCTAAAATATTCGCATCTCTTTCTTTCCTGGTTTCTACCTCATCTAACTGCTTGATAAATAGTAAGTAATTAAACTGTTCAATAACTTCCAGTGGATTTGTAATTCCACCTGTCCAGAAAATCTCCCACAAACTGTCAATTTTATTTTTTAATTCGCCTGTAATCATTTCAATCCTCCTTTAATTTGCAAAGCAAATCCGAACCCCTCACAGCGAGGGAAAGATTTATTCTCACTTATCCCAGTTCCATTTATACTTTGTATAACGACCATTTCCAATCTTTATTATCTTTTCTGCCTTCACCAAATCCGTTAATGTTCTCTGTACCGTCGTCATACTTATTCCCGGTGCGGCATCAACAATCTCAGCCTTAGTTATTGTACCCAAATGATTCTTTATCAGTTCCTCAATCCTATCTGGTTTAGGCACTTTCTTTTCTTCCACAACTTGTGCTCTATCAAAGAATTCTCTGTATGCTGCTGTGATAATCCCAAGAATATATTTTACAAAAGGCTCATAGTCATTCTCGTCTTCCATCCACCCCCTCGAACTTTCCTGAAGAGCATCATAATAACTGTCTTTTGTCCCCTCTATCAGCTTTTCCAAACTAATATATTTACCAACAATATAATCATTCTGATATAGCAATAATAAAGTCAACAATCTGCTCATT
>ERZ826220.2226-NODE-2226-length-17026-cov-3.349184_pt1 | contig 17026 bp, 9 predicted proteins | sample MGYA00519927_ERZ826220 | MGnify/ENA primary metagenome ERZ826220 (study PRJEB31778, sample SAMEA3449225) | human gut metagenome | biome: human gut; feature: human-associated habitat; material: faeces | place: United Kingdom | collected 2010/2012 ...
CTACGGGGTGACGATCCACTGGGTCGACGCCACGCTCGACGGCGGGCGGATCATCGCGCAGCGCGCCTTCGCCTACGACGGCGACGACGTGCACGAGGTCGAACGGCGCGTGCACGAGGTGGAGCATGAATTATACGTGGAAACGATTGATAAATTGGTAAAAGCATAAAATACGAAAAATGAGGGCATTGATAAGTGTCAGCGATAAGACGGGCGTCGTCGACTTCGCAAAGAATTTGAAGGCTTTGGGCTGGGAGGTGATCGCCACGGGCGGCACGATGAAACTGTTGCGCGAGAGCGGTGTCGAGGTGTTGAACATCAGCGACGTGACGGGCTTCCCCGAGATTTGCGACGGGCGCGTGAAGACGCTTCATCCGGCCGTGCACGGCGGTCTGCTGGCGCGCCGCGACGTCGAGGAGCACGTCGAGGCGCTGCGCGCCAACGGCATCGAGTTCATCGATCTGGTCTGCGTGAACCTCTATCCCTTCCGCCAGACGATCGCCAAAGAGGGCGTTACGCTGGCCGAAGCGATCGAGAACATCGACATCGGCGGCCCTTCGATGCTGCGCAGTGCGGCCAAGAATTTCCGCGACGTGACCGTCGTCTGCGATCCGGCGGACTACGCCGCGATTCTGGACGAGATGCGCGCCGAGGGCAATACTTCGGTCGAAACGCGTCTGCGTCTTTCGGCCAAGGCCTACACCCATACGGCGGAGTACGACAGCATGATCGCCACCTACATGCGTGCGCAGGCGGGCCTGCCCGAGAAACTGTTCCTCGATTTCGATCTGGTGCAGTCGCTCCGCTACGGCGAGAATCCCCATCAGACGGCCAAGTTCTACCGCTCGGCCGAGAAGGTTCCCTTCTCGCTGGCCCATGCCCGGCAACTCAACGGCAAGGAGCTGTCGTACAATAATATCCAGGACGCCAACGCCGCGCTGAACATCGTGCGCGAGTTCGACGAGCCTTTCTGCGTGGGACTCAAACACATGAATCCCTGCGGCGCGGCCGTCGGCCGCGACGTCGTGGAGGCGTGGACGAAGGCCTACGAGGCCGACAAGGTGTCGATCTTCGGCGGTATCGTGGCTGTCAACCGCGAGGTGACGCGCGAGGCGGCCGAACGGATGAAGCCGATTTTTTTGGAGATCATCATGGCGCCCAAGTTCTCGGAAGGGGCGTTGGAGGTGCTCTGCACGAAGAAGAACCTGCGGCTGCTCGAAGTCGACATGACACGCAGCGACGTGCATCCGATGCAGTACGTGAGCGTCAACGGCGGTCTGCTGGCGCAGGAGCTCGACGTGGAGACGAAGCGGGTCGAGGCGTCGATGACCGTTACGAAGGCGCGTCCCGACGCTGCGCAGCTGCGCGACTTGGAGTTCGCCTGGCGGATCGTCAAGCATGTCAAGTCGAACGCGATCGTGGTGGTGAAGGGGGGACAGACGCTCGGCGTCGGCGCCGGTCAGATGAACCGGATCGGATCGGCCGAGATCGCGTTGAAGGAGGCGCAGGCCAAAGGTGCGACCGAGGGGCTGGTCATGGCGTCGGACGGCTTCTTCCCCTTCGACGACTGCGTGACGCTCGCCGCCGCCAACGGTGTCGCGGCGATCGTGCAGCCCGGCGGTTCGGTGCGCGACGAGGATTCGATCCGCAAGGCCGACGAAACGGGCGTGGCGATGCTCTTCACGGGGATGCGCCATTTCAAACACTGAGATGACGAGATCGGGGGGGCGGGTCCGCTGTCCGTTATTCGGGCAGGATTCGGCTCTGCCGCCGGAGAAGAACCGGGTGCGGCGGGACGGCGGCCGCGACGTGAAACCGCATGATTTTGAAACCGAATTAAAGATATATTTCGATCCATGAAAGTTCTTGTAGTGGGCGGCGGAGGCCGCGAACATGCCATTGTCGATGCGCTGACGCGCAGCGGAAGGATCGACACGATCTATTGCGCGCCGGGCAATGCGGGCATCGCGGCGCAGGCCGAGTGCGTCCCGATCCGCGAGACGGAGGTGGAGGCTTTGCGCGATTTTGCACTGGCGCACAACGTGACGCTGACGGTCGTAGGCCCCGAAGCGGCGCTGGCGGCGGGTATCGTCGACTGTTTCCGTGCGGCGGGACTGCGGATCTTCGGCCCGACGAAGGCGGCCGCGCGCATCGAGTCGTCGAAGGAGTTCGCCAAGGAGCTGATGGCCAAATACGGTATCCCGACGGCGGGTTTCCGTGCCTTCACCGCGTATGAGGAGGCGCGCGACTACGTGGCCTCGCGTCCGTTGCCGGCAGTGCTGAAATACGACGGGCTGGCGGCAGGCAAGGGTGTGGTCATCGCGCAGACGATGGAGGAGGCCGATGCCGCGTTGCGCGACATGCTGCTCGACGACAAGTTCGGGCACGGCAAGGTGGTGGTCGAGGATTGGCTCGAAGGGCCCGAGTTCTCGTTCATGTGTTTCGTCGACCGCCGGCGTGTCTATCCGATGGCGCTGGCGCAGGATCACAAGCGGGCCTACGATGGCGACGAAGGGCCCAATACGGGCGGCATGGGCGCCTACTCGCCGCTGCCGTTCGTGACCGGGGAGGACGAACGGTATGCGTTGGAGCGGATCATGCAGCCCGTCGCCGATGCGATGTGCGCCGAAGGGTGTCCCTTCACGGGGGTGCTCTACGGCGGCCTGATGAAGACGCGCGACGGCATCAAGGTGATCGAGTTCAACGCCCGTTTCGGCGATCCGGAGACGGAAGTAGTGCTGCCGCGCCTGAAAAGCGACATCGTGGAGATCTTCTCGGCCGTGGCCGACGGCTGGGAGCTGGAGCACCCGCTCGAATGGCACGACTTTTCGACGGTGGGCGTGGTGCTGGCCTCGAAGGGCTATCCGGGCGACTACGAAAAAGGACACGAGATCAAGGGCCTGGACCGCGTCGAAGGGGCTGTTTATCACATGGGGACCCGGGCCGACGGCGGGCGGATTCTCACCAACGGAGGCCGCGTGCTGTTCGTGGTGGGCAAGGGCAGGGACCTGGCCGAAGCGCGGAGGAATGCGTTGGCCGACGTGGCCCGCATCGACTGCGACAATCTGTTCCACCGCACCGACATCGGCCACCGGGCTTTCGACGATTTGGAAAGATAATACGAGCGATATATGGCAAAAATAATCAGCGGAAAAGAACTTTCAGCGAAACTGAAACTTGAAATGGCGGACGAGGTGAAGACCTTCCCCGCGAAATACGGCCGTGTGCCCCATCTGGTTGTCATCCTCGTGGGCGAGGACCCCGGCAGCGTGAGCTATGTGACGGGCAAGGCCAAGGCTTCGGCCGAGGTGGGCATCCGCAATACCACGATCCGAAAGCCCGAGTCCGTTTCCGAGGCCGAACTGCTGGACATCATCACGGCCCTGAACCTCGATGACGAGGTGGACGGCATTCTGGTCCAGCTGCCCCTTCCGAAACATATCGACGAGGACAAGGTGATCGCCGCCATCGACAAACAGAAGGATGTCGACGGCTTCCATCCCCTGAACGTTGCGGCGCTGTGGCAGAAACAGCCCTGCACGCTCCCCTGCACCCCGAAAGGCATTCTCAAGATGCTGCGGGCCGCAGGCGTGGAGATCGCCGGCAAGCGCGCCGTGGTGATCGGCCGCAGCAATATCGTGGGACTTCCCGTGTCGAAACTGCTCCTGGACGCGAACGCTACGGTGACGATGGCCCACAGTCGTACGCGCAACCTCGCCGAAGTGACGCGCGGGGCGGAGATTCTGGTGGTGGCCATCGGGCGGCCGAAGTTCGTCACGGCGGAGATGGTGTCGCCGGGCGCCGTGGTGATCGACGTGGGGGTGAACCGCGACCCGGAGACGGGCAAACTGTGCGGTGACGTCGATTTCGCGGCCATCGAACCCAAGGCCTCGGTGATCACGCCCGTGCCGGGCGGCGTCGGGCCCATGACGATCTGCTGCCTGATGGAGAATACGATCGAGTGTTTCCTCCGGCGAGCGGGCCGGTAGCCGGCGGAACGGAGCGAAAACTTCGGTTTTTTTGCGCCTCCGCTGAAAAAAATCAGCCGTTGACTCACGGGTCAACGGCTGATTTCGTTTTACAGGGTTCCTGTTATCAGAGTTTGATCGGTTCGGATATTTTGATATTGTCGAGGAACCAGCGGTTGGCTGTTCCGACTTCCCACTGCGTCTGCGTAATGGTGATCTTCGTATCCTTGTTGACCGTAATGCCCTTCAGGCTGACTTCGGCGCGAACCCATTCGAGCTTGTGACCATCCTCCCATCCCAGTTCGGGTATGTCGATCTGCACTTTGTCGCTGCCGTTCTCGAAGATGACGATCAGATTGACGGGGTCGATCTCGCCGGACCCCTTGCGCATTCCGCACCAGTCGAACGAGAGTGTCACATTGTCCTTTGCTTCAGGAACCCCGTCTATCGGAGGAAGAATGATACCTGCGTGATTGCCGGTCTTGCCGAATTTGAGGTAGTTCTGCTGGAGGTAGATGCGTTTGTTGTCGTTCTTGTCGTAGATAAACTTGTAACCGAGTTTTTCGACAGCGTCGAATGCAGTCACTCCATCGACAGTTATGGAGGTAAGCGCTGTCGCTTTTGCATCGAGGTTATCCGTCTCGACCGTTTGGCCGACACCGCTTGCTACGGACCACGGTTCGAGCCATTCGAAGTTCTCCAGGAAATAGACGATCTCGTTCAGGCCGTTGTCCTCGACATCGGTGGCCATGATGCGCTGTACAGGCTCGGCCAAACCGGCGTAGTAGCCGGTGACGGTTACGATATGGCCGGTCAGGGCGGAAAGGCCCAGACTCGACGGGGCGTCCACGACGCTGACCGAGTACTTGGCATCCTCCGAAACGGTGAGGGTGCTGCCGTTGAAAACGCCCTTGACGGTGACGTAGCCCCGTTTGGAGGAGGTGTAGTCGTCGATCTTTGCGCTGATGTCCTCCGGTTCGGGGTAGTTCACCGCTCCGCCGGACAGAACCGTCACCTCGTCGCAGTCGATTACCGTAGCGAGTTTCTGCGAGTCGGACGACTTGGTGCCCAAGAGCGAAATCTTGTCGCCGACGGCAACCGTCGTGGCGTCCGAGACGAAGATATTGTCCGTGTTTTTGTCGTCGCTGATGACGAAACCTTTGGTCGTCACGGCCACGACGATCGCCGACGGTACGGAAATGACCGTTTCGTCCGCCAGGGCGGCGAGTTCACCTGCCGTGTACTCCTTCACATCGCGGTATTTGTCTCCGTTCTGCGTGATGAGCACCTGTGCGCGGCTTGCAAGAGTCCGTCCCTTGAAGACGAGGGTGGCCTTGCGGGGATTGTCCTCCGCGCCGTCGCGCATGTTGTCGGTCACCGAAACCGTCACGTCCATGACGCCGGTTCCCGAGTCGGGCGTGACCGTCACCCAGTCGGGGACTTCCGTCACCCAGTCGGCGTCGGCATAGATGGTGATGATCTTTTCCGCCGCTCTTTCCGCTTCGAAATTCAAGGTGTTGGCGCTCGCCAGAACAGCTTCGGAAAGGTGGTCCTCATCCTTGTCGCAGCCCCAGAAGGAACACAGGGCCGCCATGAGGATCGGGGCTGTCATATATTTTACAAATCTCATAATCTTGTTTTTTAGGTTATTTCCGACTTAAAAATCGAGTCCGTCGCTCCACCCCGGATTCTGCGTGAGGTTCGGGTTGAGCGAACGCTCGCCGCTGGGAATCGGGTAGAGGTAATCGCGTTCCTCGTTGAACGGAGTGCGCAGATTCTCTACGGTTTTGTGCTAGTAGACATAGCCTTTGTTCCCCTCGGAGAGGATGATGTCCGAACCGAGTTCGTATACCGAAACTCCTTCGCCGGCTTGGGGTTTGGTCTCTCCTGCCTTATAGAGAATCAGATCGGCCGTTTCTTTGCCCGCAAGCTTGTATTCGCCGGGGCCCGGGAAATACATGCCGGAAATGGCCTGGTCGATGCAATAGCCGGCTTTCCAGCGATACAGATCCTGAAGGCGGAAACCCTCCTGGATCAGCTCGACGGCCCGTTCGCGGCGGATTTCCAGAATAACACCCTCGTTGAGGCCGTTGAGTTCCTTTACGTTGGGATAGCCGTACTCCTCGGACGAAAGATACCAGTCGGGTTGTTTGTCGTGGAGATACTTCATGGTGAGGGCCGGCATCCCCACCCGGCTTCGGATTTCGTTGATGGTGATATTCAGATCATCATCCGAGAGCGATCCCAGTTCGGCCTTGGCTTCGGCATAGTTGAGCAGCACTTCGGCATAGCGGAAAACCGGCATGTCGCAGGTCGAACGGTCGTTGCGGTCGATCTGTCCTCCCGAGGCCGTCGTGTCCTGAACGAATTTGATGGGTTGGTAGCCGGTGATCGTGACGCCGAGATCGGGACCCTGCACCCGCTTGGCGCCGATGCGTTTGTAACCCGGGGTGCGGATCGACTGCGCCAGGCGCGGGTCGCGGTCCTTCACCTCCTCGGTGAAAGGCAGCGTCTGCCACCCCTCCTGGTCGGTGAATGCCGTGCCGTCCTTCTTCAGGTACATGTTGATGAATTTGCGGGTGTAGCCCGGGCGGCCCTGTGTCGGCAGCAGCGTGTAGGCCGTCGCATTGTGGTAGACTTGGGCCTCGTAGCTGTTCCGGATGGCGAGGATATACTCTTCGGTGCTGGCATTCTCCTGTGCGAAGAGCATCATGTAGTCCTTGTCCGGAGTTTTGGTGGAGTAGAGCTTGTAGGGACCTTCGTCGATGATCGTTTTGGCGGCCTTGGCAGCTTCCTCCAGATAATAGGTGTAGTCATGTCCTTCGAGGTTGATGCCGTGGTATTTGCGGTAGGTTCCCTCGAAGAGGCAGAACCGCGCTTTCAGCGCCAGCGCCGCCCATTTGTTGACGCGGTAGGTCGATATATCCTCCGTAAGACCGCCGCTGTTGATGGCTTCGTCGATATCCTTGATCATATTGGTCATGATCAGTTCGCGTGAATCGCGCGGTTTGTAGAGCGCTTCGTCGGCCGAGCCGAGCTGCACCTCGTACCAGGGCACGTCGCCGAAGCGTTTCACCTTGTCGAAATAGAAGGCGGCGCGGAAGAATTTGGCCAGGGCCGTATACTCGGTCACAGCCTTCTTGTCTTCGCATTGATCGACATATTCCAGCAGGGTGTTTATGCGGCGCAGGTTGCCCCACGACCAGCCGCCGCCGGTGTTCGGAACGGTGCGCTTGTCGCCTCCGTAGAGAACATCGGAGAGGGTCATCTGAACGAGCAGGTCGTTCTGCTCATCGTAGGGCGTCTTGTCCAGCAGGTTGTCGTAAAAGGGATTGGAGAAGAGTTCCAGGTCGCTTCTTGTCTTGAAATAGTCGAACTGCGTCACCCGATCCAACGGTTCTTTGTCCAGCAGGGAGTCGCAGGCCGATAATCCTGCAATCAGCGTTGCTGCCAGTATGATTAATCGCTTCATGGTATTCGGATTTTGAAATTATTAGAAGGTGATGTCGATGCCGAACATGAACGTCTTGGCCCACGGATAGTAGGCGTTGTTGTTCACGCCGGAACGGTTGATAGCCGCTTCGGGATCGACGTACTTGGAGTTCTTTTTGAGCGGCGACCAGTAGCAAAGGTTCTCGCCCGAGAAATAGATGCGGATCTGGTCGATGCCGGCCTTCTTGGTGAGGGTCGCGGGGATCGTGTAGCCGACGGTCAGGTTTTTCAGGCGCAGGTAGCGGATATTCTGCAGGTAACGGTCGTTGACCTTGCTCAGATAACCTCCCGATGAAGAATAGGCTCTTGCGCGCGGGAAATAGGAGTTGGGATTGTCCTCAGCCCATACCTTGCCGAGGAAATCCGTCGGGAGGTAGGAGAGGTAGGGATAGGAATAGCAGCCCCAGAAAGGCATCATTTCTCCGTGGGGATACCAGTAGTGGTTGCCGGTTCCCTGGAAGAAGACCGAAGCGTCGAAGCCCATCCAGCGGATCGAGGCGTTGATGCCGTAGGAGAGCGTCGGGAGCGAGTTGCCCAGGATCGTCCGGTCGCCCGGCTTGTCGACGGTGTCGTTGCCGACTCCCCAGACGCCGTTGCCGTCGAGGTCGACGAACTTCAGGTCGCCGGCCTGCCAGCCGCCGGTCAGACGGCCCGTGCTGTAACTCAGGTCGACCTCTTTGGCATAGGCCTGCGCCTCTTCGGTGGTCTTGAAGAACCCGTCGGTCTTGAAGCCCCAGATTTCGCCGATCTCCATGCCGACGTAATAATCTCCCTTTGTCAGGTTGGTCAATGACTTGTTCGGGTTGTTGTCGTATTTGGTGATGACGCTCTTGTAGTCGCTGATGTTGAAACCGACGCTGTATTCGAACGGTTTGCCGGCGAGTTTGAACTGGTCGCGCCAGCTGACGGAGAGTTCATAACCCTTCGTGCGCAGTTCGGCGGAGTTCATGCTGGGCGAATCGGCCCCGTATACGCCGGGCAGCGCCATTCCGTCGGTCAGCATGTCCTTCGTGTCGCGGATGTAGACGTCGCCGGTGAAGTTGAGCCGGTTGTTCAGCATGGTGAGATCCAGACCCAGGTCCCACTGCTGGGCGGTTTCCCAGGTCAGGTCGGAGGCTACGGGGGCACCCAGCGAGGAGTATTTGCCCTTTATGCTGCCGTCGAAGGTGTAGTTGCTGAAATCGTTGTTCGTGATCAGGCGCATGTAGGTGTAGTAGGACGACACGTTCTGGTTGCCCAGGCTGCCGAACGAAGCGCGCAGCTTGAGGTTGTCCACCAGGTCTTTGGCGTTGCCGAAGAACGGCTCCTCGGAGATGCCCCATCCGGCCGATGCCGAGGGGAACAGGCCCCAGCGGTTGCCCGGTGCGAAACGCGACGATCCGTCGTAGCGTCCGCTCACCTCGAAGAGGTAGCGCCCTTTGTAGTCGTAGTTGATACGGGCGAAGAAGCCTGCCAGGGCGTATTCGTTCTGGCCGCCGCCGTAAGCGCCCTCCGTGGGAGAGCCCGTTGCCAGATTCAGGTCGTCGAGGTTTATGGAGGAGAGGTTGATGCCTGCCACCGAGACGTTCTTGCTGGCCCACGTTTCGTAGTTGAATCCGGCGGTTGCCGACACGTGGTGCGCCTCGCCGAACGTTTCGTCGTAGTTGGCGTAGACGTTGGCCGAATAGTAGTTGCGCGTCTGAACCACTTCGTCGAGCTGGTTCATGCCGGCGCCCGTGTCGTAGGCGAGCAGCGGCCCGTCGGGGTATTCGCGGTAGTTCATTGCGGAACTGCGGCTCGTATTGCGGTTCTGGTAGAGGCGGTAGGTGAAGTCACCCGTGATGCTCAACGTCTTGAACGGCGTGATGACCAGGCGTGTCGTGTTCGAGAAGTCGTTCGAGCGGTCGACGTTGCGGTGCGTGCCCTCGTTGAGCAGGATGTGGCGTCCGTTGGCGATCTTGTAATCGAGATACGGCGTGCTGTAAAGCCACGATCCGTCGGGGTTCTTCATGGGGAAGTTGGCCAGTGCGTGGCGGGCGCTGTAAGCGATGGTGTTGTCTACGCTGCCGTCTCCCAGAGACTTGTAATTCGACGAGAAGAACGACGTGTTGTTCGAGAGCGTTGCCCACCGGTTGATCCGAAAATCGAGTTTCGCACGCAGGTTGTACTTGTTATACACGTCGGGATGTGCGCGCTGAATACCTTCCTGGCGGTCATAGGCGCCCGAGACGAGGTATTTGATGTCCTTCGTGCCGCCGCTGAGCGAGATGTTGTGCTGCTGCACGGGCCGACGCTGCTGGAAGAGCATGTCCCACCAGTCGTAGTTGCCGTAGTAGACCCACTGTTTGCGGCCGTTGCGGATCTCTTCGACGACCCACGGACGGTCGGGATGCTCGGTCCTGTCGTTCACGCGCGCCAGCAGCTGCTGCATGTCGTGATCGTTGTATTTGACATAGTTCGTTCCGGAGTCGGCCTGCCAGAACTTGTTGACCGTATAGACCGACCAGTAACCGCGGTTCTCGTAGTCGGTCGAGGTCGTGGCCTCCTCCCAGCCGAAACGGCCGCTGTAACGCACCGTCGCCTTGCCGTCCTGGGCCGAGCCGTTCTTGGTGGTGACCAGGATGACGCCGAAGGCTGCGCGGGCGCCGTAGACGGCTGCCGCCGAAGCGTCCTTGATGACCGAGATCGACTCCACGTCGTTGGGGTTGACGCGGTTCAGGTCGCCCACCACGCCGTCGATCAGCACGAGCGGGTCGGCCGAGTTGATCGAGTTGACGCCGCGGATGTTGATCGCCGGCGTGCTGCCGGGTTTACCCGAGGAGGTGGTGATGTTGAGACCCGCTACGGAACCCTGCAACATGCTGCCCAGCGAATGGGTGACGCGGTTTTCGAGCTCCTTGCTCCCTACGGTCGCAACGGCGCCGGTCAGGTTGACTTTTTTCTGCGTGCCGTAGCCGATTACGACGGTTGCATCGAGCATGATGGCGTCCTCCTGCAGGTAGATCGTGATGCTGTTCCGGCTTGAGGGAACCGTCACTTTCTGGGGCAGGTAACCCAGGCAGGTGACCTGGAGAACGGCTTCTCCCGACGGAACCTGGATTTTGAAGGTGCCGTTTTCAGAGGTTGTGACGCCTTTGGTCGTACCATCGACCAGAACGGCTACACCCACGAGCGGCTGTTGATTGGCGTCGAGGACTTTTCCCGACACCTCCCTGTTCTGGGCCGAAAGGGCTGTTATTCCCCCTCCTAATACCAGAAGAAGAGATAGAACCAGTGGTCTTAATACTCTCATAAGATCTGTGTTTGTTGGTTAGTAAATGATGATTGTGGTTGGGTATGTAGCGAAAATCACTTGCGTCGGTAGGCATCCGTGGAGAATGCTTTCGGCCGCTGCATGTTTTCGGTCCACTCGTTTCCGAATTCGTCCTTGACGGTGATCACAAGGTCGGTGTCCGCATCGTCCGCCTTCACCTTGAAGAAGTGCGTGAACTTGTCGGTGATGAACGACGGGGTCGACTTGAGTCCCGCGTTGTTGAACCGCTTGACTGAGAGCGCCGCGATATGGAGCGGGTCGTAGGCCCAGACTTCGGTGTAGGGCAGCGTCTTGCGGTTTTCGTCGACGACGCTCAACGTCCAGTCCGAATTCCAGTTCCAGATGTTGATCAGCACCTCGTTGTCGTTGTTCTGCGGATAGGCGTTGACATATTGCATATAGGCGTTCTTGACCGAAGCGGAGATGTCGGAAGGCATCAGCGGAACGTCGGCCATCGAAAAATGCACGTTGTTCAGGTCGTAGCTGCGGAACTGGTACTCTTCGGGCCATCCGGTCGATTTGTAGAGACATTGGAAATCGGTTCCCGTGACATCCCAGATGCCGTAGCCGCCCGGAGTTCCGTCGGTTCCGATGTGGATTCCGGGCGTGAGGTTGCCGGACCACCACCACGAAGCGCATACCGAGCCGGAGTTATACTCCCGGAAGTTATGCCCGTCCACGATCGGAGCGTCGGGCGTCACGTTGAAAAGTTTGTGGGTATGCCCCGTCACGAAGCGGACGGTATATCCGTCGAGGATGTCGAAAAGCCGCAGGGTGTTGACCGGATCATGGTCGATCTTGAATCCCGATGTGGTCGGATAGAACACCTGCGCATGCATGGCAACGACGACGGGGGTCGTCTTGGCCACGTACGACAGGTCTTTCGCCAGCCAGTCCAGCTGCTCGGCGGAGAGGCTCTTGACATAGTTGCGGGATTCGGTTCCGTCGTAGCTGCTGCAATCAATGTCGTCCATGACGACGTAATGGACCTTGCCGATGTTGAACGAATAGTAGGTCGGGCAGATCTGATCCACATATTTGACCGCCGCATCGTAGTCCGACCTGGTCTGGAAATCGTTGTCATGGTTGCCCATGGTGTGGAAGATCTGCAGATTCTTGATCTGGCTGTTGATGGTGTTCAGGTACTGGGGGAAATAGTAGCTGTTCGAATACCAGTAGAGGTCCCAGGTCATGTCCCCGAGGGTGAGCGCATACATCTTCTCGCCCTTGTGGCGGGTCATGTAGTCCGTAAGGTCGGAGGTGAACTGGGCGAACTGTCCCAGGTCGCCCGTTCGGTTGGCGAGGTGCATGTCGCCCAGCATGAAGATCTTGTAGGAGTCCTGTCTGTCGACCTTTTCGAGCTTGAAGTCGGCCCGTTCGACGACGTCGGCGCTGTTTTTGAGCGCGCAGTGGAACTGCGGGAGCACCCCGACGGACGGAACTTCGTAGCCGCTCGGGACGGAGATGAAGACATATCCCCACTTTTTGGCCGATTTGAGCTGGTAGATGCCCTTCTCGTTCGTGACGGTCACCTCCGCGCCGTCGGAGACCACGACGTTCTCCACGCCGACGCCGGCCGACGACACGATCCCGTAGACCGTGGTGCCTGCATCCGGTTTGAAATCTATGTCTTCGACGATGTTGATGTAGATTCTTCCGAACGATTTTTTGCGCGCGTCTCTTTTGACGAAGACTTTGTAGTAACCCGTTTCACACCCGTCGGCCAGGCGTACGGTGAAACTGTCGGAAGAGGTGTTGACGATGGGGCAGACGTAGGAGATGCCTGCGTCCGACTCAAGAATGAATGTGTCTGTGGTCAGGGGCGATTTCCCCCCCCCACTTACGGCGAAAGTGCACTCGCCGCCTTCGGTGACGTCTACCGACCCCGGAACCGTGAATTGCACGTCGAAATTATCCGCGGGGGTCTTTTCGTCATCGCCGCCGCCGCAGGCGAAGAGTTGCGAGACGGCGATGAGTGCCAGTAACAGATACTTTAATACGTTTTTCATTTTAAGTTCTTCGATTATAATTTTTTTATTTGTCCGCGTTTTGTAAATCCGGTTGTTTGGACACCTCGAAGGCCCGGAAAGACCCGGTCGGGGACTCCGTCCCGAAGTCTCCGTTTGCGGCCCTGCCGGCCTTCGCATCTTCCATTATATATATGGTAACCATCTGTTTACCGTGTCGCTTCTGTCTGAAAAACTTTTCAAATATAACTTGTTTGTGTTTCGATTGTGTTTCGAATACATTTCAAAATTAAACTTATTTTATTAAAAAACAAAATCGGATGATTTTTTTTGCAAATAAAAAATTTTAATTTTTAGTCGTGTTTCGTTTGGTAGATTTGCCATTTCCCTTTCATCTCTTTTTCGTTGCCCTTGATTCGTGGAATGGTTGTGAAGCGAAACTGTCGGGCGTCTGTTTTTCGGTGACGGCAGCTCGGAAAACGGCATGGCGGAGAAGAGTGGCGGGCGGAACCGGAGGTGTTGTCGGAACCGGTCCCGGCCGCTCGGGGCGGGCTGTCGCCTGCGCCGGGAGCGGCAGTGTGGCGGACGGATTCCGGCGCAGGCCGAAAAGACGCTCGCGGAGGTGAGTTCCGGAGGCTATGAACGCCAGGAGGCGGTGAGCTGTTCGGGGAGCGGAACCGAGGAGTCGCGCCGCCAGACCATCGCCCGGTCGGCGGCCGCGTCGCCCGTGCCGAAGTCGAAGCGGTCTGCGGAAACGAACCTCGCCGGAACGTCGCCAGCGAACCCGAAGCGTCCGTAAAATTCCCGGAGCCACTCCTTGCCGGGCGTCGGGATGAGGAACGCTGCATCGTCGCCGCGCTCCGCGATGAGCCGCATCGCTTCGCGCATCAGCTGCGAAGCCAGTCCGCGTCCCCGGAACGCCGGGTCCGTCGCTACGCCATAAATATAGGTCGTGCGGCCCAGCTCCGTCCGGAACGGCAGGAGGTGGAGCATCGCCGCCATGCGGCCTTCGGCCTCGGCCGTCAGCATCCGGCGGCGGGAGTAATAGCGCATGATGAACGAGTCGGCGAACTGCTCGTCGTCGCCGAAGGCCTTCATCCAAAGCTCTTTGCAGGCCACTTCGTCGGGGTGCATGCAGATCGCCGTGAATTTGTGCTGGAGGAACGCCGGGTGGTAGGAGAGTTTGGCCTGCCGCAGTCCGTCCAGCCCGAGGTCCTCCTCGCGGTTGATCAGCGTGAAACGTTCGGGGAGGTGCTGCGCGAAGAGTTTGTTGATGATCGTGAAAGCGCCGTCGAACTCCGTGTCGGCCTTCTCTACATGGGTGTCGAAGGTGTGGTCGTTGACCGCCGAGCCGTAGGTGAAGGCCGCGAGGCGGTCGCCGACGTAGATGCAACCGCCGATCAGCCCCAGTTCTTCGAAATGTTCGAAGGCCCGCTGCATGGCCCGCTGCTCGGCGCACAGCTCCGAGGTGTGGCCTTCGTGGGCCTTGCGCCATTCGCGCTCGAGGGCCATGCACTCCCCGAAGCGGTCGGGCGTCAGCTCTTCGTAGCGGTAGTCGGGATATTCGGCCGTGAAGCGGTTGATGTGGTTGCGCTTGGGCTGATAGCGGCGTCCGGCAAGGTTGCGAAGATCGTCGGCGTTGTAGACGTAATCCTCCAGCGCGCGGTCCGACTCGAACGCGAAATGGCAGGGAACGATCCGGCGGATCGTGTCGCGGCCTTCGTCCGTCAGGCCGATGATCCGCAGCCGCTGTCCGTGGGCGTGGGCGTCTTCGCGCAGGAGGGGGAGGATCGGGCCGAAGTCGCCTTCGCCTACGGGCTGCATGTAACCGATGCGCTCGCCGCCGTCGATCTGGAAGCGGATCACCAGGAATCCGCCGATCTCGGCCCACGCGCTGTGGAACACCGCCTGCCAGCAGTACATGTTGGCGAAGGCGAGGTCGCAGTTGCAGATGCCCGAGGGCATGGTATAACGCTCGATGACCGCCCGGTCCCCGAGGCGCACGGGTTTGAAATCAATCATTTGCCGTGTAATTCTTTTTCTCGATATGGGTGTAATACTGCTGGACCAGCGCCCGGAAATTCTGTGCCAGACTGTCGGCGGCCGGGGTGGCCGGGCATTCCTGCACATTCATGTCCGAATCGTCGAGCACGATTGCGCCTTCTCCGGTCAGCGCGCGGAACCGTCCGTCGTAGCTGACCGACCAGCGGGGCCGCTGCGGTTCGTTCAGCACGTCGCGCCCGAATGCGAAATAAGGCTTCCGGTTGCCCGTGAGCCCCAGCAGGGTGGGCATGATGTCCAGTTGCTGCGTGATCTCGCCGACCTCGCCCCGCAGGGCGCCGTCGGGGGTGTAGATGAAGCCGATGACGTGCATGTTGCCCGGGTAGGAGCGCGTCTCCTCCGCGAATTTCTCCGACGACACGTGGTCGGCCACGAAGACGAAGATCGTGCGGCGGAACCACTCCTCGCCGCCGAAGCGCTGGAAGAAGAGGCGGAACGCCCGGTCGTCGTAGGCGACGCCCTTGTGAATCCGGGTGTAGCCCTCGGGCAGCGTCGCGGCGTACTTTTCGGGTACGACGAACGGGTGGTGCGACGAGAGGGTGAACAGCGCGGCGAAGAAGGGTTCGGGCATCGCCGTCAGTTCCTCGCCCGTGAATTGCAGGAACTCTTCGTCCCAGATGCCCCAGTAGCCGTCGAAATCCCTTGTTCCGTGCTTCGCCTCGTAGTCCTCGCGGCTTACGAGCCGCTCGACGCCTGCCGAACGGGCATAGGCCCCGAAGCCCATCGAGCCGCGTTCCGAGCCGCAGAAGAAGGCCGTCGCATAGCCTTTGTCCGCCAGCATGGCGGGCAGCTGGCGGCTCTCGCCCAACGATTGGGGCATCAGTACGAACGGCGTGCGGAACGAGGGGATGCTTCCCAGCACCGAGGGCATGGCCTGGATCGAACGCGAGCCGTTAGCGTACATCCGTTTGAATGTCAGACCGTTGCGCATCAATGAATCGAGGAACGGCGTGAAGCCTTTTTCCGGGAGGTCGGCGTAGAGTTCCGGATGGAGGAACGCGGAGTGCTCGGCCGACATGCTCTCCATGATGAAAATCATCACGTTGCGGCCCGTGAGATCGACCGCTGCGCTGTCGGCGGGCCGGTGCACGGGCGTGAAGCGCTGGGGCAATTCCTCCGGGGTGAAATATTTCCTGTATTTGACGCTTCCCGCGTTGCCGATAGTGCGCAGGATGCAGAACGGGTTGCTTAAAATCAGATTGGCCTTGCCGCTGTCCGCCGTGTAGAGCATGGCGTTGGAAAGGGTGATCGGACGGGTCATGCGGGTCATGCCGCCGCGCATCCCGGCGACGCTCAGCCCCGCCGCGAGGGCGAAGACGGCCGTGCCGCCGGCATAGTAGGCCCAGCCGCGGCTGAAAACGCTCTCCTCGTGCGTCCGGCGGCGGTAACCCCACGCCAGCAACGCCACGAGTCCCGCCCACAGCAGCACGAGATACCAGTTTTCGGCCATGAACTTTCCGGCCAGCTGCAACGAGTTGTCGTTGTCGGCGAAGAAAATTTCGTCGGCCGTGAAACGCTTCTGCGTGTAGCGGAAATAGACCGTGTCGGCGAGGTTCGCGGCTGCGATCAGCACGGCGTTGACGATCACGTAATACCAGAACAGCATGCCCCGGTACCAGCGCCGTTCGCGCAGGTGCAGGGGCAGAAGCGACAGCAGGATGAACACGCCGTCGGCATAGACGACCGATACGGTGTCGAACTTCAGCGACCCGGCCACGAGCTGCCCCAGTTCGCTCCACACCGGCGGACCGAGCAGGGCGGCGTTGTAGACCCAGAACGCCGCGCGGCAGAGCATCAGCGCCGCGTAGAGCAGTGCGATGCGCCACACGAGCAGCGCCAGCGGCGTATGGAGCAGGCGTTTCATCCTTTATTCGCAGGCCTTCAGCGACATGTCGAGCGACTTGATCTGGTGCGTCAGCGCGCCCACCGAGATGAAGTCGACGCCGCACTCGGCATAGTCGCGCATCGTGTCGAGCGTGATGCCGCCGCTCGATTCGGTCTCGCAGCGTCCGGCGACCTTCTCGACCGCCCGGCGGGTCATTTCGGGAGTGAAGTTGTCGAACATGATGCGGTCGACGCCGCCCGCCGCGAACACCTCGTCGATGTCTTCCAGCGTGCGGACCTCGCATTCGATGGGGATCGTCTTGCCTTTGGCCGCGAGGTATCGGCGCACGCCTTCGATCGCGGGGCGGATGCCGCCGGCGAAGTCGATGTGGTTGTCTTTGAGCAAGATCATGTCGAAGAGA
>ERZ826220.2247-NODE-2247-length-16910-cov-22.670840_pt1 | contig 16910 bp, 13 predicted proteins | sample MGYA00519927_ERZ826220 | MGnify/ENA primary metagenome ERZ826220 (study PRJEB31778, sample SAMEA3449225) | human gut metagenome | biome: human gut; feature: human-associated habitat; material: faeces | place: United Kingdom | collected 2010/2012 ...
GGAAGTAGAAATCTACTACCGCTTCATCGGCAAAATCGACTGACCTTTCTTTTTTACCCAATAATATCTTTAATTAAGGGAAACGGGCCGCGGCTACCCTGAGATGGAGAAGATCATCTTCATCTGCAACCGCTACGGCGTAACGATGGACGAGCTGTTCAAAGAAGAAGTCCCCACCCCCGGCGAGCCGCCGGTCGAAGCCCCGCTGCTGTCCGCGCGCACGCTCGGCAGCGAGTTGTCAAACCTGTACGCGAATCTGTCACCCTACAACAAAAGCATCGGGATCATGCTGCTGACCGTCATCGCGATGATCGGTCCGGCATACGTCTACTGTATGCGCAGTTTGAAAGGAGGAGCAGATGAAATGATGACCATTATCTGGATCGCCGCCATCATCATCTTCGGCATTGCCGAGGCGGCGACGGCGGGGCTGGTGTCAATCTGGTTCGTCGTGGGCGCGGTGGCCGCGCTGGTGGCGACGGAGCTGGGCGCGGCGCTGTGGCTGCAATTCGCGGCTTTCCTGATCGTATCCATTCTGGCGCTCATCGCAACAAGACCCCTTGCGCGCAAGATGCTGGATAAGACTATCGTGCCCACGAATGCCGACCGTGTGCTGCACCACGAGGCCAAGGTGACCGAAACGGTGGACAACGAGAACGCCACGGGCGCTGTGTACATCGACGGCAAGACATGGACGGCGCGCAGCGAAGACGGCAATATCATCCCTAAGGGGAAAATGGCAAGAATCGTTCGCATGGAGGGCGTCAAGCTCTACGTGCGCGAGAGTAAAGAGACCGAGAGAAGAGAGTAACCCCAAATTACACAACATTTTAGGAGGAAAAGAACTATGGAATGGATCGGCTATATCGGTATCGGCATTTTAGTGCTGCTGGTGCTTCTGGTGCTCGTCACGAACATCCAGATCGTGCAGCAGTCGCGCGCCTACGTCGTTGAGCGCCTCGGCGCTTACAGCGCGACCTGGGGTGTGGGCCTGCACTTCAAAATTCCGTTTTTCGAGCGCGTCGTGAAGAAGGTCAGCCTCAAAGAGCAGGTGGCCGACTTCGATCCCCAGCCCGTCATCACGAAGGATAACGTCACGATGCAGATCGACACGGTCATCTACTTCCAGATCACCGACCCCAAGCTCTACACCTACGGTGTCGAGCACCCGATGAACGCCATCGAGAACCTGACGGCGACGACGCTGCGTAACATTATCGGCGAGATGGAGCTCGACCAGTCGCTCACGAGCCGCGATGTCATCAACGCCAAGATGCGCTCTATCCTCGATGAGGCCACCGACCCGTGGGGCATCAAGGTCAACCGCGTGGAGCTCAAGAACATCCTGCCGCCGCGTGAGATCCAGAACGCGATGGAAAAGCAGATGAAGGCCGAGCGCGAACGCCGCGAGTCCATCTTGCAGGCCGAGGGCCAGAAGCAGTCCCAGATCCTCGTGGCCGAGGGCGAAAAGCAGTCCACCATCCTGCGCGCGGACGCCGAAAAGCAGGCGGCCATCCTCAAGGCCGAGGCCGAGCGTCAGGCCGCCATCCTCAAGGCCGAGGGTGAAGCGCAGGCCATCCTGAACGTGCAGAAGGCGCTCGCCGACTCCATCAAGATGCTCAACGAGGCCAACCCCAACGATCAGGTCGTCAAGATCAAGGCGCTCGAATCGTTCGAAAAGGCCGCCGACGGTCAGGCGACGAAGATCATCGTCCCGAGCGAAATTCAGAGCCTCGCCGGTCTCGCCGCGAGCTTCAAGGGGCTGCTTGAAGAGAAGTAATTTCAAAAAGCGGCAAAGCCACTTTTTGAGGAGGCTTTCAGGCCTCTGCGCGCATAAAACGCCCGCCATTGGCGGGCGTTTTCCACACTTGCGGCCTGCAAAGTGTTTTTTCTGACGCACATGTCGTCAGAAAAAACGAATCAGAATCATTTGCCGTCTGCGGACGGCAAAGTCTGCGACGCTTTTACAAGAAGCCAAAAAGGAAGAGGTTCCCGACGGGAACCTCTTCCTTTTTTGTGATGTGTTTTGTGATGTAAGGTGTTGAGAACTTTAGCCCTCGGAATCCGTGCGGTTTCTCCAGGAGATCTCCTGCTCGAGCTCGTAGCGCAGTTTCTTGTTCTCCTCGACAAGCTCGTCGTAGTGCTCGCCCTGCACGTAGTACTTGACGAACGTGAACGTTGCCTCGTCAAGCTCCTCTTCCGTGTAGGACGGGAGAAGCGAGCCGTTCTTGCGCTGAAGGCCGGAGATATTCACGACCACCAGGCGGCGGTGCTGCTCGGAGAGCTGGAAGAGCTGGAGCTTTGCGGGAATTTCAAGCCCTAAGTCATAGGTGCTGTTCACGCGTTCCATGATGTTGCGGTACTCGGGCTTGGCCGAGACGATGACGCCGTGCTGCATAAACAGCTTTTTCAGGTAGTCCACAGAAACGTCCTCGCGGGTGATCGTGCCCTTGCCGAGACCCGTGAGCATCGTGTTAGACAGGTTCAGGCTGACGTAAACTTCTTCGCCGGTCTTGGGATAGCTCATAATTTGCCTCCATTAAAGTCTGCGCCGCAAGCGCGGCTGGGATTGATATGACATTTTTATGGTAGCATGGCGGAGCGGAAAATACAAGCGGCAGGTTGTATGAACTGTCGCTTACAAATTTGTCGGAATCGCCGCCGCGGCGGGATTTTCCTTGACAAGAGCGCGCGCCGCTGATACACTTTCCTTGTCTATTACGGGTGCGCACCTACCGGCAGTCAGGCGGAAGTCTGGCTGCCGTTTTGCATCCGGCCTTTGAATAGGAGGGAATATTTATGGCTTACTTCTGGCCGCTCATTCTCGTTGTGGCGTCGAACACCGTGTATCACATCTGCGCCAAATCGCTGCCCGAGAGCGTTGATCCGCTCGCGTCGCTCACGGTCACGTATCTGATCGGCTCGATCTTTTCGGGCATCCTGTATTTTGTGACGAACCGCGGCGGGGCGAACCTTCTGCACGAATACAGCCAGATGAACTGGGCGCCGTACCTGCTCGGTCTCGCGGTCGTCGGTTTGGAGGCCGGCAGCATGCACGCCTACAAGGCGGGCTGGCCGGTCAGCGCGTTTCAGGTGTCGTCTGCGGCGGCCATCGCGACGATTTTGGTGTTCATTGGGTATCTTGTCTACCACGAGGCCATCACGGTCAACAAGCTCGTGGGCCTTGCGCTGTGTCTTACGGGGCTGTTTTTCCTCAACAAATGAGTTGTGCCGCGGCTTTTGCCGTGGTATGATGGGGAAAACTTGTTTTAAAGAAGGAATTTTGATCTATGAAAGCTGCACGCGAATATCCGATCCTGACCGTCACCGCCAAGGGCACGCGCTGGCTCGAGAGCGGCCACCCCTGGGTGTATGACTCCGACGTCGCCCGTGAGCCGGACGAGAGCGAGTGCGAAAACGGCGCGCTCGTCGACGTGGTGTCGGAAAAGGGCAAATATCTCGGCACGGGCTTTTTGAGCAGACTCAGTAAGCTCCGCGTGCGCATCGTCTCGCGCAACGCGAACGACCGCTTTGATGAAAATTTCTGGCGGCGGCGCGTACGCTACGCCTGGGACTACCGCAAGGCGGTCATGGACGGGCAGACCGGCTGCTGCCGCCTGATCTTCGGCGAGGCGGACGCCTTCCCCGGCCTGACGGTCGACCGGTTTGAAAATCTTCTCGTCACGCAGACGCTTTCGCTCGGCATGGAAAAGATCAAGGACATGCTCTTCCCCCTCATTGTCGAGGTGCTGGAGCAGGACGGCGAGACGATCGACGGCCTTTTTGAGCGCAACGATGTCGTGCTTCGCGAAAAGGAGGGCCTGACGCAGAACAAGGGTTGGTTTCCCCTCCCCGGCAAAAAAACGCCCGAGAGCCCCATCACTGAAATTTGCGAGAACGGCGTTTTCTACCGTGTGGATGTCGAAAACGGGCAGAAGACGGGCTTTTTCCTCGACCAGAAGTTCAATCGCCTCGCCGTCGCGCACCTCGCGCGCGGCAAACGCGTGCTCGACTGCTTCACGCATACGGGATCGTTTGCGCTCAACGCCGCCAAAGGCGGAGCGGAGCACGTGACGGCGGTGGATGTATCCGAGAGTGCCATCGAGATGGCGCGCGCGAACGCGGCGCGCAACGGCCTTACGGACAAAATGGACTTTCTCGCCGCCGACGTCTTCGACCTGCTCCCGCAGCTCGAGGCCGCGCACGAAAAGCCCTATGACTTCATCATCCTTGATCCCCCGGCGTTCACAAAGTCTCGCCGCACGGCGAACAACGCCGAAAAGGGGTACAAGGAGATCAACCTGCGCGCGATGCGCCTGCTGCCGCGCGGCGGCTACCTTGCGACCGCCTCGTGCAGCCACTTCATGCCCGCCGAGCGCTTTGAGCGCATGCTGCGCTCCGCCGCCGCGGACGCGGGCGTCGAGCTGCGGCAGATCGAAGCGCGCACGCAGGCAAGCGACCACCCCATCCTCTGGAACGTGCCAGAGACGGATTACCTCAAGTTCTACTTATTCCAAGTGGTATAAATTGATATAAAAAATCCCCACTGTTTTTACAGCGGGGATTTTTTTGGTTGTTTATTTGTTTTCGTCAGTGTTTTCCGCGGAAGTATCCGGCGTTTCGGGCTCAGTCGAGGGCTTGTCCTCAGTCTGAGCATCTTCGCCCTTGTCCTCCGGCGGCATTTCAATCTTTTCGCTCGTCATCGAAATGTGCTTGGCGGGCGCTTCGATCACGCTCGGCTGCGAGGGGCGGAAGCCGTCCTCGCTCTTGCGCGTGGAAGCGTAGGCCTCTTCGACGGTCGAGGGATCGCGGCCTTCGAGGATAGCGACCATTTCGCCGCCCGTGATGGTCTCCTTTTCAAGGAGGTAGGCGACGACCTTGTCCATATCCTCGCGGTTGTCGCGGATGACCTGTACGGCGTCCTTGTAGCACTCGTCGAGAATGTGCTTGACCTCGCGGTCCATGATGGCGGCGGTATCCTGCGCGCAGTCGAGGCCGTAGCCGCCGTCAAGGTACTGATTGCGCACCGACCCGAGCGCGACCATGCCGACCGCGTCGCTCATACCGTACATGGCGACCATGTTGCGCGCAATGCTCGTCGCCTCCTGAATATCCTGCGAGGCGCCGTTGGTCATCGTGTTCATCACGACCTCTTCGGCCGCGCGGCCGCCCATCGAGACGGCGATCTTCGCCATCAGCTCATCGCGCGTGCGCAGGTTCGTCTTGTCCTCTTCAGGCATCAGGAGCGTGTAGCCAAGGCTTCCCTCGGTGTGCGGGACGATCGTGATCTTCTGCACGGGCTCGGCGTTTTTCTGCTTGTAGGCGACCATCGCGTGGCCGACCTCGTGATAGGCGACGAGCTTCTTTTCAAACTCGGTGAGGACGCTGCCTTTCTTCTCGCTGCCCGCGATGACGAACTCGAACGCCGCGAGCATGTCCTCCTGCGTAACGAGCTTGCGTCCCTTGCGCACGGCGCGCAGCGCCGCCTCGTTGGCGAGGTTGGCAAGGTCCGCACCCACGCAGCCCGCGGTCGCGAGCGCGACCTTCTTAAGATCCACGTCCTCGGCGAGCTTGATGCCGCGCGTGTGCACCTGAAGGGTCGCAAGGCGGCCGGCGAGGTTCGGGCGGTCGACGGTGATGCGGCGGTCGAAGCGGCCGGGGCGCAGCAGCGCCTTGTCGAGCACCTCCGGGCGGTTCGTCGCGGCAAACACGATGACGCCCTTGCTCGGGTCAAAGCCGTCCATTTCGGCGAGCAGCTGGTTGAGCGTCTGCTCGCGCTCGTCGTTGCCGCCGCCGTAGCGCCCGCCGTCGCGGGATTTGCCGATGGTGTCGATCTCGTCGATGAAGATGATGCAGGGGGCAACCTTCGACGCCTCGGCGAAGAGGTCGCGCACGCGGCTCGCGCCGACGCCGACGAACATCTCGACAAAGTCAGAGCCGGAGATCGAGAAAAACGGTACCTTTGCCTCGCCCGCCACGGCCTTGGCCAGCAGCGTTTTACCCGTACCGGGAGAGCCGACGAGCAGCGCACCCTTGGGGATCTTTGCGCCGATGGCGGTGTATTTTTCGGGGTTGTGCAGAAAGTCGATGATCTCGACGAGCGATTCCTTCGCTTCGTCCTGACCGGCGACGTCCGCGAACGTCACGCCGGTGGATTTTTCCATGTAGACCTTGGCGTTGGCCTTGCCGACATTGCCGATGCCGCCGATCCCGCCCATGCCGCCGGACTTTTTCGCGATGAAGTTCATCAGCAGCATGAACGCGCCGACCATCAGCACCGTGGGCAGAATATAGCTCACCATGAACGTGAGGATCGGCGAAACGGGCGGCTGATAGGGCTTGGTGTAGGTCACGCCGTGCTCATCGCACAGGGTGATCAACTTTTCCGTCGCGTCGGGAATGATGGTGGTGAAGAGCGTATAGTTCTGATCATAGCTCTTGCCGTCGTCATCCGTGTAGGTAAAGCCGTCGACCGGCGTGATGGTGAAGACCGTGTCGCCGAATTCGATGGACTTGACCTTCCCCTCCTCCACGAGTTCGACAAGCTCGCTGTATGCGATCTCGCACGAAGACTCGGCGGTGCGGGCCTGATCGAGCATGACGGAGAGGTAGTTCACACCGATCGTCAGCAGCAGCGCCCATAGGACGATCGACCACATGCCCCCGCCGCGCCGGCGGTTCTTGTCGCCGCGGTTGCGGTTGTTTCTATTGTTTTGCTCCATGTTGTTCCTCCTGTCGGGAGACAGAAAAATGCGAAGATGCGCACTTTTTGAATTGGTGATTTCAACTATACCATATATAAGAAAATCGCACAAGTTTTCTACGGTGAATTTTCGATGAACTTTTGCTTTGTGCCCTCTTTATCTTGCCCTTGTTCTGTGTTATAGTTGCAATGGAGTATTCTATAAAAATTTGTCACAAGGAGAAATTTCTTTTATGGATAAGGAACGCAAGGAAAAGACCGCGCGCATGCAGGACGCGGAGGCCGACGGCATCATCGAGGGCCGCAACGCCGTGATCGAAGCGCTGCGCGCGGGCACGACCATCGACAAAATTTTCATCCAGAAGGGCGAGACCGATAAGACGCTCGGCCATATCGCCTCCACCGCCCGCGCCGCGGGCGTGGTCGTCGTGGACGCGGACAAGCGCAAGCTCGACTTCATGTCCCGCACGCACGCCCATCAGGGCGTCATTGCGCTCACGAGTGTGCGCGAATATGTCAGTGTTGAGGATATTTTGAACATCGCGCGCGAAAAAGGCGAAAACCCCTTGATCGTCGTCTGCGACGAGATCTCCGACCCGCATAACCTCGGCGCGATCATCCGCACGGCGGAGTGCGCGGGCGCGCATGGCGTCGTCATTCCCAAGCGCCGCAGCGCGGGCCTCACGAGCATTGTCGCCAAGACGAGCGCGGGTGCGGTGAGCTATGTGCCCGTCGCGCGCGTGCCGAACATCCCCGCGCTTTTGGAGCAGCTGCAAAAAGAGGGCGTCTGGGTCTTCGGCACGGCGGCCGAGGGCACGAGCGACCTCTACTCCGCGGACCTCAAGGGCCCCGCGGCCATCGTCATCGGCAGCGAGGGCGACGGCATGACGAGACTGGTGCGCGAAAAGTGCGACTTCCTCGTCAGCATCCCGATGAAGGGCAGAATTTCGTCGCTCAACGCCTCCGCGGCGGCGGCCATCCTCCTCTACGAGGCGGTGCGCCAGCGCTTGGGGCAGTGACGGTAAAGAAGGAACGATATGGACCCCAAAGACCTTGAATTTGAAGAAACGCTCGCCGACTCCGAGCTGCTGCTGAAAAACACGGCCCGCAGCATGGACGAGGACGCGGAGTTCACGCTCGAGAGCATTCTGGCCGAGTACGGCAGCGGCACGCCCGCCGCGCCCGAACCGGAAGAAAAAGCAAGCGAGCCGCCCGCGGAGGAAAAGCAGTCGGCAAAGGTCGTCCCCCTGCCGAAAAAGGCGGAGGCGGCGAAAAAAACGGTGGATGAAACGGCGGATGAGACCGCCCGCATCCCCGTCATCCCCTTCCCCGGCGCGAAAAAGGCCGAAGAGCCGGTGGAAGCCGAGCCGGAAGAAACTCCCGAAGAAGAGCCCGCGCAGGACGACGAGCCCAAGTCCATGAGCTTGCAGGACGTCCTGGCCCAGACCGTGCAGGAGGCGCTCTCCGAGCGCGAGGACACGATCATCGAGGAGGAGCCGCCGCGCCGCGGTTTGTTCTCCCGCCGCAAGATGCGCGACACCGAGCAGCTCTACGACGACGCGGAGGAGGAAGAGGACGAGGAAGAAGAATTCGAAGAGCCTGAACCCGAGCTCCCCGAGCCGCCGCTGACCGAAACGCTCTCCGATTACCGCGCGCAGCTCTCTGGCGCGACGAAGGCGCGCCGTGGGGCGGGTATTTTCACGCTTTTGCTGTGCGTCATGGCGGTGCTGGAGCATTTTTCCATCCTGCCGGAGGCGTACACCGCTGATCCGATGATCCGTGCGCTGCCGCTGCTGGCGGTCGAGGCAATCGTCTGCGCCATCGGCTGGCGCATTTTTGCGGGCGCGCTGCGCTCGCTCAAACAGGGAAAAGTCACGTCGGGCTTTTTGACGATGCTTCTATGCCTTGTCACGCTGCTCGATACGGCGCTCTATGCTTTTCTTCCCGCGCGCGCGGCGCTGTCGCTGCCGCTGCCGGTGCTGGGGGCGATGTCGGTTTACTGCGCGCTGCTGGGCGAAAGTCTGCGTCTGCACGGCATGTATGACACGTTCCGCATCGCGGCCATCGGCAACGCGCCGTATATCGTCACTGTGACGGCAGGGGGCGCGGCCAAGCGCGTGGGCCTGCCGGGCGGATTTTCGAATTCTGCGCGCGCAAACGCTCCCTATTCGCGCTGGCAGAGCGTGCTGCTGCCGGTCTTCCTCGCGGCGGCGGTCGTGTTCGGCGTGCTCTCGACGCTCGAGACAAAGCAGAACGCGCTGCTTGCGTGGAACCTCTCGGTGATGCTCGCGAGCGCGAACCTGCTCGCGTTTCCGATGGTGTGTGCGCTGCCGCTCAAGCGCATCGCCGCGCGGCTTGCCAAAAGCGGCAGCGCCGTGGCGGGCTTTTCCGGCGCGGACGCCATCCGCCGGAGCAACTGCGTCATCCTGACCGATGGCGACCTGTTCCCGCCCGGAACGGTCACGCTCGGCGGGCTCAAAGTGTTTGGCGAGGAGAGCGGCAAGGTCATCTCTTACGCCGCGACGATGGCCCACGCGTCCGAGAGCGGCCTGAGCCGCCTTTTTGACAATCTTCTCGCCAGCGACGGCGGCTTCCGCGAGCAGGTCGAGGATGTCGACTTTTACGAAGAGGGCGGCGTCGGCGGCCGCATCCACGGCGAAACGGTGCTCTTCGGCACGGCGGGCTTTATGAGAAAGCGCGGCGTGAACCTGCCGCGAAACCTTGGCCTCAAGACCGGCGTGTTCCTCTCGGTCGACGGCACGCTGATCGCGGTGTTCGCCGTGAAGTACATGCCCGCGGAAAATGTCGACTGGGCGCTCCACGCCCTGCACCACAGCCGCATCACCCCCGTGCTCGCCGTGCGCGACGGCAACATCACCCCTGCGCTCTTGAAGCGCAAGTTCGGCACCGACGCGCGCGCGGTCTACCCAAAGCTCTCGACGCGCTTGGCGCTCTCCGAGCGCGGCGGCGGGCGGCCGTATGCGCTGCTCATGCGCGAGGGCCTGATGCCGTATGCCGAGGTCGTGCTCGGCAGCAAGCGGCTCTGCGCGTCCGCCAAGCGGTGCACGGTGCTTGCATTTTTAGCCGCCACAGCGTCGACGCTCCTTGCATTTTATTTAACTTTTGTCGGCGCATACAGCGTGCTCACGCCGCTTTCTCTGCTCATTTACGTACTTTTGTGGTCGCTCAGCGCGCTGGTCGACGCCCTGCTCAGCGACCGTTATTGACACTTCGAACGAAGAAAACGAAAATTTGCGGAAAAATATGGTTGTAATGGAGAGAAAAACATGATATCATTTCTGCATTGAGTATTATCCCACCTTATGGCGCGAGCCGATCTGGGATTTACGATTTTCGGAAGGAGACTGACCCATTATGAGTGCAAAAGACATCCGCAATATCGTGCTGCTTGGCCACAGCGGCAGCGGCAAGACCACCCTCGCTGAGAGCATGCTGTATCTCACCGGCGGCACGGACCGTCTGGGCAGAATTGCCGACGGCAACACCGTTTGTGACTACGATCCCGAAGAGATCCGCCGCCAGATCTCCATTTCTCTGGCCGTGGCTCCCGTGGAATACGACAGCTGCAAGATCAACGTGCTCGACGTGCCCGGCGGCTTCGACTTCGCCGGTGAGGTCGCGGAGGCCGTTCAGGCTGCCGACGCTGCCGTCATCGTCTGCTCGGCCAAGGCCGGCATGAGCGTCGGCGCGGAAAAGGCGTGGAAATATTGCGAGAAGAACTCTCTCCCCCGTCTGCTCTACATCTCCAAGACCGACGAGGAGAACTCCGACTACAACGCCGCGTTCGACACGCTGCGCGAGCGCTTCGGCAAGAATATCGCCCCCGTCGTCGCCCCCATCTGGGACGAGAGCAAGAAGGTCATCGGCATCATCGACGTGCTGCATAAGCGCGCATTCGAGTTCGGCCCCGGCGGCGGCCGCGTCGAGATCGAAGTGCCTGAGAACAAAAAGCCCGTGCTCGATGAGCTCTACGACGCGCTCAAGGAGTCCGTCGCCGAGACGAGCGAGGAATTTATGGAAAAGTTCTTCGCCGGTGAAGACTTCACCTATGCCGAGATGATCCATGGCCTGCGCCAGGGCGTCAAGGACCTGTCCCTCTTCCCTGTCGTGTGCGGCTCCGCCATTCAGGGCATGGGCACGCGCATCCTGATGGATACCATCGTCGAGCTTCTTCCCAAGCCGCAGGACGCCCGCGCCCTCATGGCCGAGAATGAGGACGGCGAGTCCTCCGAGTTCGTCGTCGCGCCCGGCGCACTGCCGACCGCGTTCGTCTTCAAGACCATTTCCGACCAGTACGGCAAGTACTCCTACGTCAAGGTGCTCTCCGGCTCCATCAAGCCCGATATGCCCATGGTCAATGCCCGCACCGGCGAGACCGAGAAGCTCGGCCGCCTGTACATCCCCAAGGGCAAGAAGTATACCGAGGTCAAGGAGCTCACCTGCGGCGACATCGGCGCCATCGCCAAGATGGACAAGGTCAAGACCGGCGACACGCTCTGCGAGCCGCGCAAGGTCGTCAAGATCGAGCCCATCCCGTTCGATGAGCCCTGCTACAGCGTCGCCATCGCGCCCAAGACCCGCGGCCAGGAGGATAAGATGGCCCAGGGCCTCAACCGCTTGAACGAGGAAGATCCGTCCTTCCGCGTCGTCAACAACGCCGAAACGCACCAGATGGTCGTCTCCGGCGCGGGCGACATCCAGATCGACGTGCTCGTCAACAAGCTCAAGAGCCGCTTCGGCGTCGAGGTCGTGCTCGACACGCCGCGCGTGCCCTACCGTGAAAAGATCCGCAAGACGGTCTCCAAGCAGGGCCGTCATAAGAAGCAGACCGGCGGCAGCGGCCAGTTCGGTGACGTTTGGATCCGCTTCGAGCCCAACGAGGAGAGCGAAGAGATGGTCTTCGCCGAGGAAGTCTTCGGCGGCAGCGTCCCCAAGAACTTCTTCCCCGCGGTCGAAAAGGGGCTGCGCGAGGCCTGCGTCCACGGCCCGCTCGCGGGTTATCCCGTCGTGAACCTCAAGGCCGTCCTTTACGATGGCTCCTATCACCCGGTCGACTCGTCCGAGATCGCGTTCAAGACCGCGGCGAACCTCGCCTACAAGGCAGCCATGCCCGAGGCGTCCCCGGTCCTGCTCGAGCCGGTGTGCGAGCTCAAGGTCACGGTGCCCGACCAGTACATGGGCGATATCCTCGGCGATCTCAACAAGCGCCGCGGCCGCGTCATGGGCATGACCCCGACCGGCAACGGCGAGCAGGTCATCGAGGCCGAGTGCCCCGAGGCAGAGCTGATGAGCTACGCCATCGACCTGCGCTCCATGACCCAGTCCCGCGGCTCGTTCGTGATGCACTTCGTGCGCTACGAGCAGTGTTCCGCCGACGCACAGGCGAAGGCTGTCGCTGCCGCAAAGGCGATGCAGGAAGCGGAATAATTGCTCCTGCACAGCAGAAAATAAGTAAAAAGAGAGGGCTTCTCGAAAGAGAAGTCCTCTCTTTTTCCGCGCATGGCGCGGAGGGGGAGCAGCCCGAAGAGGCTGCGGCTTTTCCCCACACCGTGTGGGGCTGCGGATAAGGGGGATATTCTCTCACGTGAGAGAATATCCCCCTTGGACTCCAAGAGAACGCAAGGGGCTCTGCCCCTTGACCCCGCCATTGCGGGTTTGCAGCTTGAAGGGCTGCACGCGCTGCGCAGTGTGGGTGCGGTGTACATGGCTTCGCCATGAATCCCTGCGAGTCGTGATCTGACAGCAACCGCGCCTTACTGTCATGAGGCGCGAGTGACGTTTTCTCGGCGGCAGACTGCGTGCGAAATAGCGGCATTGCTGCGCTCGCCGCATTGTGGAGACTGGCGGTAGACGGAAATTAGGCTGTACTCCTACAAGATGGGCAGAGCGGCACCCGCAAGGGGTGTACCGCATCCGTAAGGCAGCAGAGCCGCCAACGGCTGCGCAACAGCGGATGATAGGAGCAGAGGCAAATCGTATAGCAGCTTCAAACGCGGCAACGCCGCGCTATGGGCAGTGCAATCGGCAAGCATTGCAGCTCTTCGAGCTACCCGCTTGCAATGGAAATTTTCTCTGGGAGGGTGCAAGGGAGGGATATCTCTTTTCGAAAAAGAGATATCCCTCCCTTTCCCGCGTTCCCTGCACGGTGCAGGGAACAAAAGGCCCGCCTGCAAACGCAGGCGGGCCTTTCTTCTCTTTTGGAAAAAGCGGTGTCTCTTAGTACATACCGCCCATGTCGCCCATGCCGGCGCCGGGAGCAGCCGGTGCGGGGGGCTCGGGCTTGTCGGCGACGAGCGCCTCGGTGGTCAGCACCATGGAACTGACGGACGCAGCGTTCTCCAGCGCGGAACGCGTGACCTTCGCGGGGTCGACGATACCGGCGGAGATCATGTCGCAGTAGACTTCCTTGTAGGCATCGAAGCCGTAGCCGACCTTGCCGCTGGTCTTGATCTTCTCAAGAACGACGCTGCCGTCGATACCGGCGTTGGCCGCGATCTGACGGATGGGCTCCTGCAGGGCCTTGACGATGATCTGGACACCGGTCTTCTCATCGCCCTCGACCTCGCTGATGAGCTTTTCCACAGCGGGAACGGCGTTGACATAGGCAGTGCCGCCGCCGGCGACGATGCCCTCTTCCACAGCCGCGCGGGTCGCGTTCAGCGCGTCCTCGATGCGCAGCTTCTTTTCCTTCATCTCGGTCTCGGTCGCAGCGCCGACCTTGATGACGGCCACGCCGCCGGCGAGCTTGGCAAGGCGCTCCTGCAGCTTTTCCTTGTCGTATTCGCTGGTGGTCACGCCGATCTGGGCGCGGATCTGCGCCACGCGGTCAGCGATGGCCTGTTTGTCGCCGGCACCGTCGACGATGGTGGTGTTCTCCTTGGTGACCTTGATCTGGCGGGCACGGCCGAGCATGTCGATCGTGGTGTTCTTGAGCTCGTAGCCAAGCTCCTCGGAGATGACCTGGCCGCCGGTCAGGATGGCGATATCCTGCAGCATTTCCTTACGGCGATCGCCGAAGCCGGGCGCCTTGACGCACACAACGTTCAGCGTGCCGCGCAGGCGGTTGACGATCAGGGTGCTGAGCGCTTCGCCCTCGACGTCCTCGGCGATGATGACGAGCTTCTTGCCGCTCTGAACGAGCTGCTCGAGGATCGGGAGAATGTCGGAGATGACGGAGATCTTCTTATCGGTAATCAGCAGGTAAGCGTCGTCGATGACTGCTTCCATCTTCTCAGTATCGGTGACCATGTACGGGGTGATGTAGCCGCGGTCGAACATCATGCCCTCGACGACCTCGCTGTAGGTCTCGGCGGTCTTGGACTCCTCGATGGTGATGACGCCGTCGGCGCTGACCTTCTCCATGGCCTCGGCGATCAGCTTGCCGATGAATTCGTCACCGCTGGAGACGGTACCGACGCGGGCAATGTCGTCCGTGCCGTTGACCTTCTGGGAGTTGGCCTTGATGGCGGAGACAGCAGTCTCAACGGCTTTGGCCATGCCCTTCTTCATCACGACGGGGTTTGCACCGGCGGCGAGGTTCTTCAAGCCCTCGCGCACCATGGCCTGCGCCAGCAGCGTTGCGGTCGTGGTGCCGTCGCCCGCGACGTCGTTCGTCTTGGTGGAAACTTCGCGCACGAGCTGCGCGCCCATGTTCTCGAACGGATCGTCGAGCTCGATCTCCTTGGCGATGGTCACGCCGTCGTTGGTGATCAGCGGAGCGCCGAACTTCTTGTCGAGCACGACGTTGCGGCCCTTGGGGCCGAGGGTGACCTTGACGGTATCAGCAAGAATGTTAACACCGGCCTCAAGCGCCTTGCGCGCCTCTTCGCCGGACTTAATCAGCTTAGACATAAGAGTGTACCTCCATTAGAAATTTCGCGAAACGCGAAAATAATTTAGATCGTTTTTGCCGCGACATGTGCGTGGCAAAAATACTTTGACCCAGCCGCCTTGGGCGGCGTCGCCAGTCCGCAGACTGGCGGTGGGGAATCCAAAGGGGGAGCCTGCTCCCTCTTTGCGAGTCTTACTCGACGATGGCCAGGATGTCGCTCTGGCGGACGACGACGTACTCCTCGTCATCGAGCTTGACCTCGGTGCCGGCATACTTGCTGGTGATGACCTTGTCGCCGGGCTTGACGGTCATCACGACGTCGTGACCGTCCACCATGCCGCCGGGGCCGACGGAAATGACTTCGGCAACGGAGGGCTTCTCCTTGGCGCTGGCGGTCAGGATGATGCCGCCCTTGGTGGTCTCTTCGACCTCGACCATCTTGAGGATGACGCGGTCAGCAAGCGGTGTGAGTTTCATGGCTTGGTGCCTCCTTGTATATTTTAATAATTTTAACGGTTTCAGGCAGGTTAGCACTCAAACTTGATGAGTGCTAACCAACGGTGCTATCATAGCGCACCGTCAAGGCATTTGCAAGGGGTATTTGGGGATTTTTTCAAAAATTCACAGCTTATTCAAAATCTCCTCAGCCCGCTTGCGTCCGCTTTTCCACCGGAGAGGCGAAAGAGGTCGAATGCCGCAGCATTCGACCTCTTTTGTCATTTACTTCGTTATTGAGCTGCCGCGTTACCGCGCCGTCGCATCCGGATCGCAGCCCTTGGGCGCGAAGAAATTGACCTTCTTGTCCGCGAGCTTCAGCGTCACGCACTGGGAGTGCATGCTCTCGCCGTCAAGGCAGGTCGTGAGGTCGCCCTCGAGCGCCTCGATGCGCACGAGCTTCGCTGTCGAGACGCGGATGATGTCCTGCGGCAGCTTCTTGTAGTCGCCCGCGCTGTAGCCACCGAAAAGCGTCGCAAAGCGTGCCTTGCTGACGTTCTTGACGAGCACCGTATGTAAGACGCCGTCGGTCATGCGGGCCTCCGGCACGGGGGTGGAACCGCCGCCGTAGTAGCGGCCGTTGCACATCGAGACGAGCGCGAACGTGTCCTCAATCACCTCGTCGTCGAGCGTGACGCGCCACCTGCGGCCGATCTTGCGGAAAAGGAAGTTCACCGCGACGCTGGCTAAATAGCTTCCGCGGCCCGAGAGCATCGGCGACGCACCAAACTCGTGTACGCTCTCGGCGATGCGCGCGTCGATGCCTGTGCAGGCGATCGTCAGGCAGTATTTGCCGTTGCAGTCGATGAGGTCGAGCGGTGTCACGTCACCGTTCCACAGGTTTTCCGCGTCAAGAAACAGCGGCTCGGCGTCCTTACCGAAGTTTTTAAGGAAATCGTTGCCCGTGCCGATGGGGATGCAGGTCATCGCGGCGTTGGGAAAGCCCGCGATGCCGTTGGCGATCTCGTTGACCGTGCCGTCGCCGCCGCAGGCGTAAAAGCGGACATAGTCGCCCGTCTCCGCGATCGCGCGCGTCAAAGCCGTCGCATGCCCGCGCGATTTGGTCAGCATACACTCAACGTCTAAATTGTGGTTCTTTTTCAGCGCCTCGGCCATCGTGTACACGCGCTGGCGGCTGTCCTTCTTCCCCGCTGCGGGGTTGATGATAAAAATGTGCTTCAAGAAGCTCACTCCTATGCAGTTTGCTATTTTCAATATACCGCAGGTCATTTGAAAATGGAATGGGCAGAGTGTTAAGAGATTGTAAAGAAGTTGCGATTCCTTTTCGCGCGGGTGCGAAGCGCTATGCGGCACTTCGGCCGCGGGGATTGCAGCGCCAAAGGCGCTGCACGAATCAAGGGGGGATATTCTCTTTCCTCGGAAAGAGAATATCCCCCCTTACACCCCCCAAGAGAAAGGCTTCGATTGGCAGTCTCGAGCTTGAACATCCTCTATGCCTCTGGAATGGGAATACCTGCGCGCGGCGTTGCCGCGTTGGGTGTTGCTAGACGATTTGACTATCTCCTATTATCCGCTGCCGCTCTGCCCATCTTGTAGAAGTACAGCCTAATCACCGTTTATCGCCAGTCCCTACAATGCGGCGAGCGAAGCAATGCCGCATTCCGCAGGCAGTCTGCCGCCAGACAAACGTCACTCGCGCCTCACGGAGTAAGGCGCGGCTGCAACACGTCACGATTCGCAGAAGATTCACGGCGAAGCCATGTGCACCGCACTTACACTGCGCAGCGCGTGCAGTTCTTCAAGCTGCAAACCCGCAATGTCGGGGGTCGAGGGGCTCTCCCCTCGCGTTCTCTTGGGGGATTTAAAGGGGGCCATTCTCTCACGTGAGAGAATGGCCCC
>ERZ826220.2249-NODE-2249-length-16902-cov-4.318870_pt1 | contig 16902 bp, 12 predicted proteins | sample MGYA00519927_ERZ826220 | MGnify/ENA primary metagenome ERZ826220 (study PRJEB31778, sample SAMEA3449225) | human gut metagenome | biome: human gut; feature: human-associated habitat; material: faeces | place: United Kingdom | collected 2010/2012 ...
GCGCCGACGAGTGGATCGAGGACGACGGCACCCGCTGGGTGCGGGTGGTGGACTACAAGACCGGCAGCAAAAAGCTGGACTTGAAGGAAGTCTACTGCGGGCTGGACTGCCAGATGCTGCTGTATCTGTTCAGCCTGACCCGGGATGCGGGCGGGCGCTTTACCGGCGCACAGCCGGCGGGCGTGTTGTATCTGCTGGCCGACCCCGCTCCCCAGACCCTGCCCCGCGGGCAGGCTGCCCGGGCGGTGGAATACAAGCTGGACGGCCTTGTGCGGGACGAGCAGAAGATCTTTGACGCCATGGACGCGGACGAAACGGGCAAGTACCTGCCCTTTGGCTACCGCAACGGCGCACCCAGCCCCTACCAGAAGGACAAGCGGGCGGACAGTGCCAAGCTCAGCCGTATCCAGCTGCATCTGGACGACCTTGTCACCCAGATGGGCGAGCAGCTTTACGGCGGGCAGATCGACGCCGAGCCGCTGGTGGTGAGCAGCAGCAAAAGCCCCTGCACATGGTGCGATTACAGCTTTATCTGCTGCCACGAGACCGGGGTGCATGAGCGTGCGCTGGAAGCCCCTGCAAAGCCCTTTGAACCCGAGGAAGAACCCGAAGAAAAGGAGGAACAGCCGTGAGCGGACCCAAATGGACCCCGGCGCAGCAGGCCGCCATTGCCGACCGGGGCGGTGCGCTGCTGGTAAGCGCAGCCGCAGGCAGCGGCAAGACCGCCGTGCTGACCGAGCGGGCGGTGCAGCTGATCACCGACCCGGAGCACCCGGTAAACGCCGACCGGCTGCTCATCGTCACCTTTACCAATGCGGCGGCGGCAGAGCTGCGCGCCCGCATCGGGCAGGCGCTGCTGCACCGCAGCCAGCTGCAGCCCGGCAATGCCATGCTGCGCCGCCAGCGGATGCTGCTGCAGCGCGCGCCCATCTGCACCATTGATGCTTTTTGTCTGAACCTGCTGCACAAGCACTTTCAGGCGCTGGACATCCCGCCGGATTTTGCCCCGGCAGACCCTGGTACCGTGCAGCTGCTGCGGGGGGCGGCACTGGCCGAAACGCTGGAAAACGCCTACCGCGACCCGGATTTCTGCGCCTTTGCAGACCTGTACGGCAAAGGCCGCACGGATAAACCGGCGGGCGATGCCATTTTGCAGATCTACGACTTTCTGCGGGCACTGCCGGACTACGACCGCAAACTGGATGAATTTCTTGCGCCTTACGAGCAGGAGAACGGCTTTGCCGATACCTGCTGGCACGACCTGCTTCTGGCCGAAGCCGCCCGCTGCGCCAAGGCTGCGCGGGAGCTGCTGACGGCAGCATTGGCCGACTGCCATGCGGATTTTGACCAGGAGCAGGCGGCTGCCGGGGAGAAAAAGACTGCCTCTGCCCGGGCAAAGGCACAGGCCACAGTGGCAGAAAAATACGAGGAGGCCGGTACAAGGCTGGAAAAAGCCGCCGCCCTCTTTGCACAGGCAGAGCAGCTGGCCGCTGCCGGGCAGTGGGACCCGCTGTACGATCTGCTCACCCCCTATGTGCTGGGCATGGAGGAAGCTCCCGGGCTGAAAGGCATGAAAAAGCGTCTGGGCGGCGACCACAAGGCGGAGATCAAGACCCGCTCGGACGAAGCTGCCGCCCTGTTCGAGCAGATGACCCAGCTCATCTGCTGCTCCGAAGCCGAAGCCGAGACCGACCGGCAGATCACCCTGCCCCGGCTGCGGGCGCTGTTTGCCGCCGTGCGGGACTTCGATGCCCGGTTCACGGCCAGAAAAAGGGAGCGCAAGCTGCTGGAATTCAGCGATTTTGAACACCTTGCCCTGCGGCTGCTGCGCACCCCGGAGGGCACGCCCACTCCCTTGTGTGAGAGCATCCGGCAGGACTACGCCGCCGTGATGGTGGACGAATATCAGGACACGAACGCCTTGCAGGATGCGCTTTACCGCTGCCTTGCCGCCCCGGCGGGGGATAACCTTTTCCTTGTGGGCGACTTAAAACAGAGCATCTACCGCTTCCGACAGGCAGAGCCGGGCATCTTCCGGCAAAAGCTGGACAGCTGGCCGCTGCTGCCGGGCGCAAAAGCCCGTCCCCGCCCGCCGGAGGGCACCCCGGGCACGGACGCTCTGCTGGCGCTGGATGCAAACTTCCGCTCCGCACCGCAGGTGGTGGCGGGCATCAATTATCTCTTTGAGCAGCTCATGACCCCGGAGCTGGGCGATACCGCCTACGGCAACGGGCAGCGTCTGGTCTGCGGTGCACCCGGGGAATATCAGGGCAGCGTGGAGGTGCAGTTTTTGCCGGACGATGAGACGGAAACGGATGCGGGCTGGATCGCGGAGCGTATCAAGCAGCTGGTTTCTGCCGGGGAGCCGGTGCGAGAGGGCAGCACCACCCGCCCGGTGCGGTACGAGGACTGCTGCGTGCTGCTGGCGGCGCGCACGGATTTCCCGGTGTATGTGGAGGCGTTGACTGCCCGGGGCATCCCGGTATACGCCGACGCCCGGGAGAACTTGATGCTTGCGCCCCACATCCGCCCCCTCATCGCCCTGCTCAAGGTCATCGACGACCCCTCGCAGGACATCTATCTGGCCGCCGCCATGCTGGGCCCCATGTTCGGCTTTACGGAGGATGATCTTGTGCGGCTGCGCGCCCGCAGCCGTCAGGTACAGGCCGAGCCGGACAAAAAGCCCACCCGCATCAGCCTGTACGGCGCGCTGCTGCTGGCGCTGGAGGACCCGGCAGATGATCCCTTTACCGAGAAGGTGAAGGACTTCTACGCCCATCTCACCGCGCTGCGGCAGATGGCACGCAGCGCCCCGGCGGAGCAGCTGTTGGAAGAAATTTTTGCCTCCACCGGCTATCTGGCGGCGCTGGGCGTACTGGAAAACGGTGCCCGCCGCCGGGAGGATGCCCGCTTTGTCTCCTTCTGCGCCACTTCCGGTGCAGGCGGAATATCGGCGCTGGTACGCGCCATTGATGCCGCCGCGCAGGCCGGCAGCACCGGACAGGACACCGTGCCCAGCGGGGTGCACCCGGGGTGCGTGTCCATCATGACCATCCACCGCTCCAAGGGCTTGCAGTTCCCGGTGGTGTTTGTGGGGGATACAGCCCGCAAGTTCAACGTCTCGGATATCCGTCAGCCGGTGCTGGTGCACCGCACTTTCGGCGCGGGGCTGCGGCTGCGCCCGGAAAACGGCGAGGGCGCTTACAAGACCGCCGCCTACACCGCGCTGGCCGCTGTCCATGCCAAGGAACTGCGCAGCGAGCAGATGCGCCTTTTGTATGTGGCGCTCACCCGCGCACAGGATAAGCTCATCCTCACTGTGCCCCTGAGCAGCGGTAAGACTGCAAAGCCCTTTGCCAGGGCGGCGGCTTTTCTGGCTGCCGGGGCGGGGGCTACGCTGCACCAGCAGGCCAACAGCTTTGCCGACTGGCTGCGGGCGGCGCTGCTGGTGCACCCGGACGGCGGGGTGCTGCGGCAGCTTTCCGGCAACCGGGAGCTGCTTTTTGTGCAGACTGAAAGCGTGATGGATATCGAGGTGTGTGACGATGCCGTGCAGCTGTCCGAGGAACCGGATGCAGCCACGCCGGACGAAGCACCGGAGACCGACCCGGCACTGGTGGAGAAGCTGCGGCAGAACTTTGCGTGGCAGTACCCGGCGGCAGCGCTTGCGCAGGTGCCCGCCAAGGTCAGCGTGACCAGCATCGTGCATAAGGCCGAGCAGACCACGCTGGAGCGCCCGGGCTTCCTTTCCAAGGACGGTCTGACCGCCGCCGAGATGGGCACGGCTCTGCACGCTTTTCTGGAGCACGCAGACTTTGCCCGTCTGGCCGAAGCCAAGGCTGCGGGCACGCTGGACGAAGCCATCCCGGCAGAGCGGGACCGTCAGGTGGCATTGCAGCTGACCGCCCCGGAGATCGCGGAAAAGCTGGACGCGGTGTGTATCCGCCGCTTTGTGGAAAGCGAAGCCTTTGCAAAGATCTGCGCCGCGCAGCAGGTGCTGCGGGAACTGCCCTTTATCACCGCGCTGCCCGCCGGTGCGGTACTGGCGGCACAGGGGCACGAAGCGCTGCCTGCTGCCGCAGACGCGCAGGTGCTGGTGCAGGGCATCGCCGACCTTGTGCTGGTGTACCCCGATCATCTGGAACTGCTGGACTACAAGACCGACCGCCGCAAGGCGGAAAGCGATTTCCTGCGCGCCTACCGCGCCCAGCTGAACCTTTACGCCATTGCCATCGAAAAGCGCTTTGCGCCTAAAAAGGTGACCTATAAGGGCATCTACTCCTTTGCACTGGGCAAATTGATCGAAGCGTAAGGGGAATACCCCTTCAGTCTGCTCGTTTCACTCGCAGCCAGCTTCCCCAAGGGGACGCCTTTTGGCGGTGCCTTGAACCTTCCCGCCGGAACGAAAGCCGTCCCCTTGGGGAAGGTGGCATCGCCGCAGGCGATGACGGAAGGGGTAACCTCCGCTCAGGCGTACTTTGCACTTCAGCCAGAAACTTTCCCGCCATGCCAAGGGCTCTCCCTTTGGGAGAGCTGGCGCGTAGCGCCTGAGAGGGCGAGGATGCTAAAGTTAAACAGCACACTGGGGGAGTATTCTTCTCGCTTTTTCCACTTTCCCACCCCCAAAAGTTAAAAATCCAGCTGAAAAACGCTCCAGATGGTTCAAAAAACAATTTGGATGTGTTATACTAGAAGCCAAGGTGCCTGCCGGACGGGGAAACCGGCGGGCACGACTGCGTGTTCCACGTGGAACAAATCTTTCCCCGGGAGGAAGAAAAGCGCGTGGCAAAAATTGTAGCGATCGCAAACCAGAAGGGCGGAGTGGGCAAAACCACCACCGCCGTCAACCTTTCGTCCTGCGTAGCGGCGCTGGGCAAAAAGGTGCTTATCGTAGATCTCGACCCGCAGGGCAACACCACCACCGGCTACGGCATCCCAAAGCGCAGCGTGGAAGCGGGCACTTATGAGGTGCTCATCGGCAGGGCAACGGCGGCGCAGGCCATCCGGCACACCGAGTACCGCACCGATGTCATCGGCTCCAACACCCGGCTGGCCGGTGCCAGCTTGGAAATGATCGACCTGCCCGGCCGCGAGGGGCGTCTGCGCAAGGCGCTGGCTGAGGTGCAGAAGGACTACGACTTCATCTTTATCGACTGCCCGCCCAGTCTGGATCTGCTCACCCTCAACGGCCTGAGCGCCTGCGACAGTGTGCTCATCCCGGTGCAGTGCGAGTACTATGCGCTGGAAGGATTGTCGGAGCTCATCAGCACCCTCAAGACCATCCGCAAAAAGTATAATCCGTATCTGGATATCGAGGGCGTGGTGTTCACCATGTTCTCGCTGCGGTACAACCTGACCGTGCAGGTGGTGGAGCAGGTGCAGAAGTACTTCGGCTCCAAGGTGTACAAGACCACCATCCCGCGCTCCATCCGCATTTCGGAAGCGCCCAGCTATGGCCAGCCCATCAATTTCTACGAGCCGAAGGGCAAGGGCAGCGAAGCCTACATGGACTTGGCAATCGAATTTGTCAAGCACAACCGCCCGCAGGAACCTAAGAAGTCCCGCGCAAAGGCTGCACCCGCCGCAGAGCCGGCGAAAAATGCTCTGGAAGATTAAAACAGGGGGAACAAGGTAAACAATGGCAAGAGGAAAAGGAGGGCTCGGACGCGGGCTGGACAGTCTGTTTGAGGACGCAGCACCGGTCTTTGAGTCAGAGCACGCAGCGGTGGAAACGCTGCCGCTGCGCGAGATCGAGCCGGACCCCGACCAGCCCCGCAAGACCTTTGAGCAGGAGACCCTCAGTGAGCTGGCTGCCAGCATCGCCGAGCACGGCTTATTGCAGCCCATCGCGGTGCGTCCAAGACCCATGGGCGGTTACAGCATCGTGGCAGGCGAGCGCCGCTGGCGCGCCTCCCGCATGGCGGGTCTTACCGAGGTGCCGGTGGTCATCAAGGATGTGTCCGACGAGCAGGCCATGGAGCTGGCGCTGGTGGAGAATTTACAGCGCGAGGATCTGGACCCGGTGGAAGAAGCTGCCGGTATCCGGGAGCTGATGACCCGCTGCGACCTGACACAGGAGCAGGCCGCCCGCAAGCTGGGCAAGAGCCGCAGCGCACTGGCGAACAGTCTGCGCTTGCTCAATCTGCCGGAAACGGTGCTGGAGCTGCTGAAAAGCGGCTTTATCAATACCGGTCACGCCAAGGTGGTGCTGGGCTTGCCCACACCGGAACTGCAGGCCGAAGCCGCGCAGATCATCGCGGACAACCAGCTGAACGTCCGTCAGGCCGAAGCTTTGTGCAAAAAGCTGGCAAAGCCCGCAAAAGAGCCTGTGGCCGCGCCGCTGCCGAGTGCGTTGCCGGTGGAGGTGGAAGAAAGCCTCAAGCAGGCGCTGGGCAGCGAAGTCCGCGTGGCCTACCACGACGGCAAAGGCAAGCTGACCGTCCATTTCTATTCGGACGACCAGCTGAAAGCCTTTGCAAATCTGCTGGGGCAGTACAGCGTGGAGTAACCTCTCAGTCTCGCTATCGCTCGACAGCTCTCCTAATAGGAGAGCCTAAGCAGAAAAGTTATTAGAAATGCGTACCAAGGCGGGGAACACCGCCTTTGAACGGCACAGCGGGGAACGCCCCCTGTGCAAGCAATAGAGTATAAGGAGAGTTATCATGCTTGACATCAAATTTGTCCGCGACAACCCGGATGCGGTCAAGGAAAACATCAAGAAGAAGTTTCAGGATGCAAAGCTCCCCCTCGTTGACGAAGTCATCGAGAAGGACGCCAAGTACCGCGAGTGCCTGAAGGAAGTCGAGTCCCTGAAGGCTGCCCGCAACAAGCTGAGCAAGGCCAACGGCCCTCTGTTCGGCCAGCTGAAGAAGTGCGACGACGAGGCCAAGAAGGCCGAGCTGCAGGCTCAGATCGACGCCAACAACGCCGCTGTCAAGGCTGACGCCGACAAGATGGCAGAGCTGGAAGCCGAGGAGGCAAAGCTGGCTGAACGCATTCAGGAGATCATGTACACCATCCCCCAGATGATCGACCCCAGCGTACCCATCGGCCCGGACGACACCTACAATGTCGAGGCTCAGCGCTTCGGTGAGCCGGTCGTGCCTGATTTCCCCATCCCGTACCACACCGAGATCATGGAGAGCTTTGACGGCATTGATATGGACGCCGCAGGCCGCGTGGCCGGCAATGGCTTCTACTACCTGCTGGGCAACATCGCCCGCCTGCACGAGGCTGTTCTGGCCTATGCCCGCGACTTCATGATCGACAAGGGGTTCACCTATGTCATCCCTCCCTTCATGATGCACGGCAACGTGGTGCAGGGCGTCATGTCCTTCCCTGAGATGGACGCCATGATGTACAAGATCGAGGGCGAGGACCTCTACCTCATCGGCACCAGTGAGCACACCATGATCGGCCGCTTCATCGACCAGACTCTGGATGAGGCTACTCTGCCCCTGACCCTGACTTCCTACAGCCCCTGCTTCCGCAAGGAGAAGGGCGCTCACGGCATCGAGGAGCGTGGCATCTACCGCATCCACCAGTTCGAGAAGCAGGAGATGATCGTCGTCTGCCGTCCCGAGGAGAGCGCTGACTGGTACGAGAAGCTCTGGAAGAACTCCGTCGAGCTGTTCCGCAGCATGGAGATCCCTGTCCGTCAGCTGAACTGCTGCTCCGGTGACCTGGCTGACCTGAAGGTCAAGAGCTGCGACATCGAGGCATGGAGCCCCCGCCAGCAGAAATACTTCGAAGTCTGCTCCTGCTCCAACCTGGGCGATGCACAGGCCCGCCGCCTGCACATCCGCGTCAAGGGCAAGGATGGTAAGACCTATCTGGCCCACACTCTGAATAACACCTGCGTGGCTCCTCCGCGTATGCTCATCGCATTCCTCGAGAACCATCTGCAGGCCGATGGCAGTGTCACCATCCCCAAGGTCCTGCAGCCCTACATGGGTGGCCTCGAGGTCATGGTGCCTGTCCACAAGAAGTAAGCCTGCTTTCCACCATTCTCCAATAAAATGTTGAAAGTCCTCGCCATCCATACAGGATGGCGAGGACTTTTTGCGTACAGACGTATAAAATCAGAAAGAATGAAAAAATTGAAGATTTTTTTGAAAAAGTTGTTGACAAAACGGGAGTTGTTGGATATAATAATAAAGCACTGTTCAAGTGCGACAAATAAATATGGCGGTATAGCTCAGTTGGCTAGAGCATTCGGTTCATACCCGAAGTGTCACCGGTTCAAATCCAGTTACCGCTACCATCAATGCAGGGTTTCGCTAAAATACTTGGGGGCCGGTTGCAGTCGTGACTGGTAAGTTGCTTGCTGTTTTAGCAAAATCCTGTATCTCTTAGGCCCGTTGGTCAAGCGGTTAAGACACGGCCCTTTCACGGCTGTAACATGGGTTCGATTCCCGTACGGGTCATAAAAAAGCTCCTCAATCTTAGGATTGAGGAGCTTTTTTAGTGTTCGGGTTCCAATCTTCAGGAATGTCTACCGTGGTTGCTGCCGCTTTGTTTGACCCGAACGGGAATCAGAGCAAAAATCACCCCCGCCTGCACCATCCGGCAGGCGGGGGTTCGTTATGCAAGGAAGCAGATGATGTCGTTTTACGGTCTCTGGCCCATGCCGCCTTCCAGCGTCAGGGTCTCGCCGGACATATACTTGAAATCCGGCATGGCCAGCTGGACGCAGACACGGCCAATCTCCGTCTCAGCGTTGCCGTAGTGGCCCATGGGGGGCATCTTGACGTTGGCCTTGAAAGCGTCAGGGTAGGCGTCCCTGAACTGCTCGAGCTTGGCCGTCCAGGCCAGCGGGCAGACCACGTTGACGTTGATGCCGTCCTTGCCCCACTCGGTGGCGGCGACGCGGGACATACCGCGGATGCCCTCCTTGGCGGCAGCATAGGCCGACTGGCCGAAGTTGCCGAAGAGGCCGGCACCGGAAGCGAAGTTGATGACGCTGCCGTGAGACTCAGCCAGATAGGGGTAGCAGGCTTTCATGTAGTAGAAAGCGGCGTAGAGGCCGGAGTAGATGGCCAAATCGAACTGCTCGGTGGTGTGCTCGGCCAGCGGCACGCCGGAGGCCGAAGCCTGTGCATTGTTGATGAGCACCTGAATGCCGCCGAAGGTATCGACAGCCTGCTTGACCACATTTGCCACAGTGGCCTCGTTGTCGCCGCCCGCGCAGACATCGGCCTGCACGGTCAGCACCTTGATGCCGTAGAGGCTTTCCAGCTCCTGCTTGGCTGCTTCCAGCTTCTTGACATTGCGGCCTGTGATGACGAGGTTCGCGCCCTCCTTGGCGTATGCGGTGGCGATGCCGTAGCCGATGGAGCCGCAGCTCCCATCCTTCAGGACAGCGCGCCCTGCGCCGGTAATGATGGCGGTTTTACCAGTTAAAAAGCCCATAAGTTGCAACCTCCTGATTCGATGTCCCTCGGTGTTCTGCCGGGGGTCGTTCTATAGCTCGAGTATAGCAGAAAAGCGGAAAATTGTAAAATAGCGCTTTTGAATCGTTTTTTCTTTGCTTGAGGAATGGCGCAGACGCTCACTCGCGGTATTTTTTCATCATTTCCTTTTGCAAAAAAATACGGCCCTGCCAGGATGCATTTCAGAGTCCCGGCAGGGCCGTGCTTTTGTTTTTCAGTGCTGGTGGAGATATGTCAGAATATCTTCCGGCTTTGCGGCCAGAGCATCGGCCCCGGCGGAGGTCAGCTCTGATTCGCCCCGGAAGCCCCAGAGAACGCCCAGAGCGGGCAGACCGGCATTGTGTCCCGTAAGGATGTCTACGTCGCTGTCGCCCACGAAAAGGGTGCTCTGCGGGTCTGCGCCGAGGTCAGCCATCAGAGAGTAGACGCCAGCCGGGTCGGGTTTGGTGGGAATACCGGGGCGGCTGCCCCGCACCAGCGAAAAGCTGTCCGGGCCGAAGTAGTGCTCGATGATCTTTCCACAAAAAGCGTCCGCTTTGTTGGAAAAAACGGCGGTCTGGACGCCCTCGACCTTCAGCGCGGCCAGCAGTTCCAGGATGCCGGGATAGGGGGCCGTTTTGTCTTCCTTGTGGGCGTCATACCGGGCCGAGAACTCGGCCAGCGTGGCGGCAAGCTGTTCGGGCGTCCGGGCGTTTTCCGGGGAAAAGCGCTCCACCAGCTTCGGGATGCCGTTGCCCACGAAGTGCTTGTAGGTCTCTACTGGGAAGGTCGGCCAGCCGTGCTGGGTGCAGACCCAGTTGGCCGCGTCGGCCAGGTCGTCGATGGTGTTCAGTAAGGTGCCGTCCAAATCGAAGAGAATGGTTTTTATCATGAGAATCAGACTTCCTTTTGTTTTATGCTTTCTGCTCCAAAGCGTTGAGACAGGGCGCAGCGTCCCGCACGGGGATGCTGCGCACCTTGAGCCGCACCTGCCCGGGCAGAGCCAGCGTCAGCGTCATGCGCTGATAACGTGCCGCCCAGGGCGATTGGAAGGTGCGCAGGCAGACATCCGGGTGGAACACACAGATGCAGTGGAGATAAACACCCTTCTGCCGCCGCAGGGTGAACCGGCCCTCCCGGAGCCAGATGCCCTCTTTCAGCCAGCCCATCAGCCCGCCCGCCAGAAAGACGGCAAATACCGCTGTCGGGATGAGCAATGTCCCCGTGAGGGCAGGCAGAACGCTGCGGGAGGCCAGCACCAGCAGCAGGCACAGCCCGAACGGGATGCCGGCAGGCGCAAAGAAAACGGCGCTGCGGTGGGTGAGGTCGTGCCGGGTGTCGGGCGGCATCCGGAACTCGGGCAGCAGCTCCCGGAACAGCTCTTCCTGCCCGGAGCGGTAGACGAAAAGCGGCAGTTCCGGGCGGCAGCTGCCTGCCACTACAAATACCGGCCAGCGCTTCATGAGCCGGGCGATGGGGGAGACGCGGACGTCCGCGTAGCTTATTTCACTGCTCCGCACCCGAAACTCGAACCGGGACAGCCAGCCGCCCCGGCTGCCCAGCTGGTCGGCAGTGTGCCAGACCGTATAATGGACGGTCTGGACAAAACTGCGGGCCAGACTGATGCCGAAGAGCGACCCGGTCAGCACCAGCATCCACGCCGCACCGGCGGGCAGCCAGTGGGCTGCGAACCGGACGAGGACGTTCAGCCGGGAGAGGGCTACCGCCTCGGCGGTGAGGGGAAATGGTCGGCTCTGCCGGATGGCCAAATAGGTCAGCGCCAGCGTGGACAGACCGTTGGCACCCAAAACCACCAGCGCGGCCCGCTCGCCCCCGGCAGGGCGGTGGCAGACCGGGTCCCGGACAGGCATCAGGCGGTCAGCAAGCTCCTGCGCGTCTTCTTTGTGCAAATAAAGGGTGACGGCTCGCTTGGCAGGCTGGCCCACCGGGTAGAGCACCACCCGGCTGGCCCCGAGCAGCCGAAAGAAAAGCGGCCGCTCAATGGTCAGTGCGGCCAGAGCTTCGCCCCGGATGATGCGCTCCCGCTTGGAGATGAACGCCCACCGCAGCCGGAGCACACCGGCCTCATCCAGCGCCCAGCTGCTGGCTTCCAGCAGGATGGAGCTGGCCCCGCAGAGGAAGAGCAGAAGCGCGGCGTCCTGCCGCAGAGCTGTGAGCAGAGCGTTCAGGCTGAACTCCAGCAAGGCATTCGCCAGCGGCAGCAGGCAGACGACGACCGCCTTGCGCAGGAAGTGGAGGGCGGCGAGGGGGTGGTAATGCCGTTGTCGGGTCATGGTGCATCCTCCGCCAGAATGTGGGCCAGAAGCCCGGCCTGCTGGGCCGGGATGGCGGGCAGAAAGAGCTTCGCACCCGGGGCCGCCACGATGAGCAGCGAGACGCCGCCCAGCCGCAGCAGGGGCGTCCGGAGCAGCCGGACGCTGGTAACAGCCCGGCGGGGAAGCACCTGACGCACCGGCAGCGCAACGCCGGAGTAGACCGTCACGGTCCGCTCTCCCAGCACAGCAGCGAAGCTGCAGGCCCGCGCCCAGAGGCAGTAGACCAGAAAGCCCCAGAGCAGGCAGAAACCCGCCCCAGCGACAATGCTCTGCCAGAACACGAAAGGCGCAGCGAACAGCCCCGGCACCGCCGCCCAGACGCAGAGGACGGCCCGGCCAGTAGGCGGGATGATGACGGCGGTGCGCCGCAGCTCCTGCTCCGTCACTTACCGCTGAGGCCCCAGGCCTCGGTCAGCTCGTGCAGGCTGTCGTCACGGGTCAGGCAGAGGATGTGGTCCCAGGGCAGCAGGATCGTGCTGCCGTGGGGGATGATGAACTCGGTGTCGCGGGTGATGCTGATCAGGATGGTGTCGCCCGGGATGGGGATGTCCATGATGGCCTTGCCCGCGTAGAGGAAATTCTCGGGCAGCAAAATTTCATTCAGGCTGGCCGTGCCGCCGCCCAGAGAGAGGAGCTGGCGGATGGTATCCGTCTCGATCTCCCGCTCGAGAATATGGCTCAGGTTGTCGGTGCCGCAGACCACGGTGTCCACGCCGAGAGTGTGGAGCAGTTCGCGGTTCTTGGGGTTGGAGGCCCGGGCCACGGTGCGGTCTACGCCGAACTCCCGCTTGGCGATCTGGCAGGCCACAAGGTTGTCTTCGTCAGAGCCGGTCACAGCCACAAAGGCGTCGCAGCTGGCAACGTCGGCGGTGCGCAGAGTGTCCACGCTGATGGAGTCGCCGCAGATGACCGGGATGTCCAGCGTATCGGCCAGCATCCGGCACTGGCTCTCCACCGGCTCGATGATGACGATTTCGTGGCGGTTGGCCAGCAGGCTCTGAGCCAGATACCGGCCCACACGCCCGCCGCCGGCAATACAAACTTTCATAATGCTACCTCATTATACAAATGGTATCGGTTATTTGGCGAGAGAACGGAACACGGCCTGCTCGGTGAGGACGGTGGGGCAGATGGTGTCCAGTTCGTAGGCCTTGTGGTAGAGTACCTGCAGGTGGGGGTCGGAGACGCGGCAGATGACCTTTTCGCGCTGAAAGAGGCTCTTGGCGATCTGCGCGGCCATCAGGTTGAGGGAGTCGTCCTCGCTGACGGCGGCCACGGCGTCGCAGTTCTCGATGCCGCCCTGACGCAGTACGTCGGGGTCGGTGGGGTCGCCCACAAGGGCGTTGCCGCTGAAGGTGTAGTCGTCGAAGGCGTCCAGACGCTTGAGCTGTTCAGAGTCCTTTTCGATGATGGAGATGTCGTGGCCGATGCGCTCCAGGTCCCGCACCAGCGATGCGCCCACCTGGTCGCAGCCGATTACAAGAATGTTCATGAAATTACCTCGCTGTAAAATATATATGGAACTTCGTCTCCGATAAATCTACATCCCAGTATAGCATATTTTCCCCCGCAGATAAATAGAAAAGCTGTAGGGGACTCCAGAGATAAAATTTTTGAATTCCTGGTGCGCAGAGAGTCGGAATATGGTATACTGAAACGGTATGACGATAAGAATCACAAAAGCCCGTGCGCCCGGCGTGCGGCAGGAGGAGTGCTTATATGTTTCTTGAGATCATCAAAGCGATTTTGATGGGCATCGTGGAGGGCATCACCGAGTGGCTGCCCATCTCGTCCACAGGCCATATGATCTTGCTGGAACAGGTGGTAAAGTTCAACGCCAGCGAAGAGTTCATGTCCATGTTCCGCGTGGTCATCCAGCTGGGTGCCATCCTTGCGGTGGTGGTGCTGTTCTGGGGCAAGCTGTGGCCCTTTGGCCTGCGGCATGGCCGCGTCATCTCCAAGCCCAGCGTCTGGCAGCTCTGGTTCAAGGTGGTCGCCGCCACCCTGCCGGTGCTGGTCATCAGCCCGCTGGACGACTGGATGGAGGCTCACTTCTACAACTACATCACCGTGGCCGCAATGCTCATCCTCTACGGTGTGCTGTTTCTCGTGGTGGAGAGCCGCCGCACTGCGCCCCACGTCACCCATCTGGAACAGATCACTTACCGTGACGCCCTCATCATCGGCGTCTGGCAGATGCTGGCCATCATCCCCGGCACCTCCCGTTCCGGCGCGACCATCGTGGGCGGCCTGCTGCTGGGCCTCTCCCGTGCCTGCGTGGCGGAGTTCACCTTCTACCTCGCCATCCCGGTCATGGCGGGTGCATCCCTGCTCAAGGTGCTCAAATTCGCCGTCTCCGGTGTCGCCATCACCGGCACCGAGGTGGCTGTGCTGGCGGTGGGCTGCGTGGTGGCCTTTGTGGTCAGTCTGGCGGCTATCCGCTTCCTGATGGATTACGTCAAGCGCCACAACTTCACCTTCTTCGGCATCTACCGCATCGCCCTCGGCCTTGTGGTGCTGGCCGTGGCAGTGGTGTCTGCAATGGTGTAAAATCGAACTCAGATCTTCTGAGCCTCTCGCTTCGGCGAGGGGCTTTTCTTGCGCCTGCCCCTGCGTCGTGCTATAATGCTTTCAGAGAGTATGAGCGCGGCAAACAGGAGCTGCGCACCTGAAATTGTCAAAGAAAACAGGAGGAAAAGCCGATGGAAGCATCGACCGTCTACTATACCGATTTCCGCTGTCCCGTGGGTACCAGCCTCACCGAAAAGCTGCGCCGCCTGTGCATCGCGGCAGGCATCAAGAATATCGACATGGAGGGCAAGTTCGTCGCCATCAAGATGCATTTCGGCGAGCTGGGCAACCTGGCCTATCTGCGCCCCAACTACGCCAAGGTCGTGGCCGACCTGTGCAAGGAGCAGGGCGGTATGCCCTTCCTGACCGACTGCAACACCCTGTACCCTGGCAGCCGCAAGAACGCCCTCGAGCATCTGACCTGCGCCCAGCTGAACGGCTTCTGGCCCATGACCACCGGCTGTCAGGTCATCATCGCCGACGGCCTGCGCGGCACCGATGAAGTCGAAGTGCCTGTGCCGAACGGCGAATACTGCAAGACCGCTAAAATCGGCCGCGCCATCATGGACGCCGACATCTTCATCAGCCTGAGCCATTTCAAGGGCCACGAGTCCACCGGCTTCGGCGGTGCCATCAAGAACATCGGCATGGGCTGCGGCTCCCGCGCCGGCAAGATGGAGCAGCACGCCTCCGGCCACCCGGCGGTGCAGGAAGACCTCTGCCGCGGCTGCCACCGCTGCGCCAAGGAGTGCGGCTCCGACGCCATCAGCTACAACGAGAAGAACAAGGCCGTCATCGACCAGGACAAGTGCAAGGGCTGCGGCCGCTGCATCGGTGCCTGCAACTTCGACGCCATCTATGCCCTGTGCGACAGCGCCAACGAGATGCTGGACCGCAAGATGGCCGAGTATGCCGCTGCCGTCTGCCATGACCGCCCTACCTTCCACATCAGCCTTGTGCAGGACATCAGCCCCAACTGCGACTGCCACGGCGAGAACGACGCGCCCATCCTGCCGGACATCGGCATGTTTGCCTCCTTCGACCCGGTGGCTCTGGACCAAGCCTGTGCCGACGCCGTGCTGGCCCAGACTCCCGCGCCCAACTCCGCCCTGTTTGACGAGGGCTGCGACTGCTCCTCCGGTGACTACTTCCACGCCGCCCATCCGGACACGGACTGGGCCGTCTGCCTGGAGCACGCGGAGAAGATCGGCATCGGCACCCGGGCATACGAGCTCATCAAAATCTGATCGGAACGAAACGAAGCAGGACTTAAAAAGTCCTGCTTCGTTTTCCGCATTGCGGGACTCCGCTCAGGCGAACAGGGCGTTGAACTGCTCCACCACCGCGTCCGCGCCGGTGTGCGCCACCAGCATCACAAAGTTGCCATTGGAGACAATCCGGGACTCGTTCCGCCACATCTCCGTGGGCGCGGGGTACCAGGCACCGCCGGGGCTTGTGCCGTCCCCCACCTGATAGTCGATTCGGGCCTGGAAGATGTCCTTCACCGCCTGGACATCGCCGCTGTTCTCCACCTCTACCAGGGCAATCTCGTCACCGGAGGCGGAGATCATGGCCATCTGCACCAGACACTGCTGGGTGGCGATGGCGGAGAGTCCCGCATAGAACGTATCCAGCGTCTCACCCTCCACGGCCATCAGGGCGGGCCACGTCTCCTGGTCCCCGGTCACGGAAGCGCAGAAATCCGCTAGATCCACGCCGGAAGCAGACTCCGCTGGAGGGGCAGGCTGGGCCGGCGTCTCCGGCTCCTTGTCCGGCTGCTGGGGCTTTGTGTCCTCCACCGGCTGGTATATCGGCTTCTCCGCCGGGTCTGCCGGACGGCTCCCCGTCTCCGGCTCCTTCGCCGGGTCCGCGGGGCGGGAGCCCAGATCCGGCTCGTCCTCCTGGAGCTGCTGGGAATCATCCGCCGTCTCAGGGCCCTCTATGGTCACAGGGACGCCGTCCTCCCCATCGGTTTCCGAAGTCTCTTCCTCCTGGGGCGGCGCAGCTTCCTCCATCTTCTGGTCCTGGGCGGCGTCCTCCTGCGCCTCCGTTCCTCCACAGGCAGCCAGCGCCAGTATCAGCGCCAGAGCCAGCAATCCTGCAAGTCCTCTCTTTTTCATGTTTTTCTCCTAACCTCTCACGGGATTTCACGGCGCTCCGCCGCGGTCTGAGAGGTTAGACGGGCTCTACGGAAAAAAGTTCCCGCTCCGGCGATTTTTCTCCGCTGCTCCGCCCATGACCGCCCCGGTGTGTATAACATTGACTTTTTTCGGAAATTCAAATATAATTGTTTTATCCAAACATCAAATAAATACACAGGCCGCGCGTCGTCCGCGCGGCCGCTTTGCCCTTATTCAGCGGACATCCGTCCACCTGCAAGGCAAGAGGAGGTCTCCTATGAAGAAACACCTTCAGGACAGCTTGGTCATCGGTTTCGCCCTGTTCTCCATGTTTTTCGGCGCAGGTAATGTCATCTTCCCCCCTTATCTGGGACTGGAATCGGGTCCGGAGTGGCTGGCCGGCTTTTTCAGTTACTTTATGGCCGACATCGGACTGGCCCTGCTGGCTATGTTTGCCATTCTCCG
>ERZ826220.2253-NODE-2253-length-16896-cov-4.150169_pt1 | contig 16896 bp, 17 predicted proteins | sample MGYA00519927_ERZ826220 | MGnify/ENA primary metagenome ERZ826220 (study PRJEB31778, sample SAMEA3449225) | human gut metagenome | biome: human gut; feature: human-associated habitat; material: faeces | place: United Kingdom | collected 2010/2012 ...
GTGCAGGAGGCGTTGGAGACCACATCCATCTCGGTGGTATAGTTCTTGTGGTTCACGCCCATGACGAAGGTGGGGGTCACGCCGTCCTTGGCGGGGGCGGAGATGATGACCTTCCGGGCGCCGTTTTTCAGGTGGGCGGAGGCGGACTCCGTGGTGACGTAGGCGCCGGTGGACTCGATGATGTACTCGGCCCCGCAGTCATCCCAGGGGATGTCGGCGGCGTCGGAGCAGCTGTAGACCCGGATCTTCTTGCCGTTGATGATGAGGTGGCTGCCGTCGTGCTCCACGTGACCGGTGAAGGTCCGGAAAACGGAGTCGTACTTCACCTGATAGACCATGTAGTCCAGGTCCGCGTTGCGCAGGTTGATGCCGCAGATCTGATAGGAGTTGGAGCCCCGCTCCACCATGCAGCGCAGCGCCACGCGCCCGATGCGGCCGAAGCCGTTGATGCCCACTTTGATCGCCATAAGCATTCTCCTTTACTGATTCACTGGGGGCTGTCCCCCGTCTTTCCATCGGTATCAGTATAGCACCCGGCGGGGGAAAATGCTTTACGATTTTACGTAAAATTTGCGTCAACTTTTTCGGAACCTCCTTGTTGGTTTTGCACAGGAAAGTTCCGGGAAACGATTGCGGAAACGCCGCCTCCCGCCCCGGCGGAGGGCGCGCCGCTTTCCAGGATCTTGCAGGGGTGCAAATTTACCGTTCAAATTTCGACAAAATTCGACAAAGTCCTTGCGTTTTGCCTCCGGCTTTGCTATGATGGAATCAGAATGGGAACTATTTCCACGTCTAACCAGCGCTGCGGCGCGGGAAGCTATACCACGCGCGGCCACAGGCCGCCGGGGAAGGAGAATGCAGTATGACAGACCTGGATCGCAGGTGGGACCTCCCGTCCGCACCGGAAGATCTTCTGTACCAGGCGGCGATCCTGAGCCGGTTTTTCCCCGCCCTGGCCGTGCATCTCCGGTCGTCTCTCGGCGGGCTCTATCTGGCGGCGGACTCTCTGGCCCCGGAAGAGGCCCGGGACTTCAACGCCCGGATGGATCAGGACAAGTCTGTGCTGGACCTCAACTACTACCGCCTGCTGCGGCTGACGGGGAACCTCAGCCTGGCGGCGGACATGGACCTCCCCCAGGACCTGCCGGAGGAGGACCGGGACATCGTGGAGGAGACGGAGCTGGTCTGCCGGGAGACGGAGTCCCTGGCGAAGCTCCTGGGACTGACGCTGTGCTTCCGCTGCCAGGAGGGCCGCCATCTCTGCGCCCTGCGCCGGGACGCGGTGCGGCAGCTGCTGCTGCAGCTGCTGTCCAACGCCTTCAAGTTCACCCCCGCCGGGGGCGAGATCACGGTCGCCCTTTCCAGCGGGAACGGCTGGGTGCAGCTGACGGTGACGGACAACGGCCCCGGCATCCCCCCGGAGCGGAAGGAGCACCTCTTCGACCGCTATCTCCGAGCGGACCGCAACCCCATCCCGCCCCACGGCCTGGGCCTGGGGCTGCCCATCTGCCGCCGCATCGCGGAGGGCCACGGCGGCCGGATCATGGCCGAGTCCCAGGAGGGCAGAGGCACCCGCATCACCGTGATGCTGCCGGACCGGCAGACCGGGAAGCTGGCCCTGGCCGACCAGCCCATGGACTACGGCGGCGGCTTCAACCCCACGCTGCTGGGACTGGCGGACGCCCTGCCGGCGGAAGCCTTCCAGAAGCTCTGAACCTTCCATCCAGGACCTGCCGGGACATCCGGCAGGTCTTTCTGTCCCCTTGCATTTTCCTACCGATGTGGTATGATACCGGACAGAACATACCGCCTCCGGGCGGGAAGGAGGCAGCATGGCAAGGGTATTCGTGGGCATGAGCGGCGGCGTGGACAGCTCCGCCGCCGCGCTGCTGCTGCAGCGGCAGGGTCATGCGGTGGAGGGCATCCATCTGCAGCTGCTGGGGGGGCTTCCCCTTCCCCCGGGCAGCGCCGCCCCGGCGGCGGAGGACGCCCGGGCCGTGGCGGAGAAGCTGGGCGTCCCCATCCACTTCCTGGACCTCTCAAGGGAGTTCCGGGAGAGCGTGGCGGCGGACTTCGTCGCGGAGTATCAGGCGGGCCGGACCCCCAACCCCTGCATCGTCTGCAACCGCCGCATCAAGTTCGGCGCCATGCTGGACGCCGCCCTCTCCCTGGGGGGCGACTCTCTCGCCACCGGGCACTACGCCCGCATCCGCTATGATGCAGCTTCCGGCCGCTGGCTCCTGCTCCGGGGCACGGACCCCGCCCGGGACCAGAGCTACTTTCTCTACCGCCTGACCCAGTTCCAGCTCGCCCACACCCTCTTCCCCCTGGGGGAGATGGAAAAGCCCGCCATCCGGGACCTGGCGGAGCAGGCGGGCCTGGTCACCGCCCGGAAGCGGGACAGTCAGGACATCTGCTTCGTCCCCGACGGGGACTACGCCGCCTTCATCGCCCGCTGCGTGGGGGAGCCCTCTCCGGAGGGGGACTTCCTGGACGCGGAGGGCCGGGTCCTGGGGCGGCACAAGGGCTTCCTGCGCTACACCCGGGGCCAGCACAAGGGCCTGGGCCTCGTGACGGAGCAGCCCCTCTACGTCCAGCGGAAGGACCCTGACACAAAGGCCATCTACCTGGGGCCGGACGCCGCCCTCTACAGCCGGGAGGCCACGGTCCGGGACTGCAGCTGGATCGCCGTGGAGGCGCTGACGGAGCCCCGGCGGGTGACGGCCAAGATCCGCCACAGCCGCCAGGACTGCCCCGCCACGGTGGAGCCCCTGGAGGGCGGCCGGGTCCGTATCCTCTTTGACGAGGCCCAGCGGGCCTGCGCCCCGGGCCAGTCCGCGGTCTTCTATGAGGGAGACGCCGTCCTGGGCGGCGGCTTCCTGGAGTAAACAGCAGCCCCGCCGGTCATCCGACCGGCGGGGAAACTGCCGGAAAATCCCTCTGGGCTTTTCCGGCAAAAGGATTGCAGTCCGCCGCGCGCACTCATCGTCCGCCGATGACGGACGATTCGCACACTTGCGGCCTGAGAGGTATTTTCTCCGACGTACACGCCGCCGGAGAAAATGTTTTCGGTTGGTCCGCCGCCTGCAGGCGGCGGACGCTGCGAGACTTTCTTGATATGCCAAGCCCCGCCGGTCATCCGACCGGCGGGGCTTTCTCATTCTTTGGGGGGATGGCAGTCCCTGCGGCAGCGGGCGCAGTCCCCGGTGCAGCCGCCGGTCCTCCCCTGGCGGACGGCCCGCAGGGCCAGGACCACAGCCAGGCCGATGAGCCCCAGCAGCACTCCGTCCGCCCCGCTCACAGGAAGACCCCCGCGACGGCGTAGGCCAGGAAGCTCACGACCCAGGCGACGGTACACTGCATCACCACAACCCCCAGAGTGGCCCAGCGGGAGCCCAGCTCCCGCCGGATGGTGGCGATGGCCGCCACGCAGGGGGTATAGAGCAGGGTGAAGACCAGGAAGCTCACGGCGCTCCGCAGGGGGAACAGCGACGAGAGGGCCGCCCCGCCCAGCAGCACCTGCAGGGTGCTGACCACGCTCTCTTTCGCGATGAAGCCGGAGATCAGGGCCGTGACGCAGCGCCAGTCCCCAAAGCCCAGGGGCGCGAAGAGGGGCGCCAGCAGCCGCCCCACCAGAGCGAGAAGGCTCGCGCCGTTGTCCGTCACCACGTTGAGCCGGGTGTCAAAGGTCTGCAGGAACCAAATAACGATGGCGGCCAGGAAGATCACCGTGAAGGCCCGCTGCAGGAAGTCCCGGGCCTTCTCCCAGAGGAGGAGACCCACATTCTTCAGGGACGGCAGGCGGTAGTTGGGCAGCTCCATGACAAAGGGCACAGGCTTGCCCCGGAAGGCGGTGCCCTTCATGACGAGGGCCGCCAGGATGCCCACGAGGATGCCCAGTAAGTAAAGCCCCATCATCACGAGCGCCTTGTACCTGGGGAAAAGGGCGTCCGTAAAGAAGGCGTAGATGGCGATCTTGGCCGAGCAGCTCATATAGGGCGTCAGCAGGATCGTCATCTTCCGGTCCCGGTCCGAGGAGACGGTCCGGGTCGCCATGATGGCGGGGACGGAGCAGCCGAAGCCGATGAGCATGGGTACAATGCTCCGGCCGGAGAGGCCGATCTTCCGCAGGAGCTTATCCATCACGAAGGCCACCCGGGCCATGTAGCCGGTGTCCTCCAGGATGGAGAGGAAGAAGAACAGCGTCACGATGACGGGCAGGAAGCTCAGCACCCCGCCCACCCCGGCGAAGATGCCGTCGATCACCAGGCTGTGGGCCACGGGGTTGATGCCGTAGGCCGTGAGGGCCCGGTCGGTGAGGTCCGTCACGGCGCCGATGCCCAGGTCCAGCAGCGTGGAGAAGGCCGCGCCGATGACATCGAAGGTCAGGTAGAAGACCAGCAGCATCACGCCGAAGAACACCGGCAGGGCGGTATGCCGCCCCGTAAGGATGCGGTCCGCCGCCAGGGAGCGCTGGTGCTCCCGGCTCTCATGGCACTTCACCACGGAATCCCGGACCACGCCCTCGATGAACTGGTAGCGCATGTCGGCCAGGGCCGCGTTCCGGTCCAGGCCCCCCTCCGTCTCCATCTGCACGATGCAGTGCTCCAGCAGCTCCTTCTCGTTCTGGTCCAGGCCCAGGCGCTCCGCCAGGGCCTCGTCCCCCTCGATGAGCTTCGCCGCGCAGAAGCGGGCGGGGATGTGCAGCCGGTCGGCGTGGTCCGCGATGAGGTGGACCACGGCGTGGAGGCAGCGGTGCACCGGGGAATCCGCCCCGCAGAAGTCCGTCACCTGGGGCAGCGTCCCGGCCCGAACGGTCTGCACCGCCTGGTCGATGAGCTCGCTGACGCCCTCGTCCCTGGCGGCGGAGATGGGCACCACCGGGATGCCGAGCGCCTTACTCATCTTCCGCACGTCGATGGAGCCGCCGTTGGCGTTGACCTCGTCCATCATGTTCAGGGCCAGGACCATGGGCGTCCGCAGCTCCAGGAGCTGGAGGGTCAGGTAGAGGTTCCGCTCAATATTCGTGGCGTCCACGATGTTGATGATGCCGTCGGGCTTCTCATTGAGGATGAAATCCCGGGAGACGATCTCCTCCTGGGTGTAGGGCCGCAGGGAGTAGATGCCGGGAAGGTCCACCACCGCAGCGTTCTTCACCCCCCGGATCTCACCGGACTTCCGGTCCACCGTGACGCCGGGGAAGTTGCCCACGTGCTGGTTGGAGCCCGTCAGGGCGTTGAAGAGGGTGGTCTTGCCGCAGTTCTGGTTGCCGGCCAGGGCGAAAATCATAGGCGCACCTCGATCCTGGCGGCGTCCTCCCGCCGCAGCGTCAGCTCGTAGCCCCGGACCTGGATCTGGATGGGGTCCCCCATGGGGGCGATCTTCTGTAAGGTCACGCGGGCGTGGGGCGTCAGCCCCATATCCAGCAGGCGGCAGCGCAGCGCGCCCTCGCCGCCCACGGCGGTGATGACGGCGCTCTGGCCCAGGGTCAGATCGTTGATGGTCATAACGGCCTCCTAAAAGTTAGTCTCTACTAACTTTAAGCGTACCATCTGCGGGCGGGAAAGTCAAGAGAAGAAGGCGCCATTCCCGTCTCTTTGGGGCAAAAGTTGATGGGTTTCGCCCTTGCGCTGGGTGGAAAAGCGTGGTAGAATGATAGAATACATGGTAAGACAACGCCGCTTCGGCCGGTCCGGAGCGGTGGGGAGCGATACCGTCCCTTCAGGCTATGCGTCCCGGCGCCGGGACATGCCGGAGGGGGGAAAGGGGGCCAACAAATGGCATTGCAGGAATCCGGCGAGATGTACCTGGAGACCATCCTGGTGCTCTCCCGCAAGAGCAGCTACGTCCGCGCCATCGACGTGGGCGAATATATGGGCTACTCCAAGCCCAGCGTCAGCCGGGCCATGGGTCTGCTGAAGGCCGGGAACTATATCACGGTGGACGATCTCGGCGGCATCCACCTGACGGACGCCGGGCGCGAGGTGGCAGAGCGCATCTATGAGCGCCACACCTATCTGACCCGGTTCCTGACGGGTCTCGGCGTGAATCCGGAGGTGGCGGCGGAGGACGCCTGCCGCATCGAGCACGTCATCTCCAGCGAGTCCTTCCACGCCATCAAGAACAGCCTGAAGGAAGCGTAACGACCGGCAGCCGCAGCGGGAGACGCCGCTGTGGCTGCCTTCGCGTTTCCGGGAAAAACAGGAAAGGAGCCAGGACCATGGCAAACACGGCGAACGCCGCCTATCGGGTGGAAACGGACGGATTTTTCGGGGAGCTCTACCTCCCGGCGGAGGACAGGTTCCCGGGGAAGGCCCTCATCGCCTTCAGCGGCAGCGACGGCGGACTGGCGCTGACCCGCGCCCTGGCGGGAGTCTTCCAGGCCCGGGGGCTCAGCACCCTGGCCCTGGCCTACGTGGGGGAGGAGGGCCTGCCCCAGGGCTTCTCCGGCATCCCCATCGAGTATGTGGAGGCGGCGGCAAAGCGCCTCCACGCCATGGGCTATGAGAAAGTCGGCCTCTGGGGCATCTCCAAGGGGGCGGAACTGGCCCTGACGGCGGGGAGCCTGCTGCCGGGCCTTGTCAACGCCGTGGTGGCGGTGGCCCCCATGAACACCGTCTGCCAGGCCTTCGTCAAGGGGAAGGGCATCGTCTTCCTGCCGGGGAGCTGCTGGAGCTTCCGGGGCCAGGAGCTGCCCTACTCCCCCTACCGGGTGCGGAAGTTCCCCCTGGGCCAGGTGCTGCGCCAGAGCCTGCGGAACCGGGAGATGGGCATGTACGACCTCTACCTCCCCCTGGTGGAGCAGCCCGAGCCCGCCGCCGTTATCCGGGTGGAGGACATCACGGGGCCCATCCTGCTGATCTCCTCCAAGATGGACACCATGTGGCCCTCGGAGCGGGCGGCGGGGAAGATCCTGGAGCGGCTGCGGGCCCACGGCTTCCCCTACGCCTATCAGCATCTCAGCTATGATTATGGCAGCCACCTCTTCGTCCCCATGGAGCTGCCCAGCGCCAGGCTCTTCCGGAGCGAGCGGGGGAAAAATAAGGAGCCCGCCCGGAAAGCCCGGATGGACTCCCTGGAAAAGACCCTGTCCTTCGTCTCCCAGTGGTGAAAGGAGGGATCCTTTGTCCAGACAGCGGATCGTGGATATTCTCGGCATCCTTGTGCCTTGCGGGGTCCTCCTGATGGCGCTGGTCTCGGAAACCGTCTCCGTCGGGACGCTGCTGGGCCTGGAGATTGCTCTCTTGGTGCTGAGCGTCCTGCGGGTCCTCCTCTTTCGCAGCATTCCGAAGGAGGCGCGGCATCCCTACCGGATGCGCTCTTCGGACGGCCCCGGGCTCTGGGGCCGGGATCTTCTGATCCATCCCTACTCCCAGGCCATCCTTGTCCTGATCTTCCTCTATCCCATCCTGGATGCGCTCCGGCGGCTCCGTTCCTAGTCCCACCCATCAAAAAAAGCCCTCCCGCCTTACAAGGGTGCTCATAAGACAGTAATTCTAAAAATTACGATTATGGCATCTGTCAGGCGGGATTGGCAACGGAATAACGGGTATCTGGTGAGAGCCGGATACCCGTTATTTTTTGCCGCCACGAAAAGCAATTGATTTATTCACAGCTTTCAGGTATAATTGCCTTAAATCAATCCTATCCCATCCATTCCGAGATTTTTTCAAAAAATCTCAAAAAAGTTTGAAAGCATTGGAACAATTCAGCCGTTCTCATGCCATATATAGTAGAGGGCTGAATACAAAAGCGATTGGAGGTGACGCCGATGGACAAGCAAACAGGCCCGAAGGGTTTTCTTGTGGTGCTGCCCGGTGAGATCATTGAGATACCGCAGGACAGCGACAAATCATGGCTGACGCTGTTTTACAGCTTGCCGCGAGAGCTTGCGGAGAAGTGGACGCCAGCCTATGAGCTGCCCCGCTGCCCGTATGAGGTGCTGCGGACGGACAAGTATGACAATATCGTATGTGACGATATGTTCAAGCTGCTTGTGTGGGACTGCTACGCATGGTGTGCATGGCAGTTTTTCCAAGTGAAAGACCGCAAGGGTAACTACCGTGATATTCCCGGCAACTGGAATCAATACGCAGGATATTTCCCTTTGTGGCGGCTGTCGTACAGCATCATTCCCTACATCCGCATGAAATTTGAGCAGAACGGACTGGGCTTTCAAAACCTATATAACATCCCGCAGGGCGTGGAAGTGCCGTGGCTGACCTATCAGCAGTTCAGCAATCTGGTCGGCAATGTCACCAACATGGTGAATGCAGAACAGAATTGGCAGCCGATGATTGACGCAATCTGGGAAAACCGAACCGTGGAGGACTACGAAACCACCAGCAGCACCGTCAAGACGGACTTCATGCGGAAGTGGCATTATAACCGCTCTGGCAAGCCGATTTCTCTTGACGAGATGATGGAGACCGAGGACGGCGATATTTTTGAGGTCGCTGATCCTCGCGGTGAGTTTGAACAGAAGGTTATCTCCGAAATGCAGATCACCACCTTTGCCGAGCAGCGCATTACTGAGAAAGACCGGGAGATATTGAAGCTGCGCATGGACGGCTTGACCGAACAGGAGATTGCAGACAAGGTTGGCTACAAGACCGCCAGCGCAGTCCATAAGCGGATCGCCAAAATCGCCGGAGCTTATGAGGACTATGTGACAGCGGAGTATCAGAAGTATTTGGACAAGTAAACAGACGCAGAAGCGGCAGCAGTTACCGAAATGGTAGCTGCTGCTTTTTCATGCGGGAAAGGAGATTTTATGAGCAGAGAACCGTTTGAAGCCATGCCCGATGTGATGGACGCAAAACAGCTTGCGGAAGCGTTGCAGATTTCCAAAGCGGGGGCATACAACCTTTTGAGCAGCCCGGACTTCCCGACCTTGCGGATCGGCGGGCGCAAATTGGTGATGAAAAATGAGCTGGTGGAGTGGCTGAAAAGCCGGACAAACAGAACACCATGAAAACACAGTCAAGAGCTGGAAAAGCGGCAAATCAGCCGATAAGGCAAGGCGAAATATACTCCGCATCGTTTGGGGCGTTTCCATCAAAAAATCGCAGCACTTTTCCAATTCAAAAGCTGGGAAAAATCTATGAAAATCAGGAGGTTTTATGAGAACAGGGCTTACCAAGAAGCAAAAGACAACCGTGATCTATTTTGACGAGCATAGCCGCATCATTGAGGTGCAGACCCACAACACCGATCTCAAAAAGCGGCTGACAGCATTTGCGGCGAAGCATCCGCAATGCTGCCGCCAGACCGACGATGACGAGCAAGGCGGGCTGACCTTTGAGATCGAGAAAGGGCGGTTAAGTTTTCGGCTGACTGCGCCGTATAGCGAGGAACGGCGGCAGTTTGCAAAAAAAAACGAGCAAACAATCAGTTTTTAAATGGGTCAAATTTGTCCCATAAAAGTTATTGAAATATCTGTGGGTTTTCTTGTCAACTCGTGTATAATTAAATAGAAAACAAATCCGAGAGGAGGCGATGCTGTGCAAGAACAGGATATTATCGAATTGCTGCTTCAAAGAAATGAAAAAGGCATGGACGCCTTATTGTTGCATTATGGGCCACTGATGAGATACATTATTGCGCCTATTTTGCAAAATCCACAGGATCAAGAGGACTGCCTTTCAGAAGTAGCAACGCGTGTCTGGGAAAAAATAGAACAGTTCAACCAAGAACGAGGAAGTTGGAAGACGTGGTTGACGGCAATTACCAGAAATGCTGCGCTGAACTATACGAGGGATACTCACCGCCATAATAGCGTTGAAGAAATTCCAGACGATACACCATCACCGGAGCCAAGTCCTGAAGAACTGATTATACAAAAAGAACGGCAATCTGCGGTTAATTACGCTTTGCGCCAGTTATCGCCCAAGGACAGGATGCTGTTTTACAGAAAATATTATTACTTACAATCAACAGCCCAAATTGCTTCCGAGCTGGGGATGACTGAAAGATCGGTCGAGGGAAAACTGTATCGCTTGAAAAAGCAGCTTCGCAAGATGTTAGGAGGTGAAGTGCATGAGTAATCATGAATGGGAATCCATGAACGAAAGAGATTTTGAGACAATGCTTGAAAAAAGCGTTTTAGATTTTCCCCCTGATGATGCTGTTGAAGATGTAACACCATGGAGAAAAGCAATGAGCCGTGTACTCGTTGGCATGGCACTTTGCGCTATCACGCTGAACTTTTGGTGCCTAAATTATATTCTTCCTGCCGTTGGAATGGTGCTGTCACTATTAGGGTTTCGTTCTCTATGGCGTGAAAATAAATGGTTTAGAAATTGCTTTATTATAACAGTAATCCGAGCGGCATACTTTTTCCCGATGCTGATTCTAAATACGACCATTATCCAAAGCACAATTTTTACTCCCCAAGTCACATCGGTGCTAACCGTTGCAAACCTTTTGCTTCTGCTTGTCGAGTTCTTTTGTCTCTGGCGTGGACTCAGAGCTGTGCAGAGAAAAGTAAATCTTCCTCCGCGAGCGGGAGGTGCCGTTGCACTGATTATCTGGTATGCACTCATGTGCGTTCTGGCTGTTATTCAGTATAATGGACTGGTAGTTGCTGGGGCAATGGTTATTGGATACATCTTCATTATCCGTAATATCTATATGCTCTCAAAAGAACTTGATGAAGCTGGGTATTCAATTCAAACCGTATCTATTAAGGTAACAGACAGATGTATCGTGCTCGTTCTCCTTTCAGTGCTTATCATCGGCTGTGCTTTTGGCTATATTTTCGGTGGCAGTTATCCGATGGCCTGGAGTACAGTGGATTCGTCAGAACATACTGAAGTAGAGGTAATCAAGAGCCATCTCACGGAACTTGGCTTCCCAGAATATGTTTTGAACGATCTCACGCCAGAAGACATTGCAGCTTGTGATGGTGCTTTACAGGTTGTCGTTGACATCACGGACGAACCAGTGAATGACGGCAGAACGGTAACTACAGAGAATAGTAATGGAGAGAAACGCCATATTGAGCAAAAGACTGTCTATGATGTAAAAGAGTTACGCATTACCGGCGTTGGAGTGCAAATACCTGGCGAACGAGAAAGATGGATCATTTTCCATCATTTCCTTTGGACTACCGATCCTGGATTTTACGGAACAGAGTCGATTCAGCTTTGGCCCGTATATCGAGATATTTCAGATGGATGGGCTTCTAACGGTGAAGTAACTGGACGTGTGCTGTATGACAAGGGTGGGGAAACCTTCGCTGCCCCTTATTATTCTCTTGACAATCAAACTTTTACATCCAACAGCATTTTCTGGGGAGAGCAAACAAGTACCGATGTTTTTGCCGCTTTTTCTATGCCAAGGCAAGGTGAAAATTATCGTGGCTATGTTGCTTATCCCATTGCTGAGATGCAGGATGGCTATATCATCAGCAGTTGGGTCAATTACACTCATCAACGAAGCTGGCTCCAATATCCTGCAATGACAGCAATGGAAAAACGAATGACAAATAGCTGGAATGATGCCGGAGCGTTTATGGCAGTCCAAGATGCGCTTCAATTCTACCCAACAAATGAAGGCGTTGAAATGATTAAGTGAGAACAAATAAACGGAGCGATTGACATAAAATAATCCCTTTGGAACAAAGGGCGCACTTCTATACTCTCCTGATGGGAGTATGTGCGCTCTGCGAGGCAGACAGCCCGGACGCCTGAATGTCCGGGCTGTTTTGCGTCACTTCGTTCCGTACAAGGGGCTGCACCCCTTGCGCCGCTGTGCGGCTATCCCTGCGTACTTTGCAGCGAAAACCGTCTGCTGACGCAGACCGTTCGCGCCGCAAAGTCTGAAAATTCCATACCGTGAGTTAGACCGTCTACCGAAAACGTAGACGGTCTTTTTGTATCCATCTTTATATCAGTCAGGAGATTGAAATCATGCACGAAAAAGAAATTGAGAAGCTGCAAGCCGAGAAAAAGAAAATCGAACGCCAGCTTGTACAGGAACAGCACATAATCCAGCGGCTTGAAAACCGCGCCGCCTACTACGAAAAGGGAGAACGGCGCAAGCGGGCGCACCGGCTTATCACCCGTGGTGCAGCCATCGAGAGCGTCGCACCGCAGACAAAGGATTTGAGCGAAAGCGCATTTTATGCTTTTGCCGAACAGGTCTTTGCGCTGACAGACACGCAAAGATTGCTCACAAAAACCGTCAGAGATCATGCGGGAGGTGACTGAGTATCGCGTTATTTCATTTTCATGTAACGCAGATCAAGCGCAGTGCGGGGCAATCTGCCGTGGCTGCTGCCGCCTATCGCGCCGGGGAAAAGCTACACAGCAAATACTACGGCGAGGACAGCGACTACACCCGCAAGGGCGGCGTGATCTGTTCGGAAATCCTTTTGCCATCCCATGCACCGCCGGAGTATGCAGACCGTGAAACCCTCTGGAACGCGGTCGAGAAAGCCGAGCGTGGGAAGAAAGCCCAGCTTGCATACAGCTTTGACATTGCCTTGCAAAACGAGTTTTCTATGCAGGAGAACATCGCTCTGGCAAGGCAATTTTTGTTGGAGAACTTTGTGAGCCGAGGGATGGTGGTGGACTTTTCTGTTCATTCTCCCGACAAGGAGGACGGCGGTATTTCCAATCCGCACTTTCACGTCATGTGTCCCATCCGCCCCATCGAGTCGGATGGCAGTTGGGGAAACAAACAGCGGCGGGAATATGTGTTGGACGAGCATGGTGAGCGCGTTCTGGATGAGGCGGGTAATGGTAATTATGTATTCAACGCCGTTTCCACGACAGATTGGGGTAAGCCTGAAACGCTGGAAACGTGGCGGCAGGGATGGGCTGAGACGTGCAATGCCAAGTTTGCCGAAAAGGGCTTAGACTGCCGCATCGACCACCGCAGCTATGAGCGGCAAGGCATTGAACAGATTCCTACCATCCATGAGGGACCGTCTGTCCGGGCAATGGAAGCGAAGGGCATCCGCACCGACAAGGGCGATCTCAACCGCTGGATCAGAAAAACCAACGCCATGCTTCGGGAGGCTAAACAGAAAATCGCCGCACTGATCGGCTGGATGAAGGACGTAAAAGCCGAGCTTTCCAATCCCCAGCCGCCTACGCTTAACGATCTGCTGGCGCTGCATTGCGCCAATCGCAATAAGGGCGCATACAGCAACAAGGCAAAGAACGCCAACTTGCAGCGTTACGCCGAGGCGTTCAGCTTTCTGCAATCCAAGAATCTTTACACCGTGGACGATCTGGAAAATACGCTTCACGCCATGCAGAACAAGATCGACACGCTGAAAAAGTCTGCTTCTGCAAAGCAATCCCGCATCAAGGAATTGGACGAGCTGTTTCGCATGGCGCAGTATTATGTCGATGGAAAACCGGTTGCGGACAAGCTGAGAAGCATTCGTTTTGAAAAATCCAGACAGAAATACAAGTCGGAACATGACGATACGTTGCGGACGTTCTACATGGCAGAGCGCAAGATGAAACCGTATTTCAAGGATGGCAAGCTGCCCATCACCGCATGGCGTAGGGAACGCGAACAGTTGGAGCAGGAATATAGGAACATTCAATCGGATCTTTCACCGCTCCATGCCGACGCAAAAAAGCTCTGGGCGATTCATTACAGCATCTATGAAGTGCAGCATGAGCAGGAACGCCAGAATGCCGTTACACGGCAGAAAAAGCAGGAAATCGAACACTAAGGAGGACAATGCCTATTGAGCATCTTTGAAGCCGTCAAGCAGTCTGTGACCACCCGACAGGCTGCGGAGCGATACGGCATCCGGGTGGAACGGAACGGGATGTGCCGCTGCCCATTCCATCACGATAATACGCCCAGCATGAAGCTGGATCGCCGGTTTTACTGCTTTGGCTGCGGTGCCACCGGGGACGTGATTGACTTCGTTTCCCGGCTTCGCGGGATCGGCAGCAAGGAGGCGGCAACTTTGCTGGCACAGGATTTTGCTATTCCGTATGAGGATGGCACGGGCAAAATGAGCAAGCCGCGACAACAGAATACCGACGAACAGAATTATCAGCACATGGAACGCTACTGCTTCCGTGTGCTGTTGGACTATTACCGGCTGCTATGCCGCTGGAAGGAGGACTATGCCCCACGAACGCCGGAGGACGACTATCATCCGCGCTTTGTAGAAGCATTACAGAAGCTCTCGCTGGTTGAATATCTGCTGGACGAGCTGCTGTGCGGGGATATACAGGCGCGGGCATCCGTTGTGATCGAATATGGAGAGGAAGTGAGGAAAATTGAGCAGCGAATGGCAGAGCTTGCCGCCGCAGATGAAGCAGCAGCTCAAAATGCAGGCAGGCAGCATGGCACAGCCGATGAGCATTGAAGAAGTAAAAGCCATGCTGGACACCACGGAAAAAGGCGGCGTCCGCAACAGTATCAAGAACTGCCTGACAGTGTTTCAACATGATCCGCTGCTCTCCGGCGCGATTGCCTACAATCTGCTGACCGACCGCACCGACATTGTAAAGCCCATCGGCTACGACCGAAGCCCCAGCAGTTCCATGACCGACACGGATATGAAGTACATCCGGCTGTATCTGGAAGAGAATTACGACCTGACAAGTGAGAAGAAAATCATAGATGCCGCCGATCTCGCCGCCCATCAGAACAGCTATCACCCTGTCCGGGACTTTCTGAACAGTCTTGCATGGGACAGAACAGAACGTATCCGCTACTGTCTGCACCACTTTCTCGGCGCGGAAGCGGATGAGTATACCTTTCAGGCATTACGGCTGTTCCTGCTGGGTGCGATTCATCGGGCATTTCATCCCGGCTGCAAATTTGAGGTTATGCTCTGTCTGGTGGGTGGTCAGGGCGCAGGAAAGTCCACCTTCTTTCGCCTACTGGCAGGCAAGGATGAGTGGTTTTCCGACGATCTGCGGAAGCTGGACGATGAAAATGTATACCGTAAGCTGCAAGGGCACTGGATTATAGAAATGTCCGAAATGATCGCAACCGCCAATGCCAAGAGTATTGAGGAAATCAAGTCGTTTCTGAGCCGCCAGAAGGAGGTCTACAAAATCCCGTATGAAACCCATCCGGCAGATCGATTGCGGCAATGCGTGTTCGGCGGTACGTCAAACGCAATGGACTTCCTGCCCCTCGACCGCTCCGGTAATCGTCGCTTTTTGCCGGTGCAGGTCTGCCCGGAACAGGCAGAGGTTCACATTTTGGAGGATGAAGCCGCATCCAGAGCCTACTTGCAGCAGGTGTGGGCGGAGGCAATGACCATCTACCGGGCAGGCGGCTGGAAGCTGACGTTCAGCCCGGAAATGGTACGTTATCTCAAGGAACATCAGAAGGACTTCATGCCGGAGGACACGAAAGCGGGCATGATTCAGGCGTTTCTGGACAGCTACACGGGCGATACCGTCTGTTCCAAGCAGCTTTACAAGGAGGCGCTGAACCATGCTTTTGACGAGCCGAAGCAATGGGAAATCCGCGAGATCAACGAGATTATGAACCAGTGTGTGACCGGCTGGACGTATTTCTCCAATCCCCGCAACTTTGCAGGGTACGGCAGGCAAAAGGGCTGGGAGCGAGAAAAGGCTGCAACGGGCAGCGGCAACTCAGTCGCAAAAATCCCGGACGGCTTTGCAGAGATTACGGAGCAGATCGAGATGCCGTTCTGAAAAGCACGGCTGGTTGCAAAGTCTGTTGTTATCCCGTTGCCGGGCTGGTTGCCGGAGAAATCCCTGTCCTGTCAGCCTTTTTCTACCTTTGACAACCAAAACAACAGAAAAATAGAAGAAAAGATAAATCGTAAATTAACCGTCAGACCGGGTATGTTTCGAGGTTTTTGGAAGTCCGTTGCCGGACTTCGTTGCCGCCTCACCCTGTCTGGCTATTTTTATAAGGAGGGTAAACTGCCTATGAAGGAAATCCCGGTTTGGGAAAAGAGCAATCTGAGCTTGGAGGAGGCTGCGGCTTACTCCGGCATTGGTATCAACAAACTGCGCGAGATCACCAACGAGGACCGGTGCAAATTCGTCCTCTGGGTGGGCAACAAGCGCCTGATTAAACGCCGCCTGTTCGATCAGTTCATCGAGCAGGCGTATTCTATTTGAAGAAGTGATGTGAAAATCTATGACACAGCGACACTTTGAAAAAGTTGTCTGTTCCTGTTCAATATCAGTGGAAATCGCATATTCGGTATGATATACTTGTATCAATCCCTATAATAGCGCTTTTCACGGAAAGGAGTTTCTGAATTGTCTGAAAAGCGCAAAGATAGCAAAGGTCGTGTTTTGAAGGACGGCGAAAGCCAAAGAGCAAACGGCACTTATGACTATCGTTATACCGATATACACAAGAAACGGCGTTGTATTTACGCCAAATCCCTGACAGAGTTGCGGAAGAAAGAGGACGAGCTGCGGCGCGACATGGCGGACGGCATCGACTATGCTGCGGGAGAAATGACCGTGGCGGAGCTGGTTGATCGCTACATGAATCTAAAACGGGGCTTGAAGCAAAATTCGCTGCGGTCTTATGGCTCTGCGGTCAAACGGATTCACGCCGACCCATTCGGACAGAAGCCGATCAAAACCGTAAAGCTCTCCGACGCAAAGGGCTGGTTCGTGTTCCTGCACGACAGCGGCATCAAGCAAAACACCATCGGTGTGCTGCAAAGCGTTGTCAGACCGGCATTTGAAATGGCGGTGGATGATGACATCATCCGCAAGAACCCGTTCAAGTTCAAGCTGTCTGATGTGGTGCCGAAGGATGCCTATGTACGCGATGCGCTGACCAAGGAGCAGCAGGAGAAGTATCTGCAATTCGTGCAGGACTGCGGCGGGAATTACTATGATGACATTGTGATTCTGCTGGGAACCGGCTTGCGTGTGAGCGAGCTGTACGGTCTGACACGGGCAG
>ERZ826220.2254-NODE-2254-length-16882-cov-3.343555_pt1 | contig 16882 bp, 12 predicted proteins | sample MGYA00519927_ERZ826220 | MGnify/ENA primary metagenome ERZ826220 (study PRJEB31778, sample SAMEA3449225) | human gut metagenome | biome: human gut; feature: human-associated habitat; material: faeces | place: United Kingdom | collected 2010/2012 ...
ATGAATTCAGAATCTGGCATCTGAGCGATCGGAGAAGTTGTAACGAATTTTGTATGGAAGCATTTGCTCAGAGGTCCTAATGCAGGGAAGATACACTGAACATCAACTACGATTGCTTCGCAGGCACCTGTCAGAACTACGTTTTCCTGCTGCAGGAAGTTACCGGCCATCGGGATGCCCTGACGCATGGCGACTTCGTTGCCCGTGCAGCAGACACCGGCAATGTTGATGCCCTTGGCGCCGACGGACTTTGCGAGCGCGATCATCTCGGGATCCTGCGAGTACATGACGATCATCTCGGACAGGGAAGGATCGTGGCCGTGGACGATGATGTTGACCATGTCCTTTTCCATGACGCCGATGTTGGCGGTGGTGTCAACGGGCTTTGGCGTGCCGAACAGGATGTCGGAGAACTCGGTGCCCATCATGGAGCCGCCCCAGCCGTCGGACAGACCGGCGCGCAGAGCCTGACGGATCAGAGCTTCGGGCAGAGAAGAGCAGCCCATGTGGGTCATGTGCAGCGCGGTGGAGACTTCCCGGTCGATGGCGCGGGGTTCGATACCGGCTTCATGCCACAGCTTCTGGGTGTACTCGGGGGCGCGCTTCAGGAAGCGCTGTACGCCGAAGGGCTTGCCGTACTCCAGCAGGCCGATCTCGGCCATTTCATGGGCCAGATCGTAGATGTCCTTACCTTCGGTCTCTACGCCCCACTCCTTGGCGATGCGGATCAGCTTCTCAGGGTCCTTGACCTGATAGTTGCCGCCTTCCTTGGTCTGGTACAGGGTGTGCATGATCTCGCGGCCATGGTCGGAGTGCGTAGCAGAGCCGCCGGCGGTGAACCGCAGATAGTTACGGCCGACGATACCATGTACGTCGCAGCCGCAGATGCCCCGGGGGGCCTTCTTGGTGATGCGGCACGGGCCCATGGAGCAGATACGGCAGCAAGTGCCGGATTCGCCGAAGCCGCAATGGGGGGTCTGGTTCTTGACCCGCTGCTGCCAGGAGTCAGCGCCAACCTTGCTGCCGTTTTCCAGCAGCGAGTTGGTAGCTTGCTCCATCTCCTCAACAGTTGTCAAATAAGCCCAATCCTTCAAAGTGATTTCCTCCTAATCATTCGATTCTTTGAAAAGCCTGTGCGTACCCTACGATAGGTCATAGTGTATCGATAGTATTGTACTCATTTAGCGTGCAGTTGTCAATCGTGCAATTTGACACATTTCACGTGTTTTTTTCATCCCCCAGGGGGGGATTTTTGCTATTTTCCTTAAAATTATGGAGAAAAGGTGCTTTTTGGGAAATTATTCACAAAAATGTAAAAAATTTTTTGCTTGAAAACGACCGTCCATGGCAGAAAGCGGCGGGGAAGCGCCGCCGCTTCCCCGCCGGAATATCCGATTTTTTGCGCACTCATTGAATTGTCAGCTTGTGGCAGTGGCCCTCTCCCAGAACATGCTCGACGCAGGTCTTGAAGCGTGCAAACCTGTCATTGGGGACAAACGCCAGCGCCGTACCGGCAAAGCCGCCGCCGTGGATACGGACAGCACCCTCGCCCTCCAGCAGCTGCTGGCACAGTGCGATGGTGAACGCCATATCCTGCTTCTGGATGTAGCCCGCCGGGGTCACGTTCTGCAGCAGCGTCCATGACGCCATGCCGGAAGCGTTGACGAGGTGCAGGAACGCGTCAAAGTCGCCGTCCTTCAGCGCGCGCACCTGGGACTTCACCCGGCGGTTCTCGTTGAAGAAGTGGATAGCTCTGAGCACTGCCCGGTCGCCGGTGACCTTGCGGACTTCAGCGATGTGCCTGTAGAACGCCGCCTCGTCCACATCGTGGAGAACCTCCTTACCGAAGAACGCCGCCACCGCCTTCATTTCCACGGGCATGGCCGCGTACTCGTCCGTCAGGTCGGCATGGTCCGCACCGGAATCGATGGTGCAGAGGGTATAGCCGCTGTGGGCGAAATCGTAGTCTACCTTTTCCACAATGGGGTTTTTCGGGTCGGCAAAATCGATGTACACCAGCCCGCCCACGCTGGAAGCCATCTGATCCATCAGGCCGGAGGGCTTGCCGTAGTAGACATTTTCGGCGTACTGGCCGATCTGGGCAATTTCAATGGCGGAAACCGCGCCGCCCGCAAACAGGCCGTTCAGGATACGGCCGATCAGCACCTCAAAGGCCGCGGAGCTGGACAGGCCGGAGCCGGGCAGGACGGTAGACCTGACCTTGGCTTCAAAGCCGCTCAGCTTATAGCCCCGCCGGGCAAACGCCGCCGCCACGCCCCGAATGAGTGCCGCCGTGGTGTTCTTCTCGGACTCTCTGGCATCCAGATCGTTCAGGTCGATCTCCACGGGCTTGTAGCCCTCGGAATCCACGCGGATGATGTTCGTGCCGGTCAGGGTGACCTCCGCCGTGGTCTCCATGTCAACTGCTGCCGCCAGCACGCAGCCGTGCTGATGGTCGGTGTGGTTGCCGCCGATCTCCGTGCGGCCGGGGGCGGAAAAATGATAGGTGTCAGCCATTTTGAACCTCCGTCAAAAATCGTTTCAGGGCAGCTCTGCCCGATTCGGTACACTTGTAAACGCCCGCGCACTCCAGAACCCGGGCAAACACCTGACCGATCTCATACTGAATGATCGCCTCGGCGTTTTCGGCATTGAATTCCGGATGACGCGCCATGAACGCATCCGCCCAATCGGCGTGCTTGGAAAGCTCCTCGCTTTCGTGCAGGTTTTCCCCATTCAGCAGGGCTTCGCGCAGATCGGCCATTTCCTTTTTCAGTCTGCCGGGAAGAACGGCAAGACCCATGACCTCGATCAGGCCGATGTTCTCTTTTTTGATGTGGTGGAGTTCCTCGTGGGGGTGGTACAGCCCCATGGGATGCTCCTTCGTCGTCAGGTTGTTCCGCAGGACCAGATCCAGCTCATACCGCCCCTCCCGCATACGGGCGATGGGGGTGATGGTGTTGTGGGGCTCGCCGTCGGTCTCCGCGAAAACCGTCGCCGCCGGGTCGCTGTAGGTGCGCCACTTGGCAAGGATCTTGCCCGCCAGATCACAGAGGTGGTCTTTGTTCTGAGAATTCAGGCGAAGCACCGTCATCGGGTATCTCACCACGCAGCAGTCCACGTCGTCAAAGCCGGGAACCTCGAAGCCAAACTCCTTCTCCGCCTTTTCCATGGGGAAGGTGTGGTGGCCGCCCTGAAAATGCTCGTGGGACAATATGCTGCCGCCCACAATGGGCAGGTCGGCGTTCGACCCAAGGAAATAGTGGGGGAACTGCTCCACAAAGGAAAACAGCTTATCGAACACTCCCCGGTCAATGACCATGGGCGTGTGCCGGGCGTTCATGACGATGCAGTGTTCATTATAATAAACATAGGGCGAATACTGGAAGCCCCAGAGCTGGCCGTTCACCATTACCGGCATGACCCGCAGATTCTGCCGCGCCGGGTGGGAAATGGTTCCCGCATAGCCCACGTTTTCGGGGCAGAGCAGACACTTGGGGTAACCGGACGCCTTTTTCAGCTTCGCTGCCGCGATGTCCCGGGGGTCTTTCTCGGGCTTGGACAGGTTGATGGAAATTTCCAGCTTCCCGTATTTGGTCTCCGCCGTCCAGCGCTCGTCCTTCGCGATGCGGTCGCGGCGGATGTAGTTGCAGTCCTGACTGAGGGTGTAGAAGTAGTCCGTCGCCGCCTTGGGGGACTGGGCATAGCGCGACCGGAACTCCCGCACCACCTCCGAGGGGCGGGGCGTCAGGAAGCCCATGAGCTTCGTGTCGAACAGGTCGCGTTCGGCGATGGTATCCGCGATCATCCCCTGCTGGGCGGCGTAATCGCACAGCAGATTCAGGCACTCCGGGAAATCAAAGCGCTGCTCCTGCTTTTCGTAACTCTCCAACCGCAGTTCAGAAAGAAGGGTATTCCGTGCGAACGTCTCGTCCAGTGGGTGGAGAAGGCCGCAGTTTTTCGCGTAATCCAGCAGCGCATCCAGCGCCGCCCAAACAGTTTCAGTCGTCATAGCCATGGGGATGCTCCTTGTGCCAGTTCCATGCGGAACCAATGATGGTCTCAATATCGTCATATTTCGGCTTCCAGCCAAGCACGGTCTTCGCCTTTTCGCTGGACGCCACCAGCTGCGCCGGGTCGCCCGCGCGGCGGGGGGCCATCTCGCACTTGATGGGCTTGCCCACGACCTTTTCCGCCGTGTCGATGACCTCCTTCACCGTGAAGCCCACACCGTTGCCCAGATTGAAGACGTTGTTTTCCCCGCCGTTCATCAGGTACTCCGCCGCCAGAATGTGGGCGGAAGCAAGGTCAGTGACGTGGATGTAATCCCGGACGCAGGTGCCGTCCCGGGTGGGATAGTCGTCGCCGTAAATCGACACATGGTCCCGCCGTCCGTTGGGAACCTGCAAAATAATGGGGATCAGGTGGGTCTCCGGGTCATGCGCCTCGCCGATCTTACCGGACATATGCGCGCCGCAGGCGTTGAAGTAGCGCAGCGCCACAAACCGGATGCCGTGGGCAACGGACGCCCAGTAGAACATCCGCTCCATGGAGAGCTTCGTCTCGCCGTAGCAGTTCGTCGGGTGGGTGGGGTCGGTCTCCAGAATCGGCACATGCTCCGGCTCGCCGTAGGTCGCCGCCGTGGAGGAAAAGACGATGTACTTTACCCCATGCTCGATCATGGATTGCAGCATCGTCCGGGTGCCGCCCAGATTGTTATCGTAGTATTTCAGGGGATTGACCATACTCTCGCCCACCTGAGAATTCGCCGCGAAGTGGATGACCGCGTCGATCTTCTCGGAGGAAAACACATGGTCGCAGAATTCCTTACTGCGGATATCGCCCTGATAAAATCTGGCCTTCGGATGCACCGCCTTGCGGAAACCGGTTTCCAGATTATCGGCCACGACCACGTCGTAGCCGTTGTCAATGAGTTCATACACGGTGTGGCTGCCAATGTAGCCCGCGCCGCCAAGTACCAGAATCGTTTTCATTTATACTGCCTCTTTTCTCCACAATAGCGGCAGATGACCTTCATCTGCCGCTATTATAAAACATGGTTTACTTCTTGGCAAGATATTTCCGCATATCCAGCGAGCAGGCCGCCAGGATGATGCCGCCCTTGATGATGTACTGCATGGAGGGGTCGATGCCCAGCATGGACAGTGCAACGAAGATGATACGCAGCACGAACACGCCCAGCACAATGCCGCTGATCTTGCCGGTGCCGCCGACAAAGGAAACACCGCCGATGACGCAGGCCGCGATGGCGTCGCACTCGTAGTTAAGGCCCGCCGACTGGGTGATGGAGCTGATGCGGGCGCCCTCAATGAAGCCCGTAACGCCGTACATCGCACCGGCGAGGGTGTGGACCATTACGGTCGTCCAGAACACGTTGACGCCGGAGACCTTGGCAGCGTCGGCGTTGGAGCCGACGGCGAACATGTTCTTGCCGAAAGCGGTCTTGTTCCAGATGAACCACATCAGCGCCACGAAAATCACGGCGTACAGCACGTACCACGGAATGGAAATTTTCGCACCGGAGCCGGTGGTGAACTGGATCATGGGTGCGGAGACCACGCTCTTATACTCCTGAGACAGGCCGGAAACGGGCTGGCCGTTGTTGCCGTTGAGCATGAAGAAGATCAGGATCAGGCCGTAGGTGATCAGCTGCGTTGCCAGCGTGACGATGAACGGATGCAGGCTGAACTTCGCAACGAAGAAGCCGTTGACCATGCCGATGATCGCGCCGATGAGCACGACGCACAGAATCGTCAGCAGAATCCAGCCGCCGGTGATCTCCGGCAGACTTGAGAAGAACTTTCTCGAGATCGTGCGGTCCTGCAAAAGAGCGCCCGCAATTGCGGAGGTCAGGCCGACCACACGGCCGCCGGAAAGGTCGGTACCGGTCAGGACGATACAGCCCGCGATGCCCAGCGCCATGGGCAATGACGCCGCCACAAGGGAAACGATGTTCGCGATGGAACCCGCGGACAGGAAGTTCTTATTCTTGATTGCCGTATAGACGATGAAAATGACCATCAGAATATACAGCGCGTTATTCAGAATGCCGTCCGACCAGAACCGGCGGCGATCCGCCTTGTCGAGTCTTTGGTATTCTTCACTCTTTCTCTGAAGCTGTTTGACTGGATTTGCCATACCGCTGCCTCCTTATACATACTTCGCCGCAAGACGCATGATGTCTTCCTGCGTTGCTGTCTTTGCATCGACTTCACCGGCCAGCCGTCCGCCGGACATGACGAGAATCCGGTCGCACACGCCCAGCAGCTCGGGCATTTCGGACGAAACCATGATGACCGTCTTGCCTTTGTTCGCCAGATCAAGGATCAGCTGGTAAATCTCGTATTTCGCGCCGACGTCGATGCCGCGTGTCGGCTCGTCAAGCAGCAGCACGTCCGGCTCGGTGAGCAGCCAGCGGCCGATGATGACCTTCTGCTGGTTGCCGCCGGACAGGCTGCGGATCTTCGTCTCCTGGGTAGGCGTCTTGGTGTGCATGGCGTCGATGGACCACTGGGTGTCCTTCTTCATGGACTTGTCGCTGAGGACAAAGCCCGCCCGCTTGTGCCTGTCCAGACTGGAAATGACGGAATTTTCCCGGATGTCCAGGATTCCGAAAATGCCCGTCGCCCGGCGCTCCTCGGTGAGCAGGGCAAAGTTGTTCTTGATGGACTGCCGGGGATTCAGGTTTTTGCACTCCTTGCCGTCCAGCAGAATGCGGCCGCTCTTGCGGGTGGCGACGCCGAACATGGTTTCCAGCGTCTCCGTCCGGCCGCTGCCGTCCAGACCCGCGAGACCCACGATCTCGCCCCGCCGTGCGGTGAAGGAAACGTCCCGCAGGTTATTGTACAGCCCCGTCAGGTGCTCGACCTCCAGATAGACCTCGCCGGGCTTGTTGGTCTTCGGGGGGAACTGGTTGCCAAGCTCACGGCCGACCATGAGGCGGATGATGTCGTTCATCTCCAGCTCGGATGCCGGACGGGTCGCCACCAGCTGGCCGTCGCGCATGACGGTGATCTCGTCGGAGATGCGCTTGATCTCCGCCATTTTATGGGAAATATAGATGATGCCCATGCCGCGGTCCCGGAGCATGTTGATGATCCTGAACAGATGCTCAACCTCTTCCTCGGTCAGCGAGGACGTGGGTTCATCAAATACGATGACTTTCGAGTGATAGGAGACAGCCTTTGCGATCTCCACCATTTGACGCTGGGAAACCGGCATCGTGCCCATGACCCGGTGGGGGTCTACGTCGATGCCGAGCTCTTCAAAAATCGCTTTGGTATCGCGAAGCATCTTGTGCTCGTCCACAATAAAGCCCGCGATCTTGGGATAGCGCCCGAGCCACAGGTTGTCCATGACAGTCCGCTTGAGCGCCTGATTCAGCTCCTGGTGAACCATGGCGACACCGTTGTTCAGCGCCTCCTTGGAGCTGGTGAAATTGACCTCGCGGCCTTCCAGATAAATATGGCCGCTGTCCTTGCTGTAAATGCCGAACAGGCATTTCATCAGCGTGGATTTGCCGGCGCCGTTCTCGCCCATCAGCGCGTGTACGGTGCCCGCCTTGACTTCCAGGCTGACATGATCCAGCGCTTTTACGCCGGGAAAGGTTTTTGTGATATCCGTCATCCGGAGCAGTACGGTTTGCTCCACCTGGATTCCCCTCCTTTTTCGCTAGCATGCTTAGCTGTGAAGGGCAGCCGCCGACACAGCAGCGGCTGCCCTTTTTGGGTTTATAACTTACTTGGTGTAGGCAGCGTAGGCGACGAACAGCTTGTTGGCAATGCCGTCGGCGATGGAGTACATCTCGGCGTTGGTGCCGGCGGTGGCGGCGACGGCGTCAGCCATGGCGGTGCCTTCACCGGCGGCCTTGACGACGGAGGCGATGGCGACGGCCATGCCCTCGGCATCCTGCTTGACGGTACCGGTCATCTTGCCGGCAGCGATCAGTTCCTTGGCAGCGTCGGTAGCGTCAACACCGAACACGGGGATGGTGGTCGCGCCCTCGGCGCCGGTGTTGTAGCCGGCAGCCTCCAGAGCGGAGATAGCGCCTTCAGCCATGTTGTCGTTGTTGCAGATGATCAGCTCGATCATGTTGCCGTTGGCCTCGTTGTACTGGGACAGGTTGGTGTTCATGTAGTCCAGAGCAGCCTGTGCGCTCCAGGCGCCGCCCAGATCCACCTGATACTTGGAGGCGTTGGAAGCGTCGAAGTACTCCAGAGCGGGCTTGCCGGCAGCGGTCAGGACAGCGTCGGCATCCTCAACACCGAACTGGGTGCGGTAGATGGCCTCAACGTTGGCCTCGTCGCCCTTGAACATGGCGTAGGAGATCTTGCCGTCGCCGTTCAGGTCAACGGTATCCCAGTTGGCCAGCAGGTACTCGCCGACCATCTTGCCCTGCAGGTGACCGGCTTCGGGAGCGTCGGTGCCGATGAAGCAGATGTTGGTGTTGGCGTTCAGGACGGTGCCTTCCTCGCCGTCAGCCTCGATGGCGCGGTTGAAGAAGATAACGGGGGTGCCGTTCGCCAGAGAGATGATCTCGTTGGCAACGTCGGGGGAGCCGGAGGTGACCATGTTGACGACCAGCAGGTTGTAGCCGTCGGTGACAGCGGTCTGGATCTGCTCGTTCTGGGTGGTCTGGTTGTTGTTGCCGTCGAAGTTGTTGTAGGTAACGCCCAGGCTGTCCAGCTGTGCGTCCAGAGCGGTGCGGACGCTGGAAATGTAGGTGTCGGCGAAGGTGTAGTAGAACACGCCGACCTTCAGCTCGGAAGCTTCGACCTGAGCCTCGGTCTCGTTCCCTGCGGGAGCGGGGGTGGTAGCGGCGTTAGTGCTGGGGGTGGTGGTCTTGGAGCCGCAGGCGGCCATGGCGACTACCATGACAAGCGCGAGCAGCAATGCAAGTGCCTTTTTCATTGCTTTTTTCCTCCATAAAATTCATTTTTTTGGTTTCGCCGGGTTGGCTTCACCGTGACTATATTGTATCAGATACGGATTTTTTTCACAGTCATTTTTCCTCGCGGATTTTCTCAAAAATTTTGGCCGCCTCCAAAAAACGCGTTCCGTTTTTGTGCAATAAGTCCTAAAAAATGGTGGAAATTGCAAGCAAGCCGATCAGCTGAAGGAAAACATGGCCTTCTGGCTCTCCATGGTAAACATATTTTCCTTGGTGACGATGGTGGTCGCGGTGTCGATGAGCGCCGTGGAATCGAATTTTTCCCCCTGCAAAACCTGCCACGCCTTTTCTACGCCCAGATACCCCATGGCGTAGGAATTCTGCACCACCAGGGCGGCCACCGCCCCCGTTTGCAGCAGCTCGATGCAGTTGACGTTGCTGTCGAAGGACACGGCGTGTACCTGACCCGTCAGCCCCAGGGAGTCCACCGCCTGAGCCACGCCCACGGCCAGCGGCTCGTTGAAGCCGATCAGCACGTTGATCTCCGGATGCTCCCGCAGCAGCTTCTCCGCCGCCAGACGGGCTTCCAGAGCATCGGTGGAAACATTGACGGCGTAAATGCCCTTGACCCGGCTGTCCCCAAGCAGCACCTCCCGGAAGCCCTGCTCCCGCTCCCGGCAGTTCTGGGTCTCGGCGTAGGCGTTGACAATGCCCACAACGATTTTCTCCTGCGCCGTTTTCAGCGCGGCCTCCCCGCTCATGCGCCCGGCCGCCACATTGTCCGTCCCGATGCGCACGGAAACGCCTTTGGAATCCACATCGCTGTCGATGACCACCACCCGGACGCCCGCGGCCACGGCTTCGTCGATGGCGGCGGCGTTTTCCGTGTAGCTGATGGCGGAGAAAACGATGGCGTCCGCCCCGTCGGCCACGGCCTGCCGGATGTAGTCGTTCTGTACTTCAAAGTCCTCCTCCGTGTCCGGGGCAAGGATGGTCAACTGCACGTTATATTCGGATTTCGCGGCGTTTGCCCCGGAAAAAACCGCTTTCCAGAACTCCGTGGTGGAGGATTTGGCGATCAGATAGATATTGTACGACCCGCCGCTCTGATGCGTACCGGCGCAGCCGGAAAGGCATACCAGCAGCGCCAGGAAAACAGCGATCCATTTAATGCTTTTCATGCTCCACCTCCTCCCGTACCTTCGGCATCCGCACCGTTACCTTCGTTCCTTCATCCGGGACGCTTTCGATAGTGATGCCGTAGGCGTCTCCGAACCAGATCTTCAGACGGTCGTTGACATTCTTGATGCCGATGCCGGACTTTCCGTCGGGCTTCCGGCGGAAAATTTCCTCGATCTGCTCCGGCTCCATGCCCACGCCGTTGTCCTCCACCGTAAAGAGGACGTCCTCTCCCTCGGCGCGGACACGGATCTCAATATGTCCCTCGTCCACCAGACCGTTGACGCCGTGGTAGATGGCGTTTTCGATGATGGGCTGGAGGGTGATCTTGTTGCAGAGATACTCCGTGCAGTCTTCCTCCACGTCGAAGTGGTAGGAAAACTGCTCCTTGTAGCGCACGCTCTGGATTTGCAGATAGCTCTGGGCGTGCTGCACCTCGCTGCGAATGGGGATCAGCTCGTGGCCCTTGCTGATGCTGATGCGGAACAGCCGCGCCAGCGCGTTCACCATCAACACGGCCTCCGCGTTCTTCCCCTGCTCGCACATCCACGAAATGGAGTCCAGCGTATTGTAGAGGAAGTGGGGGTTGATCTGCGCCTGTAGGGCTTTCAGCTCCGTCTTGCGCAGGTTGACTTCCTCACTGCGCACCGTGGCCATGAGCTTCTGAATCTTTTTGACCATGTGGTCAAAGGACGCCGACAGGTTCTCCACCTCCCGGACGCCGGTGACGGGTTCATAGGAAAAGCCCTCGCCGGTTTTCTCAAAGCTCTGCATGGCGACGATCAGATCGTGAATGGGACTGGACAGCACCCGGGAAAGCATCAGGCTCAGCAGCACCGCCGCAGCCAGAATAAACAGTGCGCCGATGAAGGTAATGCGCATGATCTCCCGCAGGGCGTCGGTAATCAGCTCCTGAAACGAGCTGACGCCTACGACCCGCCAGATGCCATTTTCCAGCGTCTGGACGGTGTAGATGGTGCTCCCCTCCACGTGCGTCCCGTCCGGGAGAGAGGCCGTCAGGTCGGTATTCTCGCTTTTCAGATCGGAATAAATCAGCTGCTGCTGGGGGTGGTAAACGAGGTTTCCCTCCGTGTCCTCAAGGAAGCAGTAGCCCCGCTGGCCGATGCCCACGCCGCTGATATAGGTGGAAATATTGGAGCAGCTCACGTCCACGGCGATGTACCGCTCCCCCTCCCCGGTGGTGGCCGGGCGGATGATGGTCACGACCCATGGGTAGTCCTCCGTGAAAATCGACATGACGTGGGGCGCGGATATATAGCCGCCCTCATAAAGTTCCCGCTTGTCCGGGTCGAAGGAGAGGTTTTGCAGAATATCCTCCCGCAGACGGCGGCCAAGGCTGTAGCAGTTGCGCATTTCCCCCTCCGCGTCGTAGGTGGTGACGGCCACCACGTCGGCGCGGATTTCCAGAAACGCCTCGAACCGGGCTTCCCGTTCCTCCGCGGGCAGCTCCAAGTAGCCGGTCAGCAGCGTCACCGCGTCGTTCATGTCCTCCAAATATTCATTCATGGTGCTGCCGGCCTGGGCGATGGCCTGACGGCTGGTGGTCTCGGCGTTGCGCAGCAGCGTCTGACGGTAGGTCTGCATAAAGACCAGATTGGCGCACAGCAGCACGCTCACCGCAACCGCCGTGAGCGTGAGCGCCATGATGAGATTCATGCTGAGTCCCTTTTTCTTCATGCGTTGGCCTCTTTCTGCTCCTGACGCATCCGCGCCGGGGATTTTCCGTAGTATTTTTTGAAGCAGTAGCCGAAATAGCTCTGGTCGGCGTAGCCGCAGCGGCGGGACACCTCGGCAATGCGGCTGCTGCCGCTCCACAGCAGCTTCAGCGCCACATCCATCCGCTTCTGAATCAGCAGGTTCATGAAGGTGTCGCCGTAGAATTTTTTGATATTCGCGCCCAGATAATTGGCGCTGATGTGCAGCCGCTCGCTGACGGATTGCAGCGACAGCTCCTCGTCCATGTATTCCTTCTCGATGATCTTCAGCGCCCGGGCGCAGAGCATGGCCATGTCGTCCCAGCCCCCGGCGGCGTACAGTCCGCCGCCTCTGCGGGCGATTTTCAGGGCTTCCATGGCTTCTAAGTAAGCGGTGTGTCCCTCGCCGAGAGAGGCATACTCCTTGCTTAAGCCCGCCAGCGCTTCCCCGCCCCATGCCCGGCGGGTAGCCTGCCGCAGCTCGTCCAATGACGCATACAGCCGCCCGAACCCGTTGCCGGAGGCCAGCAGAAGCACCGTCCGGTCGCCGCTGGAAAATCCGCAGCAGGAAAACGCCCGGGAGAAAATCCGCTCCGCCATGGGAAGCAGCTCCGGGTGCGCCCCGTCGGGCAGGCTGAACGCCGCCACCACGATATGCTCGTCCCCCCGGATTTCCATTCCGGCGCTTCGCAGGGATTCCGCCGCGGCCGGCGGCTCCGGGCGGGCGTACTCGTCCAAAAGCATCGTGGCCGTGACCATCCGCAGCGCTTCCGCGCCGCCCTGAGGCCGGGTCAGGCTGGCAAGGCGCTTTTCGATTTTGTCGTGGATTTTCCGCAGCTCCGCCGTCAGCTCCGCCATGCTGATTGGCTTGAGAAGGTAGGCCACGATCTCGTCCTCGATCCCGGCCTTGGCGTACTCAAAATCGTCGTAGCCGCTCAGAAACGCCACTTGCAGCAGCGGCTGGACGGCCTTCGCCTGTCTGGTGAGAGCCGTCCCGGAAATAAACGGCATCCGGATATCCGTCAGCAGGAAATCCGGCTGAAGCGCTTCCACCAGCTGCAGCGCGTCCAGCCCGTTCCCGGCGCGTCCCACAAGGCGGAAGCCCAGGGACTCCCAGTCGATCAGCTGGCAGACGGCGCCCAGCAGCTCCGGCTCATCGTCCGCCACCAGAACGGTCAACACCTGATGCTTTTCCATGCTCAGCCCTCCATTCGCATTGTTGATTTGATTATAAAAGATTTCCCGAAAAAACACAAGCCCGGAATGTTACATTTTCACATTCCGGGCTTGCCCCTTGATTTGATTTTTGGTTATTTTACAAGTGCATCAATATTCGCTGTCGTGATCTTCTGCCACGGAATGGTCAGGGGTTCCTTATTGGTGAATATCCCCGCTTCCCATTTCTCATAGTCCGCCCTGTTCATGAACCGCCGCTCTCCGTTTTCCGTTATCAGGTAGACATAGCCGTCATGCTCGGTGTCAATGTCATCCGGGTAGGGCGTTTCCGTATAGGAATCGTAGTCGGTGATATCCTTGCACCATGCGTCCACATAGAAGGCGTCTTTATAGCTATCCTCCGCTTCGTCATAATACGCAATGGCGTAAGGCCAGAGGACATCTCCCGCATACCCCTGATTGTGGGACGCCTCCACCTTGAGCATACCGGGATAATGGGTCACTCCCACATAACTGTAGGACTCAATCCGCACGCCGTCGGTTTGGGGGTCATAGCCATAGATGATCTCACACATTCCCGCCATGTAGGTGTTGGATACGGAAACCAGCAGTTCTTCCTCCCCGTCTCCGTCCACATCCGTAACGGCAAATTGTTCGTCTTCAATCGTACCCGGTTCCCACACTTCAATATTCCCCGAGTCGGGCAGTTCCGGCCAGCGCAGATCGTCATGGACAGTCCGGAGCGCCCGCTGGAACGCGCTGCGGGCAGCGTCGTTCCGGTCGGGGACGGTGGTTTCCGGCTGGGTGGTTTCTGCCGTTGTCTCCACGGGGATACGTTTCGACGGAGCGAAGTACTGTGCCATGGTGGGCTTCGGTGCGGTTGTCCTGCTGCAAGCGGAAAGAAGCAGCAGCATCACCGCCAGCATGAGACATAGTTTCTTTTTCATCGGTCTTCCCTTTCTTTAGTTCAGCACAATGGGCGCTTCCTCCACGACCTCTTCCGTCAGGCAGTCATGCTCCCGCATCCACTCCAGCGTATGCGCGGAGTCGGCAAAGACGGACAGGTGCGCGCCGGTGGCATACACATCGTTCTCCCCCCAGAGGGATATTGTCAGGGACTTTGTCTTGTAATATTCCTCGTTATACTTGTCGTAGTCCCAGAAATATCCCAGATGGTAAGCACTTCTCTGGGTCATGGTGCGCTCGTCGCAGTCGGCCTTGACGGCGGCCAGCAGAGACTCCACCAGCTCCGGCGTGATCTGGTATTCATGCAGAGTCATGTCTCCGATGTTCATGGAGGTGATATCCTCCGGGTTAAAGCCATCCTGATAGCCGTACCGTGACTGCTTCCATACCTGTTCCCAGCGGCTTGCGTACTCTTTTACGATCTTGCCCTCGTCCAGATTTGCCCAGATGTTGTAGTTACGGGTCATGGTGCAGCCGTTTTTCAGCTTATAATAAATGGTGATGTCATCTGTGGTCAGCATCGGCCCGTCGGCGTTGTAGCCGCCCTCGCCGTAGACGAAGCCGCCCTCCGGCATGACCGGGTGCTTTTCCTTTTCCTCCCGGTGCAGGATGTAGGCCAGAGGATAGTCGCCGTAGCTCTCGATGCGGTCTTCCAGCGCCATAGCGTGGAGGGTGGTGATTCTCCGGATGTCTTCCTCGCTTGTCAGCTCCAGGCCGTCAAAATTCAGAGTCACGGAGCTGACGTCCTCCACATCCGGGATGCGGTCTTCAATGCCCAGCACGTCAAAGTGGGTGGCCACCAGCGTCACGGCGACCATGGCGGTCAGAAGCCCCAGCCCGATCCAGCTGCGCAGCTGGAACACCCGTGTGGTGCGCTTCAGAAGCATTTTTGCGCCGAACCAACCGGCGGCGCCGCCGCAGAACAGAAGAAGATACAGCATGGACATACCGGCGCCGATTCTGTACGCGAGGAAGGTTTCCACACCCATAACCACCAGCGTACCGACCCCCACAGCGCAGACCAGCTGAAACAGCGGCTGCAAAATGGGGAATGCAATGGCGTCCCCGGCGCATTCCAGATTCCGCTTCCGGTACAGCAGCAATCCCACGATGGCAAAGACGATGCCCACCGCCGCGTAGATCAGCAGGGACGTGAATTTCCCCTGATCGACGCTGAACGCCGCCACCATTTCACTTTCCCGGCCGTAGAACCGCAGCGACAGCTGGTGGAAATCCTCCACCGCCACATAAGCGCCGCTGGTCATATCCGCCACGGGCGTCAGCAGGCTGACCCACCTGTCCGGCGTGACCACGCCGAAGAGCATGGGCGTGTAAAGGGTATTGATAATATAGTAGAGGATAAACGCGCCGCCGTTCAGTACCGCGTACACAACTGCCATGGCAAAGCGGTTACCGGTGCAGAACACGCTGAAAATCGCCGCGCCGAAGAAGGTGATGAATTGCAGGTTGGTGCCGACGTACCATAAAAGCGCGATCTGCCACGCGTTTTCCACAATGGTGGCGTTCAGCAGCGGCACGGACAGCAGCGCCATCACCGCCGTGGGAATCATGGAGAACAGCAGTCCGGAGACCACGTTGGTCAGAAACAGCGTCTCCCGGCGCATGGGCATGGCGTGCAGAGCGTTGCACATCCGGGAATTGTACAGGTCGCCGAACAGCAGCATGGCGACGAGCGGCGCAAAAAGCAGGTTCACCAGCCCCATGAGCTGAAGGTTCCCGGCTATCCGGGAGGCGAACCAGAACGTCCGGCCCATTTCCTCATTGATCTGGTACAGCATCATCATGCCCAGAATCAGGCACAGGGTGTACACCGCCATCACCGGGGCGAACCGGGTCAGGTTCTTTTTGAACACGGTTTTATTAAAGAAGGATGTCTTTGATTTCATAGTCCACGCCTCCCAGCTCGTAAATGAAGATTTCCTCCAGGGACAAGGGCAGCACATCAAAATACGCGGGCTTGCACGCCGCGATTTTCGCGCCGACCTCCTCGGCCTCGCCCCGGACGATCAGGGTCTTTAGGCGTCCGGAAACGGTCGCGTTGAGAATGTCCAGCTCCTGAGGGGCGTCGCCCACCAGCTGCAATTTCACGGTGCTGCCCTGCATGTCCGCAAGGCTCTTTTCCAGCAGCATTTTGCCCCGGTTCATGATGCCCACGTAGTCGCACACGTCCTCCAGCTCCCGCAGGTTGTGAGACGAGATCAGCACCGTGGTGCCGTGCCCCGCCACGTCGGAGAGGATAAGACCCATGACCTGCCGCCGCATCACCGGGTCGAGGCCGTCCACCGGCTCGTCCAGAATCAGCGTTCTGGGGCGGGTGCAGACGGTCAGGTGGAACGCCGCCTGCTTCTGCATTCCCTTGGAAAACCGGCGGATGGGCGTCCGCCTGGGAAGCTGAAATACGTCGTACAGTCTGTCAAAAAGCCCATCGTCAAAGGTGGGGTAAATGCCCCGGTAGAACCTTCGCATATCCTCCAGCGTCGCGGAGGGGTAGTAGAAAATCTCGTCGGGGATGTAGCCGATGGCCGCCTTCACGGCGGGATTTTCGTAGATCGGCTGACCGTCCATGGTGACGGCGCCGCTGTCCGGGCGGTAGATGCCGGTGAGGTGCCGGATGGCGGTGGACTTGCCCGCGCCGTTGGGGCCGACAAGGCCGTAGACCCGCCCGCTCGGGACGGTCAGGGTCAGGTCGTCCAGCGCTTTAAAATTGCCGAAGGTCTTGGTCACATTCTTCATTTCAAGCATGTCTATGGTCTCCCTTCTCGATTCTGGCCACCAGCTCGCCGTGGCTCGCGCCCATGGTCAGCAGCGCCGCGGCGGCTTCGTCGAAGCTCAGCAGCAGCCGTTTTTTCTCCCGTTCTCTGATTTCCCCGTCGCCGCAGACAAAGCAGCCCTTTCCCGGCACGGTGGCGATCCA
>ERZ826220.2258-NODE-2258-length-16861-cov-2.518267_pt1 | contig 16861 bp, 15 predicted proteins | sample MGYA00519927_ERZ826220 | MGnify/ENA primary metagenome ERZ826220 (study PRJEB31778, sample SAMEA3449225) | human gut metagenome | biome: human gut; feature: human-associated habitat; material: faeces | place: United Kingdom | collected 2010/2012 ...
GTGCGCAAGCTGGGACGCAAGCTGACGAAAAACTGCGCGCTGATTGATATCAATCCTGACCAGGCTACCGTGGAGAAAATCAAGCAGATTTGCCTGAAAACAACCGACGAATATAAGAACAAGGCTGTGGCAGCGCTCATTGACCGCCTGAATCCTTATCTGATGATTGTTTTCTGCATGAGTAAGGAGCGCACCAAGGAGCTGGGCGACTGGCTGGGAATGCAGGGCTATAACGTTGATGTACTGCATGGTGAAATGTCTCCCGCTAAGCGCAAAACTGTTATGAAGGCCTTCCGTGATGCTAAGATTCAGATTCTTGTTGCCAGCGACCTGGCTGCCCGCGGATTGGACGTTGAAGGCGTAACCCATGTTGTGAACTATGATATTCCGCATGATGTCGACTGGTATGTTCACCGCATCGGCCGTACAGGACGCGCAGGTAATGAGGGCGAAGCAATTACGCTTTATACTGCCGACGAGGTTAAATGGCTGCGTAATATCGAAACCAAGCTGGGAATTCTGATGGAACGCCAAAACCTGGAGGGCGGTGTTGTGGCACGTCGCGTCGCTGTGGCTGCCAAAAAGAAAAAGCCCGCAGGACCTAAGCGCGGACGTAATTCTGTTGTTGACAAGCGCAAGGCTCCCAAAACCGGCAGTAACCGCCGTCAGGGTGCTAAAAAAGGCAAATAAGCCTGCTTAGAATTTTTAATAAAAATTATGGATGCTTCTCTTGCTTTACAGAGAGGCATCCATTTTTTCTTATGCTGCAGAAGAATGTAACTTATGAGCCAATGTGCATTTTTTATCTTTTCAAGTATAGAAAAAATATGGTAAAATATAATGGAATAGGTATGCAATAAAAAGAGAACAGGAGGGCAGTATATGTTGACAATTCGTGAATATAAGCAGGCAGCAACTCTGGAGGAGGCGTGGCAGCTGAACCAGAAGCGTCCTAACCGCGTGCTTGGCGGTATGCTGTGGATGCGCCTGAGCAAGGGCAATGTGCAGACAGCGATTGATTTGTCGGCTTTAGGCCTGGATACAATAGAGGAAACAGAAACGGAATTCCGCATCGGTGCGATGGTGAGCTTGCGCCAGCTGGAGCTGCATGAAGGCTTTACCGCCTACAGTGAGGGAGCAAATAAGGAGGCGCTGCGCCATATCGTAGGTGTGCAGTTCCGCAATCTTGCTACCGTCGGCGGCAGTGTGTTCGGACGCTTCGGCTTTTCGGATGTGCTGACACTGCTTTTGGTTATGGACAGCTATGTGGAATTATACAAGGGCGGTATTGTGTCGTTGGCAGATTTTGTGAATATGCCGTATGACAGAGATATTCTGGTGCGTGTTATCGTCAAAAAGACGGCAGCACATTACAGCTATAAATCCGTGCGCATCAGCAAGACCGATTTCCCGGTGCTGACTTGTGCGGCGGCGCTGACGCAGGAAGGCGTGCAGGCCGCAGTGGGCGCACGTCCGGCGAAGGCTGCGCTGGTGAAGGATGCAGAGCAGCTCGCAACTTTGCCTATGACTGCCGAGAAGGCGCAGGCCTTTGCGGAATATGCTGCAGGCTTGCTGCCGATGGAAACCAATCCGCGTGGCAGTGCTGCGTATCGTACACACCTGATTAAGGTGCTGACAGCGAGATGTTTAACAGAACTGGGAGGTAAGGCCTGATGGAGATAACCTTAACCTTAAATGGCAAAAAGCTGACTCGTATGGTGGAGGCTGATACAGTTTTACTCGATTTTCTGCGCAAGGAAGGCTGCTACAGCGTAAAGCGCGGCTGTGATACTACCAACTGCGGTTTGTGCACTGTATTTATGGATGATAAGCCGGTGCTTTCCTGTGCTGTTCTGGCTGCGCGTGCCGCAGGCCACAGCATCGTAACGATGGAGGGAATGCAGCAGGAGGCAGCGGAATTCGGTGCCTTTATTGCCGACCAGGGCGCGGAGCAGTGCGGCTTCTGCAACCCCGGCATGATTATGAACGCTATCGCGCTGCTGCGTGAGAACAGCGAGCCTACGGAAGCAGAAATCAAGGAATTTCTGGCAGGCAACCTGTGCCGTTGCTCCGGCTATGAGGGACAGCTGCGCGGAATCCAAAATTTTATCGCCTGGAAAAAAGCTCAGGCGCAGGCATAAGGAGGGGAGCTGCAGATGAAAATAGTTAACCAATCCTACCGCAAAAAGGATGCTATGCAGCTGGTGACAGGCCAGCCTGTCTACACCGATGACCTGGTACCTAACGATTGCCTGCTTGTCAAGGTGCTGCGTTCTCCGCATGCGAACGCTATTGTTGAAAGCATCAACACCGCTATTGCAGCGAAGGTGCCTGATATCGAAGCAATTTATACCTGGGAGGACGTGGACCAGGACGGCGAGCGCTGCACCTACGCAGGCCAGACCTATCCCGAACCGAGTCCCTATGACCGCCTGCTGCTGGAAGTCTGGACCGACGGGACCATTTCTGCTGGACCGTCATGTACGCTTTGTGGGTGACATTGTAGCGATTGTTGCCGGCAAAACGGAAAAGGCTGTCGACAAGGCGCTGTCTTTGATTAAAGTAAAATACCAGCTGTTGGACGCAGTGCTTGACTTCCGCACTGCGCTGGATAACCCTGTGCTCGTGCATCCCGAGGATACCTGGAAGGCGAACTGCCCGGTTGGTGCAGATAATAAACGCAACCTGTGTGCCCATGAGGTTATCGAGGACGGCGAGGTTGATAAGATTCTGGCGGAATGCGATGTTGTTATCGACCAGACAACTCATACCAAGGCTGTGCAGCAGGATATGATGGAGCCTTTCGTAACCTATTGTTCCATTGATACCTACGGCCGTTTGAATGTCCTTAGCTCTACGCAGATTGTTTTCCACTGCCGCCGCATTGTTGCCAATGCGCTGCATATCCCCAAAACCATGGTGCGCGTGGTTAAACCGCGTATCGGTGGCGGCTTCGGCGCTAAGCAGAGCTGCGTCAGCGAAATGTATCCGGCCTTTGTTACCTGGAAGACCAAGAAGCCCTGCAAGCTGATCTTCACCCGCGAAGAGAGCCAGACCGCATCTTCGCCCCGCCACGAGATGGAAATGCACGTCCGTCTGGGTGCCACCAAGGACGGCATCGTGAAGGGCATCGACCTCTACACCCTGTCCAACACCGGTGCCTACGGCGAGCACGGCCCCACAACGGTGGGCCTTTCCGGTCACAAGTCCATCCCGGTGTATGGCAAGGCTGAGGCCTTCCGTTTTGTCAGCGACGTGGTCTACACCAACCACATGTCTGCCGGTGCGTACCGCGGCTATGGTGCGACCCAGGGCCTGTTTGCGGTGGAATCTGCTGTCAACGAGCTGGCTGCCAGACTTCACATGGACCCCTTCAAGATCCGTGAAATGAACATCGTCAAAGAGGGCGATGTGATGCCTGCCTATTATGGCGCTGTGAACACCAGCTGCGCGCTGGATCGCTGTCTGAAAAAAGTCCACGAGATGATCGACTGGGACAACAAGTACCCTGTGCGCGACCTTGGCAATGGCAAGGTGCGCGCCGTGGGTATGGGCATGGCCATGCAGGGCTCCGGCATTTCCGGCATGGATGTGGGCAGCGCCACCCTCAAGGTAAACGATGACGGGTTCTACTCCCTCATCATCGGCGCTGCCGATATGGGCACCGGCTGTGACACCACGCTGGCTCAGATCGCCGCCGAGGTGCTGGACTGTGACCTGGACAATATCACCGTCTTTGGCGCGGATACCGATACTTCGCCTTATGACTCCGGCTCCTACGCTTCCTCTACCACCTATGTCACCGGCAAGGCAGTGGAGAAGTGCGCCCTCCGGCTGCGCGGCCAGATCTGCAAGCTGGGCGCGGAGCTGCTCCAGACGACCGAAGATGCTGTGGATTTTGACGGCAAGTTCGTCTCCCTGAACGCAGACCCGGAGAAGAGGGTCTCTCTCTCTGAGGTGGCCTTCGCCTCCCAGTTCGGCCACATGGTGCCGCTGGAGATCACCGAGACCCACACCTCGCCCTTGTCGCCGCCGCCGTATATGGTGGGTGCTGCCGAGATAGAGGTGGATACCGAGACCGGCGAGGTGAAGGTGCTGGAATTTGACGCCTGCGTGGACTGCGGAACTCCCATCAACCCCAACCTGACCCGGGTGCAGGCCGAAGGCGGCATCCTGCAGGGTATCGGCATGACCCTGACCGAAAACATCACCTACGACAAAAACGGCTACCCGGAAGAGAATTCTCTGTTCCAGTACAAGATCCCTGCCCGCAACGATATCGGCCGCATCCATGTGGAGTTTGAGAACAGCTACGAGCCCAACGGCCCCTTTGGTGCAAAGTCCATCGGCGAGGTGGTCATCAATACGCCGCTGCCCGCCATCTCGGACGCCATTTACAACGCCATCGGCACCCGCTTCTACGAGCTGCCCATCACGCCCGAAAAAATCGCAATGGCAGTGGCCGAAAAAGAGGGTGCGGTCTGATGACCGGCCTCGAGGCTCTGCCATTCCTCGGAGAAACGGGACACGTTATTTCTCTGGTGGGCGGCGGAGGGAAGACAACATTGCTCTATGCGCTGGCCCGCCATTATTCGGCGCAGGGACAGCGGGTGCTCGTCTCCACCACGACCCACATCCAGCGTCCGGACGCGAACTACGCCCCCGATGAGGCGGCGCGGGACGCCCTCTGGCAGGCTGGTACCTACGCCGTGGCGGGGGCGCCTGCCGAAGGCGGGAAGCTGACCATGCCGCCCTATCTGGACGACTGGATGGCCGAGGCCGACACTGTTTTGCTTGAGGCTGACGGCGCGAAGCGCCATCCCTGCAAGGCTCCGGCCGCTCATGAGCCGGTGCTCCTGCGGTCAAGCGACATCGTGCTGGCGGCAGCCGGGCTGTCGGCGGTGGGAAAACCACTGCAAGACGTCTGCTTCCGCTTTGAAGCGGCCTGCACCTTGCTGGCCGTGCCGCCCGAGACGCCCCTGACGCCCGCTCTGCTGGCAAAACTGCTGGTAAGTGAAGCAGGTGGAAGAAAGTGCGTCGGCGCGCGGAAATTTTACGCCGTCCTCAACCAGGCCGACGACGCAGCCCGCCGTGCAGCAGGGGAACAGACACTTGCCATCTTGAGAGAAAAATACGATGTAACGGGATATTTGACACACTTCGAGGAAGAGGAGAGAGCCTGATGGCAAAAGAGGATAAAATCGTCTTCTGCACGGGCGGCGGCTGTACCGCCAAGCTCGGCGCGGGAGTGCTGAGCCATATTCTGGAAAAGCTGCCCCGGGGTGAGAAAGACCCCGACCTTCTCGTGGGCTACGACAGCCGGGACGATGCGGCTGTCTACCGCATCACCGACGACATCGCGCTGGTGCAGACGGTGGACTTCTTCCCGCCGATGGTGGATGACCCCTACACCTTCGGCCAGATCGCGGCGGCAAACGCTCTCAGCGACGTTTACGCCATGGGCGGCGAGGTGAAGACTGCACTGAACCTCGTCTGCTTCCCCGAGAGCATGGATCTGAACATCCTCGGTGAGATCTTGCGCGGCGGCGCAGAAAAAGTGGCCGAGGCGGGGGGCATCCTCGCGGGAGGCCACTCCATCGCCGACACCGGTGTAAAGTACGGCCTGTCCGTCACCGGTCTCGTGGACCCCCGCCGCCTCACTGCCAATGATACGGGAAAGCCCGGCGACAAGCTCATCCTCACCAAGGCGCTGGGTGTGGGCCTCATCTGCACGGCCAACCGCGTGGACGAAGCTGCCCCCGGCGCCATGGACGCTGCCGTGGCCTCCATGACGACCCTGAACAAGTCTGCCGCCGAGATAAGTCGAAGCTATGATGTTCACGCGGCCACGGATGTGACCGGGTTCAGCTTCCTCGGCCACCTCCACGAGATGATGGGCGGGCGGCTGTCCTGCCGTATCGACGGCAGCGCTGTGCCGGTTCTGCCGGGTGCGTGGCAGGCCGCTGACGACTGCCTTTATACCGCCGCCGGTCAGCGCAACCGAAACCACACCGGGCCTTTCGTCCGGTTCGAAAATGTGCCGTTTGCCATGCAGGAAATTTTGTTCGACCCCCAGACCTCGGGCGGACTGCTGCTTGCCGTGGCTTCGAAAGAGGCTGAAAGTCTCCGGGACGAGCTGCAAAAAGCCAGCCTCCCCGCACAAATCGTGGGAGAAATCACAGAGAAGCAGGACACCGAAATATTTGTGTCCTATCCTGAATAAAACATACGATAGAGAGGGAAAACTATGCTGAAAGTTGATGCCAGAGGGGACGCCTGCCCGCTGCCTGTAGTGAAGGCAAAGAAAGCGATTGCTGAACTGAATGGCGCAGGCGAAATCGAAGTGCTCGTGGACAACGAGATCGCCGTCCAGAACCTCACCAAAATGGCCCAGCAGAAAGGCTACCGGTCTGCCGCCGAAAAGCTGGCCGAGCGGGAATACCGCGTTCTGTTCACCGTGGGTGAGCCTGCGGCAGAAGAAGAGGAAGCTCCGGCCTGCGCCCCTGACGCCCGCACCGATACGGTGGTGGTCATCGCGTCCGACAAGATGGGCGAGGGTGCTGAGGAACTGGGCAAGACCCTGCTGAAGGCTTTTATCTTCTCGCTGACCCAGCAGGACAAGCTGCCCAAGACCATCCTCCTCTATAACGGCGGTGCGCACCTCACCTGCGAGGGTTCGCCCATGCTGGACGACCTCAAGGCGCTGGAGGCTGAGGGCGTTGAGATCCTCACCTGCGGCACCTGCCTGAACTTCTACGGCCTGACTGAGAAGCTGGCCGTAGGCGGCGTGACGAATATGTACGTTATCGCCGAGAAGATGCTGAACGCTGGGAACGTGGTCAAGCCGTGATCTACCTCGACAACGCCGCCACCACCCTGCAAAAGCCGCCCTGCGTGGGCCAGGCTATGCTGGATGCACTGGAACATGCGGGCAATCCGGGCCGCGGGGCGCATGAGCCGACCCTTCACGCGGCCCGTATCGTCTACCATGCCCGTGAGACACTTGCAACACTTCTCCATGCGGAAAGCCCGGACTGCATTGCTTTCACGGCCAACGTGACCCAGGCGCTCAATACAGCGCTCTGCGGCCTCGTCCGCCCCGGCGACCATGTTATCACAACGGTCTGCGAGCACAACTCAGTACTGCGGCCGCTCTATCGCCTGCGGGAGCAGGGGGCAGAAGTGAGTTTTGTGGAGGTGGACGACACCGGGCGGCTGCGGTATGAGCAGTTCGAAAAATTTCTCCACCCCAATACCCGTCTTGTCGTGGTGACGCACGCTTCCAACGTCACAGGCGATCTTACGGACCTTGCATTTGTCTCCGCTTTTGCGAAAAAGCACGGTCTTACGCTGGTCGTAGACGCGGCCCAGACCGCAGGCGCACGACCCATCGACGTGCAGGCGCTGGGGGTGGATGTTCTCTGTTTCACCGGACACAAGGCGCTGCTGGGTCCGCAGGGGACCGGCGGGCTGTATGTCCGCCCCGGGCTGACCATGGCCCCCCTTGTGGTGGGCGGCAGCGGTATCCACAGTTTCGATGAAACACACCCCTCTCAGATGCCCACAGCGCTGGAAGCGGGGACGCTGAATGTTCCCGGCCTCGCGGGCCTCGGGGCAGGCGTGGAGTGGATACTTTCGCAGGGCGTCGAGGTTCTGCATGAAAAAGAAGCGGCTCTGACACGCCTGTTTTATGAGAAAATCGTCCATGCTCCCGACGTGAAAATTTACGGCAGTTTCGACGAAACAGACCGTGCGCCCATCGTCTCCCTAAACTTTGGGGATGCGGACGCAGCTCGTGCCGCCGACATCCTCTGGGAGGACTACGGCATCTGTGTCCGGGCGGGCGCTCATTGTGCGCCCCTCATCCACAAAGCCCTCGGCACCGTGGAGCAAGGGATGGTGCGATTCAGCTTCTCCCACCAGAACACAGAGACCGAGGTGCTCAGAGCCGCCGAGGCGGTCTGTGAGCTGGCCGAGGAGGGCTGATATGCGCCGCAAAAGACAATACATCGTTCTTTCATTTGCTTCTACGGCCCGCGCGATGGGCTGGGAGAAAGAGTGTGCCGCCCGGGGTATCCCGGGGCGGCTCATCCCGTTGCCCAGTGAGATCACGGCAGGCTGCGGGCTCGGCTGGCGGATGTTGCCCGAGGACTGGCAGGCGTGGCAGTCTCAGTTGAACGATGCGGGCTACGATGCTGCCACACCGGTGGAGCAATAAACCATAATGGAGAAATTCTATGTCGATTCGTGAGTTTTTGGACGCTTTGCGCAGCACACAGGGGCAGCATACGCTGGCCTCCGTACTGGAAGGGCCGGAAAGCGGAGCGAGGCTTCTTCTTTGTGAAGGCGTACCCGTCTGGCCCGCAAGACCGGAGGGGCTGCTGGCCCGGAATCTCCCGGCGCTGGCCGGATGTGGTGCAAGCGGCATCCTGACTCTGGAAAATAAGCGGATTTTTGTCGAGAAATTCGGAGGCGCGCCCCGACTCGTCATCTGCGGCGGAGGCCATGTGGCCGAGTCCGTCGTCCGGCTGGCCGTGATGCTGGGCCTGCCCGTCACCGGCCTCGAGGAGCGGCCGGAGTACGCTGACGCCCTTCGCCGCGCCGGGGCAGAAAAGGTCCTCTGCGGTCCTTATGCCGAAAATCTTACGCAGGTGGAGGGCAGTGCGGAGACCTACTTTGTTGTCGCCACCCGCGCCCACTCCTTTGACGTGGAATGCCTTACCGAAATATACAAGAAACGATTTGCCTACGTTGGTATGCTGGGCAGCCGAAGCCGGTCGGCCCTTGTCCGCCGCCAGCTCATCGAGGCCGGAACTGCCCCGGAAAAGGCTGAGTCACTCCACGCCCCCATCGGCCTCGCCATCAAGGCACAGACAGCGCAGGAAATTGCACTATCCATCCTCGCGGAGATCGTTGAAGTGAAAAATGGCCGTCAGCAGACGGAAGGCTTCCTGCCCGAGCTGCTGAATGCGCTGGATGCCTGCACGGGACAGGGGAAGGCTCCTGTCCTTATGACCATCGTTTCCCGCCACGGTTCGACCCCCCGGGAGGTGGGCGCAAAGATGCTGGTGCTGCCGGACGGCAGATCCGTGGGCAGTGTGGGCGGCGGCATTATGGAATACCGTGTGCAGCAGCTTGCATCAAAAATGCAGGCAGGCGAGGCTGCGCCCTGCCAGCTGGCAGAGTATTCGGCCAGCGCAAAAGAGGACGATGCGGCGCTGGCTGCCTGCGGCGGCTCGATGAACGTGTTCCTGCAGCTGCTCAAGGAGGAAGAAAATAATGAAGCGTGATGACGTCATCCTGGTGCGCGGCGGCGGCGACCTCGCCACCGGCACCATCCATCGGCTGTGGTCGGCGGGATTGAAAGTGCTCGTGCTCGAGGCAGAGCATCCTGCCGCCATCCGCCGCCAGGTCTCGGTAAGTGAGGCCGTGTATGAGGGCGGGGCTGTCGTGGAGGGAATGCGCGCTGCCCTTGTAAAAACGCTGGATGAGGCCGTTGTGGTCTGGCATCGCGGCGACGTGCCGGTGATGGTGGACCCGAAGGGAGAACTCATCCCGCAGGTGCAGCCTGCCGCGCTCGTTGATGCCATCCTTGCAAAGAAAAATCTCGGAACGACGCGGGATATGGCTCCGCTGACCATCGCGCTCGGCCCGGGTTTTACCGCCGGTGTGGATGTCGATTTCGTGGTGGAGACCAAGCGCGGCCACCGTCTGGGCCGTATCATCCGGGAGGGTGCGGCCATCCCCAACACGGGCGTCCCCGGAGTCATCGGCGGCTATGGCGCTGAGCGTGTCATCCACGCAGAAAAGGCTGGTGTCTTCCGGAATGTGTGTGCCATCGGAGATATTGTGTCGGCGGGTGAAACGATCGCGGAAATCGAAACGCCGGACGGCATCCGCACTCCGGTGACGACCCGCATTGCGGGCATCCTGCGCGGCCTGCTGCGGGATGGCTACCCCGTCACGCTCGGCTTCAAGGTGGCTGACGTGGACCCCCGCCGGGAGGAGTTGGAAAACTGCTTCCTCATCTCCGATAAGGCGCGCTGCATCGCGGGAAGTGTGCTGGAGCTGATCGCGGCAAATCTGTGGAAATAATAAAAAGGGAAGAGGCTGCCTTGGGCAGTCCCTTCCCTTTTTTACATCAAATATCCAAGTCGGTAATCTCCGAGACACACCCGAAGTGCGCCCCACGTCGAGGAGAACTCGATGCCTTGAGTCCGGAGCTTCCCGGTATCCATCGCGAGGTTGCGGGTGAGATCGGATTCCTCGATCTTTACATCCACCTGCAGTAAATTGGCGAAGCATCGTGCTGTCTCGACCATATCTCCGTCACACTCGCTGCCGAAGTTGTAGACGCCGCCGGGCAGCTCCATCGCAGGGACGAGGTTCTCGATGACCTCCCGCACATAGCCCACGCCACGGTAGTCATTGCGCGAAAAGCGCAGCACTTCACCGGTCTTTGCCGCTTTCAGGATGTTCAGCGGCAGGTTGCCCCGGATGGGCAGATGATAGCCCGGGAGGTCGTACATCCAGGGCAGGCGGAGCGCCACAGCATCCGGGCAGCGGGCCAGAACCCGGGCCTCGGCCTCGAGCTTGTGCTGTCCGTAGACGTTGGAAGGGGAGAGGGGCAGCGTCTCCGCCAGCGCCCCCCGCTGCGTCACGCCTGCATACACCTGGTCGGAGCTGCAGGAGAGCAGCTTTGCGCCCACCTCCTCCGCTCCCTTCGCTACCCACTCGGGCAGCAGGACGTTGGCGCGGAAGGAGTCCTCCGGCTCCTGCTGGCAGTACTGGGTGTTGGAGAGGGCCGCCGTGTGGACGATGACGTCCGGGTGCTCCTTCAAAATGAAGCGAAGCACCGCGTTTTCGTCGGCAGTGCGCAGGGTGTCGGACGGGAAGGCACAGAGCGCAAACTTCCCCCGCCACATATCGAGGATGCGCGCGCCCACAAAGCCGCCTGCGCCGGTTACAAGGACTCGTTTCATAGGGCACACCTCAGTGAACAAGGAACAGTTCCAGCACGAAGACGACGGCGCAGCAGGCCACCGACACCTGGAACAGGCTGGCTCCGAACCATGCCGCCGCCGTTTTCCTTTACGCCTCTCCAGCCGTTAAGCACCTGCCTGGAGCCCTGCACGCGGTTTTCAAGCATATAAACGTCGCCCAGCAGCCTTTCCTTATAGATTTTCTTAACGATGTTGTAATCAGCGTCCCAGCGTCTGTTCTGATGAGTTGTGAGCAGGCGGCCGGTGATTTTGGAAAGCTCCATAAGCTGGAGAAATTCCTCCGCGTTCATGGTCGCCGGCTTTTCCAGGATGACGTCTTTGCCATTGAGCATTGCCTGCTCGGCCAGGGGTTTATGAAAATTATTGGGAGTGGCTATTATTACAACGCTTACCTCAGAATCCGAAAGCACTTCTTCATATGAGGAATAGGTGCGCAGGCCGTTTTTGCGGGCGACTTCCATTCTCTCTTCGCGTATATCATACGCGCCTTTGAGATTAACCTAGGGCACGCTGTTCATTATATGATAGCCGTGCCATTCGCCCATGCCGCCGTAACCTATAATTACAAGTCCGTTTCTCATTTTATTCACCTCGTTAATTTATGCCCACCACATTTCGCCCATGGGCTCGCGGATTATGACTTCCTGGAGGAAGCGGCACGCCTTTTCCAGCCCCTCGCTGTTTTTCATAAGGCTGTCCTCGTGCTCTATGCTTATAGCGTAATCATATCCCACCATTCTCAGGGCGCTCATCATATCTTTCCATTCCTGATAGTCAGAGCCGTAGCCTACTGAACGGAATATCCAGGAACGGTTAATTTCATCGCTGTAAGGCTTGGTATCCAATACTCCGTTTACGGAAGTGTTGATTTTGTCTATGCGGGTATCTTTGGCGTGGAAGTGATATATAGCCTTTCCCAGCCTGCGGATTACCGCCACCATATCTACGCCCTGCCATACCAGATGGCTGGGATCCAAATTGGCGCCCAGGTTTTCGCCTACCGCTTCTCTTATTTTCAGCATGGATTCTACGTTATATACGCAGAAGCCCGGATGCAGCTCAAAAGCTATCTTATTTACGTTATGAGAGGAAGCGAATTTGGTGAAATCTCTCCAGAATGGAATAAGCACCTCGTCCCATTGATATTTAAGCACTTCTGAATAATCCTCCGGCCAGGGGCAGGTAACCCAGTTGGGATGCTGGGACTGCGGGCAGTCTCCGGGGCAGCCTGAAAAGGTGTTTATAATGCCGATTCCCAGCTTTTCAGCCAGCAGCACGGCGTTTTTAAGATCATAAAGATATTTTTCGGCCACTGCCTTATTAGGATGCACGGGGTTGCCGTGACAGCTTAGGGCGGAAATTTCCATACCGTATTTATCAACGGTCTTTTTAAACTGTTCAAGCGCCAGCTCATCCTTTAAAAGAATTTCAGGATTGCAGTGCGCCTTTCCGGGGAATCCCCCGCAGCCGATTTCTACCATTTCCACGCCCAGCCCCTTTAAATATGCCAGGGCGTCGTCCAGCGGCCTGTCCTGAAGTAAAACGGTAAATACGCCAAGCTTCATAAAATATTACCTCTATCCGTCCGAGCCAAGCTCCGGATGGATTCCTTTCTTAAAATCATTCGCCGCCGCCTATTTATTTAAGAGCAGAGGCGGCAGCGTATGTAAATTTTAAATGACGCGCAGCCGTTAATGCGCTTAGGCCTGATTAATCCGCTTTCTTTTCAAGCAAAGGAGCGTTCGGGCAGATAAAGCCCTCAATTCTCTTGGAAGGAGCGGCCCAGCGCACGGCGTTTTTAAGAATTTTCACCACATATTCGTTATAATATATGGGATATTCTTCGTGCCCGGGCTGGAAATAGAAGATTTTGCCCAGGCCGCGGCGCCATGTGCAGCCGCTGCGGAAGAGTTCGCCTCCGGCGAACCAGCCCATAAATACCACTTCGTCAGGCGTAGGAATATCAAAATATTCGCCGTACATCTCTTCCTGGGGCAGCTCAAAATATTCGGGCAGACCGGCGGCTATGGGATGAGAGGGAGAAGTTATCCAAACCCGCTCCCGGTCGTTATCCCGCCATTTAAGAGTGCAGCTTGTGCCTAAAAGACGAATCAGAGGCTTGCTGACATGAGCCGAATGCAGGGCGATAAAGCCCATGCCGTTTAATACCGCCTTTTGTATGCGGTCAACGACGTGATCGGGCACCAGGTGATGCAAAGCGTGTCCCCACCACATGAGCACATCAGTTTGGCTGAGCACTTCGTCGGTAATGCCGCAGTCCTCGTCTTCCAGAGTAACGCATTTTACATTAACGTCCTCATCCTCCACGGCGGCCTTAAGAGCGCCGTGAATATAATTGGGATAGGGCTTGCGCAGCGCTTCCCACTGCTTTTCATGAGAAAACTCGTTAAAAATTAATACATTTATCATTTTGAGCCCCCGTAATTTTTAAAAGATAAAAGGTTGGCCTGTTTTGGCGGAAGTATAGATAGCTTCCAGAATCTGAGTTACAACCATGGCCTGTTCGGGCTTAACAGTAAGCTCGGCTCCCTCTGTTACGGCGCGCAGGAAAGTTGCGCATTCAATAACCGATTCGTTGGCGCTGCTCGTGCCGAAGAAGGCCACTCCCGAGCCGGTTAAATCAGGCCGCTCTATATACTGCTTGTTGTGGTGCACGCCGTTTATGCGCACTCCGTCCAGCATATCCGCTCCGGCCTTTGTTCCGCAGAGCAGAGTCTGAGCTTCGCGCACTTCCAGGGTATTTAAAGCCCAGCTGCTTTCCAGGGAGATAGCGGCGCCGTTTTCCATAACGATAAAGCCGAATGCCGAATCTTCAACCGTAAAGACGGTGGGATCCCAGTCCGCCCAGGGGTTGCCCGTTTCCTTATTATCGGCCAGCTTGCGGAAAGTTGTGCCCAAAACCATCTTGGGTTTGTAGTTGTCCATCATCCAAAGGGTAAGATCCAGCGCATGGGTGCCGATATCTATAAGAGGACCGCCGCCCTGTTCGTATTCGTTGGTAAATACGCCCCAGGTGGGAACGCCTCTGCGGCGCACGGCCATGGCTTTGGCGTAATAAATTTCGCCCAGCTCTCCGCTGCTGCACATGGATTTGATGAACTGGCTGTCCGAACGATAGCGGTTTTGATAGCCTATGGTGAGGATTTTATTAGTGCGCTTAGCGCATTCAACCATTTCTTTGGCTTCGCTGTAAGTTTTGGCCATGGGCTTTTCGCAGATTACATGCTTGCCTGCCTCCATGGCGTCTATGCTTATAAAGCTGTGCGAACGGTTGGGAGTGCATACATGCACGGTATCAATGCTTTTATCCTCGAGCAGTTTTTTATAGTCGGTATAAACCTTAGCGTCGGGAGTTCCGAAATCCTTTTTCGCCTTTTCGGCGCGTTCGGGAATAATGTCGCAGAAAGCGACCATCTCGGCCTGATCCTTTAACTCCTTTAAAGCCGGCATATGCTTGCCGTTAGCGATTCCTCCGCATCCTATAATAGCGGCTCTTACTTTTTGCATAAAATCACCTCATAAAAAATTTATTGTGGATTCTCTTATTATCAGCTTGTGTTCAAGCGTAATAAGCCTTGGCGCGGCCTTGGAATTTTCCAGACGTTCAAAGAACAGCCTGGCGGCCGTTTTCCCCAGCTCCTCGCGGGGCTGGGAGACAGTTGAAAGAGAGGGAATATAACATGCGGAAAGGGAGGTGTTGTCAAACCCTATAACTGAAAAATCCTTTCCAACTTCAATTCCCATATCGTGCAGCTCCTTTATAGCGCCTATTGCCACGGCGTCTGAAATTGCAAAGAGCGCGTCGGGCCTGAGGCCGCTGCTGTGTGAAAAAAGACTTTTTATAATGGCCTGGCCGCCCTTATAGCCGTAATCTCCGCGCATTATAAATTCAGGATGGAAATCCAGCCCAGCGCTGCTGAGGGCGCGCTTATAGCCCGTTTCCCTTTTAAGCGTGGAGCTGAAGCGGGGATTGCCCGAAGCCATGGCTATTTTTTTGCAGCCGCTGGCTATAAGATATTTAACCGCTTCAAAGGAGGCCGATTGATCGTCTATGGATACTCCGGGCAGAGCGGCGTCTATATATTCGCAGCACTGCACCATGGGATATTTGCGGAACAGATTTTCCAGCTCGCTTTTGCTTAAAGTGCTTCCGAAGATTATTGCGCCGTCGGCGTAATGGCTGTGCAGCATATGATAAAGATTCTGCTCGGTATATTTGTCCATGCCGGTGGCGCAGGTTATCATGGTGTAGCCGTATTGCTCGCATTCTTTGCTTATGGAGCTGAGAATGCGGTGATAGAACGGATTGGAAATGGTAGGAAGCAGAACGAGCAGCTTGCCTGAACGGGAAAAGCGCAGATTGCGCCCCAATGAGCTGGGTTCATAATTCAATTCGCGCACGGCTTTTTCAATACGTTCCAGGCTGTTGGGGCTTAAAAGCTCTTTATTATTAAAATATCTGGAAACAGAAGAGGGGGAAACGCCCGCGAGCCGCGCTACGTCTTTTATTGTGGCCATACGCTGATTTCCTCCTTTTGAAATCGTTTTCATTCCGTTCAATGCTATTATATAAAAGGATTGCCCTAAGTCAATAGCATTATTATATTTTCATAAATTTTCATAGCTTTCGGAGGGCAAAATTTCATCAAAGCGCAGCGGGCCGTGTTGTCTTCCAATGCCGGAATTGCAGAAATAAAACGCGTTTTTAAGGCAAATTTATTTATAAATTGCGAATAATTTTAATATAACTGCTTATAATATAATTGCAGGGCGGAAAACTGCTCTGGAGGCATTATAAACACAATTGCGCGGGAGAGTTTATTTTTAGCTCGTCCCGCTTTTTTGCCGCTCATTGTTGACTTATTTCTCCTGCGCATTTATAATGTAAGATAAGTTTGGCTTTCTTTTATTTTTTCTTTTGAAAGCTGTTGCAATAAAACTATTAAAGGGGGCTCTTTTAATGGGGTTTTTGGCCATTGATAAAGTTGCCATCAGAAATCTGTTCGGATTAGGCATTGATATCCGCTGGTACGGAATATTGATTGCCCTGGGAGTGGCGGCGGGAATAGCGCTGGCTCTATGGGACGCAAAGCGGCGCAAAATCAGCACGGATATAGTGCTGGATATGACGCTGGTGGGGGTTATATGCGCCATCGTATTTGCGCGGCTTTATTATGTCGTTTTTGACACTCAGGGGACGTTTGCCAATGATTTTATGGCGATTTTCAGAATCTGGGACGGCGGATTGGCCATCTACGGAGGCGTCATAGGCGGCGCGCTGGGCATATTTGTATACAGCCGGATTAAAAAGCTGAAATTGTCCGTGCTGTTTGATATCGCAGCGCCCAGCCTTGCCATTGGACAGGCAATCGGACGCTGGGGCAATTTTATAAATCAGGAGGCGTTCGGGCAGCCCGTTACCAATCCTGACTGGCAGTGGTTTCCTTATGCTACCTATATAGAAAATCCTCCTTTTAATATGGAGGCCGGCTGGTATCAGGCCACTTTCTTCTATGAATCCATGTGGTGCCTGTTATTATGCCTGTTTCTTGTGCTTTACAGGCGCAGACAGAAATTTTCGGGAGAAATATGCGCTTATTATTTCCTGTTTTACGGTATTGAGCGCGCGTGCGTGGAACTGCTCAGGACCGACCAGCTTAAGACGCATTTCCTTAATCTGCCCGTATCCCATCTTTTGAGCGTAGCGCTGGTAATAGCTTCGCTGGTTTATCTAATAGTGATGTATTCGCGGGTTAAAAAAGGGCTTGCAGGCTGCGCTACGCCAGGTTCCATTTATTATATCCCGGCGCCTGAGGAAATAAATGAAGAGCAAGAAG
>ERZ826220.2266-NODE-2266-length-16820-cov-2.805667_pt1 | contig 16820 bp, 15 predicted proteins | sample MGYA00519927_ERZ826220 | MGnify/ENA primary metagenome ERZ826220 (study PRJEB31778, sample SAMEA3449225) | human gut metagenome | biome: human gut; feature: human-associated habitat; material: faeces | place: United Kingdom | collected 2010/2012 ...
TGGAGGAGCTGCCCGAGACGGAGGGAACCGGCGCATGGGTGCTCAAGGGCGAAGCCTCCGGACTGGACGATCGCTTTACCAGCGTGGCCCTGGTACAGTACACCTACCTGCCAGGCAACGCTCACGGAGCCTACGCCATTGAAACCCGTACCTATCAGGCGGGCTGCGCGGAGCCGGTTGCGCTCAGCAGCCTGTTCGTGCCGGGGACCGATATCTATCGGGAGCTTTCCCGGATCGCCTATTGGATGCTGCTGGATTCGGACCAGCTGGGCGATTATGCCGACCCACAGTGGATCAGCTCCGGCACGGAGCCGACGGAGGGGTCGGATGTGCCGTTGTCAAAGAACGCGCCCGCGTTGACACCGGCGATGGCGCCGTCAGTTTCGATCTGATCGTCGATACGGGTGCCGGGAATGGATGTGGAAAAATTCTCCGTGGAGGTGCCGAGGTAGACCTTGCTGGGGTCACGGACGATCATAATATGGGCGTTGTAGGTATCGCCGGAATGGGACTCAAAACGAATGCCGTCGGGGGAATTCGCCCATTCGTCGGTACCGGTGGAGATCGCCGCGTCCTTGTTGATGACGATTTCAGACGTATTGGAGAACTCGTCCGTCAGGTTAGAATCTTCCCGGGTGCGAATGGAATCCAGCGTCTCCGCGTCCATGAACAGGCCGGGAATCCACTTGGTTCCGCTGGGTTCCAGCAGCGTCATGGTCAAAATATCCCGGGCTGCGGGGGACGGGCCATTGAAGATCAGGTTCGCCGCCAGACACGCCGCCACCAGAATCAGGGCGATCACGGTGAACAGCACCAGGAAAAACCGCCGGACGATCCGGCCGAACAGGCCGCTGCCCTTCTTCTTTTTCTTCTTGGGCGGCCTGGAAGCTCCGCCCCGCTGGGAAGGAACGGGATCATAATCGGGCATTGTGTTTCGTTTGCTCATTTTTTCTCAACCTCGGGTTCATTTTGTTTCTGGGGCGCGAACACCCAGCGCTGCTGAATCATATAGCCGATGATGTAAAGCAGAATCATCACGACCACGTAAATCAGCGTGTGCAGCACGCCGGTGGGCTTTACGTGGAAAAGCACATACGCGCCGTCGGTCAGCAGAATTTGCAGCAGCATCTGGGGGACCGCCAGGCAGTAGTAGCGAAGCATGGTCTTGCCGGTATCCGCGTTGCTCCTGAACACCAGCTTCTTATTGAGGAAGAAGTTCAGCAGAGACGAGATCACTCTCGCACCCGCGCCTGCCGCAGCGGTGAGGGCAAAGCCCTCCAGCGCCTTTTAAGCAGAGCGGTGAACAGGGTGAACAGGCCGGTGTCCACTGCGGCGCAGACGATGGAATTCACCGTATACCGGAAGAAATGCGCCAGAATCAGCTTGTATATCCGCCAGGAATCCACAAAGGTGCGGAAATGGGAGCTTTTGTTCTCCTCAATGTACACGGTGCGGATCTTGTTCTCCTCGAAGGGGATGGCCTTTTCCTTGAACGCCAGAAGCATATTGGTCTCGTACTCAAACCGGTCCCCCGCCACGTCCACCAGCTCCTCCACTGCCTCCCGGGGCAGCGCCCGCAGGCCGGTCTGGGTGTCGGAAATGGTCATGCCCACGAAGGTCTTGAACACCAGCGACGTGGTGTGGTTGCCGAACCGGCTGCGATTCGGCACGTGGTCCAGCGTAAAGTCCCGGCAGCCCAGAATGCAGTGCCCGGTCTCCAGCATTTTCTCGCAGCACGCCCGGGTATCCTCGGGGTGGTGCTGGTTGTCGCCGTCCACCGTCACGACGCCGGCGCCTTCGGGACAGTTGTCCAGAAACCACCGGAAAGCGGTCTTCAAAGCCGCGCCCTTCCCCCGGTTCACCTCATGATGGAGCAGATGAATTTCGGGATGAGCCGCGGCGGCGTCCGTGAAATAATGTAAATTTTCCTGCTTGCTTCCGTCGTTGACCAGAATGATGTTGGAAAAGCCGTATTCCAGCAGGCCGTCGATGACGGCGTTCAGCTTCTCGTCCGGATCCAAAGAAGGCAGGACGACAGAAATTTTCGATAGATCTTGCATCTCTTTTGCCTTTCTAGGGTGTATCTGAAAACTGGCGAAATGACCAGCAGCGAGGGATTTTTGTCCTGAGCAAGCCATTTTTCCGCAGGAATGCTTGCTGCATTTCAAGGGAAAATGGCGCGGCACAGGGCAAAAAGAGCCGCTGATTGGGCGTTTTGACATTTTTCAGATACACTCTTACGTGCGCGCCCGTGTTCTTGGCGCAGATAGTCACACGAAACTCAGTATACTATAGCATATTTCTTTTCATTTGCAAAGAGTTTTCGTAAAAACTTAATAGAAAAAGTCGATTTGAACGCTTCCCCGTCCGTCGTCTGCGGCTTCGCTTGACACGTTTGCCCGGGTATGGTAGATTAGTAAGTAGAATATCCAACAAAACACCCTGTATTCCAGTGTTCCGCCCGGGAAAAACTTCCATCGGACGGCAAAAGGAGGATGTCCATGCCGCAGACGCTCACCACGCCCAGAGGCGAAACGCTTTCCGGCACGCCATGGCAGGTCTATCCCAGACCGCAGATGCGCCGGGATTCTTACATAAACCTGAACGGAGAATGGGATTTTGCCGTATCATCCGGGAAACCGGAAACATTTGATATGCGCATTACCGTGCCCTTCTGCCCGGAGTCCCGGCTTTCCGGCATCGGGCGGCATTTTGAAGAGGGCGCGCCATTGTGGTATCGCCGACGCTTTCTTCTGCCCGAGGGCTTCCGCCGGAAGCGGGTGCTGCTCCACATCGGCGCTGCCGATCAAATTGCAGAGGTGTTCGTGAACGGGCAGTACCTGTGCCGCCATGAGGGCGGCTATGCCTCCTTCTGCGTGGACATCACCGAAACGCTGGCGGAGGAAAACGAGCTGGTCATCCGCTGCACCGACGATCTCCACGATCAGGCTTTCCCCTACGGCAAGCAGGTGATGAACCGGGGCGGCATGTGGTACACCCCCGTGTCCGGTATCTGGCAGACGGTGTGGCTGGAAAGCGTGCCGGGCACTTATATAGAGAATCTGAACATTGAAAATCACGGCGCGTCCGTGACAATCTCCACGGTTCCGCCACTGGAGGGAACGGTCAGCGTGGAGCCGCTGGGGCAGTTTCCTCTGGAAAACGGGCAAGTGACCATCGCCCCGGAAAATCCCCATTTCTGGTGCCCGGACGACCCCTATCTTTACCGCTTCACCGTGGAAACGGCGCAGGATAAGGTGGAATCCTACTTTGCCATCCGGTCTCTGGAAATCAAAAAAGTGGGGGGATACCCCCGCCTGTGCCTCAACGGCAAACCTTATTTCTTCCACGGTCTGCTGGATCAGGGCTACTGGCCGGAGGGGCTGCTCACCGCCCCCGCCCCGGAAAGCTATGCCGACGATATCCTCGCCATGAAGCGTCTCGGCTTCAACACCCTGCGTAAGCACATCAAAGTCGAGCCGGAGGAATTCTACTATCAGTGCGACCGGCTGGGCATGATCGTCTGGCAGGACATGGTCAACAACGGCAGCTACAGCTATTTCCGGGACACCGCGCTTCCCACCGTCGGCATTCAGAAGCGGAACGACCGGCGCCTTCACCGGGACGAACGAAGCCGCAATGCCTTCCGTCAGGGCGCAGCCGACGCGGTGAACCAGCTGAAAAACCACCCCTGCATCTGCTACTGGACGATCTTCAACGAGGGCTGGGGGCAGTTCGACAGCGACCGCGTCTGCGGATGGTTCCGCACGCTGGACGCTACCCGCTTCATCGACACCACCTCCGGCTGGTTCCGTGGAAAGAACACCGATGTGGACAGCCGCCACCAGTATTTCGGAATGCTGCGTCTGGAGGGCGACGGTCTTCGCCCGCTGGTGCTATCAGAGTTCGGCGGGAAAACATGGCGGGTCGAGGGGCACATTTTCAACCCCGACAAAACCTACGGCTACGGTGCCTGCCCGACGAGAGAAGCTCTGAACGAAGCGGTAGCGGCGCTCTACCGGGAATCCATTGTCCCCGCCGTGGAAAAGGGTCTGTGCGCCGCCATCTACACCCAGGTCAGCGACGTGGAGGATGAGGTGAACGGCCTGATAACCTACGACCGTCGGGCGGTCAAGCTGGATGCGGACACCATGCTGCCCATTTCCAGAGCGCTGCAAGACGCTATGGAAAAAACAGTTGCATCTTTTGAAAAAATGGGCTAGAATATACGGGATAAAAGGAGGGATTTGAATGCAGTCAGTACCCGAAAAGGAAACCATGGACGCCATTGCGGAGCTATTCAAGGGCTTTGCCGATTCTACCCGGGTGCATATTCTGGCGCTTCTGTCCCGACAGGAGCTGTGCGTAACGGACATTGCGGAGACTGTGGACGTCAGCCAGAGCGCCATTTCCCACCAGCTTCGGATTCTGAAGCAAATGCACCTGATCAAATTCCGCCGGGAGGGGAAGAACATCCTCTACTCTCTGGCCGACGACCATGTGAAGACCATTCTGCAAATGGGTCTGGAACACGTTCTGGAGTGAAGAAGACTGAGGCAGCACTTTCATGTGCTGCCTCGATTTTTATACCTCGTAATATTCCATTCTCCCCGCGTACTCCCGGCAGAGCGATTCCATTTCCTCTTCCGCCGGGAAGCCGTTGGCCGCACCGCTGACACGTATCTTTGCGGACGCAAAAACCTGCGCCCGTGCCAGCGCATCCAGCGGGCGGTATCCCCGCGCGAAATGATGCAGGAAGCCGCTGAACAGGGCGTCCCCCGCGCCCACGGTGTTGACGATTTTCCCCACCTGCACGGCGGGCAGGGCGAAAATGCGGTTTTCCTCCCGGAGGTACATGGCCGCGCCCTCGGCTCCCCTGCCGAGAACGATAATACGGTTTCCGTAAGTGTCCCCCAGCGCCCGCAGAAAATCCCGGTAGTCTCCACGAATTCCCTCGTCGCTGAGGAACAGAATATCCGCGCAGGACATGAATTCCCGGTTGAATTCGTCGTGGATGTCCGAAAGCACATGGACATCTGTGGCCACGGTTTTGCCCAGCGTCTTCGCCTGATGCAGCAGCGGGCGATTAAAATTGATGTTGCAGGCGGCCACCACGTCAGCGTCCCGGCAAATGTCCTCCGGGAAGTCGTAGGGCATTTCCTGAATGTCCTTCAGGTCGCAGTAGATCTGCCGCTTCCCCTCGCCGTCATAAAGCACCACGGAGTTGGGCGTCTCCTTCAATCTGGGTTTGACCCAGTCCGTTCCGATTCCCGCCGTGCAAAGCTGGCTCTGGATATATTCCGCCGGGAAGTCCCGCCCCGTCATGGTAAGCAGAGTCACGTCGTCCCCCAAGGTTTTCAGTGCTTTGGAAATGTTGTACGCCACGCCGGACACGGCGGTGTTCACCCCGAAAAAGGGGTAATCAATGGGGTAATAGTTCACCGGGAACTGCCGCACCCGCACGGTCGTCTCCGTGTTGATCAGCCCGGATACCAGAATGTTCGCCATATTTTCCTCCATCAAACAGGCAGAAACGCCGCGGCCACCGCGATCACAATGGCGGGCAGCAGATTCGCCACCTTCACTTTCTTCCCGAAAACCAGATTGATGCCGACGCAGAAAATCAGCACATTTCCCACCAGCGACAGGTTCGCCAGCGCCCCTTCGGTCATGACCGGCCGCATCAGTCCCGCAAGCGCCGTCATGCTCCCTTGCAGCACCGCCACGGGAATTGCGGAAAATGCCGCGCCTTTTCCCATGGAGCTGCTCATCACCATTATGATGATCAGGTCCAGCACCGCTTTGGTTGCGAGGATGGAATAATCCCCGGTCAGTCCGTCCTGAATGGAGCCGACGATGGCCATTGCCCCGATGCAGACGGTCAGGGACGCGCTGACGAAGGCATTGACGAACGTCTTGTCCTTGGCGTTCCCGGTTTTGACCTTCAGCCACTGCCCCAGCCGCTCAAACGCGCCCTCAATGTTCAGCGCTTCCCCGATCACCGCGCCGATGGCAAGGCACCCGATAATCAGCATCGCGCCGCTGCTGACGACCTTTCCGTCCTGCACCGTGAGCATACCCTCCATGGCGCCGGAAATGGCGATAAACAGCGTGCCCACACCGCAGACCTTCATCAGCGTATCCTGCGCGCTCTGGCTCAGGACGCGTCCAAACAATGCCCCGCACACACCGCCTGCCAGAATCGCGGCGGTGTTGATGACCGTTCCAAGCCCAACCATGTGCTTTCCCTCTTTTTTCCCGATTTGCCCAAATTCTACTGCATTCTGCTGAAAATGTCAACCAGACGCCGGGATATTGACTTTCCATCCGGGAAACAGTATACTATTTTTTGAGGTGATACTATGACAGCATCGACGCTGAAAGGTGCGATCAAAGGCACCCTGAAAGGCATCCTGAACACAGCCGCGCCGGTTTTCAGCCGGAGATCCGCCATGGATTCTGCCAGCGCACGGGAAACGCTGCTGGGCTTCTCCCCTCCCCCCACGGGAACCGCGGCCGCCGACAACCGGCTGCTGGAGCCGGAATGCGATCTGCAAATTGTGATCCCGGCCTACAACGTAGAAGCCTATCTCGCCCAGTGCATGGACTCCGTACTGTCACAGAAGACAAAGTATACATACCGCGTCATTCTGGTGGACGACGGCGCAACCGACACCACCCCCGCGATCGCGGACACCTACTCCGACGACCCCCGGGTGACGGTCATTCACCAGCGGAACAAAGGACATTCCGGCGCGAGAAATACCGGGATTCTGGAAATTTTCGGCAAATACATTATGTTTGTTGATTCCGATGATTTTCTTCTGCCCGGTGCCATTGACGCCCTGTTGGATACCGCATTTGCCCACGACTGCGATCTGGTGGAGGGCGGCGCATATTACGTGTATGACCATGGGAAAGCCATCATGCACCGCTACAAATCCGACCAAAAGATATCCTCCCCTTACGCACTGCATGGACAACCTTGGGGAAAAGTTTACCGAGGCGCACTATTTGAACACCTCCGCTTCCCCGAGGGCTACTGGTACGAGGACTCCCTGCTCTCCTACCTGATTTTCCCCAATGCCAAAAACGTCTGGGTCACAGGACATATGGCCTACGGCTACCGCATCAATCAGGCCGGCATCGTCAAATCCTCCCACGGCAAGCCCAAGTCCGTGGACACCTACTGGATCACGGAGGAACTGATGGCAGAGCACGCCCAGGCGGGGCTTCCGGCAGACGACGCCTATTTCCGGTACATTCTGCTGCAAATCCGTCTGAACCAGCACCGCATCGCAGACCTCCCGGAAAACATTCAGGAAAGCGTGTTCGTCCTGACCTGTGATCTTTTCTGCAACACCTTCCCCGCCGATCTGGACGTTTCCGGAAATCGCACGCTGGTAAAGGCTCTGCGGACCCGGGACTTTGGCATGTATAAAATGTGCTGCAAGCTTTTTTAGAAGCAGATGAAAGCCGGCAATCAATGTTCCCGAAAAAGGATTTTAGCCCCCTATCAATCATGTAAGGAGACAAGAACACTATGGAAAATTACAAGTTTTCAACACTGGAATACAAGCGCCCCGATCTGGAGACGCGCCGGGCAAAACTCGCCCAATGGAAAGCCGCAGTCGGGCAGGCGGAGAGCTATGAAGCCCTGCGCAGCCTGATTTTTGAGATCGACCACGAGAGCTGCGAGCTGTTCACCCAATATTCCATCGCGCACATCCGCCACACGCTGGACACGCGGGATGAATTTTATGAAGCGGAGATCAATTATTTACAGGACACACTGCCCACGCTCAGCGGCGGTGAGGTGGCGCTCAGCGAAGCAATCGCGGCCAGCCCCTTCCGGGCGGACATCGAGCGGGAATTCGGCAAGCAATACTTTGTCTCCATGGACTTGCAGAAGAAGCTGTTCTGTGAAGCCAACATCCCGCTGCGTCAGCAGGAAAGCCGCCTGACCAACGAATATCAGAAGATCATGGCCACCGCCGAGATTTCCTTCGACGGCAAGACCCTGAACCTCTACGGCGTCCAGAAGTATTTCGAGCATCCCGACCGCACGGTGCGTGCCGCCGCCGTCAAGGCGTACTCCAAGTTCTACGAGGACAACGAGCCGCGTCTGGAGGAGATCTGGGACGAGCTGATCCGGATCCGCAACCAGATGGGCAAGAATCTCGGCTACGAGAACTATATTCCCGTCGGCTATCTCGAGCAGGGGCGCACGGACTACGGCGAGAAGGAGGTCGCGTCCTTCCGCGAGCAGGTGCGCACCGTCCTCGTGCCGCTGTGCCAAAAGCTCTATGACGCGCAGGCCAGGCGCCTCGGCATCGACCACGTCATGTGCTACGACGAAAAGATGGTCTTCCCGGACGGCAACGCCGAGCCCGCGGGCGACGACGCCTTCATGGTCAAGACCGCGCAGAAGATGTATCACGAGATAAGCCCGGAGACCGGCGAATTCATCGACTTCATGATCGACCACGAGCTGATGGATCTGCAGAACAAGCCCGGCAAGGCCTCCACAGGCTACATGACGAGCCTGCCGAGTCTGAAGGCGCCCTTCGTGTTCTCCTGCTTCAACCACACGATCTTTGATATGCAGGTGCTCACGCACGAGCTGGGCCACGCCTTCGCGGGCTATATGGCCATGCGCAGCCAGCCCATCTCGGACTATTACAGCGAATCGACCGACATCGCGGAGATCCACTCCATGTCCATGGAGCAGTTCGCCTACCCCTATGCCGAGTGGTTCTTCGGCAATCAGGCGGACAAGTTCCGCTTCGCCCATTTGCAGGAGGCGCTGACCTTCGTGCCCTTCGGCGTGGCCGTGGACGAGTTCCAGCACATCTGCTACGCCCATCCCGAGCTGACGCCGAAGGAACGGACGTATCAGTGGCACCTGCTGGAGGAGAAGTACATGCCGTGGCGGCGCTATGAGAACGACGAATTTTTGGAGCGCGGCGGCTACTGGTATCACAAGCTGCACATCTACCTCTACCCGTTCTACTACATCAACTACACGCTCACGACGATGGGCGCGATGGAGTTCAAGAAGAAGTACGCCGAGGACCGGGACGCGGCCTGGCAGGACTATCTCAACCTCTGCAAGACCGGCGGCAGCCGCAGCTATCTCGAGACACTGCGCTACGCGAACCTGTCCAACCCCTTCACCCCCGGCTCCGTCGAGCGCGCCTGCGGGTACGCGGAAGACATCCTGCTCAAGCAGATCGCCGCGCAGGAGCAGAACACATGATCGCACACTTCCGGGCCGGAAGCATGTGATCATGATGTAACGAAATATACACAGAGCGTCGGAGAGGATGATCGCATCCTCTCCGACGTTTTCTGCATCGGCATTGAAAGCGAATTTTTTTTTGAAAATGTGCTGATCTGGCTTGCTGGATTGTTATATGGATGAGGCCTCAAGGAAATGGAGAGACGGTATGGAACAAGAACGCGTGCTGGCGCTTTATGATGCGTATGCGGACGGGGTATATCGGGTGGCGCTCGGGTATTTGCGGTCGGCGCACGACGCGGAGGACGCGGTGCAGGCGGTATTCTGCCGGCTGCTGGAGAAGGAGCTGACCATCTGGCCCGGGCGCGAGCGCGCGTTTTTGACGAAACTGACGATCAATCACTGCAAAAATCAGCTTGCGGCAGCCAAGCGCTTCGCGCCGGAGGCGCTGGACGAGCTGTGTTTGCCGGCGGAACCGGGCGACCGCGCGGTGCTTCGCGCGGTGATGGAGCTGCCGGAAAAGTACCGGCTGGTCGTGGTGCTGCACTGCTTGGAGGGATACTCGTTTTCCGAGATCGCCGGGCTGCTGCAGCTGACGCCGTCCGCCGTCTCCATGCGCCTGCATCGGGCGCGAAAGATGTTGCGTGAACAGCTTGGGAGGGATCAATAATGGAAGAAAATTTCAGGCGCATTGTTGACGCTGTCCGCCTGCCGGAGGGCAGCCGGGCGCGCATCCGCACGCAGATTGCCTCCCACCGGAAAGAACAGGAGGCTTCTACTGTGAAACAACCGAAAAAACATCTGCCGCGGCTGGCCGTGGCGGCAATCATCATCGCGGCGGCGCTGACCCTGACGGCGGCGGCTGCGGCGGTCATCCACCAGTTCCGGAACGACATCCTCATTTCGGATCTCAGCGAAATTCCGGAACCGACGGGCGACACGCCGATGGCTGTGGCCGTGACCGGACCGGCAAGCAGCCGCAAAGCGCCGAAAACATTAGAAGAGCGGCTCGCCGACGGCCCGAAGATCACGCTGGAGGAATGGCGGAACGGCGAGAAGATTGACGGCACGTTCTCGCATCTGTACAGCGGCTGGGATCATGCGGAGCTGATCAGCGACGATCCGGCTCTTTGCATCCGCCGCATCACGCGCGACGAGGACGGCGCGGAGAAAATGCAATACATGGCGGCCGATCCCGCCGACCTTCTGCCCGTGCTGACCGGGAAGATCCGCTTTGATCTGACGTGGCTCTCGGAAAACTACAAAGCTGTCACCTTGGACGATCAGGCATTTATCGTCCGGGACGAGGACGGAAACCCCGTCAGCGAATACTTCTGGGCGGCCTATGGCGCGAATGACGGAAAGGGCTGGTTCAGACTTGAGATCATGCATGACACGACCTGGAATCTTTCTCCGGACTATATCGTGGACGGCACATTTGAGGAAGCTTACTATTACACGACGGCAGACGGCTATGAATTTCTCATCACCGCAGACGGCGATACCGTCTGGGCGGACTGCACGACCGCAAAGACGAGCGTCAGCCTGTACGGCGCGTATCTGACCACCAGCGATCTGGAACAGATCGTCGAGCACCTTTCGGTTTCGATCGCTGAATAAATATAGCAAAGCGGCGGAGGGGATGAATTTTTATCCTCTCCGCCGCTGGTTTGTTTTGAATGTGGGGCGCACGCTGCTGGCTTCCCCGGTCAGATCGTTGCTGCGCTTGCGATCTGATCGTCGATCGGTACGTTTTGCGCTGCGTCCAGATACTCTTCTTTGGTGATCATCATGTGGAGAACACCGTTTTTGACACCCAATTTCTGAAAGCCTGCTTTGCGATGGGTCTGCCAGGCGGCGATCTCGTTCCGGGCGACTTCGAAGTCGTTATGGATCCTGGAGATCCCGCAGACACGGAACGCGTGATCCAGCATCAGCTTCAGCGCGGGAACGGCGTAACCCTTCCCCCGGAAGGGGGCATAGATCACGATGCCCATATCCCACCAATCCTTTTCGGGTGTATAATGAAAATTTACATCACCGATCCATGCGCCGTCGGAGCTGCGTTTGATATAAGCATAGAAACGCTCCGGCTCCTTTCCTACCCATTCGTCGTACCAATCGGCAAGAGCCTCGTCCGGATGGTCAATGCAGCCGGTGTCCCGATGGTATCCCGCATAATCAACATCCCAGCCTGCGTTATAGGACATGGTTTCCGGGTCGGACGTCATCTTTTGATAAAACCATAGATCTTCCGGTTTGGGGATGTACAGTTCCAGTTTTTCCATATTGTTCACTCCTTGTTTTTCGTCCTGGCATGTTTGGCCTGCCGTCATTGGGCGCGGGGCCGATGCGGGCTTTCCGTCTGCCAGCCCCGGCAGAAGGACAGGGCGGTATCGATGCTGCCGATGCGGTAGCCGGCGGCGGCGTGGATAATGTGGCGGGGGCGGTCGCAGAGGAGCAGGAGCGGAAGGCTGTCGGGGTCGACGTAGGCGCTTCGCGCTGCAGGTTCGGCAGAGTCGGCGGTCAGCCAGACCTCCGCCTCCGGGAAGGCGGCGAGCACGGCGCGCAGCTTTTCGTTCTGCAGCATCTGCCTTGTGCGCAGGAGCAGCACCAGCCGCAGGGCGCGGATGCGGCTGCGGCTCGCCAGCAGCTCGTTCAGAAGATGCTCCGTCGGTTCGCTGCCCGCGTCCAGCCAGAGAAGCAGCGACGGGCTCTTCGTCAGCTCCGCGGCGGACGCCCTGCGTCCGTCAGGCGCTTCGGCCTGAAAATCGGCCAGCGTGAAATCCACGGCCAGCTCGGAAAACGCGACGGGCTGCCTCTGCAGGCGGACAGGGGCCATCTGCCCCGCGTCCAGTCGAAGCTCGAGGCGCGACATGCGCAGGTCGCCGCTTGGCAGACGGCTGCTCGTCAAAATTCGGTAGAGGCCCGGGCAGAGCGGGACCGTCAGGCAGTCGCCCTGCCACGTAAGCCCGGACAGCTCCAGCGGCTGCCAGCCATCGGGCGCGAGTACGGACAGGCCAAAATCCGCGTCCGTCTGCCACGTCTCGCCGGGCTGCTTTTCCAGACGCAGCGCCGCGCTGACCGTCCGCCCCTCCTCTGGAGAAAGATAGCTTTCGCCGGAACGATATTCCGCCGCGCCGCTGTGCGGGTCCAGCCGCGCCGCCACGCCAAGCGCCCGGCAGGCCGCAACGAACAGCAGCCGCTGCGCGCGCAGATCCGCGCAGCGCAGGCGCACCGCGCCGGCAGGCAGCGTTATCAGCTGCCGGTATTCGGCCTCCGGCACGTACCGGATATTTTCCCGGATCCACTGCCAGAGCCGCGCCGGTTCCCTGCGGAATTCCTGTTTCTGCGCCTGCGAAAACGCGTTCAGCAGCGCCGCGCGGCAGCGGGCCAGCGGCTCCGTGCCGATGCGCGGGCAGAGGATCTCGCGCAGTGCGCGCACGTTCTGCGGCAGATCGTCCGCGGCAAGCGCCAGTGCTTCGCGCAGCACCTCGGGGCGGACGTCGCGCAGGTCTTTTTCGGAGAGCGTCTGCAAAAGCGCAAGCTTCTGCGCCGGGCCAAACGCGGGCTCCGCCAGAAACTCTGCCAGCGCATCAAAATTCCCGCAGGCCGCACGCAAAATGGCTTCGACCTCCGGGCCATAGCCAAATTCCGCGCACAGCACCTGCACGTGGGCCGGGTCATACGCCGCTTCCATCCGGAGGCGGCGTTTTTCATTCGCTGATGCCAGCTGCTCTGCGGCGCGCGCTTTTTCTGCCGGGTCGGGCGGCTTCCGCGCGGGCAGCTGCGCCTTCGGCGCGTGGATCGTGAACGCTTCCCAGCGGCCGGACGGCGCTTCTGGCTGCGCGAGCGTCAGCTCGAGCGTCTGCTGCGCGGCCGGGCAGAGCGCTTCGCAGGACCATCCGCTCTTCCGCGACTGCAGGGCGAGATCGCCATAGCCGCAGACAAGCTGCGCCGCGCCGCGGCTGTCCGTCCGGATCACTGCCGCGGGAAATATCTGCGACGCGTTGACGATGCCGAACGTCACCTCTGCCCCGGCAGCCGGACTGCCGTCCGGCTCACGCACGAGCACGGTCAGCGGGCGCACGGGCGCGTAGCGCGCCGTCTGGTTCAAAAACGTCACCGCACCGTCTTCGGAGATGACCGCGTCGTCCGGCGCGGGTCTGCCGAACAGGCGGCTGTGCACCAAAATCGCGCGGCTGGCCGCACCGGTAAACCAGCCGCGGTCCAGCTCCGGCTCCGGCTCGCAGGCGCCGAGATAGTGCCACGCGCCATCGCAGAAGGCCTCGACCCAGGCGTGGTTGTCGTCGCAGTGCGCCCAGCGGGGCGTGTACACCTGCCGCGCCGGGATCCCGGCTGCGCGCAGGGCATTGACTGCGAACGCCGATTCCTCGCCGCAGCGCCCGAAGCCGGAGCGCTGCGCGCCCAGCGCGCTGATGGTCCTCGCGTCGGTCGCGCGGTAGCAGACCTGCTCCGCATTCCAGAAGTTGATAGCAAGGATGGCCTCACGCGCGGAACGACCGCGGATGCGTTCTTCCAGCTGCGCGTAGAAAGCGCCCCGGCAGTTGCAGAGCTCCTCCTCGTTCACGCGCGGGTGGAGCACGTAATTGAGAAACAGCTGCTCAGGAAGCGCCCGGACTTCCGGAGACTGCTCCCGCAAAAACAGCGCGTGCGCCGCGCAGGCGCTGAAGAGAGAAAAATCATAATTCGCCCAGTCGCTGAGGGGGCTGGCCGCGTAGCACCAGCTTGTCAGAAGCGCCTGATCCGGCGGGAGCGCGGCGAGCTTCCGTTCGAGCGTCTCCTGCGCCTCGCGGCCCGCCGCCGCGTATCGCTGCGCCAGGCGGGTCTGCATCCACTGCAGCTCTGCGTCTGACAGTCTCATGCGCCCGCCCCTGCAAAGCTGTGGACGATCTCGGCGCAGGCGCGGAATTCGTCCTCGTCGGTCTGCCAGATCTCGTACTCGGACAAGGACGGCAGGCCCATCGCCACGGTCTGCTTGCGGTAGCGCATGCCGCTGTCGAGCGCGCCTTTGCGCCCGGTCGTGTGGAAGACGGTGATACCCGCGCGGTCGTGGATCTCCTGGATATTCCACCGCTTGACCCCGCAGCCCGCCATGATATCGATCCGCCCGGCCGCTGTTTCCTGAAGCTGGCGCAGAAGCTCCACGCCGGTCAGCGCGTCCTTCTGCTGCCCGGATGTGAGGATCGTTCTGCAGCCGAGCCGGATGGCATCCTCCATCGTCCGGATGGGGTCGCGCGTCATGTCGAACGCACGGTGGAGCGTCACGTCCAGCCCGCCCGCGCAGTCCATCATCCGGCGCATGCTTTCCAGATCCAGATCGCCGTCCGGCGTCAGCGCGCCGATCACGACGCCGTTCGCACCGAGGTCCCGGTACATCCGGATCTCCTCGCACATCTGCTCCAGTTCTTCCTTGCTGTAAAGAAAATCACCGAAGCGCGGACGGATCAGAACATTCGTCTTAACCGGAATATCGCGCTGCACCTGCCGGAACAGTGCCGTCGAAGGTGTTGTTCCACCGATGACAAGATGCGCACACAGTTCCAGCCGATCCGCGCCGCCAAGCCACGCCGCCCGGCAGGAGGCGTAAGAGTCTGCACAAGCTTCGATCAGGGATGTATGCATGCCGGTTCCTCCTTCGTTTCAAAAAGCACCTGGGAAAGATGATAGAGCGTACTGACGGCAGTCCCGGTCGCGCCGGGGACCTGATGCTGCCAGACGATGCCGGTATTGTCGGCCGTCCCGGCGATGTCCAGATGCAGCCAGGGCCGTTTGGCCGTGAATTTTTTCAGGAACAGCCCGGCCGTGATCGCGCCGCAGCCGTCCTTGCTGGTGTTGCGGACATCCGCATAGTCGCTCTCAATGAGTTTTTCATATTCCGCATCGTCCGGCATGCGCCAGAATTTTTCGCCGGAGCGCGCAGCCGCGCGCGTAAGGCAGTCGTAAAAGCCGTCGTCGCTGGCCATCACGCCGGTCGTCACAAAGCCGAGCATCGACCAGATCGCGCCGGTCAGCGTTGCGATGTCCACCAGATGCGTGCAGCCCTCCTTCTCCGCGGCCCACGCGAGGGCATCGGCCAGGATCAGCCGCCCCTCGGCATCGGCGTTCAGGATCTCGATCGTCTGGCCGGAGAAGCTGGTGATGACGTCGCCGGGCAGCATGCTCGCGTCTGAAATGCGGTTTTCGCAGATCGGGACGACCGCCGTCACGTTGACGGCCGCACCGTTCGCCGCCAGCGCGCGCACCGCGGCGGCGGCCGCAGCGCCGCCCGCCATATCGCCCTTGATCCCGGCCATGGACGCGGCCGGTTTCAGGCTGTAGCCGCCGGAGTCGACCGTCACGCCCTTGCCGACCAGCCCGAGTCTCCGGCTGTTCTCCGGCGCGCCGGTATAGCGCAGGACGGCCATCCTCGGCGCGTGGGCGCTGCTGTCGCCGACGGTCAGAAGCGCGCGCAGGCCCAGCTGCTCCAACGCGGGCCGGTCATAGATCTCCGCTTCGACCGGCAGGCCGTCGGCCATCTCCTGCAGCTGCTGCGCAAGCGCCTCCGGCCGGAGCAGGTTTGACGGCCGGTTGACCAGATTGCGCGTCTGCAGGATCGACCGCGCGAGCTCCCGCGCTTTATTCAGCTGCGTTTCGTCCGCGCCGGGAAAGCTGCATGCCAGCTCCGGCTCCCAGCGGCCGCTCAGCGCGAATTTTTTCTGATACGCGCCGCCATATACGCCCTCGAGCGCCGCAAAAAGGCCGTTCTGGCCAAGCTCCGCCACGGGGCCAGGATCAAAGGCGCAGGCCGTGCATTCCAGCTCCAGTGCCGTCTTGACCGCCTTGCCGTAGAGCTCCTTGCAGGAAAGGATATCCCGCCGGCCGCCCCGGCCGACGCGGATGGTATAGCCGCCGTCCGCGCGGGGGAAATATCTTGTTTTCAGATAGGCGTCGTCCGTAAAGACGACATTTGCCTGTACTTGCGTTTCCATCATCCAAAGGTCCCTTCTCCGGCGCTGCCGGGCTTGATTTGATTTTATTGATATTCGATCTCCAGCACGGTATCGATCGGGTCGGGCAGCGGATAGGTGTACTGCGGGACCGTCCCGAACGAGACAAAGGCGAGATTTTCATACGCGCTCGTGACCCAGCTCTCGCCGCGCACCACCTCGCCGCCGTCAGCGAGACGGCGCACCGCGCCGATGTGTGCCGGCACAAGCCCGGTCAGCGGCAGCGGGCCGAGCGGCGCTTCGAGCACATGCGCGTAGAGCTTCCCCGCGCGCCTGGTGTACCAGCCCCAGTCCGGCTTTGGAAGCTCCGCGCTGCCGCAGCCGTAGATGCTCTCGCCGTTCAGCGCCATCCACGCGCCGATCTCGTCAAGCAGGCGGCAGCTTTGCGCGGGGAAACGTCCGGTCGCGTCCGGGCCGACGTTCAGGATCAGATTGCCGCCCTTGCTGACGCACTCGACGAGCTTGCGGATGAGCATGGACGCGGGCTTGTAATTCGTGTCATAGGGCACATAGCCCCAGTTGTTGTTCATGGTCGTGCAGAGTTCCCATGGAACGCGCTCTCCGCGGAC
>ERZ826220.2267-NODE-2267-length-16819-cov-3.200012_pt1 | contig 16819 bp, 26 predicted proteins | sample MGYA00519927_ERZ826220 | MGnify/ENA primary metagenome ERZ826220 (study PRJEB31778, sample SAMEA3449225) | human gut metagenome | biome: human gut; feature: human-associated habitat; material: faeces | place: United Kingdom | collected 2010/2012 ...
TCCACAGCTGGGGCAAGAATAGGTGCTTGTGTATCGTATTCCTTCATTGCGGTTTTGGATAGGTTTCTTGGATATCTGCTTTTCGAGGGCTTCGATAGCCATATCGTAAGCCTTTTCAATAATCTCAAAGATTTCTCTATTTTCGGGAATGCTTGTTTTCCTGCGTATGATTTTGATTGCTTCTTCTGTTGTCATTCTCGCTCACTCCCTTTCAAAATAAAACCGCAACACAGTTTTTTCCGGGTGCTTAATTAGCCCGAACCGGACGAGGTTCCTGTATGTTGCGCTGTTTTTCATAAGCACCGCCGGCGCACGCCGTATCATTTCCCGAAACTTCTCCATAGTAAACGTGGACTTGTAGTGATTACAGGCGCGGCAAGCAGGATAGAGGTTTGAGATGTTGTCAGCACCGCCAAGGTGCAGCGGAACAACATGATCTGCCTGCATATCCTTGATTGTGATGTCGCAGCCGCAATAAGCGCAGTGACCACCAAACTTGATGTAAACGCGTTGCCGCTCGTCAGCAGTCAGTTTTTACGTTCATTCATTGTATTAATTTCCTTCCTGCTCCAAGCCGTTATTTTTTATAAATTTGCTTACAGTGTCACGATTTACCTTGAATATTTTCGCGATTTCAGATTTTGAAACACCCCGCGCGACTAACTCCCTAATCACCTCTTCCTTTCCAGAAAGCTTAGTATGCGAGCTTTTAGCACCTTGGGGTCTGCCTAAGACAACTCCCTCTGAGCGTTTTCGTGCAAGCGCTTCTTTAGTTCGCTGACTTATAAGGTTTCGCTCAATCTCTGCTGAAAGCCCAAAAGCAAATGCAAGCACCTTGCTCTGAATATCATCGCCTAACCGATAATTATCCTTAATGGTCCAGACTTTACACTCCTTTGTCATACAGATGTTAAGTATCTCCATGATCATGAACAGATTTCTTCCAAGTCGTGATAACTCGGCACAGATGATAAGATCACCTTTCTGAACCTTTTTAAGTAATTTCCCCAGTTCGCGCTTATTGTATGCTTTCGTTCCGCTTATCGTTTCTTCTATCCAGCCGTCGACTTTAAGTCCCTCGCGCTTGCAGAAATTATTTATTTCAAAGCGCTGATTTTCAACGGTCTGTTTGTCTGACGAAACTCTTATATAACCGTATGTCACTTTTCTTCCTCCATTTCCAGCCATCTGTAAAGGCAATATGAGCACATATTGCCTTCCGCATTACCATCACATTGTTTATGTTTATCTGGTACTAGAGCACATCCGGCAACGTCCAACTCCAACGCTAATTCTGTAGAATTCATGGAAAAAAGTCTTTGATGATTACTCATCCCACTTTCATCTTTCCTGCTCAACCACTCATTGACGCACTTTCGGCAAATGGTAATGTTAGGTTTCATTCTGGCACAATATTTCTGATTTTCTTCAACGAAAGAACAGAATACCATGTGCCACGCAAAATTCTTTTCGATAAGCGCTTTGGGTGGAATTCTCATAAAACGTTCGTGATTTGTCATTTCATTGCACCCTTTATATAGCTTTTTTCTTTGAGGGTTCGAGGACTATTCTGCATACGGCAATCCGGATATTTGCAGTTGAAGCAACTTTCTGGTGGGTCACAATCGTCTGGAACCAATGAAAAACCTATATTTATGCAGTCACTCTGTCTTTTTTGAATTCCTACGCTGTCTAATCTGTCACCAATCAATGATAATGAACACTTGTATTTTGCCGCGATCTGAATTATCGACATACCAGATTGATAGAGTTCAGCAATGTGTTCATCTTCGGAATGTGGTATCCTATCAACGTAATGATTTTTACGCTTGCACATTTTGTTCACTCCTCAATGTCATCTTACCGCTTTGAACAGAGGAACATATCCATGCCAAAGACGAAACCATCCGCACACTTTACTCTTATCAATGCAAACGTGTTCCTTTTTGGCACGGCTGACCGTATATAGTTTCTCAGCCTGGATTCGCTCCCAACAAGATGAATTCAGCATCGGCAATCCCGACTTTCTGCACCACGCCGCATAATAAGTTTTGTAGTAATTGTTATAGCTTTCGTGGGTCTTTTCAAGCCAATTTGTGCCGTCCGCCTTTGTCTCAACTGTTGGACAACAGTTTATATCACCGTGTTTACTCATATCACCTTTCCTCCGTGCTTGAACGATCGTGCTTTGTTGTATTCGTTCTTTTCGGCAAGCATAGAGCCAATATCTATGCCATAGTGTCCGCACATATCCAGAACGCGGAGGATAACATCAGCAAGTTCCGTAGGGATTCCCTCCGGTTTGCCGTCCTCGCCATGGTATGTTTCATTCGGCTGATGCCCGTTTCTGTATTCTCTCAGCGCCTCGGAAAGCTCCTCATGGCAAAGGGCTATCAATTCTCCGAAACTGCGCGGATCGCCCCACCATCCATGGTCAACGGCATTCTGGTGTACCTCTTTCGCAAACATATTCATCGTTAGCCGTAAGTTATCACTCGTCACCATTTTCTTTCCTCCACTTTATCAGGGCGTTCTTCAAACTTTTCACAGGCTTTTGAGCTGATACCTTTCAGCATATCATCGCGTATCTGGCAATATACGCTTGTGCCAAACTTCTTGACAAAAGCATATTTGCAGTGACCGCAACTGTTCGTGTTATCATTGATTTTCTTCACGATTTCTCACCTTTTCAACCGATTATATCCGGGCAGGGAAGCTCCTGCCCGAAAACAATCATTTTTATCATTCGGTCTGCTCAAGCGTGGCGCTCATGCGTTCAAGTGCCTTTTTCAGCGCCGTTGTAAGTTCGGTGCGTTCTTCGGCGTCAGCCTCGGAAACAGCCTGTGTCACGGCGGTGAATGCCGATTCTATCTGCTTAAAGTAGAACTTTACCTTGTCCCGTGCGCCGCTCATAGGAGTAGGTGCAGGAGAATTCTGTGCATTCGATTGCAAAGCGGCATTTTCAGCTTTCAGCTTTGCAACTTCGTCTTTGTACTTCTTCGTGGACTCCTTGGCACCGTCAGCGACCTTGCGCAGCTCATCGTTCAGAATCTTGAGACTGCTGATTTCCTCAGTAAATTTCTTCTCTGTATTTCGGGTTGCCGTCTTTCTTGCCAGTTCAACGACGTTGCTCCAGTCCTCGTCTTTTTCTTTGCACATTTCATCACGCCCCTGCTGAATGAGTGCGTTCCGTTCTTCCTCGGAGATTTCTGCCTTTTCAGTCGGTCGGCTTTCAAGCTCCCTGATCTGCTCTGAAAGCACTTCATTTTCCTTAAGCAGGGCGGCTTTCTGCTCCTCAAAGCGCTTTTCCGCATTAAGTGCGCCGGACTCCATGTCCTCGTTGGCCTGATGTGCCGCCTCGAGCTGCTTTCTCAGTTCTTCAACCTGTGATTCAAGCGAGGTGCTTTCAGCGTTCTTGCTCTTTTCCTCGTCAAGCAGCAGCGTAATCTGTTCATACTTGTTCTTGTATTCATCGACTAACTTTCTAAGCTCCCTGGTCGTTACGCTTTCCAAATCATGAGTAGCCATTAGTTCTCCGAGGTCAGTATCATCAAGCTCCGCCATGTACGCCATCTTGGTAGACCCCAGGTGCTTATATTCGTTGATTTCTTCCTCGCTAAAGCGCTTATATATGTTGATGAAATTACGTCCCTGACGATCTCCGAATCCAGCCACCTTCTGGCAATATTCATCGAATGACCCTACTCCCATCTCTATAAAAAGGCGCTCTTCCTTTACACGGGTTAAATCTCGTGCTATTTCAAAGATACATTTTCGAGCAATTTCATATTTAACCACTATATTGCTGGTCAATTCTATTGCCATTTTCTTGCGCTCCGAGGATGCCTGTGTATCCATGTTTTCTGCGATTTCCGTCGTGAATGCCTGCTGTTCCACTGGCTGTCCCTCCTCTTCTTTAGCCTTACGGTAGTGATAGCACTTTTCCGGTGCCAAGCAACATCTTTCAAGCCATTCTCCTGCCTTGCTCTCCTCGGCAAATATCATCTTGGTGTGTTCACATTCGAATTCCATAGCGCCGAAAGAGTTCACCTCGACCTTGCCAAGTTCGCTGGAGTAGTAGGGGCACGTCTTGCTCATCTTGCGGAATCCGTCCGCAAGCATCTGAAGCTTTTCACCTTCGTTGAATTCGATCCCGTCAACATCTTCGTCCTCGTCATTCGGAACTGCATCCGGCTTGTCCAGAATGGTGTCCGCCGTTTCAACGTTCCAAAGCGGACACTCCTTTTCCGCTTTCTCAGCGTGCCAGCAGCACTGTATCAGAGCTGCACTTTCCGGGTCATTGTTCTTGAAAACTTTTCCGCCGCTCGCCATGTATGAGCAGAGGATCCTTGTCGAATCAGCACCGACTTGCTCGGTGCCCTTGTAATACTGGCATGTTTTCATGTGTTACGCTCCTATTCGTATATTCTGTGTGGTTTCTTCCTTCTCGGATGCATCAATCGGTTCCTTTTCCAACCGTTTAGTTACAACCTTAAGCCACTTATCAACAAAGGCTTTGACCTCTGAAGTCGGCAAGACGTTGTGAAGGCCGTGATTTTCAATGAGCCTACCGTCGCTGCTAATATTTACAGTAAAATACGGTTCATCGGGTTCATCAATCTTCCTTAGTCCGAAAATGTTTGCAGTTCCTTCAACACACCGCTTGGTATAAGTCTTTACGCAATGATCCAGCTTATTGCTTTCGTTGACAAAGTCCTGTATTGTCCTCAGCGGTCGAATAATAAACTTCTTATCCTTGTATGAAAGCCGCTCAAGCAGTTTCGTTCTTCTTTGCAAATGTTCATTCTGAACCGTAGATTCCTTGATGAATACCAGGTCATTGCACCTGTCATGTTCCCTCTTTATGTCCTGAGGAAAGAATAATTCGCGATTGCCCGTAAGGTCAAATCCAAGCTTCTCCGCTGCCACGACATAATCTATGAAGAAAATACCTACACCGGATTTACGTTGCATTTTTGTCCGCTGCTTTTCAAGATAGTTGCTAAGACGAACAATGGGTAACCGATATTTAAGCATAATCTTTGAAACCTCGCTTAAATGCTCAGCACATTCGTTACAAAGCTTACAAAATGCCTTAATGTCTTTTTCCGTCAGCCCAAGTTCTCTCCACACTTTTACCTGAAAAACAGAAACATCAATTTCAGCGAAAAAAGGAAGAATTGTTTTGCTCACGCCGAGGTATTTATACGGCTTGTTTGAAGAGCATACTCCAAGCCCATCGGCAGCGCCATAACCATAAATAATTGACTCTGCAAGACTATGTAAACCCTCTTTACCAAGGTTTTCTACAACGGGAGCCGTTTTCAAGCCATTCAGCAATTCTATGATGTGCCTGTTCCACTTTTCACAGAGAGGTGCAATGTCCATGTTCTGTATAGTTGGTATCCCAGTTGCGTGCACCAGTTCAACGAGATTTCCCGGCCAGCATGCTCCGAGCTTAACATACCGAATAGATCTCCGACTAACTTTCTCCCATTCAGCTCTCTTTTCATAAACCGAGTCAAGCGCTGCAATTTGCTGTTCACGAACAATTTCCCAAAAATCACGGCGGTATTCGGTTAATTCATCTTTTCTGTTTATTTCGCCGGTGTCAATGTCATACTCATAGCGTGTTATAGAAAAGAAGTATCGGCTAAGGAACTTACCATCCGATAATATCTGATGATATACAGTGTCACAGCTGTTCGCCCAGTCTATCTTCTTGGCGCAATATGCTGTATAACGTTTTGCGCGTATATTAATACACTGAATTTCTGCTCCGCACACAGGACATATTCTTTTGGCGTAATCCCTAACTCCGTCCAATTGCGATTCGTTCTTGCATACAGAGCACTTGCCCTTCTGAGTATGCTTGTGGGAATAGCTGTAAAACCACGGAGCCAATTTGAGCCGCTCGGTGAATATCCATTTCTTCATATCCTCGGGGGTGTCAGAATATGGATACATAAGATCCCTAACCCTAGCATTGCGGCGCTGTGTGGCTTTCTTGATTTTATCGTTAAAGAAATCAACCTGATAATCTGCCAACCAGCTTAACATACACTTAGGAGTGAAAGTGGAATCATGTACATCATATCCTGCAAAAGCGTCAAATCGTTTCAGGAAATCTCCTATTGTCTTATCTGCATCACCATAGGGAAATGCATATGCGTCTGCGAAACCACTCCGTAAAGTCCATGAAAAACTGCAATACCAATCGTAGCCCCATCGTGTCGAAACATTTCCATTGCCTATCTTGAACTCACCACGCTTGAATGCGCCATCACCGAGGTACGCCTCGCTTGCCATTTCCCCGTTCTCGGTAAGAAAATGCCTCTCTCCCAGCGTCCATTCGTTTTCTTTTTCAGTGGGCAAATAGAGGCATACGGATAAGACACAAGTATGCTTTTTAGTGAATACCGTTTCAGCAGTATACACACCTGTTGATTCATAGTTCCTGCTATATCTTGACTTTGATGCTTTCATTTTGAAGGTGATGTTCTCGGTGAACATTGTTCCCGACAGTTCCTTGTATGCTATCATACCAGCACCGCCTTACAGAAGATCATCAAAGCTGATGACAGGTTTCTTGGCGCTCATCTGCACAGGAATCGGCAGCGGCTTTCCCGCTGACACGCTTTCTTCTTTTATGCCGAAATATCCACGAACCCACTTCCAATGCTGCTCTTCTGATATCTTGGATACACCGTAATTCTTGACCTTGGCCTCATTAGCCTTGCCTTTCTTGAAGCAAAACTCTAAACACTCCTCTAAGCTGAGTTTCTTTTCAAGAATTCGCGTATCAAGTTCTGGGTCACTGCAAGCAGTGAGATACTCAAATATCTCACGCTCCATATCGTTGCTCGGTTCTCCGAGCTGCTTAAGCGTTTCGCTGTTCATAAAATTCCTCCTATATAGCACCCCGATTGATTTCGCGCGGCTTTTTGGGCTTTGCGCCGCTCGTGTCCGGGGTAATTGACCTGTTTTGTTGCCTAAACCCGCATTACTGCTGAATTCGTTTGTATCTGGCTCTACTCGAGCCTGATCATTCTGAACCTTGCATAATCCCGACCTGTGACAGGGTTCTGACCTATCTCATAATCAATGATCTTGAACTTCGGATATACCCTGCTCATGATCGCTCTGACCTCGTCGTTTCGTGCAGCGTCTTGAATCTTCCGCATGGTCTTTCTTGATACCTTGTTATCATCGGTGGTGATTTCCGGACGTTTGAGGTTATGCGAACCATTCCAGCTGCGTTCCCATTTCTTCTTTGTATCCTTGGACTTCATCAAGTAGACTGCAAGAGAGGTAAAGGTACCATCACTGTCTAGCTGCAAACGCTTGCTGTTCGTATGTTCGCCACACTTCCACAGCCGCTCAACCTCATCTCTTGTAACTTTACCGTTCCCGCTATTGATAACCAGGTGATAATGGAAGCGTGCTTCGTCGTTCACGCCTTCAATCACATATAAGTACCTTAATTCAAGACCATTCTTAACATACAAACGCCTTAAGCACTTTATGTAATTGGTGAACTCCCTCTTACGTTCAGGAATGCTCTTTTGTATGTACTCATTGTCAAATGTCAGGGAAACAAGATAATCACCCTCGACAAAGTTGTTGAACAAGAGCCATCGGAAGTGCTTTCGGCTGTTTTTGTCATTAAGACTCTTGATTTTAGGAGGAGAAGCCCTGGTGCGTGTTTTCCTCTTCTGCCTTACTGCTTCCTGCTCTTCCTCCGAATACTCGAAAAGCTCGACCTCTTTGTATCGACTGTTCCGAGCGTCGAATGCCTTTTCCCGGATAAAGTTCCGTCTCACTATCATTTCCCCCTGACTGTCGAGGGAGTTTTCCGCTTGAAGAATGAAATGTCCGAAAAGTTAATACTCATTACAAGGCCGTCAAAGCGGCTCTACCGCCGCTTTTTTTGAAAACTTCCTATTGACTTTTAAAGGGAAATGATGTATAATTAAAGTAGGATATTTTTAATTCATTTCCCTGTTTTGTTTCAGCCTTGAGTCTTTGCTCAAGGCTTTATTTTTTTGTGTTCGGCTCGTCCTTGCTGCCGAAGTAGCAGTGAACTACCGATGTTTCGTAGCCGCTGAAGAACCTGCACTCGTTGCAATGCTCCATGCACACAGGTGCCGCAAATCGCGGACATCTTACCCAGGATACTACGTCATGGTTCGCGCCCTTCTTGCAGATCGGGCATATCTGTGTCGCCATTATGCTCTGCTGCCTTTCTTCCAATCATCAGCGCCGTCCGGGTCCTTGCCCTCGGCTATGCGGCGGTTGCGGATCCTGCCGACCACGAAGCTGGTGCATTCCTCAAAGTACCGCGTCCAGGCGAAGATTTCTTCGGCAGGCAAGTAACGGATATCCTTTTCGTTGAAAGCGATTGCAAAACGAAAAATGGTGCCGACCTTTTTCCGCAACATCAGCGGATAGTTACCGCAAAGCTTGTCCAGCGCAATCCAACCGCCAAGTTCGCTTTCAGGAACAGCAGACAAAGGAGTACGCACCGGCGGCTCCTTTGGAGCAGAGGCTGAGGGCTTCGGCGGTTCTTCCGGCACATCAAACTCCGCGTACTCAACGAACACCGGGGTAATGAACGGACTTTCATAGTACTTGTCCGCCATGCGTGCGCCTATTTTCGCACCTTTCTCATTCTTATATACTTTAGTAGCAGCGGAAAGCGGTTCAAACCTTGAAACCTGGTTCCCGGTGACTTCGCTTATTGCCAGTCCAGCAAAATACTTGGGTTTTATCTCAGAGTCATCAGAATCATCGACCGGAACATTGTCCGCCGACTCATCAATTGGAACCTTGTCCTGTATGAGCCACACATTGTGCAGCGTTTTCTTCTCGCTCATCGCCATGTCCTCTCATTTCTGTTGCGCTTGGCTTTCCTGGCTTCCGCAACCGAATCCTTTATTGTTCTTTCAATGACCCACCACAGCACCGGCAGAAGAACGAACACCGCCTCGCCACCCACGCTGTTGGATATGCGTTCGGCATTTGCGGAATCGTTCGCCAGCGTGAAGAGAATCAATCCGCACATCGTGATTATTGCGTACTTGAGTACTGTTTCGGCTCTTGTGCGCCTTTTGTTTTTTCTCATCTTGTTCACCGTCCTTATGTTGCTACGAGGCTTGTCCGACTTTTGCAATTGATTGCAAAACCAGCAAATCACTGCAGTGTGATGTGTCTGTATCCATCGGGTTAAAGTTCTGGTCATAATGGGCGGTTCCGGCAAAGGTTTGCGTAATGCTCTCGTCGTCGTAGTCGCCAATGACTTTCTTTTCGATGAGGGTAACGCGCTTGGATTCTTTCCCCCAAGCATGCATCTCAAAGCGATATTCGATACGATCAAAGTAAATATGAGCCTTGAGCCACTCGTCGCCCCGGCGCTTCGTGTACTTGATTTCGTACTTTCTGTATTCGCCTGCTTCTTTGAGTTCGCGCTTAAGTTCTGCGAGTTTCTCCGGAGCTGTCCACTCCAGATAATTGTAAAGGATTCGAACGAGCCTTTGCTTTCCAAAATAGTTAGGCATAATTTCTCCTTTCTTATGGCTTGCCGTAATGTCAGGGCTTTGAGGCAAGCTGCTTTTCGCGGGCTTTACGGGCGCACGATTCGCCCCAGATCCTGCCGAGTTCCTTGAGAATATCATCAACTTCTTTCTGCGTCTGAACTACGAAGTTGTCTGCTATCCACCCAAGTTCTCTGCCGTTCTCATCGTAGAACCGTTCTACGATATGCGGTTTGGTTTCAAGTATTTCTTTAGGGGTCGGTCGTGCCATAGTAATCACCTCTTTTCATTGTATGATGATTGGGCTTGTTCACTTGCTTGCTATCAGCTTGAAAGCGCCTTGCAGACGTCCATTATTGCTCCCAGGGCGCTGTCACCGATGATGTTGACGCTCATCGCCTTAATGGTACCATCGCCGGACTTGTGATACACCAGCGCGGCATCGCCCGAATCGGATACCTCGATTGATGTGATTACAGATCCTACACGTGTGTATTTGAGCGCCTCAGCAAGTGCTGCAAGCGCCTTCTGCTTGTCCTCGTTCTTGTTCATTTCTGTGCTGCCTCCTTCGAAAGGCGGTCTATTAGTAGCGCCTTTATTGTTTTGCGGTTAAGGTCGCTTGCGCAGTTCGCAAGCGTGAAAGCCTCGCGCTCATTCTCTGTCATTCCCTTTGCTGATATTGCTTCCTCATACATCTCTCTGATGAATTCGGCTGTCGAAAGCACCCAGCGCAGGATCTCTGTCGTGTTTCCGGTATCAACTACCTTGCGGTATTCAATTGTAAGCTCATTGAGCTTGTTGTTCAGTTCTGCTGTTGTCAGCACTGGTTTTACCTCCTGATAAGTTCTTCAACGGAAATATTGAGTACCTTTGCGAGGTAGATTATCTCAATGTCCGTTACAAATCTCTGTCCGGACTCGATACGCTGTACAGCGTTCTTGTCGATGTCCAGACCGTTAACGATAAGTCTGTTGGAAAGTTCGTGCTGCGAGATTCTTAATCCCTTGCGGAGCTCCTTGACCTTTATGCCGCAGATGTTGTTTCTGCCGTCGGGGGTTCTGTTTGTAAACATGTTGGGTTCACCTCCCATCTTTCCTTAAATATATTGCGGTTTACGAAAAAGCTGTTGTATCAAGCGCCTATCGCCGTAAGCTCCTCGACCGACACACCGCAGACCTCTGCAATCTTCTTAAGCTTGCGCGGGTGTACGTTTGCTGAATCAGTCTCATACTTGTACACCATGACCTCCGAAACACAGAGTTCCTCGGCAAGCTTAGCCCGGCTGATTCCAGCCTGCATTCTCGCCAGCTTGATGTTTTCTCCTATTGTTTTGCCGCTCATTGTAATTGTCATTGTCTCACCACCTTGTCTCTTGTGCAATTTACAGCTTACATCTATTGACATAACCTATCCTATGTGTTATAATGTGGTTAAGTTCTTTAACCTTGCTTATATTATATCTCACTTCAATGAGATTGTCAAGAATAAGCCTCACTAAAACGAGATGTTTGTAGACAACAACAAATTAGCACTGCATTTTTTGTTGAAAAACAACAAAAAGCCACCCCAAAGGGCGGCTAGGAGGAAAATTATGTGGATTTACGATAGTCCTATTGGAAAGATTGAAATCAAGTTTGATTGCAATGTGAAAAAATATGCTTTATGGCTGGGCGATGAATGTGGAGGGTTCTATCCTACTCCCGAAGCAGCAGCCGATGATGTTTATACTCAGACTAGTGGCATTGACGCTATTGATTATCTCAAAGACTCAAAATCAAATATTCTTCCACATGACTTGGGAGACTGGAACAAAATACCGGATTAACAATCAAGCATAGGGATTGTATTCTCCAAAGCTGTAGAGTCTTTTCCAGGCCAGCATGGTTAAGTCCAGCAGTCTAATAAAGTTCAGCAGATCATCAACGTTCTGGTTGCTCACACAAGTTTTGAGAACTAACTCCGTTATATTACCAACTGTTCGCTTAAGCATACGCTCTGTATCTATGTCGATAATTTCACCGTACTTTCCAGTGACAAAGTCAAACCTCTGAGCTGCGCAAAGACTGTTCATAAGCGCTTTGGTGTACAATACAAGGGTTTCAGGATCACAAGAATCTTCTTTTGTCTTTTCATCAACTTTGCTTGAGAGATTTTTAATAATCTCGTTGATTGAAGACTTAACAGATTCGTCGATTTGGGCTTTAGTGTTCATAATTTACTTCTCCATTCTGCCAATTACGGCTATAAGTAGTTCACGGGAAATTCCGTGATAAATATATTATATCTCATTTTAATGAGATTGTCAATCTGCATTTCACAAGGAGGATAATATGTTCTGGGATAGATTTTTTGACTTATGCGTAAAAGCGGGTACTAAACCAAACCCTGTTGGAAAAAAAATTGGGATAGCCTCTGGAACAATATCCCAATGGAAACAAGGAGTTCAACCATCAACAGAAAAAGTCCAGGTTATAGCAGAATATTTCAATGTTTCGGCTGATTATTTGTTAGGAAATACAGATAATCCAAAAGCATACACCAGTTCAGAATCAGAAACGGAACGTGCATTAATAAACTTGATTAAGCAACTCACTCACGAACAACAGGAGCTAGTTCTCGCACAAATCAGAGGAATTCTTGCTAATCAGCAAAAAAAATAACCCGCTGCCAAAAAGCAGCGGGTCAAATATCAGATTACTTCAGGAGCGATAAAATGAAGTCTATGACAGCTAACTGGTTTTCCTCGTTAAGCTGTTTGAAATCGCTGACGATGGATTTCTCCAGCTCGGTCAGTTCACGTTCGCTGCCTGATTCGGCAGGGCTATTGGTGTTCTCAGACATTTTGAGGTCTCCTTTCCAAAAAGTCACTACCGGTAATGCTGATATGATTATAGCACATTTTTTGTCGAATAGCATTAGTTTTGTTACAAAATATCATTTTACTTAGGAGACTTTTTATGTCACCAAATGACGTTAGCAATTTCATCTTGTTCGTAACCATAGGCATTATAATACTTCTGATTTTTATTCCTATTGGAATTGCACTAATACTAGCCAATAAAACCAAGGTCACAACTAAACTACGCACCAAAAATCTTTCAGAAATTACAGACAGCGACATTGCTAAAATGACTCCTTCTGAGAGAAATCGCTTGCAAAATGATGTTTATAATCATATAGCTGAAATGATGACCGAAGATTTTAGAAAAATCGGTTGGACAAATTGGAATCCAGATATACATGCTACCCCTGAACAACTCGACAGGATAAAAAGAGCCTCTGATAGCTATAATGGAATACAGCTTCGCAAATACAGCCCGAACACAACAACCGGAATTATCAGAGGCAGCAGCTGTAAGATTTATCTTACCTGCGGAAACGGCTGTAGCTGTCCGGATTTCAGGAAGCGCGGATTGCCATGTAAGCATATGTATTTTATTGCCATGAATCACAATGAATATAAAAGCGTATTGTCTGAATACGACTTCGTACCATATAGTGCAGAAGACAACACTCTGTATGGACTGAATTTCTGCATATTAGGAAGAAATCAAGCCGCTATAAAAGAATACATTCATAAACACGCGGGAACGTTCGGGCAGAACTCTTGGTGGAACATTTCGGCAGTTATAGTCAATGGAGAAACACAGAGCCAAAAACTGATCTCTGCTCAAGAAAACAGAGTGATTGTCATGACGTTCGATGACCTAAGATCATTTTGTGATGACATCAAAAGCATTGAATCTATGTATCATATGGAGAAATCATAATGTCCAAAAATAAAAATAATATTATAAATATACCTTCATTTCAATCAAAAAATAAAAAAGCTTTTATAGGAAAATGCAAACCATATAAATGTTATAATCACTATTATAAATACACCCAAAATACATACCTTACAATTAAATTCACGTTTAAGTATATTAATTCATTTTATTCTATGTACAGTAATAAGAAAGGAATATCCGTAGATGAAAAATCAAAAAAAGTAAATTACTTAATGAAAAGATATAATAAGCTAAACTATAAATCTAATATTTCTTTTTCAATAATAACCTCTGTAGTTATATCAGTATTTATCACACTAATGTTTTCAATTCTTCAAACACCAGACAAAAATAATAATACTTACTTTTCATTGATAAAACAGATAGATACAATTGACTATTCTTCAGTGATTCAAAATCCTATTACCTTTACCTTTGTACTTACTCTTCAATTTGGGATCATTACAGTTTGGCTATCTATTTTTGTTTTACTCTCATGGCTTATTATATTTACAATTAAGCAAATATATCTCTTTTATAGCCCAATGAGGCTCATATTGATTTCTTATGAACGAACTGCCATTGCCAAAGCTATTTCAACATATAATCCAGACTTAGGAAAAATCTTAAACAATTAGACTCGATTACGAAGAAAGGAATGTCATATGAAAAAATGTCAAGAATGTAATGAAACTAGAAATGCCGAAGAGCTTTATGACACAAAAATTTGTGAAAAGTGTGAGCATTCGGATGAATTTTATAAGCTTAATAAAAAAAAGCCTCATACCATTAGGACACCGAAAAAACGGTTTGAACCTCACTATGATGATTTTTCATTTTTACAAACTTCAAATGATGATGATTATGAACCGCACTAATCCCAAAAGCAAAGGAGTTGTTTGATATGAGCAGATATTGTATCTACCTACGAAAGTCCCGCGCCGACCTCGAAGCCGAGGCGCACGGCGAGGGCGAAACCCTTTCCCGGCACAAGACTGCCCTGCTGGAACTCGCCCGGCGTATGGGAATCACGATAAGCGCCACCTACGAAGAGATCGTATCCGGTGAAACGATAGCCGCTCGTCCTCAGATGCAGCGGCTCCTTTCGGAGGTCGGAGCAGGTGAATGGGACGGCGTGCTCGTCATGGAAATCGAGCGTCTTGCCCGTGGTGATACCATGGATCAGGGGCTTGTCGCCCAGACGTTCAAGTACTCCGGCACGAAGATCATCACGCCGCTCAAGACGTTCGATCCTCAGAACGAGTTCGACGAGGAATACTTCGAGTTCGGACTCTTCATGGCGCGGCGCGAATTTACCACGACCAACCGCCGGCTTGTCCGGGGCAGAGAGGCATCGGCGAAAGAGGGCAAGTATGTCGGCAGCGTTCCGCCTTATGGGTACCGCAAAGTCAAAATCCCGAACGACAAGGGATTTACTCTGGAAATCATAGAGGAACAGGCAAAGGTTGTCCGCATGATTTTTGAATGGTACGCCGAAGGTGCAGAGGTCAACGGGCAAAAGAAAAGGATTGGACCATACTCTATTGCCGTTCGTCTGAACGAGCTGGGCATTAAATCGGTTGCCGGAAAGGACTACTGGACAATTTACGGCGTTCAGCATATGCTTATTAATCCCGTGTATATCGGGAAAATACGCTGGGGATACCGCAAAGTCAAGAAGACAGTTACACCTGAAGGCACGAAGAAGAAATCAAGAGAATTCGCGCAAGACGGCGACTACATTGTCGTCGATGGGCTCCACGAACCGATACTGTCCGAGGAGTTGTTTTACAAAGTGCAGGACCTTATAGCTGCTAACCCTCCCACACCTATAAAATATCGACATAAAAATATTAATCCGTTCGCTGGCTTAATTTTCTGTGCCAAATGTGGACACTGCATGAATTATCGCAGGGGATATGGCAGACAGCCCGATTACATCGGCTGTTACACCGCAGGTTGTGATAATAAAGCTTCTCGATTTGACCTTATTGAGCAGCGGGTATTAAGCATCCTTAATAGTTGGGTAAAGGACTACAGCGTTGACAAGGCACAAATCAAACATGAGGTCGACCTGAACGCTGAACTTTCGAACGCTATTAGTCTTGCCGAAAAGGAAATCGAAGCTCTGCAAGGTCAGCTCGACAATGTGTACAGTTTTTTCGAACGTGGCACATACACTGAAAAGATATTCAAGCAGCGTTCCTCGGCAATCGAACAGCAGATCATGGAAATTGGCGAAAAAATCGACCGCTTGAAAGCCGAGCACCAGCAGGTACTTGAGCGCCAGAACGTTCAAGCGGAGTTCGTTCCATCAATAAAACACCTCCTTGAAATCTATGATACTCTTGAGCCAGTCGAAAAGAACAAGTGGCTCAAACAGATAATAGACCGTATTGTGTACGAAAAAAATGCCGATGGCAAATACCATAATGTAGATCCAGGAGACTTCACAATTGGCATATTACCGCGCTTGCCTAAGAAAGGCAGTTAATTTTATACCCGTGTATGATATCCTTTCGGGTCACACTCATATGTCATTATAATAACGTAATCGACTATCCTGCCCTGCTCGGCATAATCGTGAGCCTCGTACAGTACGCCCGGCTGGTCTGCGGATATCTTCGGGGCAAGCGCTGACATCACGATGAAGCCTTCGTTGTGCAGACGCTCCGTGAGCCGCTCAAGGAACGCATTGTAGCGCTCACGGTCGTCCGGCGCGATGTACTCAATATCCATATTCACGCCGTAGTAGTTCTTTCCGGTAAGCTCCGACAGGATATTCCCGATGAGCCTCTCCTGAAGCTCCTCGGAAGCAAGTATCACGGAGAGCACTTCCGTGCTGAACCCCTCGTCGAAGATGTTCGTAACCACCATTATCGGCATTACCGCAGAGCGCTGCGCCCGGAATATCAGATCGCTGTCGTCAGGAGAGACCAGCTCCGCAGTCGGGGTCAGCTTATAGCTGAACGGGCTGAGAAATGTCAGGAACGGCAGCACGCAGTTGAGCGAATTCGTATTTATGCTCGGATAGGCGTAGCCGTTCACAAGTATCGGACGCCGCTTTTCCAGCCGCGCCACCGGTATCATCACCGTATCACCAGGCCGGAGGTTCAGCGGATTCAACCCGGGATTCGCCTTGATAAGCTCATCAAGAGGCACGCCATACTCCTGCGAGATTGAGAACAGAGTCTGCCCCTCGTCAAGAATGTACCTCACGGAATCCACGTTGATAAGAAGATTCTGCCCCGGCACCAGCCGTGACATGTCGCTAAGCCCGTTGTCCGCCGCGATCCGCAGCGGAGAAAGTCCGTACCGCCGGGAGATGCCCGCCAGGGTGTTCCCCGGTTTAACTGTATAGATCAGCATTTCTTGCTCCTTTCAGGTCGCCGGAAGCTCCCGCCGCGCGCCGACAATGCGCATTCCCTCGGCCGCGGCGTAGCTGTAAGCCGACAGCCGCCGGTTGCGCGAATCGTAGGAATGTGAACATATAAATATGTTCTCCGGCACGGCGGG
>ERZ826220.2278-NODE-2278-length-16785-cov-4.110938_pt1 | contig 16785 bp, 17 predicted proteins | sample MGYA00519927_ERZ826220 | MGnify/ENA primary metagenome ERZ826220 (study PRJEB31778, sample SAMEA3449225) | human gut metagenome | biome: human gut; feature: human-associated habitat; material: faeces | place: United Kingdom | collected 2010/2012 ...
CTTCCTCGGCGGTCAGGCCGTGGAGAGCCATCAGCGTCTGATATTCCACGATGATATCGGTGTAGCCGGCTTCCCGCTCGTCCTTCAGTTCGCCCACGCAGACGATAGGCTTCAGGCCCGCTTCCACGGCGGCGCGGGTGCGCAGGTTGACGGTCTTGTCCGTCTCACCGAAATACTGACGACGCTCGCTGTGGCCGATGACCACATATTCCACGCCGCAGGCCTTGAGCATATCCGCGCTCAATTCGCCGGTGTAAGCGCCGCTCTTGGCAAAATGGACGTTCTGCGCGCCCAGCTTGATGTTGGTGCCCTTGATGGTCTCAGCCACCACGGTGTAGTCAGCGGCGGGAACGCACACCACCACGTCGCAGTCCGCGTCCTTGACCAGCGGAATCAGAGCGGAAACCAGCTCTTTGGCTTCCTCGGGGGTCTTGTTCATCTTCCAGTTACCGGCAATAATCGGCTTGCGCATAACGAATTTCTTCCTTCCATTGATTTGTTGGACTCTTGGTGGGAAAGGGCGCAAGGCGCTTTTTCCCATCTGTTAGAATACCACGATAGGGGCCTGTTTGCAAATGATTCTTATCAAAAATGCAAGAAAAAAGGGGCTGCGGCGATACCGCAGCCCCCAAAGCAGCTTATTTGTCGTCCAGAGCCGCAACGCCGGGAAGGGTCTTGCCTTCCAGGAACTCCAGGCTGGCGCCGCCGCCGGTGGACACGTGGGTCACCTTATCGGCAAAGCCCATCTGCTCCACAGCCGCCGCGCTGTCGCCGCCGCCGACGATGGTCACGCCCTTGCACTCGCTCATGGCCTTGGCGATGCAGCGGGTGCCCTCGGCAAAGTTCTCAAACTCGAACACGCCCATGGGGCCGTTCCACACAACGGTGCCGGCGTTCTCCACCTCGTAGCTGAACAGCACGCGAGTGTCGGGGCCGATATCCATGCCCTCGAAGCCGTCGGGAATTTCCTTGCTGTGCACGGTGATGCACATCGCGTCGTTGGAGAAGCTGTCGGCAGCCAGGTTATCCACGGGCAGCATCAGCTTGACGCCCTTTTCCTTGGCCTTCTCCATCATGCCCTTGACCAGATCGATCTTGTCTTCGGCCAGAATGCTGTTGCCGATGCGGCCGCCCAGCGCCTTCTGGAAGGTGTAGCTCATGCCGCCGCCGATAATCAGGGTATCGACCTTCTCCAGCAGGTTTTCGATGACGTTGAGCTTGTCGGCCACCTTCGCGCCGCCCAGCACCGCCACGAACGGGCGATCCGGGTTCTCCAGCGCCTTGCCCATGATATCCAGCTCTTTGCCGATCAGGTAACCGGCCACGCACGGGGAGAGGAACTTGGTCACGCCCTCGGTGGAGCAGTGCGCGCGATGGCAGGAGCCGAACGCATCATCCACATAGCAATCCGCCAGAGAGGCCAGCTCCTTGGAGAAATCCTCGATGTTCTTGGTCTCTTCCTTGCGGAAGCGGGTGTTCTGGAGCAGCACCACGTCGCCGTCCTTCATCGCGGCGACGGCGGCCTTCGCGTTCTCGCCGACAACGGTATCGTCATCCGCGAACACGACCGGCTTGCCCAGATACTCGCTCAGGCGCGCCGCCACCGGCGCGAGGGAGAACTTCGCCTCCGGGCCGTTCTTCGGCTTGCCGAGATGGCTGCACAGGATGACCCTACCGCCGTCCGCGATCAGCTTCTTGATCGTCGGCAGCGCGGCCACGATGCGCTTGTCGTTGGTGATCTTGCCATCCTTCATCGGAACATTGAAATCGCAGCGCACAAGCACTTTCTTGCCGGAGACCTTGATGTCGTCCACCGTCATTTTTGCCATGGGTAATTCCTCCATTTCAATTTGGTTCCAATTCCTGGGTTTCCATGATAGATTGAGGGTTTATATCCGGCCGCGTCCCCCAAAAAACGCCGCCGGGAGAAAGCCGCGGAAGCCGCGGCGTTTCAAACCGTTTGCCGACCGGGTCTCTGCCCGCCCGAACGCTTCTAGTGTAGCATTTTTTGCCGAGATTGTCAAAGATTTGCGCAAAGAATGGCGCTGACTTCCAAAATTTTGCGTTTATCGGCGCAAAAGCTCGATCATCCGCAGCGCCGCGCCCTCGTCCACAACCAGCAGCTTGTGCGGATGGTGCGCGCAGACCGCCAAAATGGCCTCCGCTTTCGCGCGCCCAGCAGCGACCGCCGCCGCGCGGTTCTTCCGCCCGATGTCCTCCGGTTTGAAGGCCAGCGACGAACCGCCTCCGACCACGTGCCCTTCCGCGTTCAGATAAAAGCCCAGCGCTTCGGCCACTGCGCCTTCTGCGCGCAGCGTCTCCTGCTCCGCTCGGCTCAGGCCGCGCCGCTGAGCCAGATCCATCGCCCGTCCGATTCCGTAAAGCAGCACATCCGCATGACGCACCAGTTCCAGCGGCTCGCGCACCTGCGGCAAGCGCGCCAGCTCGTCCGCCGCCGCCCCGGACAGCCCGTCCGGCAGGTGCAGAAAGCGATAGTAGCCGCCCAGCTTTTGGGCAAAGCGCTCGGCCACCGTGTTCGCCTGCGTGCTGACGCCGCCGCCCATGCCTCCCTGCGCGGGCACAACCGTAATCTCCATCGGCGCGGCGACCGCAATCGCTTCCGCCGTCTTGGCAACAGTTCGCCCGCCCGTGACCGCCATCACGTGCGCGCCCTGCAATAAAAAGCGGATCTGCCGCGCCGCCGCGCGCGCGACCTCCTCCATCACCCCGGAGTCGATATCCGCGTCGCCGCGAACGACGCACACGCGCTCCACGCCGAGCATCTGCGACAGCGTCAGCTCGATGCCAGAGAGCGTCCGCCTCCCGCCGCTGACCGCCCGCGCCGCCTCCACGAGGCTCTGCCCCTGCGGGGTCAGCTCCATGCCGGAGGCACTCTGCGTCAGGCATCCGGCTTTTTTCAGCGCTTCCGCCGCCGCGCGCACCTCCCGCTCCGCCAGATGCAGCCGCGCGGCCAGGGCGCGCCTGCCGATGGGCTCCAGCGCCGCGACGCGCTCCAGAATCAGCGCGCGCAACTCCATCTCCTCCATCAGATCCGGCGCAATCAGGGACAGCGTATTGAGGATTGACGTATCCATATCCTTCACCAAGCCCGTGGGCTTGTTTTCTCCCGCGTTCATATTTTGTCCCGATTAGTGTATCATAAATTCCGTTTTCCCGCAAGGCAGGCGCGGCGGCAGGATTTTCCCCGCCGCGCACCGAATAAACCCTTTTCAAACCATCATCAGGAGGAACCCACCCATGACCGATCTTCTCATCGTCGTCGATATGCAGCGCGATTTCGTTTCCGGCGCGCTGGGCAGCGAGCAGGCGCGCGCCATCGTCCCCGCCGTCGCCGCGCGCATCCGTCAGGCGAAGGCGGAACAGACGCAGGTCGCCTTCACGCTGGATACCCATGAGCCGGATTATCTGAATACCCGCGAGGGGCGCTTTCTGCCCGTGCCGCACTGCATCCGCGATACGCCCGGCTGGGCGCTCGAGCCGGATATCGCCAAGGAATGTGCGCAGGGCATGATCTCCTTTGCGAAGCCGACCTTCGGCTCTGCGGCGCTGTGCGAATACGTCCGCACGCTGGCCGAGGAAAAGGGCACGGCGGACGGAAAGGGCTTCTGCGTCGAGCTTTGCGGCGTGTGCACGGATATCTGCGTCGTCTCCAACGCCCTGCTCCTCAAGGCCGCCCTGCCGGAGGCGGATTTCATCGTAAATGGCGCGCTCTGCGCGGGCGTTACGCCCCAAAAGCACGAGGCTGCGCTGGAAACCATGCGCTCCTGCCAGATCGAGGTGCGCTGACAAACAAACCCCTTCGCGCGGCAAGCCGCGCGAAGGGGTTTTTATGCGATATGCAGCCGGGTTCGCCTTGATGCCGCCCGGCGCTTTTTCGGTTTTTACGGAGCCGTTTTTTCCTTGGCCGTTCCCTTCGCCGCCCTGCCCCGGCCGCGCCGCGGCTTCTGCGGCTCTTCGACGATCGCGTTGGCGCTCAGCGGCGCAATGCGGTAGTTGAACAGCACGTTGGAGTTGGGATACGCCTGATAGAATTTCTGCTTGATGCGATCCATCACGCCGTCGCCCGTGTTGTAATCCACCGTCGGCAGCAGCATCGCAACCGTCGTCGGGGAGAAATGCGTGATGACGTCGCCCTCGCGCAGGTTGTTGCGCAAAATCTCCATCAGGCCGCGCATCACGTTTTCCTGCCGGATGCTCTCCATCTGCCCGCCGTCCGTGCCGGATACCGTTATCACCGCGAGGAACATCGTCGTCCCCAGACGCTCGATGTTGCGGATCTGCAAATTGAAAATTTCCTTGAACACCGCGAAATCGCAGACGAACGCGCTCTGCTCCCGGCTGCTCTGGTAGAGCTGGCGGCAGATGGACTCGAGGTTGAACTCGATGTTTTTGCTTGCCTCGACGATCTCGTTGTAAAACTCCATCAGCTCGCGGCTCGGCTTCACGTTCAGGTAGTGGTAATGCAGGTGCATGACCTCTTCGTACTGCGCCTTGGCCTCGGTCGCGTTGTTGCCCCTGAGCAGCGTGCGCATCAGCTCGATGTGGATGCTGTCGTCAAACGGCTCTCTCTCCAGCGCGCTTCGGCAAACGCTGATGATCTCCCGCTCGTCCTCGTCCCGCCCGCTCTGCTTGAGCAGGTCGATATAGTCGTATACGCCGGCAATATACTGGTTGTGCAGCGTCACCGCGCGGGGATACGCCCACTCGTTCAGCTCGCTCTTTTGCAGCAGCGCGCCGCGGTAGAGCGTCATCATCCGGCGATAGTCCTCGCGCTTGCGCTCGCCGTCGCGCTCGTTGGGCAGGCGGGCAAAGATGTCCTCCAGCTCGTAGAGATCGACGGTCATCTCCGGCGGACATTCCCAGTGATACGCGCCGCGGTCGGCGACGATGCAGTTTCCCAGCTCCGGCGAAATCTGGCTAAGCAGCGTGCGCACACGGCTGATGAGCGTTTTGAGCGCGTTTTCGGGGTTGGTCACGTTTTCATCGTTCCAGAAGGTGGAGAGCAGGCGGCGGTTGGAAACCGGCTCCCCCCGGTTCGCAATCAGGTATTCGATCAGCGCCAGCCCTTTTTTGGATTTGTTGACCATGTGATCGGCCTGCCGCTCGTTGAGGTAGATGACAAATTCATCCATCATCTGAATCCGGATGGTTTCGCTCATGGATATCCCCCTCTGCATCAGAGCCGCTTTCGCAGCATATCCGGATTGACGGCGTATAGCTGCGCCGTTTCTCTGGTAATTCGGCCTTCCTTTGCCAGCCGAATCAATTCGTTGTCCATCGAAAGCATCGCCTGCGAGGCCGCGCCGCCGTAAATCACGTTGTCGATCTGGAACGTCTTGCCGTCGCGGATCATGTTCTGAATGGCGGGGTTGACGGCCATGACCTCGAACACCGGCGTCTGCGTGCCGTCCACCGTCGGCACAAGGCGCTGGCTGACGACCGCCCGCAGCACCATGGAAAGCTGAACGCGAACCTGCTGCTGCTGGCTGGCCGGGAAGGTGTCGATGATGCGGTCGATGGTCTTCGCCGCGCCGACCGTGTGCAGCGAGGAGAGCAGGAGATGCCCCGTTTCCGCCGCCGTCAGCGCGGTCTGCACGGTTTCATAATCGCGCATTTCGCCAAGCATAATCACGTCTGGCGCTTCGCGCATGGCTGCGCGCAAGGCCCGCGCAAACGAGCTTGCGTCGTTGGGAATTTCCCGCTGGCTGACCAGCGCGCGCTTGTGCGCGTGCAGATACTCGATCGGGTCTTCGATGGTGATGATGTGCACGTCCTGATCGGCGTTGATTCTGTCCACCATGCAGGCGAGGGTCGTGCTCTTGCCGCTGCCCGCCGGGCCGGTGACGAGCACCATGCCGTTTCGGCAGGAGGACGCGAGGTCGATCACCATCGGCGGAATGTGCAGCGCGTCCGGGTTCGGCAGGCCGAAGGTCACGACGCGGCAGGTCGCCGCCAGCGTGCCGCGCTGCTTATAGGCGTTGCAGCGGAAGCGCGCCTGCCGGTTGAAGGAGAAGGAAAAATCGTCGTCGCCGTCGCGGCGGAGCATCTCGTCGCTGTGCCCGCCCGCCATGCCGTAGGCCTCCTGAATCATGCCGGCCGCGTCCTCGGGCAGGAGCTTGCTTTCGGTCAGCGGCACCAAATGCCCCTTGACCTTGGCCGTCGCGGGCGAACCGGGAATCAAAAACAGATCCGATCCGCCGATTTCCAGCACTTTTTGCAGGATTTTCGTCAGTTCCATGGTCACAGCTCCCCCGCAGCGTCAAACAGTCGTTCCTCTCCGTCCGGCTCGCCCTCGTCGGTCACAAGGCGGTATACCGCTTTGACATAGCGCGGGAACGCGCCCCGCTCCTGCAATTCCACGGCGCATATCAGCGTGCGCCCCTCGTCGTTCGTCTCCGTCCATGAGACGGTGCGCCCCAGCAGCGTCATGCCCGCCTCCGGCTCTTCCGCCAGCGCGGCTTCCACGCACGCGAGGTAATCCGCCTCGCCCTGCGCCGTCCGCGCCGCATCCGCCAGCACCGCGTCGAGCCGCGCCAGCGATTGTTCCGCCGAGACGTTCAGCTCGGCCACCTGCCGCGCGACGTCCTGACTGCGCAGGCTCAGGCTTTCATCCGACCGGGCGCTCATCATCGCGAGCATGCCCAGCGCGCTCATGCTCAGCACCACGACCAGCAGCATCAGCGAGGCCGCGCCCGGCCCGATGCGGTATTCTCTCTGATTCACGGCGCCACCTCCTCGGGCACATAGCGCGCGGAAGGCAGGGAAAAGAGCGTCTTTTCCTGCCGCAGCGCCGTCACCTGCGCGGTTTCCATCGTTCCGGCGGGACAGGCCGTCTCGCCGAGCGTCACCAGCAGGTCATACGCGCCGCAGTGCAGGTGCCACGCGCCGTCCTCATCCTCGGCAAAGCCGCTCTGGCGCAGCGCGTCCTTCCGTTCGTCCGCGGCATAGAGCCTGTCGGCGAGGCTCTGCGCCGCAATCAGCGCGTCGGCCTGCGCGCCCGCCCGCGCGCTCTGGTTATGCGCGCCGACGAACACGTTCAAAATCACCGTGGAGCAGAGCGCGAAGAACAGCACCACGATCAGAATCTCCATCAGCAGGGTATTCTGCCGGTTATGCTTCACCATCGCCATCCCCTTACTGCGCGCACCGGCGCGCGATATACACCGTGGAAACGTGGCCGGTCTCGTCCGTCACGCGGACGGTCAGCAAATCGCCCTCCAGCGTCGGCTCAAACGCCTGTGCGGCGCAGACCGGCTCGCCGTCCTCCGGCACAAAATCATACTCGGCCGCGGTGAACAGCTCGCAGAGCTGCCCCTGATAGCCGTAGATATACTGCACATAGCGCTCGCCGTCCCATTCGCTGCTCAGCGCCAGCACCGGCAGGCCGTCCCTGTCTTCCACGGCAATCGCGCCCCGCTCGTCCTGCGCGCGCACCGCGTTGCGCACAAACGCCGCCGCGATCCGCTTGCGGGTGTGCGCCGAAGCGCCGTCCACCGTCGTGCGGTACGCCTGCGCGCCGAGCACGACCAGCAGCATGGAAAACACCGCAAAGGCGCCCAGCAGCGTGAACACGAACGCGCCGGAGATGCTGTGGCTTTTCGTCTTCATCACGGCCGCTCCGCCCCTTTCCTGAGCACCTGAATATCCGGCATGACGTTGGAGGCAAACGCATCGTAGACGACGATATAAGCATCCTCGTTATAGGCCAGCCCGTAGCCGTGCTTGAGCGCCTCCAGCGACTGGGGATACGCGCCCTCCACGGCGTAGCAGGTCAGCGCCGCGCTGCGAACCGCGTCGAGCACCAGCTGCTCCTCCATGCTTTCCGAAGACGCGCCGATTTGCTGAACCGCCGCCACCGCGCCGCAGAAAAGCGCGGCGAACACGGCAAGCGTCAGCGCGAGGCCGCGCGCAAGGGTATGCTTTCCGGTTTTCACGCGAAGCCCCTCCTTTCGCCCTTACAAAATACTGGAAATGATCCCGGCCATCGGCATCATCACGGACAGCAGCACCGCGCCGATGACGATGGACAGCGCGGCCACCATCGTCGGCTCGATGATGGAAACCAGATCGGAAATGCCCTCCTCGGCCTGCTGCTCGTAGGTCTCGGCGATCTTGGCCATCACCTGATCCTCGCGCCCGGCGGCAATGCCCATGCGCAGCATCTGGCGGTGAATTTCGTCAAACAATCTGCTGCCGGTCAGCGCGTCGGAGAAGGAAACGCCCTCGCCCATCTTCTCGCGGATCTGGGCGATTTCGCCCGCCGCCTCCTCGTCCGGCAGAACCAGCGGCACCATTTCAAGCGCCTGTTCGAGCGGGAAGCCGCTGGAAAGCATCATCGCCAGCACGGAGGCCGCGCGGGAGGAAGCCAGCCGCATGCTCAGCCGCCGCAGCGGCGGGAACGCCTTTTTCAGCGCGGCGAGCGCCCTGTCGCGCTTTTTGCTCCTGAGCAGCAGCACGCAGGCCAGCGCCGCCAGCACGAAGACAAGTACCAGCGCCAGCACCACCCAGCCCAGCGCCGTGCCGACGCTCATCATCACGCTGCCCGTCTCGGTCATCGTCACGCCCATGCTGCCCAGCACGGTGCGGAACACCGGCATGACCTTGAGAATCAGCACCAGCAGAATCAGCACCATCATCACCGCCAGCACCAGCGGATACGTCACCGCGCTGCGGACGGCCTGACGAATCCGGCTTTCCCGCTCGTAATAGACGGAAAGCCCCCGCATCACGTCCTCCAGATGACCCGTGCGCTCGCCCACGCCGCACATCTCCACCAGATAGGTCGGGAAAACGTGCGCGCTCTCCAGCGCGTCGCGCAGCGAGCCGGTCTGCGTCAGCGTCTCGCTGACGCCGCGATACAGCGCCGCGTGCGCGTCGTCTTCATACGTCTTTTCAAGCGCCTCCATGCCCGCGTAAAGCGGCATGCCCGCCCCCAGCATCAGGGCGATTTCCGAGCAGAAGCTGCTCAGCTCGATGGGCGTCAGGCCGTGATCCTTGCTTGCCATGATGTGCATCCTTTCCTTTCGAATTCAAATCGAACATTCGAAATTTCGCGCTTTCCCGCTCGTTTTTCCGCGGCCGCCGCGCTCAATAATACCGCTCCGTGGTGTAGGTCTGCCCGCTCTCGATGGCGCTCAGCTCGAGCGTCGGGTCGTAGAGCACCTCCTCGCCGTCGATGACGACGCTGTTCCATGCGTGGTACATCTTTCCGGCATAGCCGACCATCAGCTTCGTCGGCACGCCCTGCACGCGCAGCATGCAGGCCGCCAGCGCCGCCAGATCCTGACAGATTCCCATTTTCTTTTCATAGCAGCCGTCGATGTCCGGCAGGGTGCCGCCCGCAACCGTCGCCGCCTTCACATAATCATACATATAATTGGCCTTGATGTAGCCGCGAATCGTCTCAAAGATCTCCCGATCGTCCGTCATGCCCTCGCAAAGCGCGTAAGAGGTCTTGACGGCCTCGGTATCCTGCGTATAATGGACGTATTGATTCGGCCCGAGGAACGGCGCGTAGGGGTCGTCCAGCTTGACGCGCACCGTCACCTTGCCCTCCGCGGCGTATTTTTTGCCGGAAACGTTTTCAAACAGCTCCACCGTGTAGCTGCCGTCGCCGAGCTGCAGCGGAAAGACCTCGTATTCCCCCGCCGTGTTCAAATCGTAGGTCAGCTTGTATTGCCCCTGCGTCACGCGCAGCTTGAGCCGCTTTTTGTTTTCCTTGCCGTGCGCCAGAATATAGCCCTGCGCCGCGTTGCCCGCGTCCACCACGAGTCTCTTGGAGGTCAGCACGTCCGTGCCGCTCTGCTGCGGCCATATCGCGTCGTACAGCGCCAGCGCCGTGCCCGCAAGCAGCACAGCCGACAGGGCGAGCGCCGCGGCGCGCCGCCATCCGCGTTTCTTTCGCATGACCGTCTCCCTTTCCCCCGTGATTCCGCGCACGTCCGGCGCTTTCGCCCCCGCGCGACGGTTACATTTGTCGTTTCGGTTCAGTATAACACAGGATGCGTCCCTTTTCAATGAAATTGCGCGCCTGCCGCGCAATTTTCTGCCGCTTGACAGGCGCGCCCGAAACCTGTAAACTAAACGAATACAAGCGTTTTTCTCGGCGTGCCCGTCCGTTTCCCTTTCCCTTCCTTTTGTCCTGTTCGGTTTCGGCGGATTGACGCGCTTTTCCTTCGGGGCGGCGATGAACGGCCGCCCGGATGTAACCGTTCTCCCCTCAATCAAACGACGGAGGCTTTCATATGACCATTATCGTCTTGGACGGACAGGGCGGCGGCATCGGCCGCGCCATCATTTCCGCCCTTCTGCCCCTCTTGCCGCAGGGCGCACAGCTCCTCTGCGTGGGCACCAACGCCATGGCGACCGCCGCCATGCTCAAGGCCGGGGCGCAGCGCGGCGCAACCGGCGAAAACGCCGTCCGCTGGGCGGCGCAGAACGCGGATATCCTCATCGCGCCCATCGCGCTGGTGCTCAAGGATTCCATGATGGGCGAAATCACCGGCGACATGGCCGCCAGCGTCGGCTCCAGCCGCGCGACCCGGATTCTCGTGCCCACCGAGCGCTGCGGCACCCATGTCGCGGGCGCGCACGGGGTCAGCATGCAGGCGCTGGTGGAGGATGCGGCGCGGCAGGCCGCGGCCATGGCCGCGGGCGCATGAGGCTTTGGCCTTTTTGCATAACCTTTGGCTTGACGTTGCATTCATATTGCCTTATAATAAAGGGGCTGAAGCCCGGCGGGCTTCCGAAAGGGCCGGCCGGAGACAACCCTTTTGCACACGGCTGAATATTACGCCATTTTCTATACGCAGACACGCAAAAACACGCAATGAATGAAGGAGGCTGATCCCCCGTGATTATTGACCGCATCGAGGAACAGGAGCGTTATTACCCGCTTCATCCCGATATGGAGCTGGCGTTCGCGTTCCTCGCTGAGGCGCCCGATCTCGAGCCCGGCCGTTACGAGCTTGAAAACGGCCTGTTCGCGACGGTTTCCGAGGGCGACACCCGCCAGATGGACACCGTTTCGCTGGAAGCCCACAAGAAATACATCGACCTTCAATACTGCATCGCCGGCGGCGAGCGCATGTCCTGGGCGCATATTCAGGAGCTGAACGCGACGACGGACGACCCGGAGCACGACAACTATTTCTATACCGGCACGTCAACGTCTGTCTCCATCCGACCGGGCATGTTCTACGTGATGTTCCCCAGCGACGGCCACAAGGCCGCCTGCCATCACGAGTTCCAGAAGCACTACCGCAAGGTGGTCGTCAAAATCCCGATCGTTCATCAGGAAAACGACTAACTAAAGGGCCGCAATCAGCTTGCGGCTTTTTTTGAAATATGGCATGGCCGCTGTCCTCCCAGGGGCATGCTGTATGATAGATGGAATTTTTAAGCTGTATCGTGAGGATATCACCATGAAAACAATTTTTGAATTTGATCCCTGGCGGCTGATTGAAACCGAGCTGCACAAGGACGACATGCGCCTGTCCGAATCCATGACCTCCATCGGCAACGGCCACATGGGCATGCGCGGCAACTTTGAAGAGCGCTATTCCGGCGACAGCCACCGCGGCACCTATCTGGCGGGCGTCTGGTTCCCGGATAAGACGCGCGTGGGCTGGTGGAAAAACGGCTATCCGCAGTATTTCGGCAAGGTCATCAACGCGATGAACATCATCTCCCTGCGCGTTCGCATCGACAGGGAGGACGTCGATCTGTACGAGGACGACGTGGTTTCCTTCTCCCGTGTGCTGGATATGCGCGCGGGCGTGCTCACCCGCGAATTTGTCATCCGCCGCGAAAAGGGCACGGTGCGCGTCTCCTTCGAGCGCTTCGTTTCCGTGGCGAGGCCGGAGCTGATGGCGCTGCGCTGCCGCGTGACGGCGGATTACGACTGCAAGGTTGCGCTGATCCCCGCCATCGACGCGGACGTGCGCAACGAGGATTCCAACTACGACGAGACCTTCTGGCTCTTCGAGGGCGAGGACGAGGATAAAAACGGCGTGCTCACCGTGCGCACCCGCACCCGCGAAAACCCCTTCGGCACGCCGCGCTTCGCCGTCTGCGGCGCAATGGCCGCCGTGCCGACCGAAAAGCCGAAGAAGAACCGCGTCACCGTCGAGGAGGGCTATGTCTCCCGCAAGTTCGTCTTCGACGTCGAGGCCGGGCAGACCGTCGGCTGCGACAAGTTCGTCTGCGTGGCGACCGACCGCGACCACAAGGATGACGAGCTGACCGGCGCCGCGACGGCGGGCGTGCTCAGCGCGCAGGAAGCGGGCTACGACGCGCTGCGCCGCGAGCAGGAGCGCGCGTGGGCGCGCCGCTGGGAAAAGGCCGACGTGCGCATCGACGGCGACGTGGCCGGCCAGCAGGGCATCCGCTTCAACATCTTCCAGCTCTTCTCCACCTATTACGGCGAGGACGCGCAGCTCAACATCGGCCCCAAGGGCTTCACCGGCGAAAAGTACGGCGGCGCGACCTATTGGGACACGGAGGCCTACTGCCTGCCCATGTACACCGCCATCGCGGGCGAGGAAGTCGCGCAGAATCTGCTCAAATACCGCTGGCTGCAAATCGACGGCGCATACCACAACGCGCGTCAGCAGGGTCTGCCGGGCGCACTCTATCCGATGGTGACGTTCACGGGCGTCGAGTGCCACAACGAGTGGGAAATCACCTTCGAGGAGATTCACCGCAACAACGCCATCGCCTACGCCATCTACGCCTACACGCAGTACACCGGCGACCGCAGCTACCTCGATCAATACGGCATCGACGTGCTGCTGGGCATCGCGCGGTTCTGGGCGGGGCGCGTGCATTATTCCAAGCGCGCGAATCAATACATGATCCACGGTGTAACCGGCCCGAACGAATACGAAAACAACGTCAACAACAACTGGTACACCAACCGCATGACCGCCTGGGAGCTGGCCTACACCGCCGAGCAGCTCATGCTCATCCCGCGCGAAAAGGCGCAGACGCTCGGCGTGAACGCCGAGGAGATCCGCCGCTTCCGCGAGATCAGCGAAAAGATGTACCTGCCCTACGACGAGGAGCTGGGCGTGTTCGTGCAGCACGATACCTTCCTTGACAAGGATCTGATGCCCGCCGACGCGCTCTCCCCGGCGGATCGCCCGCTGAACCAGAAATGGAGCTGGGATCGGATTCTGCGCTCCTGCTTCATCAAGCAGGCCGATGTGCTGCAAGGGCTGTATTTCCTCGAGCACCTCTACGACAAGGAGACCATCCGCCGCAATTTCGATTTCTATGAGCCGATGACCGTGCACGAGTCGAGCCTGTCCCCGTGCGTGCACAGCATTCTGGCCGCGAGTCTGGGCAAGCTGGAAAAGGCACAGGAGCTGTACCGCCGCACGGCGCGCCTCGATCTGGATAACATCAACAACGACACCTGCGACGGCCTGCACATCACCTCGATGGCCGGAAGCTGGCTTTCCATCGTGCAGGGCTTTGCGGGCATGCGCACGCTGACCGGCAGCCTGAGCTTTGACCCGCAGCTCCCCGACGGGTGGGACGGCTACGCCTTCAAGATCGTCTATCGCGGCCGGCTGATCGAGGTCAGCGTCTCCCGCGAGGGCACGGGGCTGAAGCTGCTTTCCGGCGAAGCGCTGACCGTCATGCTGCACGGGCACGAGGTTCGCCTTTCCCCGGCGGAGGCTGACGCATGATCGACATCGCCGTCATCGGCGCGGGGCCGGCCGGATACAGCGCCGCCATCACCGCCAGAAAGCGCGATCAATCCGTCGTCGTCATCGGCCAGAATACCGGCTGGCTCGCCCGCGCGGAGCATGTCGCCAATTACCCCGGCCTGCCCGATATCTCCGGGCGCGACCTGCTGAGCGCCATGGCGAATCAGGCGCAGGCGCTGGGCGCGGAGCTGCGCCCCGGCGTCGTCCATCAGGTGATCGCCATGGGCGATTCGTTCGCGCTCTCGCTGGGCGCGGACTTCATCGAGGCGCGGCGCGTCATCCTCTGTACCGGCGCCAGGCAGCCCAAGCTGCTCCCCGGCGAAAACGAGCTGCTCGGGCGCGGCGTCAGCTATTGCGGCACCTGCGACGGCATGCTCTACCGGGGCAGGCGCGTCGCCGTGATCGCGCAGGGGCCGGAAGCCGTAAGCGAGGCCAATTTCCTCGCCGGGCTCTGCCGCGAGGTCGTCTATTTCGGCAAGCCGGAGGACGCGCTCGACCCCCGCATCGTCGTCAGCGGCCAAAAGCCGGAGGCGATTTTGGGCGAGGCTTCCGTTTCCGGCCTTCGCGCCGGGGGCGAAGACCTGCCGTTTGACGGCGTGTTCATCTTCCGCGAGGCGGCGGCGCTCTCCGCGCTGCTGCCGGGGCTTAAGATGGACGGCGCGTTCATCCGCGTAGACCGCAGGATGCAGACGAACCTGCCCGGCGTGTTCGCCGCGGGCGACTGCACCGGCCTGCCCCTGCAGGTCGCCAAGGCCGTCGGCGAGGGCTGCGTCGCCGCCATTTCCGCCGCAACCGCCTAACTCCCTCAGTCACGGCTATGCCGTGCCAGACCTTCGGCGTTCCACCTGCCTGCTTCCCGCACAGCGGGCGGCAAGCTCCACGCCCTCGAAGAGGGAGCTCCAGACTGTAAATAAAAAGCTATTTCACCTTTTTTCCCATGATTTACGCCGTTTTTGCCGTAAAATCATGGGAATTTTGCTTTTTTCCTTGTCCGCGCAAAGCGTCCGTGTTATAATCAATTATGAACATATACACAGAAAGGCTTGTTTTTCTGCCAAACGGTTTTGGATTCGACGGAAGGAGGCAAACAGGTGAGAACGATTGAAACGGGCAGGGCGATTGTCGATATCGTCGCTTGGCCCGAGGATCGCCCCTGGGAGGGGCGCTATCAGACGTCCAGCCAGATCGAGGGCGGGCTTTGTCGGCTTGTGCTTTCGCCCGACGTCTTTCACGATGCGGCGCGCGCCAACACCGCCTATCGCCGCTTCGCCCGGAAGATTGAGCGCGCGGGGCTGACCCCGCCGAACGTGCTCTTTCGCCAGATGGTTTCGCGCACATCGCAAAACGTGTTCTGCATCCTGACCACGACGGAATCCGTGTTCAACTCGGCCTGCTCCGTCGGCAAATTCTACGTTGTGGAATCCGGCATCGACGAGCGCCGCCGCCTGTGCGCCGTCCGCGTGCGCGATCATGTTTCCCCCAATAACCCGCAGGAGAACGTCATGTAATATGCAGCCATTGCCGAAAGAATTTGAAGAACAAATGAAGCGCCTGCTCGGTGAAGCAGGCTTTTTTGCGTATCTTGACGCGCTGAATCAGCCGTATACCCGCGCGCTGCGCGTCAATCTGCTCCTCCGCCCGGACGGAACGCCGCCCTGCCCCATCGAGGGGCTCGGCGCGCCCGTCCCGTGGGCGAAGGGCGCGTATTTCGTCGAGGGCGACGCGCGCCCCGGCCTGTCGCCGCTGCACGAGGGCGGCCTGTTTTACATGCAGGAGCCGAGCGCTCTGACCGCCGTCACCGCGCTCGATCCCCAGCCCGGCGAGCGGGTGCTCGACCTCTGCGCCGCGCCCGGCGGCAAGAGCACGCAGATCGCCGCGCTGATGGCGGGGCGCGGGCTGCTCTGCTGCAATGAGCCCATCCCCAGCCGCGCGCAGATTCTCTCCCGCAACATCGAGCGCATGGGCGTTCGCAACGCCGTCGTGCTCAGCGCCATGCCGGATGCGCTCGCGCCGCGCTTCCCCGCGTTTTTCGACCGCATTTTGGTGGACGCGCCCTGCTCCGGCGAGGGCATGTTCCGCCGCCAGCCGGAAGCGCGCGACGAATGGGACGCCGACGCCCCGCGCCGCTGCGCCGACCGCCAGATGGAGATTTTGGCGCAGGCCGCGAAGATGCTCCGCCCCGGCGGCACGATGGTCTATTCCACCTGCACGTTCAACGACACGGAGAACGAGGGTGTGCTCCGGCACTTTCTGGCGCTGCACCCGGAGTTTTCGCTCGTGCCGTTCGCCCTGCCGGGTCTGCCCGAGGCGAAGGACGGCTATCTGCACCTCTATCCGCATGAGATGCGCGGCGAGGGGCATTTTGTCAGCCGCCTGAAAAAAGCCGACGGAGCTGACAAAGCCGACGCGCCCGTTCAGGCCGCGCCCCAGCGGAAAGCGCCCGCCCGCGCCGCCGCCAAGGGCAAAGCGCCCGCGCCCATCGCCCTGCCGGATGTGTTTTCCGATGCGTTCGCGCCGGAGCGGCTGTATACGGCGGGCGACGCGCTTTGGATGCTGCCGGAGGGAATTTCCATCGAGCGGCTCAGCGGCTTGCGCGTGCTGCGCACGGGGCTTTTGCTCGCGCATACGGAGGGGAAACGCAGCGAGCCGGATCATGCGCTGGCCATGGCGCTACGCCCGGAGGAAGCCGCGCGAACCGCAAGCCTGACGCAGACGCAGGCGCTGGCCTATCAGGCGGGCGAAACGCTGTCGCTCGGCGACTTGCCCGGCGGCTACACCCTGCTCTGCTGCGAGGGCGTTTCGCTCGGTTGGGGCAAGCAGGCGGGCGGCCTGATGAAAAACCACTATCCCAAGGGTCTGCGGCGAAGGTGAGAGCGGGCTGCACTTCCGCCGAATTTCAAATTTTCTCATTTACGGCCATTCAAAAAGGGGCCGCGGCGATTTTTGCCGCGACCCCTTTTCTTATGATACCTGAGATTTACAAACCCATATGGCGTTATACTAATTCGCAGTTAAAATGCTTAACAGAGCGCATCAGATTTTTTGTTCT
>ERZ826220.2279-NODE-2279-length-16782-cov-4.033718_pt1 | contig 16782 bp, 13 predicted proteins | sample MGYA00519927_ERZ826220 | MGnify/ENA primary metagenome ERZ826220 (study PRJEB31778, sample SAMEA3449225) | human gut metagenome | biome: human gut; feature: human-associated habitat; material: faeces | place: United Kingdom | collected 2010/2012 ...
GTCAGGAGTCCGAGACTGTGCCGGAAACATCTCAAAATTCCGATTCCAAGCAGCGTTGAACAGATTAAGCTATGACAAAGCAGCAGAAAATGAAACAGCAGAACGTGGGGCAGGATTGTAATACCCTGCTCCACGTTCTCGGCAGCGAAATACAGAAAGCAAAAATCTCGATGCTCAAGGAGTAAGGGTGGATTTTCACAGAGGAATACTACCCTATAAACAGGAGGACAATATGAGTTTATTCAGAAAGAAAAAATGGGACATTGAGAGATCGGAGCAAAACAAGGGCTTGATTCGTCAGTTGTTTAACCAAGCGATGCCAGACGGCGACACATGGAAGCTCGTCTACGGCTATGGGCTTAATATAAAAACCAGCGATTATATTATTGCCAGAAAAACCACCTACACATATACAAGCCTAATCATTGGCTACCGTGAGTCGGACATGAGCATTGCTTTGCTGCAAACCACTCCCGAATTGGAAGGGTGCAGCGAAGCGGAAATCTTCACAAGAGACAGCATTAAAAAGGCAAAGATCTCAACAGGTATGTATACGATTTATCATCAGGGCGGTATCATGGCAGGCTATACCCAATTTGCCACCTTGCCGGAAAATGACGAGGATTATCTGGTCTATATATATCAGCCGGAAGAGCACGAGGATTTTGCTAAGTTCTACAAACGGTTTTCGGGAAAATAGAGCAGATTTATGAAAGAACTACTGAGCTATCTATTCCCATTTTTCGTTGTGTGTTTAATTCTTTTTGTCGTTACAAGAATATGGGTCGCCCTTGTAGATACCGTGATTGGATGGGGGAAAAGACTCCTTCACCTGGAAGGCGGCAATAAAGTGGCAGTGAAATGGCACATAACATGCCCGGCAATTCCTGCTGAAGAAACCGAACAAATGAGTGAATCTAAAGAGAAATCGGACGCCAAAGCAAAGTGAATCCTAAAACCAAAGAAAGGAATACAAGCTATGAGAAATCTGAATTTGTATGGGTAACAAAAAACTGATATTTAACATATCCCATGTAATGTCATAAGAAGAAAAACCTAGTATAAGACAGAATTGTCTGGTTAAAAACGTCGTTCTCTCACTTTATGCCGTGGTATTTCTCGGATAATTGATTTAAGATAATTCGTGAAAGGAGGTTCATTAAGATGCTGCATGCGTGGGAATTTCCTTAACTCACTTCTGCTCTCAAAAAACCATTTAAGTTATGCTTTGCTCAACAACTCCAGACTAACTAAAAATTCCTGGGCGACCTCATCCACACCTCTGCCGAGAACATCGACCTGATAGGTCAACTCCGCCATTTGTTCTGTGGGAATTTTCCCGGAAAGCTGGTTCAGAATACCCGCCAGTTCCGGATACTGTTCCAGCGCATCCTTCCGGACAAGCAGGACGCCATTGTAATCAGGGAAAAAGCCCTTGTCATCCTCAAGGATTTTCAACCCCACCTTGCGGTTCAGGCCATCCGTTGCATAGACCACAGAAACATCGAAGCTGCCGTTTTCAATGGCGGCATATTTCAGTCCCATGTCCACAGGTTTGACTTCCTTGAAACGCAGCCCGTACGCCTCTGCGAAAGGGCCATACTTCATACTGCCCTCCAGCGTAAAAAACTCTTGCTCCGCGCCAAAGGTCAACTGCCACGCAACCGGAATCAAGTCACTGATGCGGTTCAGGTTGTATTCTTCCGCCAGAGACTGCGGTACTCCGATGGCGTAGGTGTTATCGAAACCCAGTTGGTCCAACAGCGTCATATCGTAGTCCTGTTGGGCAATCTGATTGACATATTCATAGATAGATATTCCCTCTGGTACATCATTCACATCCTGGCCGAAGAAGGTGGTCAGCAGGGTACCATCATAGGAGATCATGAGGTCGCAGGTGTGATTGCCACTGGCCATGGCTTTGAAATTATTCACCTGAGACATCTGGTCACCGATACTGACTGAGAGGTCTGTCTGATCCTCCACCAACATTTTGACCATGTGGTGTATAAGCTGTGTTTCAGAATAGTCCCCATCATAAAGCGAGAGATCTCCGGAGGAAGTCCTTCCGTATGGCAGCAGAAGAAGAAAACAAACCAGCAAGCCAGCCACAGGGATCCACATTTTTCGGGATCCCCCCCGGCTGCGGTGAGCCTGCCGCTCCAACCAGCCCAGAAGAGAATCCGCCAGTACTGCGATGACCATTAGGCAGCCGGTGCCTGTAAGGATCAGGTGCATATCCTGAATGCGGATACCGCGATTGATGATGCCGCCAAGACCACCGCCACCCACAAAAGCTGCGAATACCGCAGTGCCGATGGCATTGACAACAGCGATGCGAACACCTGTGAACACGGTCGGGATCGCCAATGGGAACTCAACCATCAGAATGCGGTATGGTTTGCTCATGCCCATGCCGCGAGCGGCTTCCTTTACACCGGGATCGACCTGCTGCAGTCCCAGGCAGGTATTGCGGACGATGGGCAGAAGAGAGTAAAGTGTGATGCCTGTGATCACAGTGATTTTCCCGGCTCCGAGAAAGACCATAATGATACCCAGCAGTGCCAGTGAAGGTATGGTCTGAAGCAGATCAACGGTCCGCAGAATTACAGGGCGGACTTTCGATGAGACATAGGCCCAGATACCAAGAGGAACTCCGACAAGAATAGACAGCAGGCTGGCGGCAAGGACAATAAAGAGATGTTCCAGCACAAGGTTCCAACTCATCTCTTGCCCCCCTTTCGGAGTCCACGCGGTGTCACTCTTTTCTGCAAAAGGTCTACAAGCGCTCCAATTACAATGGCCAGCAGCGCGGACGGAATCGCACCAAGCAGGATCAGCGTATTGTTATTGGACGATGTCCCCTGATAGATAAAGCTTCCCAACCCACCAAGCCCGATCATTGCTGCAAGCACCGCCCAGGATACCGTGTAGATAGCAGACATGCGAAGCCCCGCGATAATGCTTGGCATTGCCAAAGGAAGCTCTACTCGCAGCAGAGATTGGAGCTGAGACATGCCGCAGCCTCTGGCGGCCTCCAGATATTTTTGCTCCACACCCAAAAGACCGGTGTAGGTGTTTTTCAGCACTGGGAACATGGCGTAGATGGACAGTGCAATGATGACGGTCATTGGCACCATGCCCAGCCAGAGGAACAACAGGCCGATAAATACGAGCCCGGGGATCGTCTGAAAAACAGAGATGACAGGCAGCGCAATACCGGATATCCGTGGCGTTCGGGAAAAGGCAATGCCAAGCAACAGGCCCAGAAAAAATCCAACGGTCACGCAAATCATGACATAGCCAGTATGAACCAGGATGGCATTCCCCAACATGGAACCATATGTATCGAAGAGATATCTCATTTTTCATCACCCCCACAGTGTCTCTGCAACGGCGCGGGCCACACTGGTTTTGGTGACGATGCCGGCCACGGTATCGTCCTCGTTGAGGACAATCACATAGGAAGCTCCGGATTCCAGCAGATAGTCGAAGGACTCCTTTGCGTCATCTCCGATCCGGACCGTCCGTGCAGTTTGGCGGACAATGGGATCGATGGTCTTCAATTCTTTACCCCATGCTCGGATATCACCGATGGAAACTGTTCCGGCATAACGGTTGCCTTCGTCCACCACCAGCAGGGTGTCTACGCTGTGGCGTGCCATCCGCTCGGCACACTCCAGAACACCGCGATCTCGTTGGACAGCTTGCACATTGGTGCGCATAAATTGCTCCACCTTGGAAGGCGGCTGCGTACCAGAAGCATGCTTGCCCAAGAAGCTTCGGACTCTTTCGGTGGCGGGGTTTTCCAGCATCTCCTCAGGAGAGGCCATCTGCACAACTTCTCCGCCATCCATGAAGATGATGATATCGGCCAGCTTCAGTGCCTCATCCATGTCATGGGTGACAAAAATGATGGTCTTGCCAAGACGCTGCTGCAGGTTTTTCACTTCGTCCTGAAGAGCCTCCCGCGTTTGCGGATCCAATGCGCCAAACGGTTCGTCCATCAATACGATGGGCGGGGAGGCTGCCAAAGCCCGCAGGACACCTATACGCTGCTGTTGACCGCCGGAAAGTTCGGAGGGATACTTTTCAGCAAAGTCCTCCATGTGAACCAGCTTCAGCATTTCCTGCACGATCTCAGCACAGCGGGTCTTGTTGTATTTGAGAAGTTTGGGGACAACGGAAATGTTCTGGGCTATGGTCATGTTTGGAAACAGGCCGATTTGTTGAATCACATAGCCGATATGGCGGCGCAGCTCCACCTTGTCCTGCAAGCGGATGTCCTGCCCATTGATGGAGATGATGCCGGAGTCCGGTTCCAAGAGCCGGTTGATGAGTTTCATGGTGGTGGTCTTACCGCACCCGGATGGGCCGATCAGTATCACAAACTGTCCGTCCGGAATCGTGAAATTCAAATCTTTCAGGATTATGGTTTTTCCATAGCTTTTGGTGACATGCTCAAATCGAATCATAGGACCTCCCTTCGGTTCGGCTGCGCATCATCGCAAGTCTTTGCTATCTGCTTTTTGACATGAAAACAGGGTGAAAATGGATGGATATATATTATATATTATCGTATTGACAAACAAAAATAAAGTTAAGTTACCGTATGAGAATATCTTGCCCGATATGATCAGAAAACGTGGCGCGCGTTTTGACTCATGCTGTGACCCACGAACAGAAAAAACAGGGTGGAAACAGTGGAGCAGGGCACATCCACGGATAAGGAAATTCTGTGACAAACCAGCATTATTCTTCCGAAACCCCCTGGAAGACATCCCTATCGAATCTTCATACGCCGCCAGATTTGCCGGTTGCCATTCCACTCCAGCAGCTTTGTCTGATGCTTAACTGCATTTACATTCATACCGCGCCTCCATATTAGGAAGTCTCAAGAAGTGTCAAGAACACTCGACACTCCCCGAGACAGTATGACATATCTGTTTCCCGCAGTACAGGTACGGGTCATTTAGCTTACCCCTCCCCGGCCAAATGGTCGAGGAGGGGCTTCACAAGAGGTTTTGATCTCACTTCTCCGTGTACAGTCTCCACAGGAAGGTGACGATCTGGGCACGGGTGCAGGTATTGCCGGACAGAAGCTGTGTGCCGCTGCCCTTCATGATGCCCTGGCTCAGCGCCCAGTTCATGGCGGACACCGCATAACCAGGTACGGAGGCGGCGTCCGCAAAGCCGGAGATTAGCTCTGCCAGCGTTACAGCGTCCATCCCGTTGGCTGCCGCATAGCGGAATAGGAATGCAACTGCCTGTGCGCGAGTGCAAGCCGCATCCGGGCCGAAGGCGGTATCGCCGATACCGGTGGTGATGCCCTCGCTCAGCGCCCAGCGGACAGCTTCGCCGTAGTACGCGTCCTCGGCAACATCTGTCATGTCCATAGCGTAGTTCACCACGGGAGAACCGGCAGCGCGCCACAGGAAAGTGACGATCTGACCTCTGGTGCAGGGCTGGCTCGGTCCAAACAGGCCGTTGCCGATGCCGCCGGTGATGCCCTTTTCCTGCGCCCACTTCACGGCCTCGTAGTAATAGGCGCTGGTGGACACATCGCTGAATGGGCTTGGCTCAGCTTCTTTGGTAAAAGTGGCGTTGATCTTGACCTTGCCGGACGGCATAGTGAAGATATATTTGCCGTTGCCGAGGTCGGTGAGCGTGAGCTCGTCGCCGCGGCTATCGATGACGGTGAGGCTCTCCAGCTCGCAGCCCTCGTCGGGCGTGACCGTGACGGTCACGCGCTCACCGCGCTCGGCGTAGCGTGGGCTGACGGCGATCTTGCCGTTCTCCGCAGCCGGCGCGCTGACGGCATAGGTCGGGTCGGGGTCATCATAGCTCGGGGCGGGCGGGTTCGCCGTCCACTTGGCGTAGAGCGTCGTATCCGCCGTTACGGTGTCATTGGCAAAATCCCACGGAGTCTGCAACGTGCTGTCCTTGTACCAGCCGCCGAAATGATAGCCCTCCTTGGTCGGGGCGGCGGGCGCGGTGAGTTTGGCGTCCTTAGCGATGGTCTCCGTTGTTTTCGTGCCCTCGTTAACAAAGGTCACGATGAATTTCAGCTTGGTGATTGAAACACCCTCAGCTATCGTGCCGCCCTCGCCGTTGATGACGGTTCCGCTAAATGTGCCGCCGCTGATGGTTTTGTTGTTCGTTACTTCACCGCTGAACTCGCCGCCGGAGATTGTGCCGTTGTTGGTGACCTCACCCTCGAACTGTCCGGCCTTGATCTCGCTGCCGGCAGAAACGGTGACCTTCCCCGTAAACTTTGTTCCGCCAGCGTTTTCCTCGGCCCGAACAGTGCACGGACAGTCTTTGTCATCTCCCAGCACGACGTCTCCGTTGACCGAACCGCCGTTGGCGTTAAATATCCCCTTTCCAGGCCAATGATTGCCGTTGGGTGCGGTGAGGTACAGTGCATCGCCGTTTTCCGCCGTGCATCTGTCGACGGACGCGCTTCCCGCCAGGGTGATCTCCCTCACATAAGCGGCGCTTACGCCGCCGCCATAGGCTTCGCCGGAGTTGACGGAATTCGTTGCCGTGCAATTTTGAATCACGGCGCTGCCCGACAGGACGAGCGACGTATTGTTTGTGAGATGGACGCCCCCGCCGTTGGATGATTTGGAAGAGTTGGAGATTGCATGGCAGTCCTCAATTTTGGCCTGATCGGACATCTCAAAGCTGCTGCTGCTGCCGACGTATACGCCGCCGCCGTAAACCTTTTGGGTCGCGCTTTCGGCAATGCAATTCCGAATAGCAGCGCTGTCCGACATTCGGAACATGCCGCAAATTCGAACACCACCGCCGTCTTCGCCGCACCGACAGTCGCGGATGAGCGCGGTTCCGCGCATGTTGAAAACAGACCCCTCCGTGCGGGCGTACACGCCTCCGCCGCCGCTGGAGGCAACGCAGCCGATGATGCTACCTCCGGTCATCAAGAACTGGCCCTGTACGCCGTTCAGTTCCGAATCAATACATACGCCGCCGCCATACATTGCCGAACAGCCGACGATGCTGCCGCCCTCCATGTTCAGTGTGCCGCCGGGCTTGATATAGACAGCGCCGCCACAGTATGCGTAGTAGACATAAGCGCCGCTACCGAACTGGATCGGATATCCTGTGCCGCCGGTGATGACACCGCCTTTCACTTCTTCTGTTCCGCCGGTCTCGTCCAGTACCCACAGACCATTGCCATTCGGGTTGAATTTGTGCGAGAGATTACTCGTATTGCTGTCCTCGATAGTCAGCTGCCCACCGGTCTCGACCACGATCACGCTGCCTTTGTTCACGCTTTCATACTTCAGCACATGGCCGTTGAGGTCAAGGGTAACATCACCGGTGACCTTGAGGCTCTGCGAGATGGTTACATTCTCGTCCAGATAATAGGCGCCTCCGGTAAGGCCGCTGGTCATATAAGAGCCAATATTGTCATTTGTTAGCGCTGTGCCGCGCAGCCGCCGCACCAGATGAAGGGTGGATTCCTTTTGAATATTGTAGTCTGTAAGTGTCTTGTAATCCTCCAGCTCCTTGCCAGCAAAAATGAGCCGCTGCTGGTCGGGCGGGATGCCCTCCTTATCCGTGATTTTCTGCTTCACAGCTTCAATGCTGTCGGTGGATTCCACCTCCAGCGTGATGGTCTTGCCGGTCAGCGTCTTGACAAAGAGCTGCATGGCGCTTGCGCTCACGCTTAAGGCAAAACACAGCGTCAGCGCCATTAGGACGCCGAATAATCGTTTCTTCATCGTGATCCCTCCATGATGAAAGTCTTTTAGTTTCTCCACCGGAGAAACTAAGGGGATATCCCCTTGCAAAAATTTCATTTTTCCGTCAGGGCCTCAAAGCCCTCCTCAGCTTGTTGAACTGTCTTTTGGATAATGTCTGTTGCCATGGTGTGCAAATCCATCCGCAAGACGGCCGCCGTGATCGCCGTCCGCTTCTCCTTTGGTACGTCATAGAGCTTCAGCGAGCAGTCCAGAAAGCGGGAGATCTTGGCCTCCATCGTGAAATACACGTCACAGGGAACCGACATGAACCCCCGCATAATGTTGGCGGATGCGATCTCCATTTCGTAGAAGTCCTTGGGCTGCGCCTCCGGCAGATAAGGCCCGAAAATAACTTGCAGCCGTTTCGTTGTGCTTTTGTAAAGATATGCCGCGATGGAGGGCAGGGAGTATGCCATCACATACAGCTCCCGCAGCGGCTCGGTCAGCTCGGCGATGTGGAGCTGGAGGGCCGTTTCCACGGCGTACAGGAGCACAGGATCTTGTTCCCCGCTGTGCTGTCCCGCCAGAGCGAATTGCCCGCTGAACATCCGCTTTACCAGCTCCAGCAGCAGCGCCTCCTTGCTGGGAAAAACATGGAAGAACGAGCTCTGTCCGATGCCCGCCGCCTTTGCGATCTCTCCGGTCGTAGTTCTGGTGTAGCCCTTTTCCAGGAACAACGCCACCGCCGCCCGTAATACCTTTTGCTGCGTTACCAGACCGTTTAACAGTTTTCCTCTTGGCAAAATAATCAACCCCTAATATCATGCTTGCGATTGCACTTTTATAATAGCATGAGCCATTCCATCACGCAAGAAAAATTTGGGGCGCCATGCCAGAAAAATTGGAGTCCCCTGTTCCTGACCCACTTTTGACCCGGAATAGGATTGTTAGCGTTCGCCAGGAAAACCACTGCGGGCTCAACTGAAATCGCTAATCAAAGCTCAGATAGAAAAACCAAACAACCCAGATTGGCAAATAAATATTATTCTTCTTGCTGGTCAGCCAGCAGCTCAACGGCCTTTACTTTGCCAGTCTGTACAGAAACTGTATCCAGTTTCTTCCCGCGGAAACTCTCGCCCCGCAGCTTGAATACCGTAGCTTCATCAAAGATGCGGTCCAGCGCACACAGAAGTGTAGAGTCCTCATTAAAGTCCTCACGCCAGAGAGCCGGATTTTTGTTGCTGGTGAGAACCATGTTAAAATTGCCTTCCTTGTTGTAGCGACGGTCGATCAGGTCAAAGAACAGCCGCGTATTCAGGCCGGAAGCGACACGGTGCTGCGGTTTTACCTGCGCCAGACCGTCAGCAAGGACGGCGGCGCAGAGGTGCTCTGCTCCCCTGCCGGTCTTATCACTGAAAGCGACTGCGGCCCGGTGCGAAGAAAGGTGCTGGCTACCGGCGTGCTATCCCGAGCCGTCACCATACCTGCGTCGGAGCTGCAAGCCTATCTCAACTCCCTTCCCCGCTTGCTGACTGAGCATCATGACATCACTCTCAGCGGAACGAATTCCGACATTGTTTACGTGAAGGACTTTCACGGCTATGGCAGCCTCTCGTTCCACGCGAACAATTTGGGAGACTGCGTGTTTACGCGGGGCTTTACACTGAAAAACTGCAGTGCGCCGGTGATAATGGAGAAGCTGAAATGGGAACTTGGATCAAACATACCGTATGGTGAAAGCTGCGTCTACTGCTCGACCAGCGAGGTCATGGCGCGGGAGTGTTCCTTTACCGGCTATGTGTCACCTAACGGAGGACAGGTCGGGCGTGCCGCAACAACAGTCAACCGCGGTTGTTGTGATCTTTGGGATTGTAAATTTCATAATTTTGAAATGGTTATCAACTGTTTTGGTGCCGGGCATATCGACATAATTGAAACAGAACTAGGGGGAGAATACGGCGGCAGCAAGTACGGCGTATTTACCGATCTCGGTGGGGTGGCCATGCTTTCGGACAAGGTCCCAGCCACGCTGGGCAGCGGCGGAAATGTAACGAGAAACGGCGGCGTGATTATACAGGGCGGTAAATTTATATAAGGAGAAACGGCATGATCTTGTATTTATACAAGCTTGGGACAAATACGCCCGCGCTGACCATCAAAAACGCGCGGAGTTACACGGCAGACAGCGTGACGGACGAGGATGGGGCGGTATATAGGCCCTTGGCGGAGGGCTATGAGTTGTCCGGCAAGGCGGACTGCTCGGAGACCCTGCGGGCCGACTACCGCGCGGCGCATCCCACACAGGAGACCCGGCTGGAGGAGCTGGAGACGCTGGTGGCGGCGCTGCTGTTCGGAGGTGAGGGCGTATGAGTACGGCTGTGGCGCTGCTGTGCCGTGTGGCACGGCGGAGAGTGGAGCGGGGCGAGGATTCATTTCATCGCCCTGCTCCCGGATGTAGCTAAACAGGGCGATCCAATCGAAGGAATTTCCGTTGCAGGTTTCCAGCATCCGGCAGCCAGCGCCGGACAGCTCCACACCGGCATCATCACGGCCACCGTGATAGAGATGGATACCACCGAAGAACTCATGACAGAGCCAGCCGTCACGAGCCTTTCCCTGCTCCCAATCTACTTTTTGCAGTCCCAGCATTTCCGCCAAATCAACCCAATTATGTATTTTTGAGGTAAATCGGAGATAGTCAATCAGTATCTCTATAAAATCACCCTTAAACCATTGATATGAAAGGCTTTGGTACAAACCACCATGACTAATAGCACCCCCGTGCTACCAGCCGGGGGTCAAGTGCGGTTTCCTGCACTTTTCTGGCGTCTTACAGTTCCGCAGCCGCAGCCGTGCCAGGCTGCGAATTTTGTATGACAGTGAGTACAGCGACGAGCCGACGCATCAAGCGCTTTTTCACTTGCTGGTCATGCACGTCGGGGCCGCCGTTCCCCGGGGCCCCACCGCTCGCGCGGTTCCCCCCGGCACAGACGTCCCCGCCTGCGCTGACCATATCGCTGAAGAGCTTATAGCTGTCGTAGACCTTGCTGTACTTCTTGTGATACGCGAAAATCTGCTTACTGAGCATGAGCTTGTTGCCGCCGTACCAGTATTCGATCGCAACGAACCACGTCATGCCGGTCAGGGAGATCAGCAGACCGCCGAAACCGTAGTTGTTCAGCTTCCGGTGCTGGGAGAACAGCGTCACCCAAGCGCCGCGATCCTTCCGCCCAAAGTCCCGGCAGTTGAAGATGATCTGACACTCGTCAATGATGACCATGGTCTGACCCTCAACGCCGATTTTGTGATGCTCCAACGCGTATTCTACCAACCGCTTGGCGGTCAACTCGGAGTTACCAACGGCATGGCAGATGGCACCTTCGGCGTCAACAATACCTGCACCCGTGGGCAGAGTGTGACGTTCCTGTACCGTGCGCTGGGCACGGCTCCCAGCACGGTCAACGGCTTTACCGATGTGGCGGCTGATTCCTTCTGCGCTGGTGCTGTGTGGCATGGGCAGTGGAGAACGGCGTGACCAACGGCACGTCCGCTACCACGTTCAGCCCCGCCGATGGCTGCACCCGTGCACAAATCGTCACGTTCCTGTATCGTGCCTATCAGGGCAAGTAAATCCCTATAAAATGAGCAGTTCCCCGCCACTCGGCGGGGAACTGCTCTATGCAAAGCGAAACTTGACATCACGAAAGAAATCGCTATAATGAAAATAGAAAGAGGCGCTACCGGCAGATGGTTAGCTCCCCACTTGGTTAAGAAGTAACCGCTTGCTTGGAGGCTGGGCGGTTACTTCTTTTTTGCCTGAATGAACAGGCTGCAAATACCGATGATGACAAGGCAAAGTTGAAGAACTTCGGATGTACTCATGAGCAGCCCCCCTTTCGCAAGATCAGGGGGCAAGAAATTACCCCCGGAAATGGGGGCCAAACCGCCGCCGTTAACTGGTAGCGCCACGGTGAGCATATCATAAAGAACGACAAAATGCAACTTTTTACGCTGTTCCGAAGCCAGAATAAGGGGCTGATTTCTACCCCTATATTTACCCCTAACAGCTTTTATAACAGCTTACCGTATTTTACAGAAAAACCAGCAAACCCTTGAAAAAACTACGTTCTTTTACGCGCATTTTCTTTATTTTACACCTCTTTGAAATTTCATTGTATTATCTCCTCGCATTCTTGTATTTTTCGCTGGTATAACGCAATTATACCGAACCTGCGGCAAAATAGCAACATATCGATACAGAGGAGTCGGCCCATACCCGCAGCCGATAACGCCGCCCGGATCGCCGACACAGTTTCCCATTCTTACACGCAGCTTTTGCGATCCGCGTGTCACGTTCTCATACTTACGAGGTCTTGATCTCGTTCGCCGCAAAATACTGGCAGCCGCAACCGTGTCTGCCAGTGTTTAAGCGGGCTGTATATGTCTCACGTGAGTTTTGGCCGGGTGTTTCTGTCGGGCGCCGCATGACCTTGTCTCGCGTGAAAAAGGCAGCTGCCACAAAAATAAGCCTGTTCGCTTACTTGTGGCAGCTGTTCTTTGTGCGGTCTTATCTCAATGAATTTATCAGGAAGCTTCCATCAATGTGCTGAGCTGGTAGACTTTCTGGCTGGACTTTTCGCCGGTCTTCCAGAAGAATTTGCCGGTAAAGCCATATACAATGGCCAGTACAGGGCACAGCCAGCAGAACATGGTAAAGGGCAGATACGACATGGTGGAGACCCCCAAGGTGCCCGCCATATAGGCGCCGCACAGAGACCACGGAACCAGAGAGCTGATGATCGTGCCGGAGTCCTCCAAGGTACGGGAGAGGGTCTGGGGCAGGAGGTTTTTCTTCTTGAACTCGCCGATATACATTCTGCCGCCCACCACGATTGCCAAGGTCTGAGTTGCCGTTGCCATCAGCAGCAGCGTGCACGTCAGGACAACAGCGGTGACAAGCCCGCCGGTAGACTTCACCAGAGGATCCATTTTGGATAGCAGAGCCTCCAGCAAGCCGGTCTTTTCCATGATGGAGCCGTACAGCATACCGAGGATGCCCAGAGCCGCCGTCCACAGCATACTTTGCAGCCCGCCTCTGTTCACCAGCCGGTTGAACTCGGGCAGCGCGGTGTCAATGGAGAATCCGCTGTCCAGAATATTCAAAATACCGGAGAGCGACTGCCCCTGAACGAGCATCGCCAACACCACAGCCACCAGAGTGGAGACCATCAGCCTGGGAATGGAGGGACACTTGCAGACCGCCATGACAATGACCACCACGGCGGGCATCTACGGCAGTTCTCTTTCCAGAGTATATCACATAGGGAATTTCACTTTTACATTCAAGTGCGAAACGCTGTAAAGCATATATACTATACGCAGACTGGAGCTGAAAACTTAGAACGCTTTCTGCGAATCTGTATGTCCCTGCGCAGACAGTCCATGCATATGGAAAATGGGATTTGATTGAGTTTCAGAGCGGTTTGTGCTACAATCATTCTGAAACTATCTGCCATTCAGGATACAAACGCCACAGAAAGTCCAGAGGAAACGTCAGCATGACCAGAAGCGAATTTGACCGGAAATACACATCACAGCTCAACCCGCAGCAGTTGGCGGCGGTACACGCCGTCGGCGGCGCAGTGTTGCTTTTAGCCGTACCCGGCAGCGGAAAAACCACGGTGTTGGTGACCCGGCTGGGCTATATGCTCTGCTGCTGCGGGATCTCTCCGGACGCGATCCTGACCATGACCTACACCAAGGCGGCCACCAGGGAGATGCAGAAGCGGTTCGTCCGGCTTTTTGGTCAGGACTGTCCGCAGGTCCCGGAGATTCGCACGATCAACGGCGTTTCCTCTAAAATCATCGATTTTTATGCCCGGACGCATGGCAGTGGAAGCACCTTTACAGTGGTTGAAAATGAAGGAGAACTGGCGAAAATCGTTTCCGATCTGTACCGGGAACTCAGCGGCGAGTTCGCCACACAGAGCGTGATCAAGGAGCTTCGCAAGGGGATCGCCTATGTGAAGAACATGATGCTTGGCAAAGAGGATATCGTTGAATTGGACACCGGGTTTGACCAGTTCCCGGAGCTGTATGCACAGTACAATCTGGCGCTGCGGCAGCGCCGGTGGATGGATTATGATGACCAGATGATCTACGCCAAGACCATTCTGGAAAATTATCCGGATATTCTGGCCCATTTTCAGGACGCCTTCCCCTATATCTGCGTGGACGAGGCGCAGGATACCTCCAAAATTCAGCACGCCATCATTCAGCTGCTGGCCCGGAAAACCGGCAACCTTTTTATGGTCGGAGACGAGGATCAGAGCATTTACGGCTTCCGGGCCGCCTATCCCGACGCGCTGATGCGGTTTGAGCAGACCTATCCCAAGGCCCGGGTGCTGCTGATGGAGGAAAACTACCGCTCCACGCCGGAGATCCTTCATTTGGCCAACGGGTTTATCCGGAAAAATACGGACCGCCGCCCCAAAACCGTCCGCCCCACCAGAGTGTCCGGGGCGAACGTACACCTGATCTCGGCGGCAGACCGCACGGCCCAGTACGCATGGCTGCTGGCCATGGCGGCCCATTGTGATGGGCAGACGGCGGTCTTGTACCGCAACAACGACAGCGCCCTGCCGCTGATCGACCTGATGGAGCGGCAGGGCCTTCTCTACCGATGCAGACAGATGGATGACACCTTTTTCACCCATCGGATAGTGGCGGATCTTCTGGACATCATCGCCTTTGCCAACGACCGGAAGAACACGGAGGCGTTTCTCCGCATCTACTATAAAATCGGCTGCGGCATCACCAAAAAGGCCGCGGAATATGCCTGTGAAGCCTGTCAGCGCTCCGGGAAAACGGTTCTGGAGGAGCTGCTCACCTTCTCCCCTCTCTCCCAGTATGCCCGGGACAGCGCTGCCGGACTGATGGACCTGCTGCCGCAGCTTCTGGAGGAGACGGCGGCCCGGGGCTTGGAACGGATCTGGACGGAGCTGCGCTACAAGGATTATGTGGAACAGCAGCAATTAGACGGCAACAAGTTTGAGATCCTGACCCTGCTGGCGGAACGGGAAGCCGATCTGAATACGCTGGTCGCCCGGCTGGACTACCTGCGGATGCTGGTCTCCGCGCCGCCAGAGCCCTCATCGGAGGGGCTGATCCTCTCCACCGTCCATTCCAGCAAGGGCCTGGAATATGAAACGGTCTACCTTCTGGACGTGCTGGATGGAATTCTGCCGGCCGTTACGGAACCGAAGGGCCCGGAGGAGGAACGGCGGTATCAGGAGGAGCGCAGGCTCTTTTATGTAGCGATGACCCGGGCAAAGGACCATCTGTACCTGTTCTCCTGCCTCGACCGCAGCTCTGCGTTTATCAGAGAATTGCGCCGGGAGCTGCCGGTGGAAAAAACCGAGGAGGATGACCTCTTCGCCGCCTTGCGGGAGGAGCTCTGCGGAAAAGCCTATTACCACGGACAAAAGGGCCGGGGCACCATCAGGGCCGCCTGCGAAGGGCGCTGCATGATCGCCTATCCCGGCGGCGAAACGGAGCTTTTGACCGTTGGTCAGATGTATGACCGGCGGCGGATTCTGCGGGCCGCACCCAACCGCACCGCCGTTCAGGGAAAGCTGCAGACGGCCATCCCCCCTGCCGGACAAACTGTTCCGCAGCGGGACAGGAGCCTGACGTCGGAGGAAACGACGGCGCTGATGGCCGGTGCGGTACGTGGCCGGAAGGTGATCCATACGGCCTTCGGCACGGGAACCATCGTCAGCTGTCAGGGAGCCGTTATGACCGTACAGTTTCCGCAGTCCGGCGAAAAGAAATTCGTCCTGCCGGATGCCATGCGGCGGGGCCTGCTGCGCTATGACGGCGATGCTCCGATATAGGAAATCGCGCAGAGCGCTTCCTTTCGTCTCAATCACTCAACTATAAGGAGGATTTATGAAAAAGCTTTGGATCGTTTTATTGTCCCTTTTCCTGCTGACCGGCTGCGGACAGAAACCCGAAACGCCGGTCCCCCCTTCCGACCCGTCTCCCACGCAGCAGGAACCCAATGAACCGCCTGCGAGCACAGAGCCGGAAACGCCTGCCCGTGCAGAACAGGTCGACTTGACCTTTTTCGTTGAGGGCGAGGAAGAAGCTCTGCCTGCCACCCTGTATGTCGGAGATGGGTACTCCCTCTATATTCCCGATGAGGACTGGGACGGCCCGGAGCAGTCCACAGAGAGCGGCGTCCCGACAGACACCTGGGTCAGTGCCTTCAACAGCGATGTGGCGCTGTCTGTATCCCGCTATGGGGATATGACGGTCACGGAGGCGCGGGATACCTTTGCTCAGTCCAGCGGCTATGAGTTTGAGGATCTGATGGGCGGCAGCCCCGATGATCCGCTAACGGGCACAAATGAAAAGGGCGAATACCTTTCTTTCTTTGTGGCTGCGGGTAACGGCGCGGCTTCCTATGCTGTTTCGTGGCGGTATCCGGCGGAAGCGGCTGAGGGCTTCGGCGCCCGACTGCCTACCATCGCGGAAACCTTCCTTGCAAGCTGAAAGATCCCCATCTGCCGAGAAAAGCTCCGCAGCCGGCAAATGCCCTCTGGGAGCTGTTTTGCGGAGGAAACGTTCCGAATCGCGCGAAAGACCGCCTTGTGCTTGACCCGGGCAGTTTTTTGCCGTGAAAACAGGCAATGCAGAATTTGGTACGGTCATTTTGACAACGTGGAAAAAACTGCTCCGGCACACAAGGCAACCCCGCATAAGGGCAACATTTAAAAGAGTCGTTTAGAGCAAGGCAAAAGCACAAGCGACGCACCAGATTTGGTGCGTCGCTTGTGCTTTTATTTAGAAGAAGCAACCGATATGTGTATTTCTGAAAATTATGTCAAATATCAGTGCTCGTACCGGGTCCAGTCGGGATCCTCGTTCAGGCTGGTCCAAGTCTCGTAGTTGCCGGCCTTGTGCTCAAAGTCGTGAGAATTGGTGGCCTCCTGAACCGCCAGATAGAACCAGTCGCCGGGGTTGCAGTCCGGCCAGACGTTCATGCCGGGCAGCAGATCGCTTTCATCCT
>ERZ826220.2289-NODE-2289-length-16708-cov-5.720050_pt1 | contig 16708 bp, 13 predicted proteins | sample MGYA00519927_ERZ826220 | MGnify/ENA primary metagenome ERZ826220 (study PRJEB31778, sample SAMEA3449225) | human gut metagenome | biome: human gut; feature: human-associated habitat; material: faeces | place: United Kingdom | collected 2010/2012 ...
GAGCAGCGTTATACTGACCGTTTTCGGTGTTGCGTTCACCCCGACTTTTTTGCGGTGGATGAAAACTGACCCGTCGGTTTTGCCTCAGGCAACGGAATATTTCCGTTATTATTTCCTCGGCGCGATCGCGATGATAATGTACAACGTCTGCCGCGGCATCATGAACGCGGTCGGTGACAGCCGCAGACCGCTTTATTATCTTATTTTTTCGTCCGTTCTGAACGTCGGGCTCGACGTGCTTTTTGTCGGCGCGTTCAAGTGGGGCGTTTGGTCGGCTGCCGTCGCAACGGTCATATCTCAGTCTGCAAGCGTCGTTTTGTGCTGTATTCAGCTGATGAAAAAAGGGCAGATATACAGCGTTTCTTTGCGCAAAATACGTTTTCACAAAGACATGATGATAGAGATAGTCCGTTACGGGCTTCCGTCCGGCATACAAAACTCCGTTATCGGCTTTGCCAACGTTATTGTTCAGACGCAGATAAACTCGTTCGGAAAATTCGCGACCGCGGGTTACGGCGTTCATGCCAAGATAGAGGGCTTCGCGTTTTTGCCGATAACGAGCTTCAATATGGCAACCACGACATTTATCAGCCAGAACCTCGGCGCGAAACAGTATGACCGCGTGAAGAAGGGGATTCGCGTGGGCATTTTCTGCTCGGTGACGATTGCGGAGACCGTCGCGCTGCTGATCTTCATCTTCTCCCCGAAGCTGATCGGCCTGTTCACCGGCGACGCGGAATCCATCGCCTTCGGCGTGATGCATGAGCGCACGACGACGCCGTTCTTCTTCCTGCTGGCCTATTCGCACTGCATGGCCGCCATCTTCCGCGGCGCGGGCAAATCCACCGTGCCGATGCTGGTTATGATGCTCTGCTGGTGCATCATCCGGGTCATCTACGTCACCGTCGCCGTGAAGTTCTTCCCCGTGCTGCAGACGGTCTCCTGGGCGTATCCGATCACCTGGGGGCTGAGCACGCTGGTGTTCACGCTCTATTACTTCAAGGCCGACTGGATGCATGCGTTCGAGCGGCGCGAAAAACACGCCTGATCGTCCTTTGGGCGCTCTCCCCCGTCGGCGGCTTCGCCGGCGGATTTTTTGTTTCTCCCGTTCGGGGCGCGCCCGTTCTGCCGAATATTGTATTTTCACACCCGTTTTTTTTGCACCTTTTCGCTTTTCAAGTCGAATCCTTTATGATATACTATATGATTGTTTGAAAGTAGCTCGGGAGCGTGTTTCGCGCTCCTTTACATCGCCCCAAGGAGGATCAACCCATGCCTGATACGCCGATGCCCGGTTCGCTCGCGGCCGAAACCGCCCGCCGCCGGACGTTCGCCATTATCTCCCACCCCGACGCCGGTAAAACGACGCTGACCGAAAAGCTGCTGCTTTATTCGGGCGCGATTCGCACCGCCGGTTCCGTCAAAGCCCGCAAGAGCGACAAACACGCCACCAGCGACTGGATGGATATCGAGAAACAGCGCGGCATTTCCGTGACCTCCTCGGCCATGCAGTTCGAGTTTGACGGCTACCACATCAACATCCTCGATACCCCCGGCCACCAGGATTTCTCGGAGGACACCTACCGCGTGCTCGTCGCGGCGGACAGCGCCGTGATGCTCATCGACGCGGCCAAGGGCGTCGAGGCGCAGACCATCAAGCTGTTCAAGGTCTGCCGCCTGCGAAACATCCCGATTTTCACCTTCGTCAACAAGATGGACCGCGCGGGCAAAGACCCGTTTGCCCTGATGGAGGAGATGGAGCAGGTGCTCGGTATTCGCGCCTGCCCGATCAACTGGCCCATCGGCACGGATGGCGATTTCAAGGGCGTTTACCACCGCGATACCCAGATGGTGGAGCTTTACGAATCCGGCGACCACGGCAAGACGCGCGTGGAGAAGCAGGATGTGCCGCTAAACGATCCGCAGCTTCCGGAGCTGCTCGGCGAGCGCCTCTACAAGCGCCTGATGGATGAAATCGAGCTGCTGGATATCGCGGGCGATTCCTTCGATCTGGATCTTGTGCGCAAAGGCGAGCTGACGCCGATGTTCTTCGGCTCGGCCATCACCAACTTCGGCGTCGAGCCGTTCCTGACCCGCTTCCTCGAATACTCCACCCCGCCCGCCTCGCACGAGAGCGACGTGGGGCCGGTGGCGGCGGACGACCCGGATTTCTCCGGTTTCATCTTCAAGATTCAGGCCAACATGAACCCGGCGCACCGCGACCGTCTGGCCTTCATGCGCATCTGCTCGGGCGTGTTCACCAAGGGCATGACCGTCTGGCACAGCGGCAGCGGCAAGATGATTCAGCTCAAGCAGCCGCAGCAGTTCATGGCGGACGAGCGCGAGGCCGTTGAAAACGCCTATCCGGGCGACATCATCGGCCTGTTCGACCCCGGCATCTTCGCGCTGGGCGACTCGCTCTGCACGGGCAAAAAGCGCCGCTTCCCCGGTATTCCGATGTTCGCGCCGGAGTTCTTCGCCCGCGTGAGCAGCATCGACAGCCTCAAGCGCAAGCAGTTCGTCAAGGGCGTTTTGCAGCTCAGCGAGGAAGGCGCGATTCAGACCTTCAAGCGGCCGGGCATCGGCTTTGAGGAGATCATCGTCGGCGTGGTCGGCGTGCTCCAGTTCGAGGTGCTCGAACACCGCCTGAAGACGGAATACAACGCCGAGATCCGCCGCCAGCAGCTCCCCTACCGCTTCGTGCGCTGGATCACCAAGTCGCCGAAGGCCATCGAGGATTTGAAGCTCTCCAGCACCTCGTCTCTGGCCAAGGACGCGCGCGAGCGCGACGTGATCCTCTTTGAAAACGAGTGGTCGATCCGCTGGGCGCTTGAAAACAACGAAGGGCTGGAGCTGGCGGAAACCGCGTCCCGTTTAGGCTGACATTCCCCCCACTGACATAAAACCGACATATCAACAGAAAGAAGGGCTTCCATTTGGAAATGATTCGTGAAAACCTCCGCAATATCGCCATCATCGCGCACGTTGACCACGGCAAGACCACGCTCGTCAACGAGATGCTCAAGCAGGGCGGCGTTTTCCGCGAAAACCAGCAGGTTGCCGACCGCGTGATGGACAATAACGCCATCGAGAAGGAGCGCGGCATCACCATTCTGGCGAAGAATACCTCCATGTACTACAAGGACGTGAAGATCAACGTCGTCGATACCCCCGGCCACGCCGATTTCGGCGGCGAGGTCGAGCGCGTGCTCAAGATGGTGGACGGCGTTCTGCTGCTCATCGACTCGTTTGAAGGCCCGATGCCGCAGACCCGCTTCGTGCTCCAGCACGCGCTGGCGCTCGGCCTGCCGGTCATCATCGTCATCAACAAGATGGACCGCCCGGACGCGCGCTGCGAGGAGGTCTACAACGAGGCCTTCGACCTGATGATCGACCTCGGCGCGGATGAAAGCCAGCTCGATACCCCGGTCGTCTACGCCAGCGCCCGCGCCGGCACCGCGACGCTCGACCCGAACGTGCCGAGCGAAGACCTGCGCCCGCTGTTTGAAACCATCCTCAAGTACATCCCCGCGCCGAAGGGCGACCCGGACGCGCCGGTGCAGATGCTCATCTCCACCATCGACTACAACGAGTTCGTCGGCCGTATCGGCATCGGCCGCATCTCCCGCGGCACGCTCAAGCTCAACAGCATGGCGACCCGCTGCAACAACCTCAACCCCGATCTCCACGAGAACTTCCGCCTGAGCAGCCTGTTCGCGTTCGAGGGGCTCAAGCGCGTGCCGGTGGAAAGCGCCAGCATGGGCGAGATCGTCGCCATCACGGGCATTGAGGACATTATGATCGGCGACACCATCTGCGCGCCGGATACCGTCGAGCCGCTGCCCTTCGTCAAGATCACCGAGCCGACCGTCGCCATGACCTTCTCCGTCAACGACAGCCCGTTCGCCGGCCGCGAGGGCACCTACGTCACCTCCCGCCACCTGCGCGCCCGCCTGATGCGCGAGCTGCAAACCGACGTTTCTCTCCGCGTGGAGGAGACCGACTCCGCCGATTCCTTCCGCGTCAGCGGCCGCGGCGAGCTGCACCTCTCCGTGCTCATCGAGAATATGCGCCGTCAGGGCTACGAGTTCCAGGTTTCCAAGCCGGAGGTGCTCTTCCACTATGACGAGAACGGCAACAAGCTCGAGCCGATGGAGCGGATGGTCGCCGACGTGCCCAGCGAGTACGCGGGCGCCGTCATCGAGAAGATCGGCCGCCGCCGCGGCGTGATGGATAACATGTCCGGCACCGACCGCGTGCGCCTCGAGTTCACCGTGCCGAGCCGCGGCCTGTTCGGCTACCGCAGCGAGTTTATGACCGATACCCGCGGCGAGGGCGTGATGAGCGCCGTGTTTGACCACTACGAGCCGTACAAGGGCGATATTCCGCACCGCAGCGTCGGCGCGCTGGTTTCCACCGAGACGGGCGAAGCGGTCATGTACGGCCTGTTCTACGCGCAGGACCGCGGCACGCTGTTCTGCGGCCCGAACACCGCCGTCTACACCGGCATGATCGTCGGCCAGAACGCGCGTCAGGGCGATATCGACGTCAACGTCTGCCGCCAGAAGCACCTGACTTCCATCCGCAACGCCGCCGGCGCGGAGACCGCCATGAAGCTGACCTCCATGCGCACGCTGACGCTCGAGGAATGTCTGGAGTTCATCGACGACGACGAGCTGCTGGAGATCACCCCGAAGAGCCTGCGCATGCGCAAGCGTGTGCTGGAAACCGAGCTGCGCAAGAAGCTCGCCGCCAAGAAGCGCGCGGAAGCGAACAGCTAAGATATTTCATTCATCCGACCGGGATTTCCCCCGGCCGGATTTTTTTGCATCCTGATTGTCATTTTTCTGTCAATCCTAAAATACGAACAGCTTATGTCGCATGAACAACTTTGTCTTTTGCTCAATGCGCCATAAGCTGTTTTTTTGTTTTTGGAGATTTTTTCCAATCTTCGTTTTGTCTGATTTCAGTCGTTATTCTTCGTTTTGTCTGAGACTGCCAAACTTCTTTTTCCCCCATTTACAACAGCCGCTCTTTTGTGCTATCATCTCTGCCAACAGAAGGAAAGCGCCGCAAAGCAGGCGTGAGCCGCTTCTGTTGATATACGTTTCTGTTCCTGTTTAGACAGAAAAAGGAGGTCTTTCTCGATGCTGAATTGTAATGTTGCCTTTGCGAACTGCGCAGACCGTATCGGCGAGGCGCGCACCGTTTCCGTGCGCGAGCTGGCGGACATGGTGGGCTTTATCTTCGGTATGGCCGTCTCCGTCGCCCTTGCGACGGGCGTTGCTCAGGTGATTGCGCTGCTGTAAGCGGCCTGATTCCGCGCATTGAAAGATTTGTGGAAAGGGCTATTCTCCCCCCGAAGGGGGGAGAATAGCCCTTTTTCTACAATCTGGGGACGCGCGTGGCGCGTCCGTTCTTTTTTCGAAAAATCGCCCGCTTTTATGCGCCTGCGTTCTTGATGTAGGTCGAATCCGACAGCACGACGATCTTCCGCGCCGTCAGCTCCTGCCGAATCAGCAGCATGAACCGATAATAGACGTCCCAATACGCCTCCGTCGGCGCATAGACGCGCGCGACGTATTCGATGCCGCCCGCCTGATAGGCGTTGATGCCCACAAACGGCGGCTTGATCGCCTCGCGCCCTTCCTCCGCGCGCTTGCAGGCCGCCGCCAGCGCGTCAAGCACCGCGTCTGTGTCGATTTCAGAACCGATGCAGAGCTTCACATCCACGCGGCGGTAATCCTTGGCCGTGTAATTGATGATGCGTTCGGTCGAAATCTCCTTGTTCGGGATCATCACGGCCTTGTTGTCCGCCGTGACCAGATGGGTGTACATCAGCCCGATGCGCTCCACCGTGCCCTCCGCGTTCTGCGTGCTGATGAAATTGCCCGCCACAAACGGCTTGGCGATCAAAATGACCATGCCGCTGACCACGTTCGCCAGCACATCCTGCACAGAGAGCGAAACAGCCAGCGCAAACAGGCTCAGCAGCGCAACCAGGCTCGTGATCGGCACGTTCAGTTGACCGGCGACCATCGTGGCGAGCACAATCACCATCACAATCCGCGCCGCCGCCGTCAGAAAGCCGAGCATCGCCTTATCCAGCGGCAGCTTCGCCACAAGCCGGTTGAGCGCCTGCATGACGATCTTGATGACGACCGCGCCGATGATGCAGCTCAGCCCCGCGCCAATCCATTTTTCCATCGACGCATTGTGCAGCGCGCCGACAACCGCCGTCATCTGTTCGGGGGTAAACGCATCCTCCGTATTCATGCCTCCGCCCTTCCGAGCACCGCGCCCTCGCACGCGCCCAGCGCGAGGGTCACATAGCCGCCCTGCACGTTATGCGTTTTGCCGGTCATCAGGTCGCGGACGGCCTTGCAGCCCGCCAGCGCCTCCGGCAGGCGAATCATCCGGCGAATCGCCCGTTCGGACGTGTTGAGCGCGCACAGCACCGTCTCCCGCTCGGTCTGGCGCAGATAGGCATACAGGCCGTCCTCGCCGACCTCCCACGTTCTGAGCGTGCCCTCGCGCAGCACCTCGCTTTCGCCGCGCATGTGCGTCAGCCGCTTGTAATAGGCCAGCATCGCGTTGCCGTCCACCTTGTCCCACGTCATGCTCCGTCGGCAGTCCGGATCGGGGCCGCCGCGCATGGCCAGCTCGTCGCCGTAATAGATCACCGGCACGCCGGGATGCGTCATCTGGAAAAACGCCGCCGCGCGCATAGATTTCACGCGCCCGCCGCAGCGGGTCAGCATGCGCGCCGTGTCGTGGCTGGAGAGGAAATTCCACATGGAATTCTGCACTTCCTGCGGATAGAGCATCATGGCGCGGTTCACGCCCGCGTCAAACTCCGCCAGCGACCAGCGGCGCTCGGCAAAGAATTTCCAAATCGCCTCGGAGAGAACGTAGTGCATCGTGCCGTCGAACATGTCGCCCACGGTGCACCACTCGCGCGAATCGTGCCAGCACTCGGCGATCATAATCGCGTCCGGTTTCGTTTGCAGCACGGCGCGGCGGAACTGCCGCCAGAAATCGGGATAGACCTCCGGCGATACATCCAGCCGCCAGCCGTCCACGTGCGCCTCGCGCAGCCAATAGCGCCCCACGTCGAGGAAATACGCCGCGCAGGCCTCGTTCTGCATGTTCAGCTTGGGCATGTACGCCCATTTTTCGCCGAAGGTCATGTAGCCGCAGGGGTATTGCGCCCCGAAGAAGAACCAGTCGTAATATTCGGACGCCTTGCCCTTCTCCATCGCGTCCCTGAACGGCGCGAAGCCCAAGCCGCAGTGGTTGAACACGCCGTCCAGCACGATGCGGATGTTCCGCGCGTGCAGCGCGTCGGCCAGATTGCGCAGATCCTCCAGCGAGCCGAGCAGCGGGTCAATTTGGTAATAGTCGAACGTGTTGTAGCGGTGGGAGGTATCCGAAAGGAAGATCGGCGTCATATAGACCACGCCCACGCCCAGCTCGGCCAGATACGGCACGGCCTCCAAAATGCCCTTGAGGTTGCCGCCGAAGCGATATTCGTTCGCCACGCGCTTGCTGCCCCACGGCTCGACGGCCTCCTCCCCCGGCACATCGACGCGGCGGAAGCGATCCGGAAAGATTTGGTAGCCGACGCACCCGCGCGCCCACTGCGGCTTCTCCTTCGCCGGATAGGCGTGCGCATAGTGGAAGCCGCTCACCCACGCGGGGTTCTCCGGCACGGCGCGCGTGCCGTCCGCATCGTGCAGCAGCGTCACGTCCCCCGCGCGCAGAATAAACGCATAGACGATGCGCGGGTCGCGCGGCGCGAACACCGCCTGCCAGACCTCGCGGTTTTCATCCCGCCACATGCGCTCCATCGGGATATCGGTGGCGTGGGCAAACGGTTCGCCCTCGGCATAGTGGAAGGCATGGCGCAGCGTCACCGCGTCAAACTCATTCGCGGCGGTCGTCAGCCGGATGCAGACGCGCCCGTCGCTGAGCGTGTGGCGATCCTCCAGCCACGGGATATGGTGAATGGCGGCGATTTGAAGGCTCTTCATGGCGTTCTCCTTTCACGCTTTTCGGCTTCCATCGCGGATTCCATGTAGAATCCAATACTAGATTGTGCCGTACAGTGGTTGACATACTTCTGAAATAATCTTATAATAATAGGGAAACCAGATTTTGACTGATCGAATCATTGGGAGGCTCTTGTATGACCATTCTTGCAGATAGCTGTTGTGATCTCTCCCCCGAGCTGCTCAAAAAAACGCAGGCGAAGATCGCGCCGCTGACCATTACCATAGACGATACGCATTACGTGGACGACGGCACGGTCGATATTCCGCCGTATCTGGCCGCCATGAAGGCGAGCAAAAACCCCGTCCGCTCCGCCTGCCCGTCCCCCGACCTGTACGCCGAGGATATCCGCGCCACGGAGGGCGACTGCTTCATCGTCACGCTGTCCGCCAAGCTCTCCGGCTCGCACAACGCGGCCTCGCTGGGCGTTCAGCTCGCGCAGGAGGATATGCCGGAAAAGAAGGTGCACGTCTTTGACAGCGAGAGCGCCAGCGCCGGCGAAACCTATATCGCGCTGATGATCCACGATCTCATCGCCGCGGGCAAGAGCTTTGAGCAGATCGTCGAGCTCGTCGAAGAAAAGATCCGCTCCATGCACACGCTTTTCGTGCTCGATTCGCTGGATAACCTCGTCAAGAACGGGCGCATCAGCAGGACCGTCGCCCTGCTGGCCAACGTGCTCTCCATCCGCCTGCTGATGAGCGACGACGGCCACGGCGCCATCAAGAACATCAGCAAGGCGCGCGGCATCAAGGGCGCGCTCACGCAGATGGTGGAAACCTGCCGCAAGCACACCGAAGGGCTGGCGGCCGCCTCTCAGCGGCTCGTGATCTCCTATTGCAACTGCCCGGAGCGCGCGCGTCAGGTGCGCGACATGATCCGCGAAAAGTGCCCGGCCATCGGCGAAATCATCCTGACCCCGACCTCCGCGCTTTCCTCGATGTACGCCAACGACGGCGGCATCGTCATCGCGTATTGAGCGAATCCCCCTTCGCTTCAAAGGGACTCTTTTTCGAGTATTCGGAAAAGAGTCTTTTTTGGCGAAATATGGGTGTGTTTTCGGGCAGCTTCGTACTCCTTCAGTCAGCTTCGCTGGAGACGACTCCTTCAGTCAGCTTTGCTGACAGCTTCCTCAAGGAGGAAGCTCTTTGGGGAGCTTATAACACCCCGACCTCCCTCCTCGAGGGAGGGGGACCGCCCGCAGGCGGTGGAAGGAGTTCCCCACCGAAGTCGGGACGGAAGGAGTTCCCGCAGGCGGTGGAAGGAGTCACCCGCAAATCCCCTTCAAATCCCCGAACGTCTTCATGGCATACGTCGCCATGCCGCAGACCGCCGCCTCGCCAAGACCGGCGCTGTCAAAGCCGCCCGCGACGGCCGCCTGAATCCCGGCCTTCGCATCCTCGACAACGAGGCATTTTTCCGGCTTCATGCCGATGAAATCCGCCGCCATCAGGAAAACCTGCGGGTCGGGCTTGCTCCTGGTGATGTTCGTTCCGTCGGAAATCGCGTCGAAATAATCGCCCAGCCCCAGCCGCGACAGGATGAATTTCGTGTTCTTGCTGGAAGAGCCGATCGCCAGCTTCAGTCCCATGCCGCGCAGGGCGTCGAGCGTCTCCTTCACCTCGGCAGAGAGATCCGCCGGGGACATGTTCGCCAGCAGGCGGCGATACAGCGCGTTCTTCTCCTCCGCCAGCGCTTCCTTCTCCTGCGCGGTCAGCTTCCCGTCGTAGCGCTCCAGAATGATTTCAAGGCTGTCCATCCGGGATACGCCGCGCAGGCGGTTGTTGATCGTCTCATCGAAATAAATGCCGAGCTTATCCGCAACGGCCTTCCATGCCTGATAGTGATATTTGTCCGTAAAGCAGATCACACCGTCGAGGTCAAAAATCACGCCCGTATATTTGCCCATATTGTTTCTCTCCTCGTTTTGTTTTGCCTTCATTATACCCGTTTTGGCGGTCAATGTCCACAGCATCCTGACGCGCCTTTTCGGAAATCTTAGGTTGCGAAAAAACGGTCACGCCGAAGCATGACCGTTTTTCCGTCCATCGTTTTTGGAACAGACGCTTTTTTTCGTCTTTTCCAGCCGTTAAGGCCGCGTTAAGTTTTTATTCCCCATGCCCCGCCGTGAAGTGGCCAAGCGCATAGATCACGCCGATGATAATCAGCATCACCGCGAAAATGCCCAGCATGCCCTCGCCCATGAACACCAGCGAGTTCAGAAAAGCCTGTGTATCGAGCTTCATAATCCGCGCCTCCTTTTACACCAGCGGCCCGACCAGCGCCAGAATGATGCCGCCCGCAATGACGGAGGCCACCTGACCGGCCACGTTCGCGCCCGCCGCCTGCATGAGAATGAAGTTGTACGGGTCTTCCTCCTTCGCCATCTTCGCGATCACGCGGGAGGACATCGGAAACGCGGAAATGCCCGCCGCGCCGATCATCGGGTTGATCTTCTTCTTGGCGAACAGGTTAATCAGCTTGCCGAAGAACACGCCGCCGAACGTGTCAAACATAAACGCGATCAGGCCAAGCCCCAGGATCATCAGCGTTTCCGGCACGAGGAAGCTCGCCGCCTGCATCCGCACCGCCACCGTCAAGCCCAGCATCAGGCTGATCAGGTTAGCCAGCACGTTCTGCGCCGTTTCCGAGAGGCTGCGCAGTACGCCGCACTCGCGCAGCAGGTTGCCGAACATCAGGAAGCCGACCAGCGCCACGCTCTGCGGCGAAACAATGCCCGCGATCACCGTCACCACAATCGGGAACAGGATGCGCGTCGTCTTCGTGATCTTGCCCGGCGTGTATTCCATGCGGATCATGCGTTCCTTCTTCGTGGTAATCAAGCGGATGCAGAAGGGCTGCACAATCGGCACCAGCGCCATGTAGGAATACGCCGCGACGATAATCGCCGCCGTGTAGTTGCTTTTCAGCACGTTCGCAACGAAAATCGAGGTCGGGCCGTCCGCCGCGCCGATGATGGCGATGGAGGCCGCGTCCCGCAGCTCAAAGCCGAACAGGCTCGCCATCGACAGCGTAAAGAAGATGCCGAACTGCGCCGCCGCGCCAAAGAGCAGCAGCTTCGGGTCGGCCAGAAGCGGCCCAAAGTCGATCATCGCGCCGATGCCGATGAAGAGCAGCAGCGGGAAAAGCTCGTTCGCCACGCCCGCCTGAAACAGGGTTTCCAGCACCTCCACCGCGCCGGAGTTCGGCAGGTTGCACAGGATGCAGCCAAAGCCCATCGGCAGCAGCAGCGTGGGCTCCATCTCCTTGCAAATCGCCAGATAGATCATCACGCCGCCAATCGCCCACATGGCCGCCATCTGCCATGTCAGCGCGCTCAGGTTGCCCAGAATTTGCGACATCGTTTTTTCCTCCGTTTCCTCACAGGGTTGATTCCCCTCTATGATAAAACGGATTTCGCTTTCATGCAAGTTCTTTCGATTATTCTAATTATGCCGTCTTTATGGACTGTTTTTGACCTTTGTATTCATCCGTCGCGAGGCATAACAATCCCGACCGCGTTTCGCCTCGGTCGGGATCGTTTATACTAATTCGCAGTTAAAATGCTTAACAGAGCGCATCAGATTTTTTGTTCTGACGAAGCCAAGTGAAGTGAGGCGTACTGGAGGTACGTTGAACGGAACGAGGCAAAGTCAGAGCGAAAAAGATGGTGCGCGGATTAAGCCATTTTAACAAGAATTAGTATTATTTCTTTTTCCGCCGTTTACATTTTAATCAGTTCGTATTCCCGCGTGCCCAACCCGATCTTCTCGGCGTGCTCAAGGCAGCTGCGCCATTCGGATTCCGGCCTGGAGTTGCGGAACGGGTCGCCCCAGTCGGCGAAGCCCGGCTTCTTCATGTTGTCGGAAAGCTGGCTGTTCGGCATCGGGTTTGCCGCCATGCAGGCGTCCACACACGCTTGATCCAGCGCCAGCGGATCGAAGGACGCGAACATGCCGATATTCGGCAGAATCGGCGCGTCGTTCTCGCAGTGGCAATCGCAGTTCGGGGATACGTCCACAATCAGCGAGATGTGGAAGTTCGGGCGGCCGTCGATGACGGCCTTCGTGTATTCGGCCATGCGCGCGTTGAGCCGCTCGTTCGCGTCGCATTCGTCAAAGCTGATCGCGTCGAAGTTGCACGCGCCGAGGCAGCGGCCGCAGCCCACGCAATGCGCGTGATCGACGCGCATCTTGCGCTTCTCCTCGTCAAACACCAGCCCGCCGTTGGCGCACTCGCGCTGGCAGCGTCGGCACCCGCGGCACACGTCCTCGTCGATGCTCGGCTTGCCGTTGGAGTGCTGCTCGGTCTTGCCCGCGCGGGAACCGCAGCCCATGCCGATGTTCTTGATCGTGCCGCCAAAGCCGACCGTCTCGTGCCCCTTGAAGTGGGTCAGGCTGATGAACACGTCCGCATCCATGATGGCGCGGCCGATGCGCGCCTCCTTCACGTATTCGCCGCCCGCAACCGGCACGCCGATATCGTCCGTGCCCTTGAGCCCGTCGCCGATGATGACCGGACAGCCGACCGTCAGCGGGGTGAAGCCGTTCTCCCACGCACAGTAGAGGTGTTCGAGGGCGTTTTTGCGGCTGCCGGGGTACATCGTGTTGCAGTCCGTCAGGAACGGCTTGCCGCCCAGCTCCTTCACCACGTCCACGACCGCGCGGGCGTAATTCGGGCGCAGGAAGCTGATGTTGCCCAGCTCGCCGAAGTGCATTTTGATGGCGACAAACTTGCCGTCCATATCCATCTGGCCGATGCCCGCCTTTTTAATCAGCTTCTTGAGCTTGGTGGGCAGACCGTCGCCGAACGCGACCGTTCGAAAATCGGTGTAATAGACCTTCGCTTTTTCCATGGTAATCACTCCCTGAATCCAAATGTTTGACGCTGCGCTTTATATTATACCGCTTAAACTCGGGTTGAGGTCAAGGGGGGTTTCTCCCTCACAGCACAAACCCCAGCCCCAGCGCCAGCATGATGACCAAACTCACCGCGATGGAGACCGAATTGGTGAAGCTGGCCAGCGCCGTATCGCCGTGGCAGCGGTCGGTATAAATCGGCGCGAGGGACGAAAGCGGCGCGAAGCAGACGATGCAGAGCGTCTGCCGCACGACCAGCTCAAACGGCGTGCAGAAGAACACCAGTGCCGCGCTGACCGCCGCGAACAGATAGCGCCCGAGCAGTTCCCGCGCCGTCTCGCGCAGCAGCGCCTTGTCGCCCGCCGGTTCAAACATCATGCCGATCATCATCATCGCGATAAAGGCGTTGGCCTGTCCGGCCGGGCGCGTCAGCGTAAAGACCGCGGAAGGGAGCTTCACATCCAGCGCGGCGAGGAGAATCATCAGCATATAGGCGTCGAACGGCAGCGACTTGACGAATTTCATCAGGATGTCGCCGACGCTCTCCCGCTGCTCGCCGCCGGTTTTGAGCAGCGTGGAGGTCATCGCATACGCGCCGCCGGTCATCATAATCGCGTTGCCCGTGTCGAACATGCAGGCGGCCACAACGCCCGTGTTGCCGAAAAACGCCTGCACCAGCGGCAGCGAGAAACAGCCGATGTTGTAGCCGCCGATGTTGAGCATGCGATATGCGCGCAGGCGCTTTTCAACGCCGCCCGTCGTCAGATACATCAGCAGAATCGGTACGAACGCGCAGAGCAGGCCGATGCCGACGATGACGAACATTCCGGCGTCGCGCTCAAAGCCGTCGAACGCCTGAACGATTGTGCACGGCAGGGTGATGTTGACCATGATCCTGCTCATCATTCGATGGTCGTCCCGCCCAAAAAAGCCCGCGCGCTTGAGCAGATAGCCCAAGAGAATCACGAGCACATAGGACATGGGTTTGAAGATATAATCCATGGGAGATGACCTCCTTTTTTCTTTTTGTAACGGCTGACTTCTTCTGTGTTCCTTCCACCGCTTGCGGAGAACTCCTTCCGTCACGACTTCGTCGTGTAACTCCTTCCACCGCCTGCGGGCGGGAACTCCTTCCGTCACGACTTCGTCGTGTAACTCCTTCCACCGCCTGCGGGCGGTCCCCCTCCCTCGAGGAGGGAGGTCAAGGTGTTATAAGCGCCCAAAAGAGCTTCCTCCTTGAGGAAGCTGTCAGCGAAGCTGACTGAAGGAGTCGTTCCCAGCGAAGCTGACTGAAGGAGTCGTCGTCCAGCAAAGCCGACCGAGGGCGTTCAGAAAAAAGAAACCCGGAAGCAACCTTCCGGGAATTTCTGTTTAGCCTTCGACGGCTTCCTTGAGCGCCTTACCCGGCTTGAACATCGGGGAACGGCGGGCGCCGATCTGGATTTCTTCGCCAGTCTTGGGATTGCGGGCCTTGCGAGCCGGGCGTTCCTTGACTTCGAAAGCACCAAAGCCAACGATCTGCACCTTCTCGCCGTTCTTGAGGCTTTCGGCAATGATGTCGCTCATCGCGCACAGGGCAGCCTCGGCATCCTTGCGGGTCAGGCCCGCCTTCGCGGCGATCGCCGCGCTCAGTTCGTTCTTATTCATGGTGTAAAAAATCCTCCTTGAAACAACGTCACCGTTTCCTTGACGTGTTTGTTTAACATCAATCGCACATATCGGCGACTATGACATATTCTACATGGTTTCCCTCTTTCCTGCAAGAGGAAACGCAATTTTTATAAAAATTTTATCGGTTTCACAAGGTTTTTTCGTCCTCGGCGCACAGTCGCTCCACGCGCTTTTTCGTCTGCCCGCGCAAGGCGGTTTCCGCGTCCAGCCCCTGCGCCTCGGCCGCCGCGCAGAGACATTCCAGCATCTCGCCCAGCCGCGCCTCCTGCGCCGCCCGATCGCCGCCCGTTTGTCCGGCCAGCTCGGCCACGCGCGCCAGCATGGCCGCGCCGTCGAGCGTCTGCCCCTTCACGCCCGCCTCGCGTCGGACGATCTTCTGCCCGCGCATCAGCGCCGGGAGGGAGAGCGGCACGTCGAGCACGCGCTCCAGCGCCGTCTGCTCGCCGCGCTCCTTCTTCTTCGCGTTTTCCCAAACGGAGACGACCGCCTGCGCGTTCTCCGCCTTAGCCTTGCCGAAAACGTGCTCGTGGCGCGTAATCATCTTGTGCGCGGCCATGCTGGTCACATCGCGGTCGGTAAACGCGCGGTGCTCCGCGCCGATGCAGCTGTTGAGCACAACCTGCAGCAGCACGTCGCCCAGCTCGTCGGCCATCTTCATCTCGTCGTCGCCGTCCATCGCGTCCGCCGCCTCGCAGGCTTCCTCGATCATATACTGGCGCAGCGTGTGGTGGGTCTGCGCCCTGTCCCACGGGCAGCCGCCGGGCGCGCGCAGCCGCGCGATCACCTGCACAAAATCCTCATAGGATGCGCGCCGCCGCTCGAACACGCCGACCTTCGGCACGAGCACCGCCGTCCTGTGGTCATAGTGCGCCTGCCTGTCCAGCTCGCACAGCGCAATCGGCTGCGCGGCCGCCCCCGGCTCAGCGGCGTTTTGCAGGAAATAAACCGTCGTCTCGTCGTCAAACAAATCGCTCAGCCAGAGCTTCACATCTGAGGCGAGATAGCGGTTGTCGATCTCGGTGATGACCTGCGGGCAATCTGCCTGCACGCGCATCTCCGCCGTGGAAAGCGCCGTCACCGTGCGCAGGTTCTCCGTGTTCACGCCGAAGGGAATCACCGCGCAGGCCGCCGCGTCCGACAGCGTGACGCCGCCCAGCGCCCGCAGCGCAAACCCCTCCGGCAGCGCGTCGGCCAGCGCGCGAACGGTCGCGTCGCTCTGCGGCTCGCTGACGGCGTAGACAAGCGCCTCCGCCTGCCGTGCCCTGTCGATGATCGCGCGGGCGGCCAGCTCGCAGAGCTCGTCGAAATCCTCCGTCCGCTCGTACAGCGCATCCAGCGTTTCAAACGCCACGCCCTCGCGCGTCAGCCTTTCGGCCACGCCGTGCCTGCCCGTGCGCAGCAGCAGCCTGTCCGCGCTTTTCAGCGCGTCGTACACGCCCAGGGTGAGCATCTCGCCGCTGTCCGGCCCGAGCGCCGCTATGGTTATGATATGCTTTTCGCCGTTCATTATTCGTTATCCGCCTTGTTCAGCACGCTTTCGATGATGAAGCGCGGGCGGCGCTTGGTCTCGTTGTAGATCTTGCCGATGTATTCGCCGACCACGCCGAGGCCGAGAAGCTGAATACCGCCGATGAGCCAGATCGAGCCCATCAGGGAGGTCCAGCCGACGGAGGTATGACCCGCCAGCTTGGCGACCAGCGCGTAGATCAGCATAATCAGGCTGACGATGAACACCACCACGCCGGTGGAGAACACGAGGCGGATCGGCTTGACCGAAAAGCTGGTGATGCCGTCGGCGGCAAAGGCGATCATCTTCTTGAGCGGGTATTTGCTCTCGCCCGCGAAGCGCTCGGCGCGCTCGTCGGTCTTGCGCAGCGTGGGCAGCAGGTCAATCTCGCCGCGCTCCAGCATATCGGCGGCCTCGTTGGCATCACAGTCGTAAGCCAGATACTCAAACTGTACATTCTCATGCTGGGCAATGCGCTGCAGTACCTCGTAGGAATAGCCGCTGCGGTGGCCGTCCTCGTCCATGACGTGGTAGCCCGTGTAGGCGTAAAAGCCTACGCGCAGGGTGCGCCGGGGCGTGTCATCGCTGCCCGCCGCGCTGGTAGGCATGGCAAAGCCCA
>ERZ826220.2290-NODE-2290-length-16708-cov-5.493305_pt1 | contig 16708 bp, 5 predicted proteins | sample MGYA00519927_ERZ826220 | MGnify/ENA primary metagenome ERZ826220 (study PRJEB31778, sample SAMEA3449225) | human gut metagenome | biome: human gut; feature: human-associated habitat; material: faeces | place: United Kingdom | collected 2010/2012 ...
GCCAGATTGTGCTGGCGGCCGCGCCTCCGCGCAAGGACGAGATCATGCGCTCGGTGGAGTATTACGAGAAGATTCTGCCCGGCCTGGACGTAAAGGTTGAGCTCAACCATGCCGCTACGGCCGAGGACCTCAACGCCGCCGACGCCGCGATTGTGGCTGTGGGCGCGCACGACGTGGTCATCCCCGTTCCGGGCGCCGATTCGGACAAGGTCGTCTCGAGCTGGGACGTGCTGGCCGGCAAGGCGGAGCTCGCGGGCTGCGTCGCCGTTATCGGCGGCGGCCTGGTGGGCACCGAGACTGCCGAGTACCTGCTGCAGAACGGCTGCGAGGTGGCGATTGTCGAGATGCTCGACAAGATTGCCGCAGGCGAGTCCGAGACCATTCTGCCGCTGATTATGAACGACTTTGCCGCCCACAACGTTGAGCAGCATGTTAAGACCCGCCTGACCGCCATTACCGACGAGGGCGTGGAGGCCGTTCGCACCACCGAGGACGGCGCCGAGGAGCCGGTGAAGATCGCCTGCGATTACGTGGTGATGGCCGTGGGCTCCAAGGCCAACGGGTTTGACCTGGACGGCGTAACGGTGCCCGTGACCTGCGTGGGCGACTGCTCGGGCGAGCGCACCGCCGACATTGCGAGCGCCATTCGCACGGCGTATCACGCGGCCAACGAGCTCTAAGTAAGAAAGCTATCGCGTATTGAGTGGGCGGGGAGTGCCGTATCGGCGCTCCCCGCCTTTTTTGCCAATGAGGGCGCCCCTGACCAGCAGGTTCAGAAAATCCGAATTTCATGCACCAGAAAATCCGACTCCTTAGAACATGAAAATCCGAATCGCAACCACCCGAAAATCCGAATTTGCTACAGTGGAATAGAGGAATCAGAAAGCAGGAACTGGAAATCTGCGGGGGTGGCTCATGGCGGGCGAAAGGCTACATCGGGACGGATACATCCCGCGTATCGTGGATGCGCAAATCGAACGCTACCTTCGCGTCTTTGGCGCGGTCGAGATTGCGGGCACCAAGTGGTGCGGCAAGACGTGGGCCGCGCTTGAGCACGGGGCGTCCGCCTCGTATGTCGACGAGAATCTCGACCTCGCGCGTGCCGACCCGGCGATGATGTTGCTGGGAGACCGTCCGCATATTATCGATGAGTGGCAGCGAGTTCCCCAGATTTGGGACTACGTTAGACACGAGGTTGACCGCACCCGGGGCACGCGCGGCACCTATATCCTCACGGGTTCCGCCACGCCTGCGTTTGGCTCAAAGACGGAGGCACCCGCGCATAGTGGAGCCGGCCGCATCGGCCGCGTCCGCATGTACCCCATGACGCTTGCCGAGACAGGTGAGTCCAGCGGCAAGGTGAGCCTGGCGGGCTTGTTTGAGCATCGTTTTGAGCCCTGTCGGTGCAATGGCGATACACCGGGGCTTGTCGAAGCCGCCTGCCGCGGCGGCTGGCCCGAGGCGATCGATATGGTTTCGGCTGACGCCCAGCTCATCGCTCGCGAATATCTCAACACTACGTTTTCGAGCAGCTTCCCGGCGGTTGGTCTCGACCCCGATATTGCTCGTCGAGTCTCCGCATCGATCGCGCGCAATCTGGGACAGGCGACCACGTATAAAACGATTCTTATGGATATGTTCGGTGCCGAGGGGGAACCCGCAGCGTTTGCCGACGAGACCAAGGTGCGCAGGTACCTGGATGCCCTCAAAGGCATGTTCATTCTCGAGGAGGTCCCCGGTTGGGTTCCCGCCGCGCGCGACAAACGACGCTTTACCGTCAAGCCCAAGCGCTATCTGGCAGATCCGAGCCTTGCTTGCGCCTTGCTAGGTATGTCCTTGCAGGCGCTGCTTGCCGACTGGCAGACATTTGGTCTGGTGTTTGAGAATTTGGTCATACGCGATCTTTCGGTCTACGCACGTTCGCTCGACCTGCTGGATAGCACGCCCGTGCGCTATTATCGCGACGATTCGGGCCTTGAATGCGATGCCATCGTGCAGCTAGCCGATGGACGGTGGGCCGCCTTTGAGATTAAGGTGAGCGAAGATAAGGCGAGCGCCGGCGTTGAGAGCCTCAAGCGCGTTCACAAGAAGGTCTGTGGAAATCCTCGTTCACGCACACGCGAACCGGAGTTTATGGCCGTGATTGTGGGGGTGGGTGAGTACGCCCGCGAGGTCGAGGACGGTATCTACGTGATACCCGTGCGCGCGTTGGGGTGTTAAGGGGCGGCACGCCGTGTGCCCGCTGCCCGGTGCTGCGGATTGGTGCAAGTGGTCAGGTTTGTTTGCACCATGTCCTTGGCATATGGAAGAAGCTGCTATTCGTAATCTTTAAGACATCATTAAGGCTTGCGCTGTGGAGCAAACCGCAGGTCAATGCTATTCTTTTACCTTATCGTATGGTGTTGTATTCTGCCTGAATTCTCTACCTGCGAACAACGGATAAACGCGACCGAGCGGAAAGGATGGCACGCCCGCTAGCAGGGCAAACGTAAACGATGAGTGGCATGGACCGACATAGCGAGCTCCAGCAGCACAAGACGGCGGCCGAGTACCGCCAAGCTGCCGACGAGCACGTGCGGACCCTCAAGGATTTCTGGAAGGATTTCCTGGTGAGCGGTCTGTTTGTGCTGGCCGCCATCGTTGCCATCTTTGCATGCCTGGCCTGGTTTGCCGCGAATAACCGAGTGAGTGCCACGGGGAGCACGATCGCGGCGAAGGGCCCGCGGTTTGTGCTCTCGGGAACGCAGGGCGGCACGGCGGGTAAGTACGACACTCAGGACAACTACGCGTCGGACAGTACAAGCCTTGCCGTGAACAATCTTTTCAACCTCAATAACATGAGTGCCGATGGCAGTCTCTCTCCGGGATCGGCCGGCCAGCTCCAGCTCAACGTCAGGCCGCTCTGCAATGACCTGCACGATATCACGGTGGAGATGACCTGGGAAATCTCTGTCCAGACGAGCGCTGCGGGCACGGGCGGCACCGCTACGGACGCATCGAAAAACGAAGAGATCATCAACTCGCTTAAAAATCTGGTGCGCGGCCATATCCTGGTTTTCCAGGGCAAAGAACCCTCTGGCTTTTACTCGAATCCGCTGATCCCCACGACCACCACGGTGACCCAGGACGGGGCTAGCGTCACCGTCATTACACAGAGCTTTACCATCCCAAAGTCGAGCTTTTACGCTGCGGACTCAAATAGCACGACCAAAACCGTACCCAAAACCCTCTACTGGATTTGGCCGGAGCAGTTCAAGAGCTATGTTCGCACGGGTAATGCCGGCTACGGCGGCAGCCTTTTTGCAAGCACGGACGCCGGTTACACTGCCCTCGTCGGCGACATCAACAGTAACCACGTGCGCTATTTCCGCGCCGACAGCACGAGCGTTCCAGGCCAGGCGCCCAGCGAGGTTCCGACTGTCGAGGCCGGCATGCCCTCTGCAGGTGTGGAAACCTGCGCCAATTATTACAACAACGCCGACGAGATTATCGGCAAGAACGTCAAGTACATTCGCGTGCGCTTCACCGCCAAGGAGGCGGATAAATAAATGGACGAGCAGCTTAATGCCCGCGAGCAGGGCGATATCAAACACAACGAAGGAGCGGCAAACCCCGGCGGCAACGGGTTCGGCTCGCACGGCGAAGCGCGTCCGGCTGGCCGCATCGAGCGCATCAAGACTTGGGTGAGCGGCCACCGTCGCGAATCCCTTGCCATCGTGGGACTGGTGGCCGTGCTTCTCGTGTTGCTGGGATTGACGCTCGGATGGTTTGTCGATGCCAATCGCGGCTCCACCGTCGGCAAGATCAAGGAGCCGGCAGAGCTCAAGGTGCTGGGCCCCAACGCTACGGCAGCCGAGCAGATCGACCTGAGCTACAACCCCGAATACGGCGATACCAAGACTGGCAACACGGTGACGCTCAAGCGCCCGTTTTGCGTGCAGACGGGCGGCGACGGGTTTGAGCTGCAGCTTGCGAATACGACCAACATTACGGGTCTCACTATCGAGCTGTACAGAGCCGAGAACACGTCTGCGCTCCAGACGCCCGACGTGCGCGGTACCGCAGGCGGCAAATCTTATAGCTGGAAAGCAACCGGAGAGAACCTGCTGACGAGCTTCGAATATATCAACAAGGAGAACGACGGTCTGGCAGCCGTGCCGGGCGAGGGCGCAAGCGACCCTACATTCAAGGACTATCAAAACGTCCAGCGCAACGCGCGCCCGCTCTACCGATACAAGGTGTTCAACAAAGACGAGCTCAATGCTAAGACGCTCGACGGCTCGACTGGCAACGACACGCTTAACTTCATCATCAAGCTTTCGTGGGACGAGAGCACCAAAGAGGCCGACGTGATCTACCTGATCGCGCGCAACACGAGCGGTAAGTAGGAGAGGGGGCGCACATGGAGAAGCAAGGGAGGCAGCAGGATGCCGAGCGCGAGCAGCTGGCAAAAAGCAAAAGCCTAGTCAAGAATAAGCTGGTTGTGGCGGCAATCGCACTTGTTTGCGCCGTGGCGCTCGTGACGGGTGGTTACTTTACCTATTCCGCCTACACCGCCAACGGATTTCTAAAGTCCGTCGCCGCAACGGGCACCGCGCAGAGCCTGTTTGCGAGCGATTTGCTCACGGGCTATATGAGTGCGCCTAGCAACGACGAACTCGCCCGTGCCCAGCGCTCCGTTACGGTGTATCCCAGCAACGGGCAATGCAGCTTTACCTTTAGCATTTACAACTATTTGCTGGGCAACAGCAACTTCTGCAACGACAAAAACGTGACGTACACCTTAACGGTCGAGGGGCATGGGCTCGATGATGCCACGTGGAGTTATGCGCCCCAGCCCAGCGGCAGCGTCATACTTCCGGAGAATCAACCTACCAAGAAAGACTACACCGTGACCTTCCCCGAGGGTAAGTTGGGACAAGCATACTTTGTGATTAAGGCCACGGTCGTATCGGAGCAGAGCCCCGGCACCGAGCTAGCCTGTCTGGCGGCGAAAGTCGTGCCGTCAAAGAAGGCCGAGGTCAAGACCGCTGCGGTTGAGGGCGCGCTGGTCGATGAGGCTGGCAAGTTTGCTGATTACGCTGCGTACAACTACCGCGTGACGGTTACGGGCGCACCGGCAAACATCACGCTCACGTGGGGGGAGAACGCGGAGATCGACCCGTTCTTCAAGATCAACCACGGCGCGACGGTGAATGTTGAAAAACGCACGGCTACGTTCACCATGGAGCCGGGTTCGATGGTCGTCAACTTTTACCGAGCGGACGGCAAAACGCCCGATGGCTGGGGCGACCTGGGCATTAGCGTGAGCGGAACTACCCTGACAGACACGGCGGAGACTCAATAACTCTGGAAGCAGAGTTTTTAGGATAAGAGGTACGGAATCGATGAGAACGGCAAAGCGCATACTCGCAGAGTTCATGACGGTGATCATGGTGCTCCAGGCATGCTCGCCCACGGTTGCCGCTGTGGCGGCCGGCTGGCAAAACATTTCGAGCGAGATTGCCGCCGCGTCTGCGGAGGCATCGGATGCAGCCGAGAGCGGCGAGACCAAGAGCGATGTCACGACCGGGTCTGGGTCGAGTGATACCGGCGCCGCGGGTGACGGTGCTGAGGATGACGCTACGAAGGGCGACACCGCAACGGGCGATACCGCCGATAGCGCCGCGGGTTCCGATTCCACGGGCGACCAGACGGAGGGCGACGATGCGGCAGGGGGTGCCGCCGCTGACGATGCCGAGCAAGATGCCGATGATGAGGCTTCGGAGGACGCTGAGGCCCTGGCAGGCGCGACGATCACGGATTTGAATGAGCTCGTCGAGCTGCTCGAGGCGAACGGCGCGGAAAACATCGTGCTCAAAGACGAGAGGAGCGGAATCCGAAGCCTCGATGTCAAGTCGTCGGAGGCGTTCGCCGTCCTATCTAACGCCGACGCTTCGCTTTACTATGATGCGCAGATCAAGGTTATCATCACGGGCGATGCGAAGCTCACCGAGTCGGCTAAGAACGGCATGTCTTTCCAGGGCCTTGGCAGCGATGAGTGCCCGTTTGAAGGCAGGATCTATAGGTCGCTGAATGCCGGTGATAGTCCCGTCGAGCTTACGACTGATCGGACGGTTTTTAATAACCTCAAGCTGTCTGACCAAAACAATACGGTCAAGATAAAGTGGGTAGGCGCGACTAGCTATAGCGCGCCGACGGTCGCTTCGAAGGTCAGCGGTGCGGAAAACAGCGAAGAGAGCAAGACGCTCATCGCGTCGGTTGACATCGCGGATCCCGTTGATAAGAAGGATGATACGACTTCCGCCTTGACGGCACCCCTCCTGGGTGAGACGATGGGCAACCTTGCTGTGGCCGTTACCTATAGCCTCACCGGTTCCCGCAAGAATCTCAAGGCGAATGCGACGGACAACATTGGCTTGATTGCCAACACGGTCGAGAGCGGGACCTTGACGGTTGAGTCCGTCACGTTCCCCAACGATCTGGCCTCAGACGGAACCGTCAAAACGAGCTCTGGCAACGCTGGCCTGCTCGTAGGCGAAGTCAAGGACGGTGCGACCCTGAGTATCGGCGCCCTGACCAACGTTCCCACCACCACCGTCCAGTCCACAAACGGCTCCGCTGGCGGTGTCGTAGGCCTCGTTGGCTCGAGCGCAGGTGCCATGGTCAACGTCACGGAAGCTCTCGACCTACGCGCGCTCACCGTCAAGGGCACCACCGCCAGCGGCGGTTTTATTGGCAAAGCGACCGTGCTCACGCTGGGCGCGGATAATAAGCAGATTAGGTGTCCTCTAAATATTGGCGATGAGAACAGCGCTTGTTCTGGTGGCGTTATCGGCGACGTGAGCTTTGCGCAGGGATTTATCGTTAAGCCCAATATGTTCGACCTGGGCAACCTTGTGACACTTGGTGCGTCGCAGCGCGCCGGCGCTCTTTTTGGCATGGCCGATATCTCTAATGGAGACATCGTGGTGCAAGGCGGGACGTATAAGAGCAAACTCGCCTTACCAGAAGATGTTAGTGTCAACGGCAGCTACGGCGGCCTTGTCGGCAAGGTGTTCGCGACGAAAACGGACGACGACGGCGCTTTGCGCGCCTTTGTGGTCCAAAAGGATGCGGATAAGAAAACGTGTTCAATTGAGTTTGAACTTGCGGGCAAGCTGTCCGATACGGGCGGTGTTGTTGGCTATGTTGGCGATAACGCGGATTCCAATTCGCAGCCTGTCAATTCGCAGCCTGTCGCCGTTGTGCTCGACGGCGTAACGGTTACGTGCAAGGGAGTTGCTTCGGCACGAACGGACGCCGGAAAGTTCGGTGGCGCCGTGGGTGTTATCGACACGCGCAGCGTGCTCGACGTGCGCGATTTTGCGCTTACAAGCGATAATGCCATTGGCGGTGCAGCAAACAATCGCGCGGCTGGTATTGCGGGCTCCGCACGGAATGCCGTAATCAAGTTCAGCGGCATCACAAACCTGTCGGGCGCAAGCTTTGCCGAGAACGCCACGACGGGTCAGCTTGTCTACGAGAACAACAACGCACTGATTTTCGCTGCCGGCGATGGCTCTAACGGTAACGTAACCGATGAAGACGCTACGGGTTGGACCTATAGGCGCAGCAACAAGGCCTCGAAGACGGATGATATCGCGACCTATGGCGAAGTTATTCGCTTGGGCGATAAATTTATTACGCTTGATCCCAGCACTCACAAGCTGACCTTGCCGGCATCGTTGGCGCTGACTAACGGTGCCTACGCCCTAACCACAGCTGAGGATTTCGCCAAACTTGCGATTACCTGGCAAACCAACGGCTACTACTCAATGGTCGAAGGCGTTGCCGAAAACAACCTGAACGGCTTGCAGTCCTCGACCATTACGGTGAACAACACAATTGACCTCAAGGGTACAGGCCTGACGGGCTTCACGCAGGACCGCGCAGGCGACTCGCAAGTTTTCTCGGGAACGTTGAACGGCGGCGGCACAAATGGCAACGGCACAATCAACCTTGCCGTCGGCGAGCCGTACGGCAAGCGTGGTGAAGCTGTGCTTGACGGCAATGACACGAGCAACGGCAACGGCAAAATCTACCGCCACGGCCGCTTGGGCTTGTTCGCGGCCGTCAACGGCGCAACCATCTCCAACGTCACAATCGCTGGCTCCATGAAGTTCGATAACGGTTCGGCTATCGATGCCGGGTCGCTGGCGGGTGGCATCGTCGGCAACCTGTCATTGTCTAGCGTAACGTGCAAAACGAATATCGCGTGCGATGATACGTTTGCCAATGACGTGAACATTGGTGGTATTGCGGGCAGCGTGTCGGCGGCTGCCACGGTTGCGTTTAAGGGTAACAGCAAGGCGCAAACGACTATCACTGCAGCCGGATCGCTTAACGGCAATAGCCGTATTGGCGGTGCCATCGGCTATGTGAGCGATTGCGCTTCGACATTCAATGTTACGGGCCTCGAAGTCGCCGGATCAATCGAAACCGGCGATTGCGCCGGCGGCAAGATTGCCCAAGTCGGTGGTCTTATCGGCTGCATCGCACAGAGTACCTACAATGCAGGGACAATAGCCAACTCAGCTGATAAGCACGTGAACATTTCGGGCCTTTCGTTCAATTCGTTCAAGATGAACGTCGGTAGGAACGGTGATGCGCTCAACGGTGCCGGTGGCCTTTTGGGCTACAGCTGGGGCAACGCCATCGTCACCATTGGCGATGCTGCTGCAAACACCAGCGGCAGCACTTACGCCCTCAAAACGGCCAACAACACGACTGTGGCTGCAAGCGACTCTACCGAGGTCGGCGGCCTCGTATACGCGGCCAGTGGTCACTGGATCATTAACAACTATGCCATCGATCTCTCGGGCACAACCATTAATGCAGGCGCCGCTCAGACGCTCGGCGTTCTAGTTTGTCGTGGCTGCAAGGTGGATAATAAGACGACATATGGCGTCGAGAACTACATAGGTCTGTACTTGGAAGACAAGGCTTGTTGGGAGACCGCCTATAGGGTGCCCAGCGGCGAGGGGGCCATCGTTGCACCGGGCGTAACGTCTTTCGATGAATGGGTTGGCAGCGGTGTAAAACCAAGCAAAGGCAGCAAACTCATGGACGCCGGCTGCAACGCGGTCGTTTCGCTGCACACACGGAATGACAAGCTGGACATGGACGGCGATGCCACAAATGGCAACAGCTACCAGAACCGCTCGACTTTCGGCCAAAGCCACAAAACGAACGGCAATACCCGCTACTTCTACAACCTCGACGGAGCCTATGATAGGTGTGAAGGCGGCTTTAGCGGCGGCCAAATCAATACGGCGGACAAGCTGCTCTTATGGTCTGCTTTCTGCTATGCTCCCGCCGGTATTCGTTCGACAATCGTTCCCGATGGTACGACAGGGCTTGATGGTTCCATAACCATAACCGGCACAATCGATTTGGCCGGCTACAGCTACTATCCCACTCAACCGATCGGAGAGGTGACGGTTAATAATGCGGCCATCACCTTCTACTACTCCAAGATCAAGGCCGAGCAGAATGGCAACAAGCTAAACTCCGATGCCACCCAGCACGAGAACATGCACTGCGGTCTTTTTCAAACGGTGGCAGACGGCGATCTCACAGTAAGCAACGTCACTTTGGGTGGTACCGTTGGGCCCGTTATCAATGACGGAAAGAGCTCTACTGACGCTATTGGCGCGGGCGGAAGCTCATCGGGCGCGCTCGTGTGCCGCTACGTGTGTGGGTCCAGCGATGGCAGTGGCACCAAGATTAGAAAGATCTCAATTGATGATCTTACGCTCAACAATCTGATTGTCGACGGCGCCAACAGCGCCACGGACGCTAACGCCTATATGCCTCTGCTCATCAACGAGATGCAGAAGTACGTGAGCCTGAACGCGAAGAATATCAAGACTACTGGGTACACGAGTGGCACCAAGGCGGCTACGTCGCTGTTCGGAAAGCTTGGTGTAGGCAGTGAGGCCGATCAGGTGACGGCAAAGTTTGAGCGAATCAGCTTGCCCAGCCAAAATAGCAATACGATTTTCACCCATGCGAGCCTGCTGGAGAGTTTTGGCTACAAAAGTACGGGCACGGGCTCTGCGGATTACACCTTTACTAAGGCCGAGGCCAATGCCGGAATGGTGACGTACGGAAGCGAAATCGATGCCGAGAACAAGGAGTACTCGGGCAAGCAGCTTTGGTATTACGACGAAGCGACGTATGGTGCCGTGAGCGGCTATGTGACGGTTGATGGTAAGAAGGACGGTGACGTCAGGCCTTGGTTCGGTGACTACCTTCCTTATGTTTACAAGGGAAAAGCCACCGAGGATGGCGTCCAGTATCACGAAATTAAAGTCAACCAGCGCATTCCAAAGCTGGTAGAGGGATGCGGCACATATGGCGATCCGTATGCCGTTAAGGACGCGGCGGAAATGAACGCCATCGCCAACTATATCAACAACAGCGTGGCGTTGGATGGCTGGGAAGTCACTATTGCCGCCGATCAGTCCAGGCTGTGCGAGCGGCGTAACAAAACGAAGACCGACAGCGCGAGGACCGACAACGAGGTCGTGTACGTCTATAAGCAAAACAACCCAAGCGAGAGTAAGTGGGAGAAAAAAGTAGACGATACGACCGATCCCTCGCAGACGCTGAGCGACGAAACCATGCACCGCTATGTGCAGAGTGCGTATTACAGCATTGAGCCTGCTGAGGGCAATAAGATTACCGTCGATGCGGCCTCGTTTGGCGGATTTGGCAACAAGGCTAATCCGTTCCGCGGCGTTATTGTTGGCGACCCTAAGTCCTCTGAGCCTGTGACAATTGAGATTGAAAATAACAAGGGTGAGCTTCGCGGCCTCATTCCCTATAGCTATGGCAGCGTGGTGCGCAAGCTCTACATCAACTATGTGAATGCGCAGGCGACTATTACTTATTCTGATAAGGATGCGGACGGCGTCCCGACGGCGTTTTTCGGCGGCGTTATCGGCTGCATTCTTGGCGGCGATAACATTATTGATGGCGTGGTCGTAAACAATCCAAATAACGGTTCGACAGCGTACGACTTTACCGTTGTCAGCAGATCGCATCTTGTTCCCATTGGCGGCTACGTTGGCGCTATTGCGGGTGGCGGCGTGATTTTCCGCCATACGGGCGATTCATGGCGTGGCGGCACAAAGGAAAAGTTCCTGCCCGTTGCGAAAGGCGGTGCCAACTCCCAACTGTACGACAACCCCTACGTTGGTCGTGTGATCGATGGTTATGCCTTTAGAGAGGGCTGCAATGTCGACAACGGTGACGCTAACTACAAGATCAACGAACTCACAGATAAGGGGACGCCCTGCGTCACCACTACGGGCACCGACTTGAAATACCTCGGCACTAACGCCGAGGCGCCCGTGACCACGGTCGAAAACGCCCAGGGCCTTTTGGTGCTCTCGGCCATCATCAGCTCGGGTGCGGGTGCTGGCGCGGCACATACCAACTACTCCAATAATGGCGTGTTCCGCGGTTCCAAGGCTTACTGGGGCAGCGATTCGCAAGACCCGGCGATATGCGGCTACCTGTTTGGCAACAAGGAATATGGCAAGGTGCGGAATGCTGACTACGCAAACGTGGGCAAGCCTGCGAGTGCTGCCAGCGATTTCGAAATCGCCAAAAACGACGATCAGAAGGCCCCCGGCAAGCAGGGGTGGCACGGCCCGCTCGACCATGATGACGATGTAAATTCGCCCTACCTGGTGGCGTCCTACGCTGCCGACTACCAAACGGGCTACGTGTGCGCGTCGAAATCGATCGGCATGAGCCTGGAGTTCAAGGAAAATGCCACCTATGATATGACTGGCTACGGCACGGGATACGTGGGTCTCAGCGGCCGTTACTATTCCAATGCTTGCAGCTCGAACGAGGCGTCCACCGATCGCGACCGCATCACGCCGCACGTGGCAACGATCGACGGCAACGGGGCCACCATCACGGTGGGCACCAAAGATGCCACTTACGGCGTCGTCGAATATGCCGATGACGACTATAAGGTCTCGGGCGTGGGCGGCCTATTCAGCACCGTGATGTTCACCTCAACCAATGTGGGGCAGAGCGTCACCGCGAATGACGGCGCTCAGGTCAAAGACCTCACCTTTAGTAACTGCAACGTATCGCTCACGTACAAAGACGCCAACGGTAGCATTGCCTCGGGACCGGCATCGAACGACCTCATCGGCACCGGCCTTTTGGCGGGCGCAACGGCCAACTACGACGGCAACACGCGTGGCGTCTACCGCAACGTACAGATGAAGAACTGCACCGTGTTGGGCGCAAAGAGCGTAGGAGGGCTTCTTGGCAGCTCGGGCCGTACCAGCCGAAGGACGGATAACGACGTGACCTATATGGTCAATTTCGGCTCCGGCACGCAGGCGCCCGCGAATCTCTGTGACTGCTCATACACTGGCCTTAGCGTCACGGGCGAGAAGTACGTTGGCGGCTATGTGGGTGCGATCGCCTCGCCGTGCGGCGTGTGGACAACCGCGGCCACAGGGGTATACGAGAAGACTATTGGCAAAAACTCGACCATAACCGCCACGGGTACAACACCCTACGTGGGCGGCGTGTTCGGTTATACCTCCAGTAACGTATCGGTGAACACCAAAATTGGCATCACGGAAGCCGTCGCATCGAGCACGGCAGTCATCTCTGGGGTAAATGTACTCGCCACCGGGTCGAACACCGATAAGTACATGGGCGCCGGCGGTGTGGTCGGAAGCGCCTATAGAGGCGTTATTTCTATAAGCAACGTGCGCATTGATGCCGGAGGCGATGCCAAGAGCGCCATCATCGGCGATGCCACCGGAACGAACAATAGCATCCGTAATGCGGGCGGCTTGATTGGCGAGGTCACGAGCAGTGGCAGCCCCAACACGTACTGGTTTGAGGACTGTAGCGTCGAGAATATCAACATTGCCGGCACCGACCAATGCTCGGGCGGACTTATCGGCTACTACTTCAGCAATGTGAACATAGCCTGCAACAATATCGCGATTGAGAGCGCCACGATCAAGGGCAGGTGGAGCGGCGGTCTACTTGGCGCGATTAACAGCGGTGCCGACGTCATCAACGTCACCAACACAAAGGTATCTAACACAACGTTTGGCGGAACCTCCAACGGCGGCATTGCGGGCGACGGACGCGGCCAGTTCCATCTGGTAAACGTGCTCATGGACAGCAATACCTACAAATTGGGCTCTAAGCAGGGCGTGCTCTTAGGCGAGGTTGACACAAACGGCTATAGCCTCTCCGCAGCGGGCGTGAACGTAAAGCTCGGCAACGGCAAGACCACGCGTGATCTGCCGCCGATGGTTTACACGACCAATGCGGCCGCCGTAAACATGAAGTCGTATATCGCGTTTGGTGACTATAACGACACACTGGAAGCACCTGACAAGGGGATCACGCTCTACGGCGCGGACAATACCGCCACCACGGCAGCGAGCCCGTATGTGACCACGAGCCCCGTAAGCACGCTGGCGGCGCGTGCCTCCGACAACGACACCACCGATCGCTACCTGTTTGGCGACGGCGCCACCATCGACACCGCGGCGACCGTCCAGAGCGAGGCAGGCACCGGTGTTGCCGATCGCTACACCTACACGAATATCGGCGGCATTAATGACAACGGCGCCTATCAAAATAAGTCGAGCTACGATGCCTCATCCGTGGCCAGTAAGTTCAATTCGAATAATGATACAAGCAGCAACCAAGCCACAGCGGATTTCCCCGTTTTGGTGATCTCTGGCAACGACAACACGACGGTCAAGAGCTATCTAAACATCGTCACGAACGGCGGCTTCTCCGATGCCTGCAGATTGAATAACGAGAATGGCACCAATCCGCACGTGACGGCCAAAGCAGAGGTTTTCCAACTCAAGGACGGTGTGTTCGTTAAAGACGGTGACGCGTCGAACAATCCCACGCTTCGCGTAGTGAACAATGGCAAGAACAATATGTCGTTTAGCCCAAGCTCCGATTGGGACAACGGCAAAGGTCGCTTTACGCTCCTGACCGTTACCTTTACCGAGGCGGGTCAGAGCTACAACGTTCAGGTGCCGATCATCGTTAAGCGCAAGCTCGAGATCGATTTCACTGCAACGTATGATTACGGCACTCAATTTAAAGAAAAAGACTACGCTAACCTTGGAAAAGATGCACACGTGCTTACGAGCTTTGGCGAGCCGATGACGGGTCTGCTTACCTGGACATACAATTCTGCCAATGGGAAGGAAGTCGACTTTGGCTGGGACAGCTATATGGCTGCTGGCGGCTCGATGAAGGGGCTCGGCAAGAGTATCCTCTTCAATGGTGCCGACGGAAGGTTGCCCCAGGGCACCCAGCTTACGCTCATCGATGCGAACGTTGATGGCAAGGCCGGTGGCAGAGAGTATCACTATACGGTGGGCGAAGGCGGAGCAACGAGCGTTTCCCTGAGCGGAAACGACGGCTTTAAGGATTCTGCGGGCAATCCATATCAGGAGCGATGGCTGAGCGAGATCTTGGGTGTGTCGGCCACGCAGGATGGCGCCGGCACATGGACCGTGTGTGATAACGAGGCAGAGGCGACCGCTAAAGCGAAACTCGATGGCAAGTGGACGCTGTTTAAGGTTGCGGGTGCTGACGTTCCCAGCAACAGTCGCTATACGCTAAAGGTACCCAAGGAGAAGGATACCGGCAGAGAGAAGCGTGCATCGGAGAGCGTCTACCTAGTTGTCAACGTGCCCAAGTCGGGCGACGGCGTGACGCAAGCTAGTATCAACGGTTTTACGGCTTCGTCTATTGACTCGAATTCTTCGGGTGGCCGCATATCTTGGAATCTGCATCATGTTTTACGCACCGATGGCAGCGACGATATTCAAAACAGTACGGCATCGACATACAGCATCTTGTCCAATTATGAGCAGAATGTAGTCGACAAAAAAGATGGGGCGTGCATTCCGGTTTCGAAGTCGGAGGACGGTGCCGCCTACGTTCTTTCTCTCGATGTCATGGATACGGTTACGTTTAGCCCGAGCCAATACTATACAGAGAGCGACCATCTGTTCTATCAGCTCGATACATCGCTGTGTCGCTATGGCGCCAACAACAACCTAATGGGAGTAAGCAGTTTCCCGAGCGGAACTTCGGCAATTGCGAAGTTCTATGTTGCCATCGGCAATCAGAACTACAGGTGGAGTGGCAGCGATTGGGAGCCGTATGACGCTTCGACGCCTGCGTTTACACAGATTGTGACGGATACGGGTGATGACTCACTGAGGCTCACGCTCGACCATGACCTTGCCGGAATCCGCAAGCGTGCAGCGGGCGGATCCTTTACCGTGCGTACGGTAGTGGAAGAGATTCGCCTTACGCCGGACGGCTGCAACAAGGTTATCTCCCTGTCCAAGCAGTCTGGCGAGGACGCCTGTACCAAGATGTCCTATACCGCCAAGCTTTCGACGCGTAAGGAAGGCCTTAATACCTCGAGCCTGACGCAGACGAAGCGCGGTAACGTCGGGTACTATCGCATGGACACGGGTGATACGACCATTACGCTTTCTGCGCCAGATAAGTCGCAGCTTGGCATTAACGTGGACGACCTGCGTCCGATCGCGAATGGCACGATTGGTCTGGGTGCCACGTATGAACTGGGTGGACTCAGCAACGCCGCCGAGGCAATTGCGAACGCAGACTCTGTTGTGTACACGCTCTCGCTTCAGCGCCGCGGAACCGACGGCAGGTATGAGAGCGTAACGGATGATATCTCAAACTACGTAACAGTGACGGAGAGTAAGCTTGCCGCGGTCGCTCCCTCCGGTAGCACGATTACCTTCACTGACTCGAAGGAGAACGGCAAGTTCAAAACGAAGAACGGTAATACGACGTTTAGCCTGCCCTTTACCGTTAAGGTCAACACGCAGGTTGAACAGCGTGAGCAGTTCTACGCGAACTATCGCTTGGTGATGACAGCGAGCCTGGTTAAGGGTGACGTGGCGAGCGCAACGCCTCAATCGCCCGACTATGTGACCTATACGCTCACGAGGGTGAACCTCAACGGCATCGACCACTAGTTCCGAAGCCAACTGGCTTCGCAAAGGGGGCGGCAACCACCCGGTTGCCGCCCCTTTTCTTGTTCTCCTGGCCTGCTGCTGCCCCAGCTTCCCACCTAGCTTTCCAGCTTTCCACCTTAGGTGGTAAGTTAAGTGGAAAGCTGGAAAGCTAGGTGGAAAGCTGGAAAGTAAGTGGAAAGTTGACATGTAGGTGCGGGCTGAAGAGGGGTTAATAATTACACAAACCATACCAGCCAAACAAAAAGATACCAATCTGGTTGGTAAAACACCGTCAATGAGCCGCGAGCTAACTAGCTGCGTAAATAAAACCTAAAGAACTGTTGCAAATTAATGGCAAATGCCCAGATGCCGCCGTGCGATTTTCAATTAACTGTTACGCGCAAACAGCAAAATGCTACTATCTAACATGCACGTAAGAAAGCAGATTAACGGTTAAGGCTAAGAAGTGGCAGGTATGTCGGAAGCAACAAGGACTCGCACGCATGCGCCCGAGGTTAGGCAGCGCGCCGTCGAGGTCCTCCAAGAGGGGGTCGGTCATCGCGCCCTCGCCGCGGAGCTCGGCATTCCCCAGGCCACGGCTCGTCAGTGGGCCCGCGCATATGCCGTGGGCGGTG
>ERZ826220.2296-NODE-2296-length-16685-cov-4.761275_pt1 | contig 16685 bp, 16 predicted proteins | sample MGYA00519927_ERZ826220 | MGnify/ENA primary metagenome ERZ826220 (study PRJEB31778, sample SAMEA3449225) | human gut metagenome | biome: human gut; feature: human-associated habitat; material: faeces | place: United Kingdom | collected 2010/2012 ...
TCGGCGCAGGTGCCTACGGGGTAAACGGCGTTTTCAATGTTGCAGCCGGTGAAAACCGTGCCGTCGGTACATTCCACGGCGGCGCCCACGGGGAAATGGGAGTAGGGACAATAGGCCCGGTCCAGCATGGCCACGGCTGCGGCCTTCAATTCGTCAAGACTCATGGATAAAGCCTCCTTTTCGCGGTCAGGACGCGGATTTCGGCGTCCACTTCACGCCCCGGTTGGGGCGCACGTCCAGATTGATGATGTCTCTGGCATCGTAGAACTGGCTGTACCAGCCGATGACCTTGTCGCTGCCCCGGAGGGTGGTGCCGTCCGGATGGAGCCGGTCGCAGATCACCGCACAGATGTCGGTTTTGATTTTGGAATAGGAACTGATGCCCACGGAGGCGAACACCCGGAAGCCCTGCTCCTGCAAATACTTGAAAATGGGGCCGGTGCTCTGGACATCATCACCGTCGGGCCGGGCACCGTGGGGGTAGTAGAGAATGGGGGTGGGGCCGATCAGACTGCCCACCTCGTCCAGCCAGCGCTTGGTGTCCGCCTTCACCCGCTCCAAAGAGGAGGACGAGAGATTGATGTGGCCCCAGGTGTGACTGCCGAAGGTCCAGCCGGTGCGCTTCAGCTCCGCGATGATGGGCTTCACTGCCTCACATTCCTTCAGACGGTTGGCCTCCAATTCATCATTCCAGACCTTGGTGTCCGTGTTGGTGCGGTAGCCTAAGATCCCCTGATAGCCGGTGAGGCTGAGGCTGCCCTTGGCGCCGAAGGGGGAAAAGTCAGGGTGCTCCCAGACAAACTTGTCCAGAATGGTCACGGCGTCCAGATCCTGAGAGATGACCTCGTTGCCCTGAGGGTCTAGCCCATAGCTCCAGATGAGACCGTCCTCTCCCAAGATCAGCTTGTAGGTAAAGCCATCCTTGAGCATATAGTCATAGTAGTTCACATCGTCATAGGAGAAGATCAGGGGCTTTTTGCCCTCCGGGATGTAGAGGGTGTTCCGGATCATTACCGGCTGGCCGTTGGCGTCGGTGCTTTCGCTCCATACGTCATTGATGTCCACCAGCACATAGCCCCGGTCATATACGCTTTGGAGAATTTTGTCATATTCGTCCACTGTGACCATCCAGTCGTCGATGCCGTCGGCCTGACTGTCGCCGTCAAAGGCCAGCTCCGGGTAGGCCACGATGGGGTGGAAAAACAGATGCTCCACCACGCCGTCCCACGGTACATAGGTCACGCCGTCCACAGTGCCCCGGTCAACGGTGGGGGAGGAGATGACGTATGGCTCCTGCTGTGGCTCCTCCGACTCCTCAGCAGGCTCCGGGGCAGTATCAGGGGTTTCGGCCTGAGAAACGTCATCATCCTGAGCCGGAGGCGTCGGCTGTGCTTGGCCGCCGCAGGCGGTGAGGGAACAGGTCAGCAAAAGGGCTAAGAAAAGCGTGGCGATACGCCGCATAGAAACCAGATCCTTTCTGTCGAATCGTAGATGTAAGTCTTATTATATCAGTTTTTTGACAGAAAAAGAAGAACAATTTGGTGACAATTTGCGGACAATGCGGGAAAAACCGGGAGTGGCTATGCCACTCCCGGTTTTCTTATCGCTTGTCTCCCGGCTTGAAGATCAGGGCCATCACCACGGCGGAGACTACCGCTGTGGTGATGCCGCCTGCTGTGGCAGACAGACCACCAGTGAGGACACCCAGCCAGCCCTGCTCCGCCACCGCCTTTTCAACGCCCTTGGCCAGCGCGTGGCCAAAGCCCGTCAGGGGCACCGTGGCCCCGGCTCCGCCCCAATCTGCCAATGGCTGATACAGACCCACGGCACTGAGGAACACGCCGGCGACCACATAGCCCGTCAGAATACGGGCGGGGGTCAGCCGGGTGCGGTCGATCAGAATTTGCCCCACAGCGCAGAGAAGTCCGCCGCAGAGAAATGCGTTAAGATATGCCATACGCCCTACCTTTCCGTGCTGACGCACACCAGATGGCAGATGCCGGGAATAGACTCCCCCTGAAAACTGGAGGTGGGAGATAGCAGCGCCCCGGTGGGGGCGAACAGGATGCGCCGCCAGCGGCCCTGTTTCAAGCCGGTGAGAAGATAGCCGTTGAATACCGCCGCGGAGCAGCCGCAGCCGGAACCGCCAGCGTGCATATCCTGCCGGTCCCGGTCATAGAGGAGCATGCCGCAGTCCTCATAGTTTCGGGTCATGTCCACGCTGTCTTGCTGAAACAGGTCCATTACGATCTCGTGACCCAGCTCTCCTAAGTCCCCGGTGAAAATGGCATCATAATCCGCCGGGCCGGTGTGCGTGTCGGCAAAGTAGGCCCGGAGGGTGTCATAGGCGGCGGTGGCCATGGCAGCCCCCATGTTGTTGGGATCGGTGATACCCTGATCCACAATTTTCCCGCAGGTGACGTGAGTGATATAAGGCCCCGGCCCTTGGGCGGAGAGAAGGGTGCAGCCGGCGGCGGTGGCGGTCCACTGGGCGGTAGGGGAGCGCTGGCTGCCATAGGGGACTGGCATCCGGTACTGCCGCTCGGCGGTGCAGAAGTGGGAACTGGCTTGGGCGGCGACGGTTTCCGCAAAGCCGCCGTCAATGAGCAGCGACGCCAACGCCAGTGCCTCGCCCATGGTGGAGCAGGCTCCGTACAGGCCGAAAAAGGGGATGCCCAGTTCCCGCAGACCGAAGGAGGAACCGATGCACTGGTTCAACAGGTCCCCCGCCAGTACATAGTCCACATCGCCCGACTTCAGCCCCGCCTGCTCCAACGCCCGCCGTAAAACCCGACGCTGCATGGTGGCCTCCGCCTTTTCCCACGTTTTTTCGCCGAAAAAGGAATCGTCGCACAGCTCGTCGAAATATTTGGCCAAAGGTCCCTGGCCCTCCATCCGTCCGCCGATGTTGGCAAAGGAGAGGACTGAGGGCGGTGTCTGGAGCGCAACTGTTCGCCTGCCGATCCGTTTGCTGTTCATACCATGCCTCCCAGCTGAAAGTCATGCGAACAGTATGCCCCATTTGGCGGGATCTATGAGAGGGAGACGAGAAAAACCGGACTGCGCGCCGCACAGTCCGGTTTTTTCTTGCTTATGATATTTACGATTTTTTCTGACGGGCCTTCCGCAGGCGGCTCCGTATGGTTTGGCGGCCCCGCTTTTTGCGGATCCGGATCACCACCAGCATTAGAGCCAAAAGGATCAGAACTGCCAGCAAAACCCACAGCAGAGGACTGGCGGTCCGCTCCTGCACACAGAAGGTGACGGTTTCCCGGTCGGAGGTGAACAGCAGATAGCTGCCGTCCACGGTGCTGTCCTGCTTTTCCCAGCCGCTTTCCGTCTTGACCCAGAGGTCATAGCGCTTGCCGTCCTCCGGGAGCCGGTAGTGGACCGTGTAGGAGATAGCGGTCATATCCGGATCGTCCACCGTGACGGTAACGGCGGTGCCGGTGCGGGCAGAGCCCTTCGCATCTGTCCAGGAGACAGGTTCCGAAGTGTGGCTGACGGTGGCCCGGCTGCTGAAGCTGCCATCCACCAGGATCTGGGGAAGGGTCTGGGTGTCATCCGTCAGAGAGGAGGTGTAAGGTGTGTAGACGGCATCCAGTGTCTGACTGGCGGTGAGATGGGTATAGTCCAGATCAGGCCAGACAGCGGAGAAACCCTTTTTCGCCGGGATCTCCGGCAGGCTGTCGATCCCCCGTCCGTACTGGAAGGGGACTACCGCTACCTCCTTGCCGTCCGCCCGGAAGGTCAGTTCCATCTGGGAGAAGGTCTTGGGAACAGTGTCTCCTGCGCAGAGAACGTCGAAGGCGGCGGGCTCTGCCTTCCCGGCGTAGCTGATGCCGTCGATGGCGCCCAGCGTTTCGTGGGTGAACAGGCAGCCGGTCACGGAGCCGTCCTCGTCCACATCTCCCGCGATAGCACCGGTGTACGCGCCGCCGTCCACGGTGACGAGACTGCGGCAGTCGGAGAGCGTTTTGCCATAACCGGCGATGCCGCCCACATAATCCTCGCCGGAAAGGGCGCATTTGGCCCAGCTCAGGCGGATGCTGCTGTCGGAGCGGCCCGCGATGCCGCCGACATAGCTGCCGTCGGTGGAGACGGCGCCGTAGCTCTGGCAATCGGTGAGCTGACCGATATACGCCTGTCCCACGATGCCGCCGGCATAGTCATTCCGACCGGTGATGGTACCGCTGTTGGTGCAGCCGGTCAGAAGGGCGCGGGTCTGGTAGTGGAAATCCAAAGAATAGTTGCCGACTTTGGTCGTATCGCCGTCAGGATCGAAGTCAATCTCAATTCCCACGGAACCCACAATGCCGCCTAAATTTGTGCTGCCGGTGATCTCGCCTTTGTTTTCGGAGGCGGAGATCCGGCCGTCATGCTGTTTGGCGGGGGTGCAGGAATCGGACAGGTCCTGGAAATGATCCCGGATCTGATCTTCCTTACTCTTGCTTTGATCCTGATTCCAGTCGCTTTTTTCGCTGCGGATCAGATTCGTAATGGAGCGGAACTGGTTGTTGACCGCTTTTAGATCGGCGATGAGGGTGTCGGCAGAGTCACTGAGCAGTTGGTTCAGAGCTTCACCGCTGTCCAGAAGGGCATCCATGGCGTTTTGAAGCTGGCTGCCTTTTTCCGTAAGATCAGATCCGATGGGATCTATTTTGATTTCAGGCTTGTCAGCCTGCTTCCGCGTCAATTCTTCCAGACCGCGGACCACCTGATCCAGTCGGTTCAGGGCCTTGTGGGCAGCGTTCTCCACATCCCCCAAATCCTCCAGCGCTTTTTTCAGCCGGGAAATATCTGCGGGCAGAGCATTCAGCGCCTGCCGCATCTGCTCCAGAGCGGTGCCGACCAACCGGAGGGCGGTGCTGTAGTTCCCCAGTACGTCTTTCAGATGATCCAGAGCTTCCTGAGGATCCTTACCGCTGATGATGGCATCCAGAACATCTTTTGCTGCTGATGTGACTGCCTTATGGGTCTCCCGGGCAGCGTCCCGGGCATCCCGCAGATTGGTAAGGGCTTTCTGAAAATCCTCTGCCGCGTCATTGCCGCCGGTCAGATCCTTCCGAACTTTTTCCAGCGTATCCAGCAGAGCGTCCAATGCATCCAGTGCACTGCCAGTGTCATCCAGAATGTCTGCCAGATCGTCCAGCGCCTGAGAGATCCGAGCGGAAAGTTCATTGATTTCGTCAATGTTGCCGTTGGCCCAGTCCGTCATGGCATCGGTCAGTTCCTTGGCGATGTCCTTGGTGTCCCGGACCTTGCCGGTGAGATCGCTCATCTGGGCGTGGACGGAGTCGGAAATGCTGTCAGCGTGGTTGGCGGTACGATCCATGATATCCTGAAGCGTATCCAGCTGGGCCAGCAGCTTGTCGAGGAAATCCTCGCTGAAGGTCTGCAAGACCTCCGGCTCCAGCTGGCCCACGATGCCGCCCACGTCCTTCCGTCCGCTGACGGTGCCGGTGTTGACACAGCCATCCAGCCAGCCGGTGCTGCGGCCGACGATGCCGCCGATGTTATAGCCGATCTGGTCATAGCCCACGGAGCCGCTGTTGGAGCAGCTCTGGATGGTGCCCTTGGAATAGCCCGCCACACCGCCGACGTCCGTATAAGCCGGGACATTTTCCATGGAGTTCAGCTGGGCCAGATTTGTATAGTCGGTCTTGGGATCGTCTTCCAGATCGTGGGTGTTGATGCTGGCACTGTTGGAACAGCGGGTCAGGGTCCCGCGGTTTTCGCCCACCACGCCGGCGGTGGAATGTTTGCCGGTAACGCTGCCGGAGAAGGCACAGCCCACCAGCTCGCCGCCGGTTTCATTGATACCTACCAGACCGCCGATGCGGTTATCACCCATTACGGTGCCGGAGGCGATGCAGTTCAAGAGCCGCCCGGCGTTGCTGCCGGCCAGCAGGCCGAGATCATCCTGATGCCCATTAGGATGGATGGTGCCCGTCACCGTCAGATCCTGAACGGTGGCACCAGTTTGAATGTAGCGAAACAGCCCCCGAACGTTGCCGCTGCCGGTAAGGGTCAAGCCGGAGATGGTGTGTCCGTTGCCTTGGAATGTGCCGCTGAAGGTGGGAATCGGAGTGAAGTCAATGCCTTGGAGGTCAAGATCGTTCTCCAGGATCACAGTCTTTCCCTGAGACCAGGTATCCAGCGTGCAGTTCCGGGACAATTCTGCCAAATCCTCGGCAGTTTTGATGGTAACGGTGCTCTCAGCCGCCAGCGCGGCGGGAGCGGCCAGCGTAAAGAGCAGGGTCACGGCCATGAGAAGGGCGGACCATTTTTGAATGCGTTTCATTGGGCGTCCCCCTCCTTTCCGGTGACAGAATCCGCAGGCGGCGTGTTCGGTGTATCCTCCGGTGACGCCCCTGCTTCGGGCGGTTGGCCGCTGCCTTCCGGCAGATCATAGCTGCCGGAGGACATGATGGCGGAAATATCGCCCTTGACTACGCCATGGATCTCCGCGTCCACAAAACCGGAGATCCGGCCCCGGACACGGCCATTGACGAAGGTGGTGCCGGAGAAACGCTGAGAGGCGATGGGTGTTGCAGGGAGCTTTACCTGGAAGCTGGTCTTTTCCACGATCCGGTCGCCCAGCACCAGGATCTGAGGCAGGACGAACATGACCAGAAACATGGAGATCAGCGTGCCCCGGCTGAGGCACTGGCCAATGCCTACGATGGACGGCTCCGTGGTGATCTGCCCGATGAGGAAGCCCGCAGCGGACAGGATGGAGCCGGAGGTCAGTACCGTGGGGAAGGAGAGATCCAGCGCCTTGATCAGGGCCTCTCTGGGGCTCATCCGGGTCTTGAGGTCGGAATACCAGGTGGAAATGACGATGGCGTAGTCGATATTCGCGCCCATCTGGATGGAGGTAACGATCAGATAGCTCATGAAGAAGATGTTGGTGTGCAGCACCGTGGGGAAGGTGAAGTTGATCCAGATACTGCCCTGAATGACCAAGATCAGCAGAATGGGCAGTCCCACGGACATAAAGGTGAACACCAGCACCAGAACCACGAACACCACGGACAGGACGCTGATCATCACATTGTCTCTGGCGAAGGAAACGGACTGGTCATAGTCGCTGGTGGAGTTGCCTACTAAGTACACATCGTCGGCATCGTAGTATTTCTCCACGATGCTGTGGACGGTTTTCAGGAAGGCGAAGGTGTCGGTCCCCTCCTCCGGCAGATTCAGGTTCATGACCATGCGGGTGTAGTTGGGGCCCAGCATCTGGGTCTGGGCGTCGGTGATCTGCGTATAGGCGTCATTGATCTCCCGCTCATCCTCGTCATCCAGCGTCACATAGCCCTTTTCCTTCTCCTGATAGATAAAGAGGATCATATCCATGGCGGATACGGTATAGCTGTCGATGCCGCCCACGATGGGACCGTAGTTATCCTCCTGATCCGCTGTATAGGCGGCGTAGAGGATGCAGGCTTCCTCGTAGGAAAGACCCATCATCTCCGAGAACTGCCGGGGCGTCAGCTTGTCGGTGAGGAAGTAGCCGGGCTTGGCCTCCACATTGGAAAGACCCATGGCATAATCCACCTCATCCAGTCCGCTCAGCTCCTTCAAAACAGCCTTTTCACTGGCGGTGTCCCCCTTGGGGACCACCAGTGCCATGATATTCTGGGTGCCGAATTCCTTTTCCACCCGGTCCGTCGCTGCCTGATGCTCATTGCGGCGAACGGTCATGACGGCGTTGTCACCATACACATAGGGGCACTGGTTGGAGAGGAAGAAGCCTCCCACCACGCACACGATGAATACGGGCACGCCCACATGACGCAGGGCATAGACCAGCTTGCCCCAGCGGTCGATCTGGGGGATGAAGTTCTTGTGGCGGGTCCGCTCCATCGCCTTGGAGAAGAGCATCAGCAGTCCGGGCATCAGGGTGAACACGGCCAGCATACTCAGCAGGATGGCCTTGATGAGCACCAGACCCAGATCGAAGCCGATGCGGAACTGCATGAACATCATGGCGGCCAGACCGGAAATGGTAGTCAGGCTGCTGGCGGAGATAGAGGGAATGGCGGCACTGACAGCGATGATGCAGGCCGTCCGGTCATCCGGGGCGTGTTCCCGCTCTTCCAGAAAGCGGTGAAGCAGGATGATGGAGTAGTCGATGGCCAACGCAAGCTGGAGCACCACTGTCACAGAGTCGGACACGAAGGAGATCTCGCCGAAGATAAAGTTGGTGCCCTTGTTCAGCAGCGCCGCCGCCACAAAGGTCAGCAACAGCACCGGCACCTCGGCGTAGGAACGGGAGGTCAGCAGCAGCACCAGCACGATGACCAGTGCGGCCACCACTAAGATAATGCCCATTTCCTCATTCAATGTTTCGGATTTGGAGTAGCCCACATCGGTAGAGATGTAAGTGTCATAGGGGGCCAGCAGTTCCTTCACGGCGGCCAGACCGTCCTTGGCAGACTGGTCGTCGTTTTCACCCCGGAAGGTGACGGTGATGAGGGCGTCGGCGCCCTGCATGTAATCCTCATAGGTCTTGTTGGCAGCGGAGGGCAGGGTGGTATCATCCGCCGACTTGTCTGCGTCCCAGAAGTCCACGGAGGAGATGTTGTTCAGATCTTCGATCTGATCTGCCAGATCCCGTGCGATCTCATACGTCACATGAGACACGATGATCCGGGCGGTGCCATAGGTCTTCATCTCATCCTCCATCAGCGTCAGGCCCCGGCGGGTCTCCGTGGTCTCCGGCAGATATTGGGTCAGATCGTCGCAGACCTTTACCCAGCTCTGGGTGATCAGGCTGGCGATGATGGCGATAGCGTACAGAAAAAAGATCAGGTTTCGTTTATCCACGATAAACGTGGCTAATTTTTCAAAAAAATTGCTTTTTTTTGGCTGGTCGCTCATGGGAGTCCCCTTTCTATGGCGCGTTTCAACAGCACATTCACATGAAATCACTTGTATCATATCCGCGGACATTTGGAATTGCAACAGTCAAATTCGGTCATTTGTCAAAATTCTGCGATTTTCCAGTTTTTGACTGGACAGATCCTGAAAAAACTTTTAAAATCTATGCAAACCGCCTGTAAATGAACAATGACAGCCCCCTTGACCTGTGCTATACTCTTAACAGAACTTAACGGAATGGGGCTGTAAGATGGGAAAAAGGTATAAAACCTCCGAGACCACTTGTCAGGCCATCAGCGGTGCGCTGAAGCAGCTCATGACCCAAAAGCCGCTGGAACGGATCACCGTGGCGGAGATCATGGATACCTGTGGGATGCGGCGGCAGCATTTCTACTATTATTTTACGGACATTTACGATCTGCTGCGCTGGACCTTTGAAAAGGAAGCGCTGGAGCTTTTGCAGCAGCAACAGGGCGTGTCCCCCTGGCAGAACGGCTTTCTGCATCTGTTCCAATATATCAATCAGAATCGGGCGGTCTGCCTCTGCGCGCTGGACTCTCTGGGCAAGGAATCTTTGAAGCGGCTGCTGGAGGCGGATGTCAGCAGCATCGTGGACCGGGCCGTCCGGCAGACGGCGGTGGAAAATGGCCTGCCAGCCCATTCGCCGGAGGTGGAAGTGGTGATCTGCCTGGTGACCATTATGATGGCAGGGGCGGTGGAGAGCTGGCTCCGGGGAGAGTTGACCCAGACACCGGAGGAGCTGACCCGGCGGATCGATATGATGTTTCAGGACTATATTCGCGGCGTGGCCCTTCGGCTGAAGGCTCCTGCCGCTGTATACGCATAGAAAACGAGGAGGGTGTGTTCCTATGAGAAAGCATGTGATCGCATTGGGCCGACAGTTTGGCAGCGGCGGCCGCGAGATCGGACGGAAGCTCAGTGAGTCTCTGGGGTTTGCCTACTATGACCGGGAACTGCTGAAGCTGGCGGCGGAGCGGGCCGAGGTAGGGGAGGAGCTATTCGCCGATAAGGATGAAAAGGCCGGCAACCCCTGGCTGTTCAAGGCCTTCTATCAGGGCGGCCCCAAGGTCAAGCAGGGGCAGTCGGCGGAGGATGTGCTCTTTCAGATGCAGAGCGAGATCATCCGGGAACTGGCGGAGAAGGAGGACTGCCTCATCGTGGGCCGCTGCGCGGATCTTGTGCTGACGGGGCAGGATGTGGATTGCCTGAGCCTGTTTATCTGCGCTCCCTTTGAGTGGCGGGTCCATCACCGGATGGAACTGGAAAATCTGGACGAAAAGGCCGCCCGGGCACTGGTGGAAAAGACCGACGCCCAGCGGGAGAAGTATTATACGCATTATACCGGCCGCCCCTGGGGCCTGCCGGAGAATTACGACATCTGCATCAACAGCGCACGGTTGGGGATTGAACGGACGGCGGCGCTGCTGGCGGAGCATTGCCGGGAGCTGTTCAGCAACCCCTGCTGAAAGTAAAGTGAACCCCGTCAGCCGCATTGCGGCTGACGGGGTGTTTTCTTCATTCAGGTATTCAGCAGGCGGAGCATTTCCTCTGCGGGGTCAATGACCGGCAGGGTGATCTGTCGGAGGAGAGCCTCTTTGAAATAGGGGAAGTGGGTGCAGCCAAGCACCAGCGCTTCTGCACCCAACGCCTGATACCAGTTCACAAGCTCCGGCAGACGGTTCTGTTTCACCAGCGTATCGGGGGCCTCTCCGGCCTCGATCCCCAACACCACAGGCAGAAGTCCGGTAGAGCGCAGGGTCAGGTCCGGGTTGGCACTGAGCAGGGTCCGCTCGATTCCGGCGGTGCCCTGAGCGTTGGCGGCGATCACGGCCAGAGAGTGATATTTAGGCGCCAGCAGCCGGTAAACGTCCAGCGGCGTGACGATCTTCAAGCCGGTTTCCCGGGCAACGAACTGGAAATCCAGCGCGCCGGAAAGAGAATTGCAGTAAATGAAGGCTTTTTCGCAGCCATGCTCCCGCTGCGCCGCGCACAGAAGGGAGACTACGGTGTCAATCTTTTCCTCCGTGGAGGAGATCTGGAAAGCCGTCTGCTGGTTGGGGTCCTCTGATATCGGGCAAAAGACGCCGGGCAATCCCTGTGTGCTGAGGCAGTCCATGCCCATCTGGGTATCTACCGGTGTTCCGGCCATGACAATGATCGGTTTCATATCCATCGCGGTCTCCTTTTCAACCAGATTTTATAAGCGCGGGCGCGTATGATGTAAAATCAACGATTCTGCCCCTATTATACGGGCTTTTCTCCCGGACCGCAAGACGGACCGCCTATAAGATTAACTGAACTGTCCTTATAAGGTATAACGCAGACACGCATAAAGCCGTTCTCTGGCCCGCTGAAGTGTGCGGCAGACGGTGGAGCGGTTCAGATGGAGCTTGGCGGCGATCTGCCCCATGGTGAGTCCCTGATCGTAGTAAAGCTCCAGCATCTGCTGCTGCCGCTTCGTGAGCACCTGCTGGCGGGCAAAGCGCAGATTCCGGCGCAGCCGCTCCAGGTCCGCAGAGTTATCCGGGGCGCTTTCCCGCTGCCAGTTGGCCAGATCTGCCAGAAATTGACCGCCCTTGGCGTCCAGACTGATCTGATTCATCGGTGAGCCTCCTTATCATAGTCGTAATAATGAGCGGTGAGTCTGGCCAGATCCCGGGCCTCCTGCCATAAGGGCAGCAGCGCCGCCACCCGGCGTTTGAGGGCCTGGACGGCTTCCGGGTCCGTTTCCTGCCGGGTCAGACCGCGAAGCTCCACGATCCGACTTCGGATCACGGCGGCGTGCTCCGCGTAAACAACAGACATTTCCAACAGCGTCATAGTCTGTCCTCCTTTCCCCGGAGCACCCGGCAGGGCAGGAGCTCCTGCCGGGCCAGGTCAGGTAGACAGTCGGTGCAGGCCAAGGTGCCGTTGCAGACCCAGTATTCCTCTCCTGACGCGATTTCCCGCCCACAAATGGAACAGCGTACCACGGCGGAAACGGAGCGCTTTTTTGTGCTCAAACAGATCCCTCCTAAAAAGAAATACGAAAATGAAAAAAAGTTGTTGACAAATTGATTATGTTCTGCTAAGATAATCCTTGCTGTTGGGAACTGCTGGTGTAGCTCAGCTGGTAGAGCAGCTGATTTGTAATCAGCAGGTCGGGGGTTCGAATCCGTCCACCAGCTCCACAATTTCATATGGGGGAATTCCAGAGCGGCCAAATGGGGCAGACTGTAAATCTGTTGTCACTGACTTCGGTGGTTCGAATCCACCTTCCCCCACCAATCGAACGCAGACTTTGTCTGCGCTCGATTTTTTTCTGCCCGCAGTATTCGCCGCACGGTTTCAGCGGGTGGACCGGAGAAAGCGGAACCGGATGACTTGCATGGAACAGCCTGCGGCCCGTCTGCTTGCTGCCCTCCTTCCCATGTGGCTTTTGCTTATCGCCAGGACAAGTTCCCTGTCAACGAGGTAACATTATCACAAGAATTTTGCTAAGTCAAGAATAATTTTACAAGAAACTTGTTAAAATGGATTGACAGCAACACTTTTTTTCGTTATGATTAAGACACCTATGTCGAGAGTTGTCGAGGAACAGAACGAAAGGAGTTTTTTCCATGAGTTTTGGCGAACGAATTAAATTCCGGCGTGGGGAGCTGAAGCTGTCCCGTGGGGAACTGGCGGGGCGGCTGGGAGTGTCCCCCTCGGCAGTGAGCAACTATGAAAACGGTCTGAGCTTTCCCAAGGAAGATGTGATGCTGCGGCTGTTTGACAGTTTGGAGACAGATCCCAATCAACTGTTTCGGGACAGCTTCCGGGGAGGCGGACAGACGCTGAGTTCGGAAGAACAGACTTTGCTGCGGAAATTCCGGGAGCTTTCTCCATTGGGACGTGAAACGGTGCAGTCTGTGACCGAAGCGCTGTGGGCCTGCCGACAGGAGACGTCCCCGCTCCCGGCGGAGCGGCCCGAGGGCAGGATCATCCCCCTGTACCACACGCTGGCGGCGGTAGGCTGTGTTTCCGCAGTACCGGGAGAGGATTTTGATGAGATCTCCGTCACAGAGCAAGTGCCGCAGACGGCGGAATTTGCCGTCCGCATCAGCGGGGACGCTATGGCCCCCTATCTGGAGGACGGCGCGGTGGCGTATGTGAGCCGCACGCCTCTGCGAGAGGGAGATGTGGGTATTTTCAGCGTGAACGGCAAGGTCCTTTGCCGGCAGTATGACCGGGACGATTCCGGTACGGTACATTTGTTTTCTTTGAACCGCCGCCGTGCGGATGGGGATGTGACCTTGCCTGCAGCGGAGGCCGGGACGCTGATCTGCTTTGGCCGGGTGCTTACAGGGACTCTGTCAAATCGAAATTGAATGGAACCTCTTGTACTGGGGCGGATCAAAACAAAAATCTTCCGAGTGCGCGATGGGGCATCCATCCGAAGATAGAAGATAAAAACCCCCTGCGGGAAACGGCATAGCCGCTTCCTCGCAGGGGGTTTTATTCAGTTAAGCGGTCAGTTCTGCCGCGTGGAGCTTACCGGCTCCGGCTTCACATAGAGCTTGACGCCCTCCATCCGCTCCGCGATCACGCGGGTCCCGATGGGCAGCACCGTGCCGTCGCTGCTGCGGGCGGTCCAGGTCTTGCCCTCTACATACACGGCCCCGGTGCCGGCCTCGTTGTCGATCTCCTCTGTTACCCGGGCAGTACAGCCGATGACCCGGTCCAGATTCGTGGGGACGGTTTTTGCGTTGGCCCGCTTCATCAGGGGCCGGACCGCCGCCAGAATACCCACGGAGACCGCCAGAAACAGGGCAATCTGAAGCCACAGCGCCGCACCTAAAAAGGACGCCAGCAGAGCCACCGCCGCACCGCCTACAAACCAAATGGATACCAATGCCGCGGTAGCGGCCTCCAAAATGCCGAAGGCCACCACAGCCCCCAGCCAGATCCAGTTCATCATCAAAGAACCCTCCTTTTTTGCAAAATCCATTTCTGCTTGCAGTATAGCACAGTTTTTGGCGAAAAACCACTTCCAATTTGCGGTGGGAGCACGGTTTCCGGTTGCGGATCGGCGGACAGTCTGTTATACTGACCCTAATATAGTTTTGAAAGTTGAAAGGAGACATGGACCATGACACTGACGGTTCCCTGTCTGTTTGGTTTGGAAAGTCTGGTGGCGGACGAGATGCGCCGTCTGGACTTAAAAAATGTCCAGGCGGAAAACGGCCGGGTCCACTGTGAAGGGACTCTGGCTGACATTGCCCGGCTGAACATCAACCTCCGCTGCGGCGCACGGGTGCTGATGGAGCTTGGCTCCTTCCCGGCCCGTGATTTTGAGGCGCTGTTTCAGGGGGTCTACGCCCTGCCCTGGGAGAATTATATCCCACGGGACGGCGAATTCCCTGTAAAGGGCTATTCCCTGAACTCTCAGCTTCATTCGGTCCCCGCCTGCCAGTCCATCGTGAAAAAGGCGTCCGCTAAGCGGCTGGGGGAGAAGTACGGCGTGGAGACCCTGCCGGAGTCCGGCAGCCGGTATCAGATCCAGTTTTCCATTATCAAGGATGTAGCGACCTTGTATCTGGACACCTCTGGCGAGGGCCTTTACAAGCGGGGCTACCGGGCTAAAAACATGGGTGCGCCCCTGCGGGAAACGCTGGCGGCAGCGCTGGTGACCCTCTCCCGTTACCGGGGAAAGGATCCCTTCTGCGACCCCTTCTGCGGCAGCGGCACCATCCCCATCGAGGCGGCCCTCATTGCCAAGAACCGGGCGCCTGGTCTGGACCGCAGCTTCGCCGCCCAGAAGTGGAAGAACATGGACTCCAAGCTGTGGCTGGAGGCCGGTGACGAGGCCATGGATAAGGAATTCCACGGCCATTATGACATCTGGGGCGGCGATATTGACCCCGCCGCTGTGGAGCTGGCGCGGCACAACGCGGAGCTGGCCGGGGTGGAGGACTGCATCCGCTTTGAGGTGGCCGACGCCGCCAAGTTCCACCGGGAGAGCGAATACGGCCAGCTGGTGACGAATCCCCCCTACGGCGAGCGGCTTCTGGAGAAGCAGGAGGCCGAGGCGCTCTACCGGGTCTTCGGCAGAGCCGTCCGGGACCTGAGCCCCAAGTGGCGGGTGCTGGTACTCTCCTCCCACACGGAGTTTGAGCGGGCCTTCGGCCGCCCGGCGGATAAGAAACGCAAGCTCTACAACGGTATGCTCAAATGCGACGTATTCCAGTACGGAAAATAACACGGCGGCCATCGCCGCCCAGGGAGGCGCCCACGGTATGCGGCACATTTTCATCATGAACCCCAAGGCGGGGAAGAAGGACCAGACCGGCAGGATCTACGCCATGGCGGAGTCCCTGCGGGAAAAGCACGGCCTCCAGGTGGAGTGCCTTCTGACGGAGCGCCCCGGCGGGGCCATCGACATGGCGAGACGGCTGGCGGAGACCGGCGAGGAGATCCGGGTCTACGCCTGCGGCGGCGACGGCACCGTGAACGAGGTGGCCAACGGCCTCGCGGGCTTCCCCAACGCCGCCATGACCTGCATCCCCATCGGCACCGGCAACGACTTTTTGAAAAACTTCGGCCCCGACGCCGCCCGCTTCGCGGACGCCGAAAACCTGGGACGGGCCCCAGTTCCCCCTGGACCTCATCGAGTGCAACGGCCGGGACTGCCTCACCATCGCCTGCTGCGGCATCGACGCCCGGGTGGCCGAGAGCGTCCATGAGCTGGGGGACTCCCCCCTTCTCTCCGGCCGGGGCAGCTATCTTGCCAGCGTGGTGGTGAACTTCCTCTTCCGGGGCATCGGCCAGCACTGGAAGATCACCGTGGACGACGAGGAGTTGGAGGGCGAGTACGCTCTCGCCGCCATGTGCAACGGCCGCTGCTACGGCGGCGGCTCCACCCCCATCCCGGAGGCCCGGATGGACGACGGCGTCCTTCAGACCGTCCTGGTAAAGAACATCAGCCGCCCCCGCTTTGCAACGCTCTTCGGCACCTACTCCGCCGGGGACCACGCCAAGCTCCCCCAGGATGTCTTCCGCATCGTCACCCCCCAGAAGCTCCGCATCTGCTCGGAGCAGGAGCTCACCGTGTGCCTGGACGGCGAGTGCTTCCGCTGCCACGATGTCACCATGGGCCTCTCCCCCAAAAAGCTCCTCTTCTTCGGTCCCCAGGGCTGCGATCCCAACGCCACCGCCCGCTGAAATATCCGCACTTCTGACGTGAAAGGAGACAACGATGGACTTTTTGCTGGAACTGATCCTCCCTCTGCTGGAGCTGCTGTACCTCCCCCTGGACGCCCGTCCCACCAACGGGAGAGAACGGCGAAGAGCGCAGAAATAACCACTATTTTGTCTCATTCTGTCATGATATTGTGTCAAAAGGTCCCTCCGTCTCTGCGGAGGGACCTTTTTTGCCGGCGTTTGGGTATGTGCGGGCATGTCCGGGCAAACACGCAGGGCCGCCCCTGCGCAGTGTTGGAGGAGGGGAGACGGATGGGGCGTTCCATGCGAGTCTGGCGGCGGAACGAGGCGCGGCTTCCGTCCCCTGTTTCCGTTTTGTCACTGTTTGTTTCCGATTTGTGGGGAATTTTCCGGTAAAAGCAGGTAAACTGGGGACAGAAATTTTCCGGAAAAAGGAGGTCATTCCATGGTAGATCCCAAGAACCGGGCGCTCCGCCCGCCCATCCAACGGAGCTGGCTGCGGCTCCGGCTGGGCAAGGCGTACTACGCCGCCCGGCGCTACGCCCTCTGGTGCTCCCCCAGGTACCGCTGGGCCAGGGAGCGGCGGCGGGACTCCC
>ERZ826220.2298-NODE-2298-length-16682-cov-22.942082_pt1 | contig 16682 bp, 11 predicted proteins | sample MGYA00519927_ERZ826220 | MGnify/ENA primary metagenome ERZ826220 (study PRJEB31778, sample SAMEA3449225) | human gut metagenome | biome: human gut; feature: human-associated habitat; material: faeces | place: United Kingdom | collected 2010/2012 ...
TCGGCAGCCCGTGGAGCATCAACTGGGCCGAGCAGCACAACGAACAGCTGAAGCTTTCCGAGTTCGGCAATCTGACGTTCTGATTTTGTTTTGTCATTATGAAAAAAGGCATTGCGGGCCGCGCGTCTGCAATGCCTTTTTTGCATCTTGCGGTTGCACATGGGGGTCAAAACGGGTATACTGAGAGAGTATAACTTTGTCCTTTTGCAGAAAGGAGGCAGCCCGGATGAAGTCTGACCGCTATTTGTTTGATGGTTCCCACCCATGCGCGCTGCGCAAGCTGCCTTGCGACAGCAAGGATGACCATGTAAAGAAAGAAGATATCCTGGTCAAAACTGCCGAAAACCTGGAAAAGATGGCCGCCCTGCAGGACGCCTTTTACGCCGATGGGCGCGAGGGCCTTGTGATCATTCTGCAGGCGCTGGATGCCGCCGGGAAGGACAGCACCGTAAAGCATGTGATGGGCGGCCTGAACCCCCAGGGTGTACAGGTAACCAGCTTCAAGCAGCCCACCAGCGAGGAACTGCACCACGACTTTTTGTGGCGGGTGAACAAAGCTCTGCCGCCCCGCGGCAGCATTGCCATTTTCAACCGCAGCTATTACGAGGACGTTCTGGTGGTGCAGATCCACGACCTGCAAAAGACCTACCAGATGGCCCCGCGCGTGCTGGAAGACAGCAAGAAGGACTTTTTTGAAAAGCGCTACCGCCAGATCCGCAGCTATGAAGAATACCTGTACGAGAACAGCTACCGCGTGGTCAAAATCTTTCTGCACGTTTCCAAGGACGAACAGAAAAAACGCTTTTTAGAGCGCATTGACCGCCCGGAAAAGAACTGGAAGTTCTCCTGCTCCGACCTGAAAGAGCGGATGCGTTTTGACGAATATCTGGATACCTTTGATGAAGTCATCACCGCAACCGCTACCAAGCACAGCCCGTGGTATGCCATCCCGGCTGACCAGAAATGGTACACCCGCTACCTGGTCAGCGAGATTGTACTGGATGCTTTGCAGAAGAGCTGCCACGAATACCCGGTGCTTTCGGACGATGCAAAGGCCGAACTGCTGAACTGCAAGGCAGCGCTGGAACAGGAATAATGCCAAACGCTGCCGGGTGGATGTTCCCCCGGCAAGCCGCAAAAGGAGGGGCACACTTTGCCGCCGATCCGCGTATTACAAATCATGCCCGCCATGGACGCCGGCGGCATGGAAACCTTTGTCATGAATGTCTACCGTGCCGTGGACCGCAGCCAGGTACAGTTTGACTTTTTGTACCACTATGATAAGCCCTGCTTTTATGATGCTGAAATTGAAGCCCTGGGCGGGCACATTACCAAGCTGACGGTGCGGCAGGACAATAATATCCCGAAATACCTGCATGACCTGCGCGCCTTTTTTACCGCGCACCCAGAATACAAGGTCATCCATGGGCATTACAGCGGCTTTGGTATGTTTTATAATGCCGTGGCCCGCCGCTGCGGGGTGCCGGTGCGGGCAGGCCACAGCCACAACACTGCCTATGAGCACAACCTGGTGGGCCAGCTGGACCGGCTGATGAGTTCCCGCTTTGACCACGACCTGACCCACCGCTTTGCCTGCAGCCAGCGCGCCGGGGAGATGCTGTACGGCAAACACCCGTTCACCGTGCTGCCCAACGGCATTATGACCGATGTGTTCGCCCTCCACGATCCCGCCGCCCGCGCCTTTCTGCGCGCTGAGCTTGGCGTACAGGAAGGCGAAATTCTGTTTGGCCATGTGGGCCGTTTTTGTGAGCAGAAAAACCATGCCGGGCTGCTGCGCATTTTTGCCGGGGTCAGCCGCCGCATGCCCAACGCCCGGCTGGTGCTGATTGGCACCGGCGAGCTGGTTGATTCCACCCGTGCCCTTGCCCAGGAGCTTAACCTGAGCGACCGGGTAATTTTTGCCGGGGTGCGCAAGGATATGGCCGCGCTGTACCACGCCATGGATGTATTTTTGCTGCCCAGTTTGTTTGAGGGGCTGCCCGTTGTGCTGGTGGAAGCCCAGGCCGCCGGCCTGCCCTGCTTTGTGGCCGATACGGTGGACCCCGGCGCGGCGTTTGCCGGCAACATCCACTACCTGCCCTTGCAGAATGAAGCCGCCTGGGCTGATTCCATTGCCGCGGCGGACCTGACCCGTGACCCCAACGCCCAGGCCAAAGCCATTGCCGCCGGATTTGATGTACACACCAGCGCGGGCATCCTGCAAAAATTTTACCTGGAGCAGACGCAGAAATATACAAAGGAGGTGCAGCCATGAGTGAAACCGAGCCCCAGTTCAAAGGCCCTGCCATTGCCGTGGTGGTGCCGGTACATAACGGCGCTGCGTTTTTGCAGCAGTGTCTGGCATCCCTGGCTGCGCAGACCTTTGGCGATTTCGCCTGTTTTGTGGTGGATGACGGTTCCACCGATGAAAGCGCCGAGCTTGCCGCCGCGTGGGAAAGCCGGGACGCCCGGTTTGTTGTGATCCACCAGCGCCAGAGCGGTGTTGCCGCCGCCCGCGCTGCCGGGGTGCGCGCGGGGCTGAACCTGAACGCCCGGTGGTTTGCCTTTTGCGATGCGGACGACTGCTACCACAAGCAGTTTTTGGATGCGCTGTACCGCGCTGCCCAAACCACCCGCTGCCAGATTGCCTGCTGCCGGTATGACTGCTTTACCGAGGATATTCCTCCGGAAAGCCCGCCGCCCAGCCAGACCACAGTGTTTCAGCCGCCCGCCCATCTGGATGCCCTGCTGCATGACCACCGGGTGGACTTTGGGCTGTGGAACAAGCTGTACGCCCACGAGCTGATCACCGCCGAGATCATGGACAACGGCCTTGCCTACAACGAAGACCTTGTGGCCAACTGGCAGATTTTCAGCGCGGCAGATGGCTGTGCCTATGTGGATTTTGCAGGCTACCATTACCGGCAGCACGCGGCTTCGGCCAGCCACCGTGCCCTGCCGCCGGAAAGCATTGACCAGCAGCGCCAGGCCGCCGTGTTCATCCGCGAGCATGCCAGCCCGGCCATCCAGCAGAGCGCCAACGCCTTTTATTACGAAAAGCTGGTCTATCTTGCCAGCATGATTTTGCGGCGGGACGATGCCGCCGCCTACCGCGTGCAGATCAACGAGCTGGGGGTGGGCATCCGCGCCGGGCTGCAGGACCCTAACCTTGGCCGCAACCCGCGGCTGCCGCTTGCCATCCGCGCGGCGGCGTGGGCAACCATCAACTGCCCGGTGCTGTGGCGCAAAGTGTGCCGTACCATGTTAAAAGACCGGCGCTGACTCCTTTTGCACAGGATAAACACCATGCGTATTTTATTTATACTGGATAGTGTGGAAAACTCAACCTCTGCCAATGTGCTGATGGCACAGCGTTTGGCAGGGGTGCTTTGTGCTGCCGGGCACACCGTACACCTGCTGGAACTATGGGACGGCCTGCATCCCCAGCCGGAGCTGCCCGGCTGCACCGTGCACCGCCTTGCCTTTGCGGACGAGCGCCTGATGAACGCCGCGCTGGAAAACGGCCGCAGTGGCGGTTCGCCCATTCCGGTGCGGCTGGCGCGGCTTTGCTGCCACCCCACGGCGGTGGCGGCGGCGTTCCGCCAGCTGGTGCTGCACGCCCCGCGCCGGGTGGTGGATACCCGCCGGGAGCTGGAAAAGCTGGATGCTGCGTTCCATTTTGAGGTGATCTGCGCTGTTTGTGCGCCCTACCGCGCCGCGTTTGCGCTGGAAACCGCGCAGGTGCAGGCCAAAAAGGCCATCTGGCAGCTGGACCCCTATGCTTCCAATCGGGATTATCAGGCCCCCGGCGGCTACCCGCGGGAGCTGGAGCTGCTGAACCATCTGGCCGCCGCCTTTATCACCCGGCAGGCCGTTGGGGATTACGCCCCCGGCGCCCCGCTGGCCGCGGCGGCGGAAAAAGTTCATGTGCTGGATTTCCCCAGTCTGGTGCCCCCGGCGGCAGTGCCGAACCATGCAGCAGACAGCAAAAAGCGCTGCGTGTTCTGCGGTTCTTTGTATCCCGGCCTGCGGGAGCCGGGCTTTGCGCTGGAACTTTTCCGCGCCCTGGGCCCGGCCAGCGGCTGGACCCTGACGATGGCAGGCGGCGGCTGGCAATACTTTGCCGCGGACGCTGCCCAGACCAAGGCTGTATTGGGCGAACAGTTTGAACAGCCCGGCCCCGTGCCCGCCGAAACCGCCCGCACCATGCAGGCACAGGCCGATGTTCTTTTGAATCTTGGCAACGCGGTAGACAACCAGCTGCCCAGCAAACTGTTTGACTACTTTGCTGCGGGCAAGCCAGTTTTGCACCTCTGCGTGATCGAAAACGACCCTGCCCTGCCCTATCTGGCCCGCTATCCGCTGGCGCTGGTGCTGCACCAAGGCCAGGCTGATGCTGCGGATATTCTGCACCGCTGGCTGGGTGAAGTGTGCGGTAAACAGCTGCCCTTTGGGGAAGTGTGTGACCTCTTCCCTGAGCTGGTGCCGCAGGCGGTTGCGGCTGAATTTGTGAGGTGGCTAATGTGAAGGTACTCTGGCTTGTCAGCATCACCATCCCTGCTGCCGCGGATGCCTGCGGTTTGCAGGCAAAAGAGATCGGCGGGGGTTGGCTTTCCGGCGCGCTGGGCGGCATGACCGCCGCACCGGACGCCCCGGCCATTACCGTTGCCAGCGTGGATGCCCGCGCGGAAACTTTAACCGTTTGCAGCAAAAACGGCGTAAGTTTTGCACTGGTTCCCACCGGAAGTGTGGAAAACTTTTCTGCCCTGCTCAAAAAGATTGCCCCGGATCTTGTCCATATCTGGGGCACCGAGTACGCTGCCGCCCGCACCATACAGCAGGCGGCCCAGGCGGCGGGGATACCGGTGCTGGTGGGCATCCAGGGCGTGATGGTTGACTGTGCCCTGCACTTGAATGACGGCGTGCCAGCACGGCTGCTGCACTCCTGCGCGGCGCAGCATTTGATTGACCGCCATGTGCCGGGCGGGCTGCTGGACGTGAACCAGGCCCGTTTTGACACCCTTGCCCAGAGCGAAGCCGCCGTGCTGGCCAACGCCCGCCATGTGACCGGGCGCACCAGCTTTGACCGTTCCGCCGTTCGAAAGCTGGCCCCGCAGGCCAGTTATTACCCCTGCAACGAAACGCTGCGCCCGGAGTTTTACACCCCACCGGTGTGGCACCCCCGCACCTTTGGCGAAGCGCCGGTGCTGCTGCTCAGCCAGGGCAACTACCCGCTCAAAAACCTGCATACCGTGCTCAAAGCGCTGCCCGCCGTGCTGGCGCAGTATCCCGGTGCGGTGCTGCGGGTGGCGGGCTGGCCCCCGCTGGACAAAGGGCCGCTGCTGCGCCCGGTGATTGACTGGATGTTCCCCTACCAGACCTGGTGCAAACAGCTGATCCGCCGCCTGGGGCTGGCGGACCATGTGCAGTACACCGGCCCGCTGGATGCCGCCGCCATGCGGCAGGCTTACCTGGATGCCGATCTCTTCCTGTTGCCGTCTTACAGCGAGAACAGCCCCAACAGTCTGGGCGAAGCCATGCTGCTGGGCCTGCCCTGCGTGGCCAGCGCGGCAGGCGGCATCCCGGATATGCTGCAAAGCGGCGTGCAGGGGATGCTGTACGGTGCCGCCGGGGATGATGCCGCCCTGAGCGCGGCCATTTTACAGGTGCTTGCCCTGCCGGACCACGGCACGGCGCTGGGCACCGCCGCGCAGATCCGCGCCCGGGTGACCCATGACGCGGCCAAAAACACCGCACAGATGATTGAAATTTACCGCAAAGTCCTGCAAAGGGAGGGAACACTGTGAGCCTGCCCGCCATTGGGGTGGTGATCCCCTGCTATAAGGCCGAGCACACGCTGCGCCAGACGGTTGAAAGCGTGCTGCAGGGTGCACCGGACAATTTGCAGCTGGTGCTGGTGGAGGACGGCAGCCCGGACGGCACCGGCGCGTTGTGTGATGCCCTTGCCGCCCAGGACCCCCGCGTTACCGCACTGCACCAGCTCAACGGCGGGGCATCCGCCGCGCGCAACGCGGGGTTGGATACATTGTGCCGCAGCGGTGCCGAGTGGGTGCTGTTTGTGGATGCGGACGATACCCTGCTGCCGGGGCTGTGGCAGGCGCTGCCCGCTGCATTTGATGCGCAGCCGGGCCTGATTTTGTACGGCATGGTGCGCGCCAGCGGCCCTGCCCCCAATCCGCTGGCCCCCGGCTGCTATGCCGGCCCCGCCGCGCTGGGGGATGCGCTGGACCCGCTGCTGTTTGAAAGCGGCTACCTCGCCGCCCCCTACCCCAAACTGTTCCGGCTGGATGTGATCCGCCGGAACAAGCTGCGGTTTGACCCACGCTTAAAAATCAATGAAGATGTTTTGTTTAATCTTCAATATTTGCGGTTTTTGCTTTTTTTACAAAAAAACTCTGCCATTTATTGCCTTGCAGGTGTATACTATAATCAGAATGATATGCTTGCGGGCAGTCTGTCCCGCTCCCTGCGGGGGGATTTGCTGGACGCCGAGGCTGTGACCCGCCCCGTGCTGGAAGCATTCTTGACGGATGCCAAGCTGCCTGCACCAGAAATTGACCGCCTGGTGCAAATAAGCCGGGTGCGTGCCGCGTTAAATCAATATGGGCTGCTGACCGGCTGCCCCGGCCGCATGCCGTTTGCCCAGAGGCGGCAGCTGTTTGCCCGCATTTTGCAGGATGCTGATGCCCGCGCGGCCCTGCGCGCCCGCCTGACTGCGGACCCCAACCGCCTGCTGGCGCTGCCCTACCGGCTGGGGGTATTTTTGCACAGCGCCTGGCTATTGGCCGCTTATACCCAGCTGAAAAACCGCTTTTTATGAGAGGAACGTTTTGCATGCCGAACCCGACCATCTCCATTGTGACAACTGTATATGACGCCAAGGATTACATCCCCCGCACGGTGCGCAGCATTCTGGCCCAGAGCTTTACGGACTTTGAGCTGCTGCTGGTGGAGGATGGCAGCCCCAACGGCTGCGGCGAGCTGTGTGATGAGCTTGCCAAAACCGACCCGCGCATCCGGGTGTTCCACAAGGAAAACGGCGGCCCGGCCTCCGCTTTGAACGTTGGGCTGGACAATGCCCGCGGGGATTACATCGGCTTTGTGGATTCGGACGACCTGGTGGATCCGGATCTCTACGAAACACTTTTGAATGCCATCCGCGAAAATGATGTGCGCATTGCCTCCTGCAATGCCGACGCGGTGGACGAACAGGAAAAGCCCGTGCCGGGGGCCGGGGTCAACATCAACATTGCCGGGCGGCACATGGCCATGGAGCTGCTGCTGGATACCTTTAAAACCGGCGGCTTTTACGGGCTTCTGTGCTGGAACAAGCTGTTTGATATCCGCCTGTTCCGCGATAAAGACGTGCATTTTGACGAAACCATGTTCTTTGGCGATGACGCCAGCGAGCTGCACCGCGTGTATGACGGCGAGTATGTTTACTGTGTGCCGCGCGTGCTGTACCACTACCGGCGGCGCGGCGGCCAGATGACCGAGGTGCTGTTTCCGCCGCGGCGGCTGGATGATTTGAAAATGTACTGGAACTGGCTGGGCTGGTTTGCCGCGCAGCCGGACAAAACCGAATATAAAGGTTATTATGAATGGGCCGTGGCATGGTACTGGAAGGTGTTTTACCTGTTCTGGTGCCAGGCCAGCGAGGCCGGAGCCATGGCAAAGCTGAAACCGGAATTTTTGAAGCACAAAAAGCATCTGGACAGCATTTTGCCGGACATCCTGCGCTGCCCGCATGTGCCCGGTGCCGAAAAAGCGCGCGCTGTGCTGTTCTGCGCCGCACCGGGGCTGACCTACACGCTGGCACACGCCCGCGGCAAGCTGCATGGCAGCAAAACGGACTGAGGAATGAGGGGGAAAAACAAGATGGAACATATTGCAGTTAGTGTGATCGTTCCCATTTACAACGCAGAGCCCTGGCTGGAAGAGTGCGTGCAGAGCATTCTGGACCAGGATTTCCCGGCCAGCTACGGCACGATCGAAGTGCTGCTGATCGATGACGGCGCAACGGATGGCAGCGGCGCTTTGTGTGACCGCCTTGCCAAGCGGGACAACCGCATTAAAGTGGTGCACCAGGAGAACCAGGGGCTTTCCGGCGCGCGCAACACCGGCATTGATATGGCCCGCGGCCGCTATTATGCCTTTATTGATAGCGACGATGTGGTGCGCCCGGCGTACCTGAAAAAGATGTACGAAGCCTGCGAAGCGCACGACGCCTACATGGCGATCTGCGCAGTGGAGGACGTACAGGAGAACGGCAAGCCCCTGCCGGAGCCGGTGTTCACCCCGCCCACGCAGGAAGGTGTGTTCCGCGGCAAGGATCTGCTGAATGATTTTTATGCCCCCAACGGCACTTATTACACCGTTGCATGGAACAAGCTTTACCGCGCCGAGGTGTGGAAGCTGCTGCATTACCCGGAGGGCCGTCTGCACGAGGATGATTTTGTGGCGCACCGGCTGTTCTGGCGGTGCGATAAAGTGGTGTGCCTGCCGGATGTTTTGTACAATTACCGCCTGCGTTCCGGCAGCATTATGCGCACCAGCCTGAAACCCGGCGCGTTTGACGCGGTGGACGGCCTGGCTGACCGGTACCGCTTTTATGTCGAGAACGGCGCGGACCGTTCGGTGATTGATTCGGCTTATGCCGCCTGTTGGCGGCGGTATCTTTTCCTGTGCGCCAAGGTACGCCAGAACCCGGAGCCGCAGCTGGTCAAGGCCATCAGCAAGGAGCAGTTTCTGATGCAGGGGCTGATCAGCTACCTGCCCAACTGCCGCCACATGAAGATGACCGAAAAGCTTTCCGCCGCCCGCTGGGCCATGATGCCCGCCGAAAGCCTTTGCCCGGCAAAGTGATTGTTTACGGGAGCTTTCCAGCCTTTTTTGAAAAAAAGGCTTCGGCGAAAAAACTTTAATAGAATATAAGAATAAAAATAGGGATTGGATCGCGAACGGGTAAACAAAATACGCTCAAAACATATTGAAGCACGCGTTTTCCCCATAGAGACCGTAGGGGTGCACATTGTGCGCCCGCTGACCTAATGTCATAGCGTTTTTCCAAGGATTGTATATGGGACAAACGGCCACGGGACGATGCAAGCATCGTCCCCTACAAATAATTTTTAGGTTTACGATAACCATTTTGCGTTTCTCCCCAACGCGATAAGGGCATCGCGCCCTACAGAATATTTTGCCGCTCATCACGCACTTTCAAACATTCCAAAGCCTAATATTTCCTGAGCGGCGCTGCGCGCCGCGGTCCACCACCATTATTCTTTATTCTTTTTTAATTATTCTTTACCTACCCCATTCCTAATTAAACTCCTAACTCCTCCCTCCTAACTCCTAACTAATTTTCCGTCCACACCAAACTTTCAAACCAACGAAAAAAGGGGTTGTCCATTTTGCCGCTGCGCTCGCCGAATACACCGCGCAAACCGCGCATTTTGCTGGTTCCGCCGCCGGAGCTGCCGGTTCCTGCTGTGCAGGGCGGCGCGGTGGAAACCCTTGTCACCCACCTGATCCGTGAAAATGAACGGGCGGGCAAGCTGGACCTGCTGTGCGCCAGCATCCCGGACCCGGAAGCCGCCGCCCAGGCACAAGGGCTGCAGCACACCAAAATGCTGTACGTTGCCAAGCCCCGCGGCGTGCGCCGGTATTACCCCATGGTGTTTCTGGAGCGCTGCTTTGGCGTTGCCGCCCCGTATGACCCGTGGTATCAAAAGGTTCAGCTTTCCCTTGCACTGGAGCTGCCCACGCCGGACCTGATTGTGGCGGAGGGCGGCACCCTGACCCAGTGCAGCGCCATCAGCAAAATGTTCGGCAAGCGGCGTTGCCTGGCCCACCTGCACGGCCAGACCAGCTGCAGCCATGAGATGGACGCCATTTACGGCGGTATTCTGGCCCTGAGCGAGTTTATCCGCGATGATTACCTCAAAACCAGCGAGCTGGACCGCAAGCATGCCTACATCCTGCACAACTGCATTGATACCGCCCGCTTTGTGCCCGGCCCGGCGGATGCTGCGCTGCGGGCTTCCCTCGGCTTTGCGCCGGAAGATTTTGTTGTACTGTTCTGCGGCCGCCTGGAGCCGGATAAGGGCATCCACAAGCTGTTGGAAGCGATGGAGAATATCCATGACCCGCGCATCAAGCTGCTGATTGTGGGCAGCCCGTTTTTTGGCCGTACCCAGCAAAGCCCGTTTTTGCGCAAGTTGGAACAGCAGGCCGAGACCCTTGGCGACCGGGTGCGCTTTACTGGCTATGTGCCCAATGATTCGATGCCGGAATATTACCGCCTGGCGGACCTTGTCTGCGTGCCCACCTTGGTGGAGGAAGCCGCCGGGCTTGTGGCGGTGGAAGCCATGGGCTGCGGCCGACCGGTGCTTGCCACCCGCAGCGGCGGCATGCCGGAATATCTGGACGGCAGCCAGGCCGTGCTGGTGGACCGTGACGGCAATGTAGCCGGGCAGCTGAGCTTTGCCATCCGTATGCTGTACGAACACCCGGATCTGCGCGCCCAGATGAGCACCGCCGGTGCAAAGACGGCACAGCGCTATTCTTCTGCACGCTTTTATGATGATTTTGTACGCATTGTGTACGATTTTGGAGGTCACCTATGGAACAGCCCGTCATCTGTGTGATCGTTCCGGTATACAAGGCGGAAGCCACCCTGCCCCGCTGCATCGAAAGTGTGCTGACCCAGCAGCTGCCGGGCGGGCTGCGGCTGATCTTGGTGGACGATCAAAGTCCAGACCGCAGCGGCGAAATTTGTGACGCTTACGCAGCAAAGGATCCCCGTGTGATGGTACTGCACCGCAGGGAACGCGGGGTTTCCGGCGCGCGCAATGCCGGGCTACGGGCCGCCACCGGCGAGTATATTGTATTTTTGGACAGTGACGATGCCCTGCGCCCCGGCGCTTTGGCCGCCGCCCTTGCGGCACAGGCCGCTGCCCCCAACGCTTTTGTGCTCTGGCACTACACCATGCAGCCGGACGATACCACCCCTGTAACCACAGTAGCCCACCCGGCCCAACAGAGCGACCTGGCCCGCCTGCACCTGGACTGCCTGATCGCCATGCCGTGGAACAAACTTTACCGGCTCACATACGCCCGGCAGCTTGCCTTTGACCAGGCTTATACCCTTGGCGAAGATTTGCAGTTTGTGCTGGATTATCTGGCTCTGCTGGGGCGCTGCCAGCCGGATTTCAGCTACCTTGTGCTGGAAAGCGCCCTGACCTTTTACGATTGCAGCCGCACCGGCACCCTTTCCACCAAGTACCACGCCAATTACTGCGAAATTTGGCCCAAGCATTTTGCCAAGCTGAACGCCGCCTGCACCGCTGCTGCCTGCCCGCCGCAGGATATGCTGCCGCTGCACCGCGCGGAATTGCAGGTTTTGGCGGAGGGTGCCGCGGACATTTTGCGGCGGGACCCCGACGCCATGCCCGCACGCCGCGCCAAAGCCCGCACCGCGCTGCAAAGCCCATGGCTGAAAAGCCTGCTGGATACAATGCGTCATGAGCACTGTTATAGCCCCTATTACCTGCCCTGCCGCTGGAACAGCTTGCGTCTGCTATGGATGTTGTCCGAAGCTGCGCGCACGCAGAGCCCCTTGTTCGGCAAGCTGGACTGGGCGGGGTATTATTTGCTGCTGGGCCGCATGAAGCGCGGCTGAACCGCAGCCTGCTTTCTCTCTGGTATTACAGTACATTTCCCCCAGGCAGCGCCGCTGGCTTGCCTGGGGTTTTGTTTTTGCATCGTCAGGTTTTTGGGGTTGTAGATTGTATTCACCTGCTTAACATGGTATAATGGGACAGAATTATCTCTTTGTACTATTTTTAACACATTTGGGAGAATTATTTAAGGCAACCACTGCAGCGGCACTGCTTTTATATGTTTGGCCGCTAAATCTGTTTTGGAGTGTTTTAGATGATGTTTTTATCGCGTGCAGAGTCCTCTTATCTGCACCAGCACCTAAGCGTGGTGCGCCATGTCACCCTGGACCCGGAGGGCCCCGGTGTGCTGCGCATTCACCTGCTCCCTTGCAAAAAAGCACGGCGCAATGTGCCGTTTGTTGCACTTTTGAACGGGCAGGATATTTTGCCGCTCAGCGTTTCCTGGGCCATTCTGCTGGCAGGGCTGATGGATGCCCTGCAGCCTTTTGAGGGCAAAGAGATCACCGAGGATCAGTGGGCCGGCATTGCCGCCCAGGCTGTGGAAACCGCCGCCGCGGTTTACCCGAAAACGGCTCCCGACCAGATCCGCGCGGATTTGAATGCCATGCTGACCTCCTTCCGCGCGCTGACCGCCGGGCAGGAACCGCCCGTGCATGTGCAGCCGATGGACCTGGGCGCTTACGCCCGCTATATGGCAGCCCCCCACCGTATGGACCTGATGGTAAGCTCCATGGAAAAGGACGGTGCTTGGCACTGCAACCAGAAATGCCTGCACTGTTACGCCGCCAACCAGCCCCTTGGCGCGGTGAAAGAGCTGGATACCGACCAATGGCTGGCTGTTATCCAAAAATGCCGCGCGGCGGGCATTCCGCAGCTGACCTTTACCGGCGGCGAACCCACCATGCGCAATGACCTGGTCAGCCTGGTGCATGCCGCACAGTGGTTTGTTACCCGGCTGAACACCAACGGCCGCATGCTGACCAGCGCCCTTTGCCGGGAACTGGCGGACGCCAGCCTGGACAGCGTGCAGGTCACCCTATATTCGGCGGATGAAGCGATCCATAACACGCTGGTGGGTGCCCCCGGCTATGCGGACACCATCAGCGGCATCCGCAATGCGGTGGAGGCGGGGCTGAATGTCAGCATCAACACCCCGCTGTGCAGCCTGAACCAGGATTACACCGCAACGCTGGCGCTGGCCAACTCTCTTGGCGTGCGCTATGCCACCTGCAGCGGGCTAATTCCCACCGGCGGGGCCGAAACCGACCCCAGCAAGGCCACCCGCTTAACGCCGGAAGCACTGACCGCCGTGCTGCGCCCCGCGATGGCCTATGCTGAACAAAACCACATGGAGATCAACTTTACCAGCCCCGGCTGGCTGCCGGATGCGGTACTGTTGGACCTTGGCTTTACCCAGGTGCCCAGCTGCGGGGCCTGCCTTTCCAACATGGCCGTTGCGCCGGACGGCACCGTTCTGCCCTGCCAGAGCTGGCTGCGGGAGGGCGCTGGCCTGGGCAACATCCTGCATGACCCCTGGCACAAGATCTGGAATGCCCCCGCCTGCCGCCGTTTGCGGGAAGAAAGTGCGAAAATGGAACACATCTGCCAGCTTGGCACAACCGTTCCCGCACAGGGAGGTTTGTGATGAAACAATCCGTTTTACGCTTTGCCGCGCAGCTGTGGGCTATACTGGCCGTTCTGCTGCTGTTTGTTGCCGCCGCCCTGCCCGCCCATGCGGATGACGGCGACATGGATGAGATCACCCACTATACCGTAACAGTGGACACCCGCGCCGATGGCTCCGCCGATATCACCTATGAGCTGGACTGGAACGTGATCGGCGGCAGCCTGGATGAACCGCTGACCTGGGTGCGCATCGGCCTGCCCAACAGCCACAACGACAGCCTGGTCAACCTGACGCCGGATACAGTTCTTAACGTAAGTTCCGTGGATGACGGCGGTTCCTTTGCCAAGGTTGATTTTATCAACGCCTACTTCCCGCCGGATATTGCCGCCACCATCGGCGCACAGAGCAGCGTACACTTTGCGTTCCAGGTACACCAGTCCCATCTGTTTTTGCTGAACGAGGACGGCAACGCCGACTACAGCTTTACCCCCGGCTGGTTCGATGATTTGTGTGTGGATGAGCTGACCATCCGCTGGGTGGCGCTGGACGGTATCCAGGCCGATAACGACAGCCAGGACGGCAACTATCTTGTGTGGAACTTTGGCCCGCTGGACCATGGCGAAAGCGCCACGGTGCATGTCAGCGTTCCCGCCCATACAGCACAAAACTACTCCCCCGATGCTGCCGCAACGGACAGCGAAATGTATTATGACGACAGTGACCAGGTACTGGTTTTCTTCTTCGTGCTCCTTCTGGTCATTATCGTGATTGCTCTGATCACGGTTTCCGTTTCCCGCACAAACGGGATCTGGAACGGTGGTTTTGGCGAGGATGACCCCGACGACTGGTACTGGTATTCCAACGGGCACACCCATATCCATGTTGCCCGTAATCTGCCCCCGCCAGAAGGCTACCATCGCGTTCCCCCACCCGCAAACTTCAAGGCCGGGGGCGGAAAGACCCGCGGCGGTGGTGCCGGGCGGCGCAGCGGCGGTTCGGATCACTCCAACCATTCCAGCTGCGCGTGTGCGTGTGCCTGTGTTTCCAGCTGTGCATGCGCCTGCGCGTGTGCGGGCGGCGGCCGCGCCGGGTGCAGTACCAAAAACTTTTATAAAATTACCGTGAAAAAAGCCGACTGATATAACGGAGGGCAAAGCCATGAGCCTGGAAGATCAATACGATGCCTGGGTGCGCAGTGTGACCGGTACAGGCCGCCACAGTGCTACCAAACAGGACCGCGATGCCGCGCAAAACAGCCTGAACGCCATGCAGGCCCAGCTGGACGCTTTGGCCGAAAGCCAAAAACGCCAGAAATCTGCCGCGGACGCCCTGAACGCCGTGCAGCGCGCCGGCGCCGCCACCGCGGACAGTGTGCGCCGCATGAGCAGCGAGCTGACCCAAAGCCTGCGCCAGGACGGCCTGCTGGGCGGCAAAACCGCACAGCCTGCCCCCGCAGCAGAACCGGTAAAAGCCGGCCCGGAAAACTTTAATGGCCTGGCCGACCGGGTGCGCCAGCAGGTGCTGGGGCAGGATGCCTTTGTGGGGCAGGTGGTCAAGGCGTTCCGCCGCCCCTTTGTGATGGGCACCGCCGATACCGCCCATGCCCGCGGCAGCATGCTGCTGTGCGGCCCCACCGGTACCGGGCGGCACTATGCCCTGACCTGCATTGTGGACGAGATGGCAGGCCGCGGACTTTTGCACAGCGCCCTGATTGAAACGATGGATCTGGCCCTGTACCCCGGCCCCGCACAGGAAAAGCTGTTTTTGCAGGACCTGTATGCCGCCTTGCAGTCTGACGCCGAGGTTCTGGCCTTTGACCATTACGAAAGCTGTGCATCCAATTACCTGAACATGCTGGCAACGCTGGCCATTGACGGCACTCTGCCGCTGACCAGCCGCTATGTATTGCAGCGCGGCATTCTGGTGGATGTGGGCACCGCCCTGGCCCCCGGCGCGATCGGCGAATTGCAGGCTGCCGGCAAGTATTTTGTATTTTTCTCCAACCGGGACGAAACCGCCCTGGCGGACAAGTTCGGCGCGCGGTTCGTGGACGCGCTGGAGGGGGACATCTGCCGCACCCAGGCGTTCACCCCCGAAAGCCTGGCCGCCATTGCCGCGCGGGAGCTGAACCACCTGGCCCAGCGGGTCAAGGCGCAGTGCGGCCTTGTGCTTGCCATGGGCAGCGATGTGCGGGACCTGGTTGCCGCGCAGTACGGCAAAACCAGCGGCATGACCGCCATGCGCGATTATGTCGACAGCATCTACCGCGCCTTTGCAGAGTACGTTCTGGATGCGGACGACATTCCTGCCGCCGGAACGCCCGCCAAATTGACGGTGGACGGCAGCCGCCTGATGGCCGCCATTGGCAGCGGTGAACCGTTTGACCTGCTGGCCCTGCTGCCCCGCCAGTACCGCGGCGATGTGGATGCCGTGGAAGCGGAGCTAGATGCCATTGTGGGCCTTGACGAAGTAAAGCATTTTGTGCGCGGCATTGCCCAGAACGTGCAGGCCCAGCAAAAGCGCAAGGCCCAGGGCCTGAAAGTTGCTGATGTGAACATGCACATGATTTTTACCGGCAACCCCGGCACCGGCAAAACCACGATTGCCCGCATTCTGGCCAAGTATCTGAAAGCCATCGGCGCACTGCGCGGCGGCCAGCTGGTGGAAGTGACCCGTGCCGACCTGGTGGGCCGCTATGTCGGCCACACGGCCCCGCTGACCAACCAGGTGATCCAGAGCGCTTTGGGCGGCGTGCTGTTCATTGATGAAGCATACAGCCTGTACCGCGGCGGCGAGGACAGCTTTGGGCTGGAAGCCATTGACACCCTGGTAAAGGGTATTGAGGACCACCGCGATGACCTGGTGGTGATCCTGGCCGGGTACAGCAAGGAGATGGCGCTGTTCCTGACGGCGAACTCCGGCCTGGCCAGCCGCTTCCCGAACCAGATTGAATTCCCGGATTACACAGGTGCTGAGCTTTTGGCGATCACCCAGAGCATTGCCAAAAGCAAGGGGTACCGCCTGGACGATGCCTGTGCGATGCCGTTGGTGGCATTCTTCGACCGCCGCCAGTCAGAGAACGCCGCCGAAAATGGCAACGGACGCATGGCCCGTAACACGCTGGAAAAAGCCATCCTGAACCAGTCCAAGCGCCTGGTCGCGGATGCTGATGCCGCGCTGGACCTGCTGCTGCCGGGGGATTTCGAACTGGAGTGATTTCTTACGGGAGTTTTCCGGCCTTTTTGAAAAAGACCTTGGCGAAAGACTTTAATGGGTATCGCATAAATCACATAAGCTAAGGCAACACCGCACAATTCCCGCCTTGCGGCTTAAGCACCGCTCCGGCAGCT